>Ga0187844_10000698_pt1 | contig 26099 bp, 25 predicted proteins | sample SpaLakP09_SKY_50_FD_134517 | JGI IMG/M metagenome (GOLD analysis project Ga0187844, IMG submission 134517) | Oligotrophic lake water microbial communities from Sparkling Lake, Wisconsin, USA - SP09_SKY_50 | ecosystem: Environmental > Aquatic > Freshwater > Lake | place: USA: Sparkling Lake... | reverse complement strand
GTGAGGTCGCCGAGGACTTGGTGGCGCACAACATGGTGTCGTCAACATCGTCGCTGTGGGAGGTCCTGTACCGCCACGACTGGAACGCGGAATCAGATCAGACTGCGCAGATCCTGCCCGTCCTGATGTTGCACGGCAGTGCGGATCCGACCGCGCCGCTGGCCGGCGCGCAGCAACTGGCGCCCAGGCACGCGATGTGGGAGATACGTATTCTCGGCGGCGTGGACCATCATCCCTGGCTGCGGGTGCCACACGAATGCCTGCAACACATTGAGCAGTGGCTCGTGAAACTCAGTGAGCAGACCCCCGTGAACCCCGCCGAGCAAGCCGAAGCCGGTCACACCGGACTCGGCCGAAAGGCAGTCCAGTGAGCGCCATGTCACTGTCGGATCTGATGGGCCTCGGGATGGCGCTGGCTGCGGGCTTGCTTATCGGATTGGAGCGTGGCTGGCATCAGCGTGACCTGCCTGACGGGCACCGAGTAGCCGGCTTGCGCACGTTTGCGCTGATCGGCCTGCTCGGCGGCTTGAGCGGTCTGCTGGGGCAACGATGGGGAGCGATCCTTCTGGTTGTCGTGCTGGCCGTGGTGGCGCTGCTGATCCTGGCCGGCTACGTCGTGACGGCCCGTATGCACAGCGTCATGGGCCTGACCACGGCGATGGCAGCAATCACCACGTTCCTTGTCGGCGTGCTGGCTGCGGGTGGCGACACACTGCTCGGCGCCACCGTCGCGGTGGTGACGGTCGCGCTGCTGCAACTCAAGCGGCCGATGCACAGTGGCATCAGCAAGCTCACGGAAAGCGAGATGACCAGTGGCATTCAGTTGCTGCTGATCAGTGTCGTCATTCTCCCGGTCCTCCCCAATCGCGGGTTCGGTCCATTCGCGGCGCTGAACCCATACAAGCTCTGGTGGGCGGTCGTTCTGCTTGCCTTGCTCTCGTTCCTCGGATTTATCCTGATGCGATGGCTTGGCGCGCGGCGCGGTCTGCCCCTCACGGCACTGCTCGGCGGACTGGTGTCCAGCACGGCCACCACCGCGACGCTGGCGCGTTGGTCCAAGGAAGCCCCGCAATGGCGGCCTTTGGCTGCCGGAGGAGCCGCGCTCGCGTGCGCGGCAATGTTCGGCCGCATGGCGGTGCTCGTCGGTGTCGCCGCGCCGGCACTGGGCACGATAACCGTTGGGGCCCTTGGTGCCATGGCCGTCGCCGGGGCCGCGTTCGGGACGTACCTGACCACTCGCGAGCATGCGCGAGATTTGCCCGATCTGTCTGCGCCAAATCCGCTGAAGCTGACCGCAGCGGTCCAGTTTGCGCTGTTCCTCGCCGCAGTGCTGCTCGCTGGCCGATTCCTTGCGGACCGATTCGGCGACGCCGGACTGCTGGTCACGGGGGCAATCTCCGGGCTGATCGATGTCGATGCCATCACGCTGTCGGTGGGCCGCATGGCCGGTGACGGGGTTGTGGGCGCCGCTGTCGCGAGCATGGCTGTCTTTCTCGCCGCTGCCGTCAACTTGGTCACCAAGCTTGGGTTGTTGTGGATGATCGACAGTCGGTCGCTGGCGCTGAAGGTGTTGCCGGCATATGCGCTGATGGTGCTCGTTGGTATCGGAGCAGCGCTCGCACTGCGCTGAGGTACGTTGACTTTCGAGCTGTGGCACCTGTTCCTGCTAGCCAGCGCTTCGTTGCTGGGCCTGCTGTTCATGCTTGTGCTCGCCGAACCAGGCCTGCCCTACGACATCGGCAATCGCCTACCATCGCCGGAGAATCACGAGTTCATGGGCCTGATCGCGGCACTGGTTGACGCTCCCGTCGCGAAGGCTACCTCTATCGAGGTGCTGACGGATGGAGTCGAGTTCTATCCACAGGAACTCGCCAGCATCGCCCGCGCCCGTCGCAGCGTGCATCTGGAAGCCTACATATTCCACGTGAGTGCCGTGGCGGACCGACTCGTCGATCTGCTGACCGAACGCGCGCGCGCCGGCATCCGCGTCCGGCTCGTCATCGATGCGATTGGCAGCTGGCGAACGCCCACCGCGTATTTCGACAGACTGCGCGCGGCCGGCGGCGAGGTTGCCTGGTATCAACCGGTGCGGTGGCATACGATGAAGCGGTTCAACAACCGCACGCACCGCGAACTGATCGTCATCGATGGCGATGTGGCGTTCGTCGGCGGCGCTGGCATCGCGTACTGGTGGGACACAGGACCGCCCGGGCAACCGCCGTGGCGCGACACCATGGTGCGGCTCGAAGGAACTATCGTTACTTCGGTGCAGGCCGCCTTCGCCGAGAACTGGCTTGAAAGCACGGGCCAACTGCTCACCGATCCAGGATCGTTTTCGCATTGCCGTGCCGTCAGCAGTGCGACCGCGGGGGCGCCGATGCGATCGTCGTGACAGGCACGCCATCGGCTGGCCGAGCCACGCGGGCACGCATGCTGTTTCAATTGCTGATCGCTGGCGCCCGCCGGTCGATCCGGATCACCTCGCCCTACTTTCTACCGGACCGCAGCATGCAAGCCGAACTGCAAAGGGCCGTTCGCCGCGGTGTGCGTGTGCAGGTCGTAGTGCCGGGCGCTTTTAACAACCACCCCATCGCCCGGCGGGCGAGCCGACGTCGGTATGGGAACCTACTCGGTGCCGGCGTGGAAGTGCTGGAGTACGAACCTGGCATGAACCACAGCAAGGTGCTGCTTGTCGACGAGCTATGGGTCGTCGTCGGATCGAGCAACTTCGACAACCGCTCGTTCGGCCTGAACGACGAAATCAATCTTGCCTTGCCGGATCGCGCTCTGGCAGCACGCCTGCTCGAGGACTTTGAGCGCGACGCTGCGCTCAGCAGGCCGGTCGACCTGCACTCCTGGCGCACGCGGCCGATGTCCGAGCGGCTGCTTGCCCTGCTTGGTGCGCTGGTGGAGCGACAGCAGTAAGGCAACACCGAGAAATGTGGCGATGTGCGACAACGCGCCACCCGCGCGACAACCGGCTCCCTCGATCTAGGACTTAAAGAACCACTGCAGTTGCACTTGGACCGCGTTGGGCAAGGTAGCGAACTCGCTGCCCGCAGCCCCGGTGAAACGTTGCACACCGAAGGTCACATCCGCCGCAGGATCGATGGACCACACGAGGCGGCTATCGACGGCGTGGCTGCGGTCGTCGGCGTTGAGCACCACATAGTTCACCCATTTCAGCAGTGGCGTAATCTCGTACGACGCGTACAGCCCCGCGTAGCGCGTCGCCAGGCTCGTCACCCGTCCCGAGCGCAGCTCCGCGAAGTCGTAGCCAGCCGGATCACGCGAGCCGGCGCCGTTGTAATATAGCTCGGCGCTCAGCGTGAGCCCGTTCGCGAAGGCATAGTCCGCGCCGATCATCAGTCGGTTGAAAGCGGGACCGCCGGGCGGGCACAGGCGGGCCACTTCGCCGCGGATGCCGGCGTCGCCGATCTGACTGGCCACGTCCATGCCGACGATATCCAGACCCAGCAGCCGGCCCACGACCAGCGACGCGTCCACACCGGCCGCATTGCCGTGCCACTGCACCGCTTGGCTGGGCGAGCCACGGTCCGGCGCGGGGGCATACACGAGCGACGCGCGCGACAGCGGTCCAAGCTTGGCCTCGAGCAACGCGGCATCGACGCCGAGGCGCTCCTCGCGCTCGAGCGCCAACGGGCTCACCGGGTTCAGGATGTCCAGCGGGCTCCAGAAGCGACCCGTGCCCCACGCGATGCGCTGGCGGCCGAGCTTCAGATCGAACTCGTCGCGGGTCAGGGTCACGGCCGCCCGATACAGGCGATGGCGGCCGTAGACATCGTCGCGTTCGACGTAGTTCGCGTCAGCCCTCCAATACTGCTGTGGCGCCCTGTCCTTGAGCGCGCGAAAATCCGCCGTGTCCAGGTAGCTGCCCAGCAGCAGTTCGTTGTCGTACTGCAAGTCGAGCGCAATCCCCGAGGCCAGGTCGCCTTTCGCCCCGACGCGCAGCCGGTTCAAACTGAGCGCGTAGTCCTCGCCTGTCGAGGCCCGCGAACGCAGGTAGACACTTTTCAGACTCCCGGTCAGCTCCAGTGGCTGCGTCTGTGCCACCGACGGAGTGGCAGCGAACACCTGGCACGCCGCCAGCGCGGCCACGCCCCAGCCAAAGCCCCTATGTCGACGCGTCATCATGTGTGCCGAATCGCCGCGGTCGGGTTCAGCCTCGCGGCGCGCGCCGCAGGATAAAGCGAAACGGCCACGCTGGCGAGGAACAGGCCGACGCCCGGCCCGACGAGGTTCCCCGCGACCAACCGCGGATACACGATGCCGGTCAGCCCGGGGATGGCGCTGTAGTCGCGGTAAAAGCCCGACAGGTCCAGGCCGATGTTGCCGAACAGAGAGACAACCGCCGCGCCGACCGCATACCCGACGACAGAGGCGACGAGCATTAACGCAACTGTCTCGTAGATCACCATTCGAACGATTGCGTCGGGTGGCGTTCCCAGAGCCATCATCACACCGAACTCGCGTGTGCGCTCGGCCACCGCCATGAACACGGTGTTCATCACTGCCAGGGCGACGACGAGGAAGAAGACGGCGACGATGACGGTGCGGATGGCGCGCACCAGACCCAGCATGTCTGCTACCCGCGGCAGCAGGCGTGGCCAAGGCGACGCGACCAGACCATCCGTCCTCAGCAGTGGTGTCAACTGCGCGGCGGCCTCGTCGACCTCGGCGCGGTCCACCAGACGCAGGTTGATCGACGAGACGCGCTGACCGAGACCCAGCATGCGTTGGGACGCCGGCAGTGTCACGAAGACCATCGCGCCGTCGAACGAACTGCTCTCGGTCGCGAAGATGCCCCGGACACGAAAAGCCGCAGTTCCGAGTTCGCCTGCCACGCCGGGAGCCATGACCACCAACTTCTCACCCAGACGGATGCCGAGCTTTTCGGCCAGGCGCCGCCCGATCACTATGTCGCGGTCGGCGCCGGCCTCCAACGCCGCCCCCTCGACAAAGGTCCGATGCAGGATCGTGAGGCCGCGTTCGAGCGCGGGGTCGACGCCGTACAGCACGACCCCTACCGACTTCGTGGGGCTGCTGATCAGTGCTTGCGCCTGCACCCGTGGCGCGGCGGCGGCGATGCCAGGCTGGGTGCGCACCGCGGCAAGCGCTGAGGTGGCATCAAAGGCCAGTTCCGGCGCGAGGTCGCGCCGCAGTCCTTCGCGCTCGATCTGCAGATGCCCAGTGACATAGCGCGTCGAGTTGTCCACGAGTTGCTCGCCGAAGCCGTCGAAGAATCCATATAGAAACACGTAGGCGACGATCGCAAACGCGGCACCGAACACCGTGATCGCGCTGCGCTTGCGGTTGCGTAGCAGGTTTCGCGTCGCGATCAGGGCAAAAACTGGCAACGGCGTGCGCGTCTCGCCGCGCGAACCACGCCGGCCGCCGGAGGACTTCTCGCCGATGCCGCGGATCGCTGCGACCGGTTCGAGGGTTGCCGCGCGGAACGCTGGGTACAGCGCCATGGCCAGCGCGATCAGGAACACCAACACGGAGATGGCCAGGCTGCGCTCTGCGCGCACAACCGGGTAGATAACGTCGGCCAGGCCTGGCATCGCCCGCAGCCCAGCCTCGAATGCCCCGAGGTCGATGCCGGAGCGGCCAAATGCCGCCGTTGCGCCAAGCCCGACCGCGTTCCCTAGCAGCAGCCCAGCGGCACCGACCAGCGCGGCCTCGGCGACGACAAGCCGGAACAGGATCGACTGGGAGGTGCCCAGTGCCAACATGATGCCGAACTCACGGGTGCGCTCGAGTACGGCCATCAGCACCGGGTTGGCCACGCCAGCGGCGACCATCACGAAGAAGATCGTAAGCACCACGAAACCCATAACCTCGTGAAAACGGATACTGATCGCCACCATCGGCAGCAGCACCGGCCAGCCCACCACCTCGTGGTCGGCACCAACGCGCGCGGACAGGGTCTCGACTGAGTCTCCTAGCGCGCCGCGGTCGCGAAGCCGTAACGCTACTGCGGTGACAGCCTCGGGCGCGGCGAGGAAGTCGCGCATCGCAACCATCGGCATCACCGCCACATAACCGTCTAGGTCGTCGATCTTGGTGCGAAACACGCCCCGCACCGGCACGCGCGCACTTGCGACCGAGCCATCGTAAGCCTGACCCACCAGCACCAGATCGTCACCGGCCCGCAGCGCCAGGGCCTCGGCCATGCCTTCGCCGATCAGCACCCCGGTGTCGTCGGCACCGCTGAAGCTGCGGCCATCGACCACCGCCTTGAACAGGTCCGTGACGCGCGCCTCCTGCGCCGGGTCTACACCGAAAGCCAGGATGCCGCGCGAGCGATCGGCGCGACTCGCAAGCACGGTGGTCTCGAGGCGGACCGTCGCCGCGGCCACCGATGGATCGGCACGCACCGTCTCGAGCACGCGCGCGCCGGCCTCGATCGCACGGTCCAGGCTCGGGTCATCGTGGTAGCCCTTCAGGTGCACCTGCGCGTCGGCGGCGAAGTAGCGCGTGGTGGTGTTGATCATCTGACGGTTCATGCCGTCGATGAAGCCCCACAGGAAGGTCAGCGCCGCCAGGCCTACCGCGATCGACAGCACCGTGATGACGGAGCGGCGGCGGTTGCGCATCACGTTGCGCACCGCCAGCGTCCAGATCATCACGCCGGCCTCCGCTCGTCGGCTTCGATACGACCGTCGCGCAGCCGGATCACGCGGCGCGCTCGCTCGACCACCATCGGGTCGTGCGTCGAGAACACGAAGGTCGTGCCCTGCTCCTCGTTGAGGCGGCGCATCAGATCCATCAGTGTGGCTCCCGACTGCGAATCGAGGTTGGCGGTCGGTTCGTCAGGCAGCACGATCACCGGCTTCGCGGCGATCGCGCGCGCAACGGCCACACGCTGCTGCTGGCCGCCCGACAGCTCACTCGGACGGCGGTGTTCCATGCCCGCCAGGCCAAGTGTTTCCAGCAGCCGCATGGCCTCGGTGCGGCGGAGTGTCTCCTCGACGCCCTGCAGCAGCATCACGTACTCGACGTTTTCCAGCGCGGACAGAACCGGAACCAGGTTGTACTCCTGGAACACGAAACCGATGTGGCGCAGGCGGACCTCGGCCAGCGCCTTGCGGCCGAGCGACGTGATTTCCTGGTCGCCGACCCAGATGCGGCCGCTCGTCGGCCGGTCGAGACCCCCGATGAGGTTCAGCAGCGTCGTCTTGCCGGAGCCGGAAGGGCCGACCAGGGCGACGAAGTCGCCCGCCAGGATCTCGACGCTCGTCTCGTGCAGCGCCGGTACCGGGATGCTGTCGCGCTGGTAGACCTTCGTCGCCTTGTCGACGCGGACGATGATGGAGGGTGTCCGCATGTTCATCACTCGGCCGTCATCACGGTGCGCGGATCGCCCTGCCCCCGCACGGCAGCCAGTTCGTCTGCGCGCAGCACCTGCGCCGCATCGACACCAAGCGCGGATGCCGCCTCAGCGGCCACGTGTGCCCAGGTGCAGCGGTTGGAGAACAGCATGCCGGCGACATCCAGCGTGCCGCCCCGTGCTACATAACCCAGCGCGCGGGTCCGCTGCGGCCCCGTGTCAATCCGGCGCAGCACGCCGAGCGTCGGCTCGGGTCGCATATGGGAGACGAGCACGCGCGCCGCAGCCACCGCCGGGAAAAGCTGCTGCAACGCTGCATCGCTGGCCACGAAGGCGTGTTCGCGTTCGTCGCGCGGGATCCGGAAACGGCCGGGCTCGACTACGCATGTCACCGCGGTGCGATGCCCTGCGGCATCGAGGCGGTCGGCCGCCAGCAGCGCCTGCGTCAACTGGTACGCGCCGATGGCGATCAGCAGCACTTCGGGCGCCTCGCAGGCTTTCACCACGCATGCGCCTTCTTCGACCAGGCGCTGTGCCTGTGCGCCGGTCAGTCGGTTGGCCATCGGGCGCTTGGGCACGACGAGCGTCCAGAACTGACCATGGGTGCCGTAGGCGGCGCGCAGCGCGGCAGCGGCGCTGTTCGCGTCGACCGGGAACAGCACGCGCGCGGTGTCGGACATCTCGCCCAGCAGCGCCTCCGCCAGGGTCGGGTCCTGATGCGACTGCTCGTTCTTGCCATTCTCCCAGGTGTGGGAGGTGGCCACCGTAACGACCGACAGCCAGCCCGGCGGAGTGCCCGCCTCCGCCTGGTGGCGGGCGAACAGGATTTCCTGACGCAACGCGCCGAGCATCTTGACGGCGAAGGCTTCGTAGGAGACCACAAGGTTGATGCCGCCCTTGTTGCCGAGCGCCGCGCTGACCACCGCCTCCTCGTTGAGCGCGGTGATCACGGCGCCGTCCACCGCCTCCGCCAGGCCGGGCTCGGGCACGAAGACACGGTGCTTCAGCAGGTCCAAGGTCTGGCCCATGCGGTTGCTGCGCAGTTCGTCCGGGTTGCCGACGCGCGGACGCAACTGGGGGTTCGCCTGCACGATAGCGGCAAAGGCGGCGTCCAGCGCGGCCATCGGGGACACCTGGCCAGCGCCAACGGCGTGCCATTGCTCCGCAGGCAAGGCGGGTGCATCGACCTGTCTGTGCGCCAGAGGATGGTCGCGCTCGAGCGGGCGCTGCTGGTCCTGGTGATGACAGAGCGCGGCAAGCGCCTCGTCGAGTTCTGCGGGAGGCACGAACAGCGCGCGGGCACCCTCGTTGAACTGCTGCCGCGCGGACGAGTCGACATGCGGGTTACCCGCCAGCGGCAGGTTGTGGGCCGCATTGGTCCCCGCACCGGGAAAGCCGAAGCCCTTCGGCGCTTCGGCGACGGTGTAGTGCAACGGCACCGGATACTGGATGCTCCCGCTAGCGACCGCCGCCGCGCAGGCCGCGAGCCGTTCCTCCATGGCGTGCACCGCCCAGGCAAAGGCGGCCGGGTCGGTGCCGTCGATCTCCATCGGGTCGAATCCGTTCAGGCGCAGGTGCTGCTGGAACCACTCCTGGCCACCCTGCTGCTGCATCGTGCTGCGCTGCTCGATGCGCCGTCCGTTGAGGATCATGAATGGAGCCACGAAGCCGCTGTCCTCGGCGCGCCACCAGCGCGGTGCCCAGTCGCTGCCGCGCTGCTCCTCGAAGGCGCCGTCGCTTAGGAACACGACCAGGCGCTCGCCAGGTAGCGGCATGTGCACGTACTGCAGTTCCGCGAAACCGAGGTAGCCGCCCTCGGACAGGCCGCCGGCGGTGTTCGGCCCGACGTGGCTGCCCAGCGGCGATGCCGGCCGCCCCGCCGGGTCGACCGCGTAGCTGTAGAAGTCACGCGCGAAGCGCGTCAACCCGCCCTCGCTGCGGTCGTAGCGTTCGGCGTGGCGCGGCGTCATGTTGCCCGCCAGCAAGTTACAGGCATCAATGCCCGCCACGCAGTGCCCCTGCCCCATCAGCCAGCCGCGCGTCAAGCCGCTGAGCGCATTCGCGGCGAGATAGCCGACATAAGCCGGCACGATGTTCAGCGAACCGCCGGTGTGGCCCTCGGGTGTCTTCTTGAAGTCCTCGGCCGCCATCTCGCGCCCGTCGGGATAGACCCGGTCGGCGTAAGTCATGTGGACGGTCAGCCACATGCCGGCCGCGGCGAGCCGGTCTGCGGCCCACAGGGTGCGATAGACGCTGGCCGTGTCGCTCGCCTTGCCGCCGGCGACCAGCACTTGTGCTAGGTCATGCACGCGCAATTGAGTCAGGTCGTTGTGCACGATGGGTCCGAACCCGCGCGCCCAACGCGCGAAGTCGGCATCGCTTTCATGGAACAGCCGCACGCGCTCGGCGACCCAGGGAAGGTTGTGGTTCATGGTGTCTATCGGTTGAGGCTGCAGGTCACTGAATGATCCACATCAGGCCGGTCGCGTGTACGCGAACACGGCCGCCGCCCAGAGCAGTGCCGGCAGCAGTAGCAACCAGCGGAAATCCGAATCGAGCACAAAGTTCATCGCGCTCATCAGAACCACCGTCAGCAGCCCGGCCAGCGCGACGGCCCATCCGGTTCCGCGCAGGCGCAAGGGCACGGCCCTGCGTGCCAAGAAAAGGGTCAATACCCCCGAGCCCGCCATGACCCCCCCCATCACCGTGAACACGACCCGCAACCAAGCTTCCAGGCCCGGCGCCGCTTGGCGCAGCTGCTCCAGCGACGCACCGATGAAGCGAGGGTCCTCCGGCAGGAGAGCTGGCCGCACGAAGACGAAGTAGGTTCCTAGGCCAATGAGCCAGACCCCGCAGGCAGTCAGCAGCCATATCGCCGCACGAGAGGCGGGGTCGTTCGCGGTGACTGCGCGGATAGTCAGGAGATCGGACGCGGGGGGGCGTTTGAGTTTCGTTTTCATCTCTTTTGCAGGTTACGTTGACTGAAGATTTCATCTGCTACCGGTCTGTCGAACGTGGCATCCTTGAGCACCACCGTCGTCGAGTTTCCGGGCTTGGCGTCGGGCCGCATCTCCCAGCGCGTCGGCAGGATCCGCCCACCGACCTGTCGGACGTCGGAAAACGCCAGCACGCGCACGCGCTCACCGCGCTCGCTGAAGAATTCCTGCTTCAACGGCATCGTGTCAGCGCGCCGGACCCAGTAGACGATGCGGCCCCAAACCACCGCCGCGTCGGGTTTCGGAACGGCCTCGACCTTCACGACCGCCTCGCCGTCGAGCTGCACCGTGGCGAGTACCTTGTGCGTGTAGTCGTCGAGGATGCTGCTCTCCTTGACGAGGTCGTCGTTCGTGAAGTCCGAGCCCATCCACGGCTGCAGCATCATCGACGGAGGAATCTTGACGATGCGCTCCACGTTGGGCAGGTAGTTCCACATTTCGGTTCCGATGCGCAGCGAGCCGATCCCAGCCTCCTTAGTCGGCGAGACGATGCGCACGAAAGAGCGCCGCGGCCGGTCCATCCACAGGCGCAGGCCGAGCGTGCGCTGCCAGCGCGGCGTGGCGATCGTCATCTCGTACTCGCCTTGCACAGTGCTGCCCCACAGCAGCTTCTCAACCTTGTCGAGGATCTCGCGTCCCTCGGACGGCTGGGCGCGAACGCCCGGGATGGCGAGCGCGGCAAGCGCGACCGCGCCAGCGAGACGAAGCAAACCGCGGCGCGAATTCACGAGGCACCGCCCACCAGCGGCAGCACCACGGCGGCTACGCGCAGTTGAGCCGGAGCGGCCGTCGACGCCATCAGGCCGTCCAGCATCGTCCTGTCCACGACCTCCTTCTCGAGCAGCAGCGCGGCCAGCGATTCGAGCGTCTCTCGGTTCGTCCTCAGTGTCTGCGTCACGCGATTGCGCGCCTCGTCCAGCAGCCGGCGCACCTCGCCGTCGATCGTCTCGGCGGTACGCTCGCTGAAGGTGCGCAGCTCCGGCAGCGTCGGGCCGTTCAGGAACAGCGGAGCTGGGCGTGCGTCGTAGGTCGCCAGGCCGAGCGCCTCGCTCATGCCGTAGTGGGTCACCATGTGGCGCGCCAGGTCGGTGGCACGCTGCAGGTCGTTCTCCGCTCCGGTCGAGACGTCCTCGAACACCAGCTGCTCGGCCACGCGCCCAGCCAGCAGCACGTCGAGCCGATCAAGCAGCTCGCTGCAGCGCATCAGGTACCGGTCCTCGGTCGGCGACTGCTGCGTGTAACCGAGTGCCGCAATGCCGCGCGGGATGATCGACACCTTGGTCACGCGGTCGGCGTTCTTGCGCATCTCGGCGACCAGGGCGTGGCCAGCCTCGTGGTAGGCCACGAACTTGCGCTCGGTCGGGTTCATCACCCGGTTCTTCTTCTCGAGGCCCGCAACGATGCGGTCCAGCGCTTCCTCGAAGTCCTGCATGTCCACCGCGTCCTTGTCGCGCTTGGCGGAACGCAACGTCGCTTCGTTGACCAGGTTGGCCAGATCGGCGCCCGCGAAACCCGGCGTGCGCGCCGCCAGCAAGGCGAGGTCGACGGACGGCGCCAGCTTGACGTTCTTCACATGCACTTCCAATATCTGTCGCCGCCCGATCAGGTCGGGCCGGTCGATCGCGACGTGCCTATCGAAACGCCCTGGCCGCAGCAGCGCAGGATCGAGCACCTCGGGCCGGTTGGTCGCGGCGAGGATGATCACGCCGCGGTTGGTGTCGAAGCCGTCCATCTCGGCGAGCAACTGGTTCAGCGTCTGCTCGTGTTCCTCATGGCCGCCGGACAGGCCCACGCCGCGTGCCTTGCCCAACGCGTCGATCTCGTCGATGAAGACGATGCACGGCGCCTTGGCCGCCGCCTGCTCGAACAGGTCGCGCACTCGCGCTGCGCCAACGCCGACGAACATCTCGACAAATTCCGAGCCGCTCAGCGACAGGAAGGGCACGCCTGCCTCGCCGGCAACCGCCTTAGCCAGCAGCGTCTTGCCGGTGCCGGGCGCGCCGACGATCAGGACACCTTTGGGAATCTTGCCGCCCAAGCGCCGATAGCGCTCCGGGTTCTTCAGAAAATCGACCACCTCCATCAGTTCCTCGCGCGCCTCGTCGATGCCGGCCACGTCCTTGAAGGTCACGCCGGTCTCGGTCTGCATGTAGACCCGCGCCTTGCTCTTACCGATCTCCAGCATGCCGTGGCCCATGCCGCCGCCCATACGCTTCATCAAGAACCACCAAATGCCGAAGAACACCAGCGCCGGCGCGACCCAGGAGGTCAGCGTGCCGAGCCACTTGCTCTCGCGCACGCTGCCGTAGCGAACCTTCGCGGCATCGAGCTGGGCCACCAAGCCCGGGTCGTTGACCAGTACCGCCGCGAAGCCGTGTTCGCCGCCAGCGCGCGTGAGCACCTCGAGCTTCTCCTTCGGCAGGATCTGCTCCAGCCCTTCGACGCGCAGCTTGCCGGTCGCGATGCCGTCGGCGATCACCACGTCATCGAGCTTACCCGCCACCAGCGCCTGCTTGAACTCGCTGTAGGTCAGCGTCTGTGTGTGCCGGGGGGCAACAAACTCCTGCAGCAGGATCATGCCCACGAGGGCGGCCAGCACGTACCACAACGAGAACGTCTGCTTTTTATCCATGAACACACCTCCAAGGAATCTGGGTCAGACGCCTGGGCGTCGGCGTGATCGCCGCTCGTCGAGGGCAAACTGGATGGCCCCCCACAAGATCAGAACCGGGCACACCAGCAGCAAGGCGGCCAGCAGCGCACTCCACCATGCGAAGCCGAAGGACCACAGCACTGCCGTAGCGATCACCACCGCCAGGGCGGGACACAACCACATCCAGCGATTGGTGAATTCGGGCCATTTCAAAAATCTCATGGCAACCTCCACGAATATTGTAGGCGTGCCCCCTTGAGCAGCGCCGAATTGACGATCACCGACAGCGAGGACAAAGCCATCGCCGCGGCAGCGATGATCGGGTTGAGCAACCCGAACGCGGCGTTCGGCACACTGACCGCGTTGTCGATGAAGGCCCAGAACAGGTTGCGCTTGATCGTGCGCATCGATTTGAACTCGACCTCTGGCGATTCCCGGCAGCCGTCACCGCAGAAATAGTAAGTGTGCCTGGCCCGGTCGATGCGCAGCGCGGTCGCCTCGGCCGGGTCGATGGCATTCCGCACACCAGGTCGACCGAACCGGCGGCCGGCCCGGCCAATCCGTCTTGAAGCACAACCTGTGTAATGTCTATTTTCCGATCGATGCATGGAATCGCGCCTGGCGACGCAGGCCGCGCCGTGGATGGAATGCGTACGAGGCGTCATGACGAGCGGCGCCCAGCGCCCTCCCACGCCACCGTGCCGGCCGCGGCAGCGACCAGCCCACCCGCGATGAGGAACGGCAGCGGCGGTGCCAATGCAAACAGACTCCCCGTGGCGGCGGCACCAACCGCCTGTCCGAGGTTGGCCGCCGCGGCCTGCCGGCCCATGGCCCAGCCCTGGCGCGCACCGGCTGCGCTTGAGATGCGCACGGCCAGCGACGGGATGAGCACGCCGATGCCCGCGGCCGCCAGCACGAACGCGACTGAGGTCACGAAGCCCCTCGTCGAGACAGCCAGCAGGCCAAGACCTGCCGACAGCACCGCGAGCGCGGCGACGACGAGACGCGGCTCCCCCAACCTGCGTTCCAGGCGCGGCAAGCCCCAGAACTGTACGGCGATCATCACGCCGCTGCACAACGCGAAGTACACCGACACCGGTAACGGCCCGACGGCCGGCGCGCGTCGCGCCGCCAGGGTCACACCGATCTCGGCCACCGTAATCGCCAGCACGACAACAGCCGTGAGCAGCAGCGAGCGGACGATGCGCCGTTCGTCTGCGGATCGCGCACTGCCTGGCGATGCCGCGATGGAGCGGTTGGGTGGCAGGCCGAGCACGCCCACCGCCGCCAGCAGCCCGACGATGGCGACCACGTCCAGCGGCAGCGAGGCGAGCGCGGCACCCCCGCGGTCCGAGGCGCGTGTCAGACCAGCCAGTCCGTCGCCAAGTGCCGGCCCGAGCAGAAAGCCCAGCGCGGTGGCCGATGCGATCCAGGCGAAGCGGCGCTGCAAGCGGGACGGCGCAGACGCTGTAACGACGTAGGCGAAGACCGCCGGGAGCACCGCAGCCGACGCCAGACCGGCGATCGCGCGCACCGCATAGAGCCCGCGCATTGAGAAGGGCACGGTCAAGGCCCATAGCGCCACGCTCGATCCGGTCAGTCCCACGGCGAGCACCCAGCGCCGGTCGATCCGATCCGCGAGCGCTCCCCAGGCCGGCGCGAACAGGAAGAGCGCGAGCGTGTACACGCCAGTAATCCAGCCCGTGTGGCTCTCCATGCCGGCCGCCGAGCCGACCCCCGTGCGCTCCACCAGCCCGGGTAGAAATGGCAGCGTCACGCCATAGGCCATCGACACCGCCATCCCGGCCGCGAGCAGGGCCGCAAAGGCGCCGGCCGACAGATCCGATCCAGGCTTTCTGCTATCAGCGGAGAAGGCGACTACCATGGTCGCTCACCCACGGTAGAGATCGCGGCGGGTCAGGGGGACCGGCCACGCTCCGCCATCGCGCTTCGAGGCGACAATCTGGTAGATGCCCGTGCCTCCCGCCTCGAACTCAAGCGCACAAGCCGCCATGTAGAGGCGCCAGATGCGGTAGGTCACCTCGTCGACTTCCCGCAACGCCTCATCGCGTTGCGCCTCCAGCCGCTGCACCCAGTGCCGCAGCGTCAGCGCGTAGTGCGGCCGCAGTCCTTCGACATCGTGAATCTCGAAGCCGGCACGCTCCATCCCGAGCTGGATGTTGCTGACACAGTCGAGTTCGCCGTCGGGAAACACATAGCGATTGATGAACTCGGTCGCGACGGTCCGGTTCCAGCCCTCCTCGTCGTGGGTGATGCCATGGTTGAGGAACAGCCCGCCCGGCCGTAGCAAGCGCTGGACGACAGCGTAGTAGGCCGGCAGGTTCGCCAGGCCGACATGCTCGAACATGCCGACGCTGGACACCTTGTCGTATACCGCTGCACCGTCGAGGTCGCGATAGTCCCGGAGTTCGACCGTGACGCAATCCTGCAGTCCTTCGGCACGGATGCGCTCACGCGCGTACTCGAGCTGCCGCTGGCTGAGCGTGATGCCATGTGCGCGAACGCCGTGATGGCGAGCCGCCCAGCACACGAGCGCGCCCCAGCCGCAGCCGATGTCAAGCAGCCGATCACCGGGCTGCAGGCGGAGCTTGCGGCAGATGTGCTCCAGCTTGTTGCGCTGGGCCTGCTCGAGCGAGTCCTCGGGCGTTTCGAAGTAGGCGCAGGAGTAGACCCGCTCGGCGTCCAGCCACAGACCGTAGAATGCATTGGACACATCGTAGTGGAACGAGATCGCTGCTCGGTCGGTCTGGCGCGAATGGTGATGCCCGAAACGCCGGGCCACGCGCGAAGCCAGCCCCCCCACGGGCTTCAAGCCGTCCCGCTCGGAAACCCGCAACATCAATGCGTCGCACAACAGTGCCAGCTTGTCACGCCACGACAGCGATACCGCCTGGAGGTGGGCCTTCAGGCCCAGCGCGCTGTACAGGTCCCCCTCGACATCGATGATGCCGCGGAAGTAGGCATCGGCCAGCAGCACCGGATCCGGCCGCAGCACAAGACGACGCAGCAGCGCCGGGTCACGGATCACGAGCGTGTACTCGGGGTCGGACTCAAGTTCATACAGGAGCGCGTCGCCCAGCCTCAGCGCCGGTGGGCGCTCTATCCCGGCCAGCAAGCGGCGCAGGATGCGCAGCGCCGGAGCATGCAGGGCCGGAGACAAAGGCCGAACGAGAGTTGTCGAATGATCCATCGGTTTCTCCGTTCAGTTCTTCGAGTTCACGTCTCGTGGTTCAGTGACGGCCGCGGCCGGGTCATCACCAACGACGATCAGCGGCGCGCGTCTCAGCTCCCCCATGACTGCCGCAAGGCACTCCTGGCTTGCGGCGTGGATGGTAAACAGCGGTTGCCCCTGGTCAACGTGCTCGCCGATCCGTGTGTGCAGCACGATGCCGGCGCCGGTCCCACGCGTTGCACCAGCCAGTGCCACGACGCGCTGCACATGCGCGCCGTCCACCGACCTCACATGTCCCGCGTGATCGGTCTCGATGGTTTCAGCGACTGGCGCGAGGATCGGCTTGCGCAGCCCGCCCTGGGCCTCGCAGAGGGCCTGGAACCGCGTCCACGCAGCGCCGCTGTCGAGCAGCCGCCAGGCATCGAGCTTGCCGTGTCCAGGGCGGCTAGCGCCGCTCAGCTCGAGCAACTGGCCGGCTTCGGCCAAGGCATGCATGCGCAGGTCGATCGGCGCAGCCGCGGCGCAGCGCAGCACGGCTAACACGTCCAGTGCCTCGGGCACCGGACCGATGCCCAGACCCACAGGCTGCGACCCGGCAGAGCGGGCGATGTGGACCTGCACGCCGACCTCCGCGCCGACCGCAGTGAACATGGTCTTTAGGCGATGAAAGCGTGCGTCGTCTTGCACGTCGGCACCCCGTCCGACAGCCACGTTGACGAGCAAGTACCTCACGCCCGCGGCGATGCGGCGCCACACTGCCGACGCCACTAGGTGGGCGTCATCCGCAGCGGCACTCCACCGCACGCTCGCTCCTACTCCCGCGGAGTCCGCGCGGGCGAAGCAGGCGCCAAAGCGCGAGGCAATTCCTACAGCGGTCGCACGATCGAGTTCCACCCCGGTGAGCGTCGCCATCGCGTCGGCGGTGCTCCATGCCCCGGAGCCGGCCGGCTGCGAGAAGTGCGGCATCGTCTCGCCCGCCGCGGCCACGATCGCGGCGACGATCGGCGTCGTTCGGTGTCCGAGGATCCGGTCCAGGCCATGCCGGTCGACGACGCACGTCGCGTCCCAGACGAGCGCCGGGGCTGCCTCGGCAGTCCAGGCGCGCACCAGTGCGACGGCCTGCCGAACCGCCGGATCCCCGTATGGATGCATCCCACCCGCGGGGTCGTCCGCGCTGTGTTCGTCGCTCGTGCACATGGCGTCACGAATGGCCATGGGTTCTCTCCTGTCGGTCAATGCGTCTCGCACGACGCGTGGTTTTGGTGGTCGGTCCCGGATCTGATGCGGGCCGCACAATCGCATCGCTGCAGCACACCCTCGCCCGCCCCGCGCAGCCCGGCGGCATTGGCCTCGTCGGTATCCAGGTGCAGCTCGAGGACCGCGTCGTCGTCTACGCGCAGCGCGACATGCTTCAGCACCGTGCCACGCGGCGTTTCCAGCGCGACCTCGACCTCCCCATTGGCAGCAACCCCGAGCCGCCGGGCTTCGGCGGTCGTCAGGTGCAGGTGACGGCGTGCAACGATCAATCCGGTCGTACGCAGCGTCCCGGCCGGACCCAACAGGGTGACTTCGGGCGTGCCTGCGAGATCACCGGACAGGCGCAGCGGCGCGTCGATGCCCAGCTGGATGGCCTCGGTGCGGCTGACCTCGACCTGGTTCGCCGCCCGGCAGGGCCCGATGACGCGCACGCGCTCGAGCCGGCCACGCGCGCCGATCACGGAAACGGTCTCCTCGGCGGCAAAGAAGCCGGGCTGGCTCAGCGGCTGCAGCACGCGCAGTGAGTGTCCGGCACCGAACAGCACCTCGACGGCCGCCTGAGTCAGGTGCACATGGTGAGCCGAAATCGCCACAGGGACCGGGATGTCCTGCCGCAGTGCCGTGCGCTCGGTTCGCCGTAACACCGCCGCCGTCTCGCGCGCGATGACCCATTGCTCACGCGCCCTCACAGCCAATATGGCCACCGGCGATCGCGATACTTGCAGTTCGGCGACCTCAACACCGGACGCGCCAAAAAACTCGTTGCGGTCCTCGTCGAGACGCAGACCGAGGAACTCCAGACCCTGCAGGATGCGCCGGCGCAGTGCGGGCGAGTTCTCGCCTGCTCCTCCAGTGAAGGCCACGGCATCGCAGCCACCCATCGCTGCGGCATAGGCTCCGATGTACTTGCGCACGCGGTAGGCATGGGCCTGCAGCGCCGCCCGGGCGCCAGCATGCCCCTGGCGCGCCAGGGCTTCGATCTCGCGCAGGTCCGAGCCGATGCCCGACAGTGCCTTCAGCCCACTATCGTGGTATAGCGCCGCTTCGATCTGCGCCAGGTCTATACCGAGCGTCCGCGCGACGAAGCCGGGGATGCCAGGATCCAGGTCACCACTGCGAGTGCCCATCACCAGCCCCTCCAGGGCCGTCATCCCCATTGAGGTATCAACGGAGCGTCCGCGGTCGATTGCGCAGACGCTTGCGCCGTTGCCGAGGTGGCAGCTGACAATGCGCAGATCGGCAGGAGCCCGCTCCAGTGCGGCGCTCACGGCTTCGAGCACATGCTGGTGCGAAAGGCCGTGGAAGCCGTAGCGACGCACGCCAGCGTCGCGCCAGGCCTGCGGCACGGCATAAGCCTTCGCCTGCTCGGGCATGCCGGCATGGAACGCAGTGTCGAACACCGCCACCTGAGGCAAACCCGGCCAGCGCTCGCGCGCGAGGCGTATGCCGGCCAGCGCCACCGGGTTGTGCTGAGGCGCCAACGCGGCGGCGTGTTCAATCTCGCGTTCGACGTCCGCTTCGATGCGTACGGTCTCGCTCAAGCGAGGCCCGCCGTGTGCGACACGATGGCCAATGGCATCAATCACCGCAATGCCCGCATCGCGCAGCCGGCGCTCAATCTCGTCGAACGCCGCTGCATCGACCGCAGGATGGTCGATCGTCGACTCCATCAGCGGCGTGGCCGATGTTGGGTCGAACACGCCGAATTTGATCGTCGCGCTGCCGACGTTGAGTGAAAGGATCCGCATAGTTTAGGCTTGTTCTAGCAACGAGTGCAGCCCCCAGCCGAACGCATGTACCCTGTGTTCCAGCACCGGCAGCAGCGCGACCGCCGCGAAGGTCCAGAGAATCCACTTGGTCCAGGCACGATCCGATTCGGTGTCAGTGGGCTTCGTCGGGCTGGTCATTGTCTTTCCTTCAGCGCTCGGAGCGATGCGGCGACCAGGCGTCGAACCTGAACTCGATCTCGTCGCCCCTCCCCGGCAGCCGCACCCAGAGCCGGAACCGGTACGGTCCGTACTTGGCAACGCCGAACATCTGACCGTAGCTGGCCAGTTCGTTGACCTTCATCGGCACCAGATACTTCGCGGGCTCGTCGACGATGCCGGATTCGCTGATCTGCGCGCGAACGACCGCGTCCTCGATGCGACGACCACTCGCGCTGTCGTAGAGCGCCACGACAAGGTGGTGCACCTGACCGCCGCCTTTGGGTGGACCGCCGTGGAGTTCGGCTAGGTCGTGCTTTTCCGCCACGACCGCAGCCGGCACGAGCCCCCAGTAGAGGGTGATGCCGGAACGCTCCAGTCGGCTCTGTGCCAGCGCCGGGCTCAGCATCGTGACCAGCAGAAGCAGCAGCCACGTGGTGGCCGCGAAACGCCAACATCGCGCCGGCAGCGGGACGGTTCTCATGGTGTGCTCCTCGTGGCGGTCGGGCGGTCAACTGGCATAGAGCTGTTGGAACACCAACTCGGCCCACAGGTCACGGCTCATGCGCCACGACTCCCAGGCCTGGGCGTGCGCATCGGCGCCGATGCGCTCCAACTGGTACCAGGGGTTGACTGTGCGGTCCGGGTCGCGTGCGCCCCACTGTTCGATCCATTGCTGCGTCCACGGTAGCCAAGCCAGGGACGGCGTCGCCTTCTCGGACCAGACCTGCCGACTGATCCGCATCGGATGCAGATCGCGCAAATGGCGCGCCGATTCGGGCGTGACTGCGATGCGGACCCATGGCGAGACCCATTGCGCGTAGGCACGCTCGCTCGCCTCCGACAGCGCCTGAACCTTGTCAAATCCAGCCGAGTTGGAGTCGAACGGCAGGTCCTCAAGGCGGCGCGGTTCGAAGCTGGCGCCGGTGGCAGCATCGCCGGTGCCACCCTCATCCAGAACCATCTCGTAGAGGCCGGGGACGAGATCCTGGATTGTTTCTGCGTGATGGAGGATGGCGCGATGCTCGCGCCGCGCCACGCCTGCCGACACGAAGATACCTAGGTGGCCCACCTGCTTGTGCAACAGGTAGACGACACGCTGGCCAGCAGCCACCAAGTCCTCGGTCGTGGGGTACACCGCCTTGAGCCAGCCCAACGCTTGGTGCGGCGGCGTGATGTTGTCGCCATAAGAGCTGAAGATCACCAGCGGCGCCCCGATGCGCCTGAGGTCCGCGCGGCAATGCCTGTCGACCACGATCTCGCCATCCTCAAGGCGGTTGCCGACGAACAAGTCCCCAGCGATGGCCAGCATCTCTTCGCGGGCCAACTGATAGAAGCCGTTCCACCAGCGCTCGAACTCCAGGAAACGATCGTGCTCGGCCTCCGGATTCGCAAAGAGCGTGTCGTATTTCCTGAATACGCCTTCGGGCCGCAACGCCTCGAAGTTCTGCACCAGCCATGCGCCGTCGAAGCGGCCGTTGCCCAAGTCCGACATCCAGTGCGCCGGCCAGACGCCGCCGGTAAAACCACCGAGCAGGCGCATCGGGTTGACGCCGCGCTCGCCGGCCCAGTACGACAGCGGTGAGCCGTTCAGCACCGCCAGCGCCGCCCGGTGCTGGCAATGCGACAGCGCCAGCGTGATCGCCCAGCCGCCCTGGCAGTTGCCATAGACAATCGGCGCCTTGCCGCTATGGCGCTGGGCAACGATGTCGATGAAGGCCGCGAGCGTCTGCACGACCGCCGCCATCGTCTGCCCCTCGACCGGCTCCGGGTCGAAGACGACAAGGTAGACCGGGTGGCCCTCAAGCAGCGCCATGCCGACTTCCGAATCGCGCTTGAAGCCGCCGATGCCCGGACCGTGCCCGGCGCGCGGGTCGACCACCAGCACCGGAGCGGCGCCCTTGCGCACGTGCTTTTCCAGCGCATCGGTGCCGCAGCGCGTGACGCGCAGCAGCCGATAGTTCGACGGTGGGTCGAGATCCCGGCCGTCGGCCACTGGCTCGGACTCGAAGTGCAACAGCGGCGGCATGCCTGCGGCCTCGTGCGCGCTCATGTTGGCCGCACGTTCGCGCAGCGTATCGGCCGTCTCGATACCGCGCCACAGTGCATCCAGCCAGTAGCGAACGAGCAAGTGGCCGGGCGTGAGCCCCGCAGAGGCAACCGCAGCGGCAGCGTTCGTCGGCATGGCGTCTCAGCTACAGCAGCAGCCGCGGCCTTTGGAAGCCGTACCACACCCGCCGGCAGGGTGCTGGTGCGCGGCTGGCACGCCCGTCGCGGGGCCAGCGTCGTAGCCGGCCTCACTTAGTGCGGCGACCAACTGCGGCACCTGGTGCGTGGCGTGTTCGCCGCGGACACGTGCGATGCCGCTACCGAGATCGACCTCGACGTCCTGCACGCCCGGCACACGCTTGAGCGCCTTGGTGACCGACGTGACGCAAGACCCGCAGGTCATGCCATCGACTTTGAGTTCAGTGATTTCCATATCGGGACTCCTTGGGTTTCAGTGCTGGTGGCCGCTCTGGCCACCCGGGGGCAACTGGCGGGTGTCGTCCTCGGGCTTGGCCTCCTTACCACTGTCATGCCTGCCGTGGCCACTATGCCCGCCGTGACCGAACAGGTGCATCAGGGGGCAGGCCAGCAAGATCAAAAACGGCAGCAGCTGCCCCAGATGCGCGTTGTGGCGGAAGAACATCCAGGCCACCGCCGCGGCCAGACCGATCCACAGCACCCATTGGTTGATGCGAGACCAGTTCGGCCCGGAGGGATGGCTGTTGCTGTGTTTAGAGGGGCTGTTCATAGCGAGACTCCTGATAGAAGGAACGACAAGAAACGGCAAGCAAAAGGGGGGATCCCGTCACCCGACAGCGCCGCGGCGGACACGAGGGCAGACGAAAGAACAGGACGCGGCGCGGATCAGATCCGCGTGGCGTCCAAGCGTGTCAAAGCGTAAGGCGCTGAAACGCGATGCGCGGCGGAGGTCCGCCGCCTAGGTGTGGCGAGTCGACTACCAACTGACCGGCGGTGGGCTCGGCCCAGCCGGGCACCGAAAGGGTGGTGGATGCAAGCAGCGCGGGGCTGAGTGTGGAAAGGTCGTCGACAACCTTCAATTGCGGGGCGCCGATCGACGACTTCTCGCAGAAGTTCAGGCAGTCGACCTTGGCAGTATCACCTTGCTCGTCGTCGTGATGGTGCTTCTGGCTATCGTTATCGTAACTGGCGCCCATCATCGCCGCGTCAGAACGGTGATGCACTGATTCGCCCAAGGCGCAGGCGTTGGCCACACTCATTGCGAGGCCGAACAGCCAAACGATCAGCACCTGGGCTGTCCATCGGCGGAGACGTCGGCGATTGTTGAACATGATGACGCGTGCGTTAGACAAATCAGATTTGTAGACTAATACTAAGCACGGACCATCAAACGCCTCTTGATTTACATCAATAGATCGATCACCTCGACCCAATCAGTATCAAGAAGCAGTTCTGAGCGGCCCCGGGTTTTGAGGAGGCTCCAACCTTTGAGAAGATGGCGCCATGAACAAGACGAACAAGTTTTCCCCCGAGGTCCGGGAGCGTGCGGTACGGCTGGTGCAAAAGCACCGAGGCGACTAAGGTTTACTGGCTTGCCCGGAGATGACGCCAAGATTACATTTCTGTAATTTATTGACGGCGTCGCCTAGCTTATTGCCCCTTGTGAAACTTGCCGTGATCGTGCCCTCGCACTGCCGGTCGAGTCGGCTCCTCAGCGCTTGCGGCCTTGGGAGGCAGGCCATCTGTGCATGGCCTCTTGCCGGCAGGGCCGGTTCCCTTTTCCAAGCCGTGGTCATGACGCGAACCAGTATCTTTCGAGCACTCGAAAACGGGGTTCGACGTCTGCCCGACCTTGGGGAGCGTGTTTTCCTGTCCGGGCTGCTGTGCCAGGACCGAATAGGCAGGCAGCGTAACAAGAGCAGTTGCCAGCCAAAGTTGATAGTTCCGCATTTTCACTTTCCTTTCTGTTCAATTCCTGGTGTCAATGAAGGCACAGACATGCTCACTCAACCGAAATCATCCCCTTCATGCCCGCCTCCATGTGACCGGGGATCAGACAAGCAAAATCAACCTTCCCGGCTTTGGAGAATTGCCACACAATGCCACCTCGCTTGCCGGGAGCGAGCGTCACCATATTGGGCTCGGCATGCTGCATGCCAGGCATCTTGCGCATCATTTCGGCGTGCTCCTTGAGCTCATCCGCAGTGCCAATCACCATCTCATGCTGGGTCTTACCAACGTTCTTGACGAAGAAACGGATCGTCTCACTCGCCTTGACGGAAATCTGGCTCGGGCTGAAGCGCATGGTGTCGTCCATGGTCACTTCGATCGTGCGACTGACCTTGGCCGAATCACCCGCTTGCCCGGCGGCCGAGTTGTGTTCTCCCTGGTGCATGCCGGCCATGTTGCCGTGCATGGCACCCATGTCATGACCGACATGATTTCCAGCGGCGAAGGCCAGAACCGGTGCGGTGCTGAGCAGAAGGATGGAAAGAGATTTTTGCATGTTGAAACTGCCTTTTTGATGAAGTTGAAAAAATATCAAATGTGATACGTGCCAATGAAGTTCAGAACCAGAAACGCACGCCGGCAACCCAGCGTGACTCTTCGGTGCGCTCGCCGGCGGAGCGTGCCAGATCGGCGGTGGCACCGTACTTGCCCTTCCATTCGACGCCAACGTAGGGTGCGAACTGGCGGTTGATTTCATAGCGCAGACGCAGAGCGGCAGTGCCGCTGGACAGGCCACCGCCGATCTCGCGCGCCTCATCCGCTTGCCCATAGATGTTGAATTCGACGCGCGGCTGCAGGATCAGCTTTTGTGTCAGCAAGACTTCATACTCGGCCCCCAGGCGCAACGCCGTCCGACCACCTTCGCCAACATAGGCCACCGCGTCGACCGCGAACCAGTATGGCGCCAGTCCTTGCACCCCTACAGCCAACCAACGGCGCTCCGGTCCGCCGCCGCTGTCGCTACGCAGACCCAACTGGGTGTCCCAGAACGGCGCAAAGGCATGCCCCCACAACACTTCCGTCCGGGCTTCCGGGGCCTTGCCATCGACCAGGTCACCTTCGGCCTTGACCACCAAACGGTCGTAGTCGCGCCCGAACCAGGCCTGTGCGTCGTAGGAAAAACTGTTGCCGTAGCTGCTGTTCACCCGCTCGAAGCGGTTCATCAGCAAAGAACCGAAATTCTGCTCGTCGGCCAGCTTGAGTTGGCGGGTGCCGGCCAGGGCATAGGGCCCGACCCCCAGGCCATAGCCGCCGGAATAGGCATGCGGATCGCGTGCGTCCGCCGGCGGCGTGCCGCCCTGGGCGTCGCCCATGGAGCCATGATCCATGCGTTCCATGGAGCCATCTGCCTTTTCGGCCGTGGCGGCAGGCATGTCATGGGTCATGCCGCTCATTGACTGCGCCCACACCGGTACCATGCCAAGCGTCGCGAGTATGAAAGCAATCCTGCCCAGCTTGAGTTTCATCATGTGCGTTTTTCCCTTTGTATTCATGGATCAGGCCACCACCACTTCGCGGAACATGCCGGCATCCATGTGGAACATCAGGTGGCAGTGCCAGGCCCAGCGCCCCAAGGCATCGGCCGTGACCAGGAAGCTGACGCGCTGGGCCGGCTGAACGGGAATGGTGTGGCGCCGCGCCAGGAAGCTGCCGTCGGGGTTTTCCAATTCGCTCCACATGCCGTGCAGGTGCATGGGATGGGTCATCATGGTGTCGTTGTGCAGGATGACTCGCACGCGCTCACCGTATTTCATGAACACCGGCGTGGACTGGCCAAACTCCAAGCCATCGAGCGACCAGGTGTAGCGATCCATGTTGCCGGTCAGATGCAGCTCGATCTCTCGCTCGGGGCCGCGGTCGTCAAGCGGACCACCGATCGTGTGCAGATCCGACAGCGTCAGGACGCGCCGGCCGTTGCCGCGTAAGCCCACTCCTGGGTCGTCCAGATTGGTGCGTGCCATGTCCACACGCGCATCGGTGCTGGGACCATATTCGGTGTTGGCATGGCGCGCTCGAGTACTGGGCACGGCCAACGGATTGGTTGCCGGCATTTCGGGCATGACGTGCCCACCATGATCCATCGCCATGCCTCCCGGCTTCATTCCAGGCATTCCGCCCCCCGCCCCGCCGCCGTGGCCTCCATGGCCAGACGGCGCGCCGTGGTCCATGCCGGCCATGCTTCCGCCCATCGCGCCCATCATGTCGCTCATGGACAACCAAACCGGAGCATCCACCTCCGGCACCGGTGCGCTCAGGCCCGGCCGCGTCGCCAGGGTGCCGCGGGCATGGCCGGTTCGGTCCATCGTTTGCGCGAAGACGGTATAGGCGTCATCACGAGGTTCGACTACCACGTCGTAGGTTTCGCCGGGTCCGAAGCGAAACTCATCCACGCTGACGGGCTCGATATTGACGCCGTCGACCTGCACCACCTTGAGTTTGAGCCCGGGGATGCGGACGTCGTAGAAAGTGTTGCCGGCACCGTTGATGAAGCGCAACCGTACACGCTCGCCCGGTTTGAACAGACCGGTCCAATTGCCCGCCGGCGTGACGCCATTCATCAGGAAGGTCAGCGTGGAGGCCGAAAGATCCGACAAGTCGGTCGGATTCATGCGCATCTGGTTCCACATGGCCCGCTTGTCGAGTGCGGCTTTCATGCCACTGCGCTCCACGTCACGCAGAAACT
>Ga0187844_10000695_pt1 | contig 26153 bp, 24 predicted proteins | sample SpaLakP09_SKY_50_FD_134517 | JGI IMG/M metagenome (GOLD analysis project Ga0187844, IMG submission 134517) | Oligotrophic lake water microbial communities from Sparkling Lake, Wisconsin, USA - SP09_SKY_50 | ecosystem: Environmental > Aquatic > Freshwater > Lake | place: USA: Sparkling Lake... | reverse complement strand
CTCCTTTAAAAATAACATGTTATAAATCAAGAGGCGGTCAATAGACTACAAATCTACTTACCAATCCACTTTTCTATTATCAGAAATTGTGATGACGGTTTAATCGTATTTTTGTATAGATCTGATAGGAAAAAACTAGCGATTTTATTAATAGATAGAAAATTTTAATGGTTTCATAAACCAAGGGCGCATTGCTGGAGTGCCATTAGATGGCCGATATCAGTATATGAAAATAACAAGTTTCTATAATGGATCGCTTAATTCAATAAAAATAATCGCTATGTCGAACTTAAATGTACTACCCGTTATTTTGTGTGGTGGATCGGGGACCCGTTTGTGGCCCTTATCGCGCTTGGGCTTTCCCAAGCAATTTTCAGCGTTAAATGGCAAGGAGACTCTTTTCCAACAAGCGCTTTTACGAGCACATGCAATTAGTGATTCTGATACCCATGTTATGGCTCCACTTGTGGTTACCAATGAGGAACATCGGTTTTTAGCATTAGAGCAAATTTCAGAATTGGGCACCTTCTTTGAAAAAGCGAAGCCACAATTTTTGCTTGAACCTAGTGGTAAAAATACTGCGCCAGCACTAACATTGGCCGCTCTTGCAGCAATCGAACAAGCTCTATCCACAAATATCGACCCGATCCTGCTAGTAACTCCGGCTGATCAAACCATTCAAAATCGGACAGCTTTTACTCAGGCTATGCGCATAGCGGTTGGAAGAGCACACGAGGGCGCAATCGTGGTGATGGGTATTCATCCGACACATCCTGAAACGGGATATGGGTATATTCAACAGAGCGGAAAGCCAGATCAATATGGGGCTTATGCAGTTGCTCAATTTGCAGAAAAGCCCAATGAGGCACTTGCAAAACAATATCTGGCTAGTGGTGATTATTCTTGGAATGGTGGAATTTTTGTTCTTAGGGCAAGCGTATGGTTAAAAGCGATTCAATCTTTTCGACCCGATATTTTCAATGCTTGCCAATTTGCTTTTCAAAATCATTCACTGGATCAAACTGCCAGTAGCGCCATCTTTATTCGCCCAAACAAAGAGGAATTTTTAGAGATACCCAGCGAGTCGATTGATTATGCTGTAATTGAAAAATGCCCTGGCTCTGATTTTCCTATCTCGATGATTCCGCTTAATGCTGGTTGGAGTGATTTGGGGGCCTGGGATGCCGTTTGGAGGGTTGGGCAAGCTTCCGATAAGGGAAATATAGTTTCTGGTGATGTGATTATTAGTGATACTGAAAATTCTTTGGTCCATGCCAGCAGCCGTTTAGTTGCGGTCGTAGGCGTCAAAGATATGGTGGTGGTAGAAACGGCTGATGCTGTTTTAGTTGTGCCCCGCAATAAAAGTCAGGATGTGAAAGTAATTGTGAGCGCCTTAGAGCAAAAGGGGCGCGAAGAAAAAAATTTGCACCGCAAGGTTACTCGTCCTTGGGGTTGGTATGACAGCATTGATGAAGGTGAGTGCTTTAAGGTTAAACGCATTCAAGTAAAACCCGGTGCCAGCCTATCACTACAGATGCACTATCAGCGTGCCGAGCATTGGATTGTAGTTAAGGGTGTTGCCGAGGTAACCAATGGCGATCAAGTGATTACTCTGCACGAGAATCAAAGTACCTATATCCCGCAAGGTCAAACTCATCGACTGGCTAATCCTGGCACTGAGCTCCTTGAAATAATTGAGGTCCAGTCGGGCAGTTATCTTGGCGAAGATGATATCGTTCGCTTTGAAGATGCGTATGGACGAAAATAAGCTGATAAATTAACTGATTAACTAATCAAAATATTGAATAAACAATGAGTACTTCAAGCACTGCAAACCAAAAAGTTGCCCTCATCACCGGTATTACTGGCCAAGACGGTTCCTACCTAGCCGAATTTCTTTTAGAGAAGGGTTATGTAGTGCATGGCATCAAGCGTCGTGCCTCTTTGTTTAATACCGAGCGTATTGACCATCTATATCAAGACCCGCATGTCAATCATCCCAATTTAATTTTGCATTACGGGGATCTCACCGATACGAGTAACTTGGTGCGCATCATTCAGCAGTGTCAGCCCGATGAAATCTATAATCTGGGCGCCCAAAGCCATGTGGCAGTTTCTTTTGAATCCCCCGAGTACACGGCTGATGTGGATGCGATCGGCGCCTTGCGCATCTTAGAGACAATTCGGATCTTAAGACTCGAGAAGAAAACTCGTTTCTATCAAGCATCCACTTCGGAGCTTTATGGTCTGGTGCAAGAAATTCCGCAGAAAGAAACGACCCCTTTTTACCCCAGAAGCCCCTATGCGGTTGCCAAACTTTATGCCTATTGGATCACGGTCAACTATCGCGAGGCTTATGGCATGTATGCCTGCAATGGCATTCTCTTTAACCATGAGTCCAAGCGCCGTGGCGAGACCTTTGTCACCCGTAAGGTCACACGCGGTTTAGCCAATATCGCGCAGGGGCTTGAGCAATGTCTTTATATGGGCAACATTGATGCTCTACGCGATTGGGGGCATGCCAAAGACTACGTACGTATGCAGTGGTTGATGCTCCAGCAAGATAAACCCGAGGATTTTGTTATTGCAACTGGAGTGCAATACACCGTGCGCGAGTTTATTCAAAAGAGCGCTCATCAATTAGGTATCACCTTGCAGTTTGAAGGCAAGGCTGAAAACGAGAAGGCTATTGTAAAAAGTATTACTGGAGAGAGAGCGCCAGCCTTAAAGGTGGGCGATGTAGTGATGCAAATTGATCCACATTACTACCGACCTACGGAAGTGGAGACCTTATTAGGAGACCCCACAAAAGCCAAGCAAAAGCTTGGTTGGGTTCCTGAAATTTCGCTCGATCAAATGATTGAAGAAATGGTGGCCTATGATCTCGATCAATCCAAGCAACATGCGTTACTCAAAAAGCATGGTTTTGAGGTGGCTGTTGGCAAAGAAAAGTAAGTGCGGGTTTAGTTTTGTCAAATAATACCCAATCAAAAATTTACATTGCGGGTCATCGTGGCATGGTGGGTTCTGCCATTGTGCGTGAGTTACAGCGCAAGGGCTACACCAATTTGGTATACCGTACGCATCAAGAACTCGATTTGACAAATCAAGCCGCAGTCGAACAATTTTTTACAACTGAAAAGCCCAATCAGGTGTACCTTGCTGCTGCGAAGGTGGGAGGTATTCATGCGAACAATACTTATCCTGCCGAGTTTATCTATGACAACTTGATGGTGCAAAACAATGTTATTCACCAAGCTTTTTTACACGGCGTCCAGAAACTTCTTTTTTTAGGCTCAAGCTGCATTTATCCGAAACTAGCACAGCAGCCGATGGGCGAGGATGCACTTCTTACCGGAAAGTTGGAGCCCACTAATGAGCCTTATGCGATTGCCAAAATTGCAGGTATCAAAATGTGTGAGAGTTATAACCGTCAGTATCAAAGGTCACATGGAGTTGACTATCGCTCGGTGATGCCCACCAATCTCTATGGCCCAGGAGACAACTATCATCCCGAAAATAGCCACGTTATTCCAGCGCTGATACGTCGCTTTCATGAGGCCAAAGTTAATAATCTGCCTGAGGTGGTGATTTGGGGCACCGGAACTCCATGGAGGGAGTTCTTATATGTTGATGACATGGCCAGAGCATCGGTATTTGTGATGGAGCTTGCAAAAGAGCAATACGATCAAGTCACAGAGCCAATGCAAAGTCATCTCAATGTGGGCTTTGGATCGGATACCACGATTGCAGAGCTAGCTCATGCAATTGCAAAAGCAACAAATTATTCAGGAAAAATTATCTTTGATGTAAGTAAGCCGGATGGTACTCCAAGAAAGTGGATGGATTCAAGTCGCCTGAGGCAATTGGGTTGGTCGCCTCAAATTAATTTAGAGAGCGGATTACAACAAGCATATTCTGATTTTTGTAAGTTACATATTTAATTTGCTGTCTCAACAAGTGTGCTCACAACTTATTTTTAGCCGGCCTAATTACATCATTCCAATAGCGCATCGGTTTTTCTTGAATTTTCTCAACCGATTCTCTTAAAAAATTCACATTGATTCACCCCCCCCAATCATCAACCTCAATCGCAGGAAGGTCGTTAAACAAATCATTTATCTTGGCTATTTTAACTATCGGGATGAAGCCTAGCATGAATGCTTCCCAGGTTCAGTGACTGTCAAAACCGGCACCGTGAGGACTCAAGGAAAATGGTATTACGCTTACAAATCCCAAATCTTAGCAATGGGAAGTATTTTTCTGAAAATAACAAAGGGACCTATAAATTTGTTCATAATAGGTTCAGCGATCAGCATGATCAATTGAAAATTGCCAATTGCAAAAGATCTCTGGTTTGCGCTCGCAAGAGAATGCGCTTGATTAGTAAGCGTCAGGATTTGTAATTCTTGTAAGGTTGGGAAAATAAAGCCACCCCCCCTTTTTTTCTAGGGGATTGGACCACGGGCTATGTAAATTAGTACCAATTGGTAGCGAGTGTAATTTTGGAAGATCAAAATCCCTGTTTTGTGCATACCACGCAAGTAGCAGGGGTTACTTAACAAAGCCTCAAGGCGGCTCCCAAGAGTGGCAAGATTTATTGGTAAATCAACTATCCCCACTGACTAGCACGAACGAAATATCTATTTAGAGCAAAACATAGCTTGCAAAATAAGAAAGTCCGTCAATCGGAACATAAATAGAGGGTTTCGCTAGCGGATCATTTTTTTAAACTCTTCTAGCTGAATTGCGATGCGATCCAAGTAAGAAAATATTTTGAACGCTGGATTTTTGCTCCTCTGGATGTATGTCGCAACCAAAGAGTATGCTACGACTATTAACTAGCTGAGCATGCCGGATCGCATAATCAAATTCTGCTTACCAAAGTATTTTGTTAGCAGTTTTACTACGATCATGGCGCTTTAGGAAATTCGTATTTAGTCTGTAGAAAAGTTGGCATTGCTTTTGATAAGAATTTTTTCTATTTTTATGCAAAATTTACTATAATATAAGTCTAAATGATAAATACAAGTATCGATCAGCAAATCTCACAAAATAGTGAAAATGAGTCGATTCGAAATTTGCGAATTGTCCTCATTGTCTTGAGCTCTATTCTACTGGGTATTTGGGCTGTTAAAGAGACCATCGCACTTCGCAATATCCTGTTAGTGTTAGGCGTATTTTTATCAATCCATTACATTTACCAAGAACTAAAACGAGGTCAACTCAAAGAGCAGTTGACTTTTTGGAAACTGTTGCCCATTGGTTTAATTACCCTAGCCTTTATCTGGGTTGTACTCCATTATTTTTTATTTTCCATTGATCCGTTAAATCAACTAAAAGAACTCAAGAGCACTTGGTTGCGTGCTTTTTTAGCCTCCGTGGTCGGATTGGGGACTGGGTTAGCCCTTAGAAATCATTCTAATCGCCTTGCGATCTTGTGGCTTGGTGTTTTTGTAAGCTTCATCGTGTTATTTACCCAGTACCTTCCAAAAGCCATCGAGCAGCAACAGTTGCTGGTGACCGATTACGATCATTATCTTTTTCACTTAAAGATCAACACGGTGTTGATGGGTACTCTATTGCTAGCTGGCATTGATGGAGCCTTGTTCGATTATTTGCTCTCGATTGGCTATCGCTCTCGGATTCAGACGCTAGGCTATGTTTTTTATTGGATTATTGGAACATTGATTACCTTATGGGCTTTTGTCTATATTGTCGACACACGTAATGGGATTGGTTTATCCATCATTTTGCATGTCTTTTGGTTAATTTGCGGTGTAGTTTTGCTGATTAGCGGCCGAGAAAAACTCAATCTTAAAATGGTAATCGTTTTTACTTTAGGCTTAGCGAGCATGATCATCCTCTCATTTTTTATTTTGGCGCAAATGAAAGTCAATCCTGGTTGGACCACCTTGGTGGAGGATGTCAAAATTGCGGTGCAGGTTGATCGCTACCCCAATTGGCAAAATCCGGCGCAAATGGGCTACCCCAAAAATAGCCAAGGTCAAACGGTTACGGTAAATAACTATGAACGCATCGCATGGGCTGTTGCAGGATCTCGCGCTATTCTTCAAAAACCACAAGGCGTGGGAGTTCTCTCTTACCCATTTGCCTTACATTCAAATGGCCCCAAAAAAATGCATGAATTTCACAAGCCACGGATTTCAACGCACAGTGGTTGGGTTGAGCTCGGCTTGGCTTTTGGGTTAGTAATTTTGGTACTGATATTTTCTGCAATAACCTTAACATTTATCGTCGTCACCACAAAACCTTACCCAGCCAAGATGACTGTTCTTGGCCTATTAGTATTGATACTGTTTTTATTTGCCACCGGTGAGGTGGCAATCGATCATGGCCTTGAGATTCTCTTCTATTTTTTAGCCTTTTTGCCAGCTTTATTATTTATTAACGTCGAGAACTCACCAAAGAGTAATAAAGAGTTAATCTCTATAAAAAATGGTAGGAATTGGTCAATTAAAGAGTACGTTAGGTGATTGAAATTGAACGAATCTGCTAAATCAATCGAGAGCAATGAGTACGAGGGCGAAATCTCCCTAGACGACATTATCGAGATCATCTTATCTGCTGATCCTTTGCTATATGAGTATTCTTATTAAGCAAATGTGAAAATAATAGTCGATGGACGAATAAATAATGTTAGGTTTTAGAGAGAAATTTGCAGCGAAAACATTCAATCTGTAGAAGTTATATTCGAAATATCATAACTTTTTCTTTAATAAGATGAATCTTTATAATTGAATATTCAAGTTTGACCGATGCCTTTTTGACTGGGGTGGGGCTTACAAATTTTAAAGGCTGGATTATTACCGTTTTAACTAACTAAATAAATGGATCTTGAGAAACTTCAGATTGATGGTGAGTCGAGCTTGCGGGAGGCTCTGCTGCGGATAGAGTTCACTCATCAAGGAATCATTATCGTTCGAAATAAGCTCGGCGCAATCATTGGCGTTTCTACGGATGGGGATATTCGTCGTGGATTATTAAGAGGTCTGACTCTTGATGATGCAATTCAAAATTGCTGTTCGGATAATTTTGTTTGGGCTGATCGAGGTACTTCGCGTGAGCTATTGCTCAAGCAGCTTGATCAGCGGATTTGGTTAATTCCTGTATTGGACGAAAATCGTCGATTGGTGGATGTCGTAACGCGCGATAGACTGCCGCCAACTGAAGAGCGACCGGTTTATGCTAGAGCTCGATCACCAGTGAGAATAAGCTTTGGCGGGGGTGGCTCTGATTTGACATATTTTTTCATGAAAGATGGTGGCGCAGTAATTAATGCAACAATCACTTTATATAGTCATGCAACCTTAAGGGCTCGTACAGATCAGAGAATATTTATTAGATCTAGGGATCTAAACGCCTCGCTTGAGGCAAATAATTTGACAGAAGCCATTAATCACCCAGGCCCATTTGGATTAGTGACTGCAATTCTCAAAACTGTTCATCCTGATTTTGGTTTTGATTTATATCTGCATTCAGATTTCCCAATGAAATCTGGGCTTGGTGGTTCTGCTGTAGTAGCCGCTTCAGTACTGGGTTGTTTTAATCAATTTCGCAAGGATAAATGGGATTTATATGAGCTTGCCGAATTGGCTTATCAAGCAGAGCGAATATATTTCGGTGTCGAGGGCGGATGGCAGGATCAATACGCGACTATCTTTGGCGGCGTAAATTTTCAAGAGTTTGGTAGTGATAAAAATTTAATTCATCCTCTTCGTATTCATGCTGATACCCTCTTAGAACTTGAGGAAAGTTTGATACTGTGTAATGTGGATGGAATGCATAACTCTGGCGATATTCATAAAGATCAGCGACAAGAGGTGGAGAAAAATCACATAAAAGAGCTGGTTAAAGAGAATGTAAGATTGACCTATAAAATCCGAGAATATTTATTACGAGGGCGCTTATTTGATTTCGGAATTGCTCTAGATGAGTCCTGGCAATTGAAACGAAATTTTAGTCAGAAAATTTCCAATCCAGCCCTGGATATCATTTATCAGAGTGCATTAAACCATGGCGCTATCGGGGGTAAATTACTTGGTGCTGGTGGAGGCGGTTTTATGCTTTTTTACTCCTTGCCATTTCGTCGTCATGAGCTTGCAAATTATTTAACCAATCAAGGATTTACTTTGCTTCCATTTAAATTTGACCATGAAGGTCTTAAGGCGTGGATGGTTCGTGAGCACCGGGCTCATTCAAGAGGGGTGTAAATATATGAATATAGGTGAGTGCGCTGTTGGTGGCGGTAGGGTCTTTGTCATAGCAGAAATTGGCAACAATCATAATGGGGATGTAAATAAGGCAATGCAGATGATTGATCTCGCGATTGAGTCTGGCGCTGATTGTGTCAAATTTCAGATGAGACATATGAGTGAGGTATATCGCCGCAGATCAATCGAAAAAAGTTCCGAAGATCTTGGAACTGAATATCTACTTGATTTATTGCAACGTTTTGAGTTGAGCGTTGAAGAGCATCGAAAAATTTCTGAATATTGCAAGGCCGCTGGAGTTTTATATTTGTGCACCCCTTGGGATCGAGCAAGTATTGAAGTTTTGGAGAATTTTAATGCCCCTGCTTACAAAGTTGCTTCAGCTGATTTGACTAATCTTCCATTGATTGATCGCTTGTGTAAAACTGGTAAGCCCCTCATACTTTCTACAGGCATGAGCAGTTCAGAAGAGGTTTCCTGTACTGTGGATTTTTTAAAGAACCGTGGTGTGCAGTTCATATTACTACATTGCAACAGTACCTATCCGGCGCCATTTCATGATATTCAACTTAAGTGGATGGGTCATTTGAGAGAACTCCATTTTTTAGTTGGATACTCTGGACATGAGCGCGGGATTGCGATCTCCCTAGGAGCGGTTGCACTTGGTGCATGCGTGATTGAGCGGCACTTTACACTAGATAGAAAAATGGAGGGGCCTGACCATGCCGCGAGTCTCGAGCCCGACGAGTTCAAGCGCTTAGTTGAGGGAATTCGGGAAATTGAACAGGCTCTTGAGGGGGGAGATCAAAGGCGTCTATCTCAGGGTGAAATGATAAATCGAGAAAATTTAGGGAAAAGCCTAGTGGCGGCTCGCACTTTAAGCAAGGGGACAATCTTGAGCGCGGACGATATTCTTGTGCGCAGTCCTGGGCAAGGTCTTTCTCCGCAAAAATACGAGGAATTGATAGGCCGTGAACTAAAGCGTGATATGGCTGAGGAGGATTTTTTCTTCATATCAGACATCAACGAGACTCAGGCCGCTCCTCGGGCTTATCATTTCAAGAGGCCTTGGGGTGTCCCTGTGCGTTACCACGATTTTTCAGAGTATTTAGTGAAATCTAAGCCTGATCTAGTCGAGTTCCATTTATCCTATTCTGATATGGAGCTTAGTCCCTCGGATTATTTATCTGGCGAGTACGACTGTGGTTTTGTAGTGCATGCACCTGAGTTATTTGCAAAAAGCCATTTAATGGATTTAGCTTCTCCAGATCCTAAATACTTGGCTACATCCATTTCTGAGACACAGCGGGTAATTGATATAACAAGGGAGCTAAAAGCTTATTTTCCCAAAACACAGCGTCCGATGATTGTTGCAAATTTGGGCGGTTTTTCTATGGATGCCCCTATATCGCCCGAGATCATTCCAGCATATTATGAGCGGTTGGCAATTAGCATAAGTAAGTTAGATCTAGAGGGGGTAGAATTAACTCCTCAAACCATGGCCCCATTCCCCTGGCATTTTGGAGGGCAAAGATATCAAAATCTATTTGTTAGGATTGATGAGATTACATACTGGTGCGATCGATTAAAGCTTCGAATGTGTTTTGATGTATCTCATAGCCAATTAACATGCAATCACCTTGGGTTAGATTTTTATGATTTTGCTGAAAAGATAGCCCCTTATACAGCACATATTCATATGGGTGATGCTAACGGAGTTAACGGCGAGGGGTTGCAGGTCGGTAATGGTGATATTGACTTTGAAAGACTTGGAAGGATACTGAATGAATATGCTCCCAATGCTTCTTTCATACCAGAAATTTGGCAGGGACACAAAAATCATGGTAGCGGTTTTTGGATTGCGTTAGATAAGCTCGACGGCCTTTTATGATTTATAGACTTCGACATACCGGTATTGTTGTTGCTGATTTAGACTCTGCGCTTAATTTTTGGTGTCACTTACTTGGTTTCAAGGTGCAGAAACAAATGATTGAATCGGGGCCTTTTATAGATAAGCTCCTAGGCTTGAGTGATGTAAAAGTTGTGACTAGCAAGCTAATTGATCTGGATGGCAACCAAATTGAATTATTGTGCTTTCATTCACATCCTGATGCTTTGGGGTGGAAGGGATCGGTTAATAGCACTGGGTTAACACATATTGCTTTTACTGTTCAGGATTTGGATTGGGTCTACTTTAATTTATCTTCAAAAGGGATTAGATTTTTTGCTGAACCCCAGATATCACCTGATGGCAGGGTCAAAGTTGTTTACGCCTCAGGGCCTGAAAATTTATTACTTGAATTTGTTGAGGTAATTAAGAATTAATGATTGTCAACAGGTCTACTTTATCACGTATAGGTTTTATGCAGGGTCGCCTTTCTCCTCTGAGAAATGGGCAGATTCAAAGTTTTCCATGGGAAAACTGGAGAGCTGAGTTTGAAATTGCTAGCTCGTTAGATTTCCATTTGATGGAGTGGACATTAGATCAGGATCAAATTATGAAAAACCCCTTGATGACTCCAGAGGGAAGAAATGAGATTCTGTGGTTGTCGAAGGCTTTTCAAGTAAATATTCCATCCCTAACTGGAGACTGCTTTATGCAGGCACCATTTTGGAAGCAAAAAGGTTTACAGCGCGATTACTTGATGCAAGATTTTAGGAATGTGGTCGATGTATGTCATGAGATGGGAATAGCTTTGGTTATTGTTCCATTGGTAGATAATGGCAGTCTAGAAAATTCTCGTCAGGAGTCTGATTTAGTAGCGTGCTTAGTCGAGATGCGATCATTTTTTTTAGAACGCAATATAAGCATAATATTCGAGTCAGATTATTCAGCGCTTGAACTAATGAGATTCATCAGTCTTTTTGAGCCAGAGATATTTGGTATTAATTACGATATTGGAAATAGTGCTGCACTTGGTTTTGATGCGCAAGAAGAAATCGGTCTGTATGGAGAAAGAATTATGAATGTGCACATTAAAGATCGGCTTCGGGGAGGCACTACGGTCCCCTTAGGCTCTGGAGCCGCTGACTTTTCGAGAGTTTTTCGATCTTTGAGTAAAATTGGGTATAACGGTAACTATATTTTGCAAACTGCTAGAGCCACTGATGCAAATCATGCAAGGGTTTTAGAAAACTATCAAAAAATGACGTTATTTTGGATTGAGCAATATGACGCGTAATTTTTCCCCCAAGAATGTTTTAGTCACGGGTTCCTCAAGTGGCATTGGGCTGGCAATCGCAAAAAAGTTTTATCAACAAGGTTATCAAGTTATTATTAATGGCCGTAATCCTGAGCGTCTCCAACATGTTGCCGATCAATTACCTGGAGTTTTCACTATTTTGGCTGATGTTACTAATCCTGAAGCAGCAAATGGGATGGTTAATGAGGTTTTAGAAAAATGTGGATCGTTGAGTCTACTTATTTGTAATGTTGGTAGTGGTAGCTCTGTCTCTCCTGGTTCAGAAAATTTTCATGAGTGGGGTCGAGTGTTCGATATTAATTTTAGAAGTGCTACAAATATGATTGAATCTGCAAAAACTGCTTTAGCCGAAACTCAAGGGGCTATAGTTTGTATTTCCTCTATATGTGGTTTAGAAGTTGTTGATAATGCTCCCTTGACATATTCCGTAGCAAAAGCGGCATTAAATGCATATGTTCGTGGAGCGGCAAGACCTCTTGCGAGGCTTGGAATACGTATAAACGGTGTGGCACCTGGCAATATTCTTTTTCAGGATTCGGTCTGGGATTTGAAGTTAAAAAAAGATGCTCGTGGGGTGCTCGAATACCTTAAGAACATTGTGCCCTTAAATTGTTTTGGAACGCCAGACGATGTCGCAGATTTAGTTTTGTATTTATCTTCTGAGAAATCAAAATTTGTAACGGGCTCTATATGGAGGCTTGATGGCGGTCAGGGTCATCTATAAAATATGGGTATAAAAAATATTTTTCTAGAAAAATACAATCTTAGTGGAAAAACGGCTCTAATAACAGGCGCAGCAGGCCTTCTTGGTTATCAGCATGCTCTTGCCCTCTTAGAGTGTGGAGCCAATGTAATTATGTGTGATTTAAAAGTTAAAAATTTTGACTATCTCTTGCCTGAAATTGAGTTACTAAACCTTAATCGCAACCAACTTCTTCTCAGGGAGATGGACGTAACACAGCATGAAGACATTACGAGACTTGCAAATGAGTTGCAGGCTGAATCTCGAATGGTAGATATTCTTGTAAATAATGCCGCAATCGACCCAAAAGTTGAGAGCGCAGGGGGCATGAAAGAATCTACTCGCTTGGAAAACTTTCCACTTGGTCAGTGGGATGCGCAGATTGCGGTTGGTCTCACAGGAGCCTTCCTTTGCAGTCAGGTATTTGGTTCTCGTATGGCTTTAAGTGGTAGGGGTGGGGTTATCCTAAATATTGCATCCGATCTATCAGTTTTTTCGCCTGATCAGCGAATTTATAGAAAAAATGATTTACCTGAAGAAATACAGCCGGTGAAGCCTGTTACATACTCAGTTATCAAGACTGGACTAATTGGCCTTACTAGATATCTTGCAACATATTGGGCAGAATATGGGGTTAGATCTAACGCGCTCTCGCCCGGTGGGATTTATGCCGGTCAAGATGAGGATTTCGTATCCAGATTGACAGCACTTATTCCGATGGGGCGTATGGCTAGTAAAGACGAGTATCGTTCGGCAGTCCAGTTTTTGTGTTCTGATGCATCTTCATATATGAATGGTCAAAATATTGTTATGGATGGTGGGCGCTCAGTATGGTAGTGCTAATATTCTGGTAATAAAAGAATGAGCGCGGATAAAAAAGTTGTGGCGATTATTCCCGCACGAGGTGGATCCAGTGGGATTCCTGATAAAAATATTCGAGAATTTGCTAGGAAGCCTTTGATTGCTTGGACAATTGAGTTAGCCTTGGCAACCAAGGGGATTTCACGGGTCATCGTATCAACTGACAGTGAGAGAATTGCAGATATTTCTCGTGCTTATGGGGCTGAAGTCCCATTTCTTCGTCCTGCTGAAATTGCATTGCCAGACACGCCAATTGAACCCGTATTAGCCCATGCATGGGATTGGTTAAGGATGTATGAGAATTATAGCGCGGACGCTCTTGTATTGCTTTTTCCGACAAATCCATTAAGAAAAATTGAGCATATAGATGAGTGCTTGAATTTATATTTTTCTTCTTCAGTTGATTCAGTTTTTACCGTGAATGAATCCCCGGCACACTATACCCCATATTGGACATTAGTTCATGACGAGAATGGTTGCGTAAGCTATTTTGGTGGCCAGGATATTCGTGCTGGATACTGTAGACGTCAGGATTTTCCCAAGAAATGCTATGCTAAAAATGATTTGGTGTTTGTAATAAACCCAAAAAATTTATTTCAATCTAAGGCAAGTTTGTATGGGGTCGAAAATAGAGTGGTTGTGCTTAAAAGAATTTTTGATGGGGATATTAATACACCTGAAGATTGGAATTTAACTCTTAAAATGTTCAGCTATATTTTCCCTGAAGGGAATCTCATTAAATGAAAAAATGTATTTTGCGAAGCACCAATAGATAAGATGGCAATAATATGAAGTTGTTAATTGTTGTAAATAATCATAATAGCTTTAGTATTTTGGATTTATGTATTCAATTGAGGAAATATGACCCCACTATTTCTTATGAGACTGTTTGCTCGCCTGAATTTTTTCAAGTTAACTGCGATCGTTTTGAAAGGCGCTCAATTAGACCTATTCTTCTGGGGCCGAAAACGGGTTTGGCTGCAGATGCTGAATTTAAGTACGAAACATCTTTAACTGCAGTAATTTGGAGAATATTTCATAGGGTAAAGAATTGCCGTAATGGATCCGTAAGATCTCAACTTGTTAAATTTATGTTTAACATTTTACTTCAGACCTCAGTATATTCAATATTGCGCGAATTTAGAATATACAAGAGATTGAAAAATAGCCAGCAAATTGGTGTTGCCTTAATTAAAAAATTATCTCCGGATATTGTGATGTCATTATCTGATCGAACACATGACTATATTGAGGGGTCTATGCTGTGGGCTGCCAAGTCATCCGGTATTCCTGTTGTCTTACCGTATGTTGCACAGTTTGATATTGACGCCGCTATTGAGTATCGGAAAAGACCTGATGGAACCCCATTTCCTGAGCTAAATAGTAGATCGTCATTTTCACTTTATAAACTCTACTCTCGCACGAGATTAAAAAATCATGTGTACAGGGATATTTTTTTTCAAGAACCGTTTATTCTTAACGCTGCGAAGAGGGCGGATGTTTTATCGTCCTATTCTTGGTGGGTTGGTAATGGTATTAGTGATATAGTTTGTGTAGATTCTGAATATACTTATGGTAAGTATGTTGCCAATAAAGTGCCAGAGAAAAAAATTCGTATTGTAGGGCATGTTAATTTAGATTCAGTTTATCAGTCGTTCTGCAATAGATCTCAAATTCGCGAAAGGCTACAAAAAAAATATTCTCTCAACCCCAATAAGAGCCTTTTAGTTTTAAGCGTGCCCCAATACGCCGAGCAGGGTTTTATGTCATCGAGCGAGCATTGGAAAGAGGTGAACAGTATTATTCAAAATATTACCAATGCCGATAAAAATCTGCTTCTGTCCGTTCACCCTAGGTGTAATGTCGATGAATATAAGTTTCTTGAGGAGCTCTACAATTGCAGGATACTTTCGGAATCATTGGCCGATGTAATAGGCGCCTCAGATTTGTTTCTTGCATCAAACTCTACGACATTCATATGGTCAATTTTATGTGGCATACCAACAATTGGTATTTATAGCCCAGTCCCATTTTTATATGAAAATTTTTCCTCTATAATTCAAGTTGGAGATAGCAAAATGTTGCCTATAGTTATTGGCCAAGCTTTATCGCAGACTTCATTCGACTATACTCCAGATTGGAAAAAATTAAGTCGTGAAATTGTATTTGATGGAAAATATATAGAGCGATTTGCCCAGATTTTAAAATCAACTATTTAATAAAAGAAATTAAGATTAAAAATTGGCCTCATATATAGAGACTCATTACACCAAAAATGAATATAGCGAGTCAGCTTATCCACAAAAGCTGTGCGATTATATTTTTGAGCGCTATATTAAAACCCATTTCAAATTTATTGAAGAAGACCGTTCAAGAACAATTTTAGATGTTGGTAGCGGCAAAGGTAATCATTTGGTGGCTTTTGCGCGGCGCGGGTTAAATGTTTTTGGTCTTGACAAAATTGATGATCATCCCAGAGAGTTAGAACAATTCGATATTCGGGAGTGTGATTTGGAATGCGAAAAATTTCCATTTGATGATGAGAGTTTCGATGTAGTATTTTCTAAATCTGTAATCGAACACGTTGCCAATTCAGATAATTTTCTTTCAGAAATTAAGAGAGTTTTGAGGCCGGGTGGCCTTGTCATCATATTGTGCCCTGATTGGGGAACTCAGGCGCTTATGTATTGGGATGACTATACTCATGTTAAACCCTGGACGAGAAAAGGTTTGCAAAATGCCATGCATATACACGGATTTCAACGTATTAATTGTGTTTTATTCAGGCAAATACCGCTACTTTGGAAATGGCCTTTACTCGAATTGTTATCTGATTTAATTGCATTTTGCCCTGAATCTTGGAAGTGGAAAGATAAAAATGAATCTATTCACAGGGAGTGGATAAGATTCTCAAAGGAAAAGATGCTTTTAGCTACAGCCTCTAAGTCGACATAATTGGATCCAAACTTATGCAATCTTTTGCGCTAGAGCATCTTGATGAAGCTAGTGTAGTAATCAAAAAAATTCACAAAGATTCAGCATTGCAGGGTGGGATATGCAAAGTGGCCGATACTTGTGCAAAGGCATTGATCCTTAAGGGCAAATTCTCTTGGCGAGAAATGTCGGTAGTGCCGCCGATACTCAGCATATTGCTGGTGAGGTAGTGGCCAGTTTATGGTAGATAGACCCGGGCAAGCAGCTATTGCAGTCATTACTGATACCTCGGTAATTAACGTTGCAGGAAGCGACTATGGATTTGATCATTTATTTGCAAGGCAAATAGAAGCCTTGGGTAATCCTGGAGACATATTTATCGCTTACTCCGCATCCGGTAATTCAAAAAATATAATTAATGGACTCAAAGTAGCGCGATCATTGGGTTTGTTATCTATGGAATTAACTGGTGATCATAAGGGATTAATCTGCTCTATGTGCGATCACTTGTGGAAGACCCCATCTTCCTCTACCCTGGAATTCAAGAGGGGCATTTGCTACTAGAGCATACACTTTGCGCCCTAATAGAGAATGAATTATTTCTTCTTGCCGATTAACTAGATGGAAGCTATTATTCTTGCCGGTGGTTTAGGGACTAGATTACGAAAAGTTCTCCCTGATTTGCCTAAGCCAATGGCGCCAATTCAGGGGCGACCATTCTTAGAGTTTATTTTGACCCACTTGTCAATTAATGGATTTCAACACGTCATACTCTCTTTAGGGTATCGGGCTGAAAAAATAAGAGATTTTTTTGGAGCCTCTTTTCGGGAGATGAAATTATCCTACGTTATTGAGAATTCGCCATTGGGTACCGGTGGTGGAATGCGCCTTGCCATACAAAAATCAATCGAGAATCATGTATATGTATTCAATGGCGATACATTTCTTGATTTGGATTTCTGCCAAGTTGAAAAATTTTGGCAAAGCTCAAAGATCCCAATTGTTATAGTAAGGCCAGTTCAAGATTCTTCGAGATATGGGAGGATAACCGTTGAAAATGGAAGAATATCCGGTTTTATTGAAAAAGGAGTTCCTGGACCTGGACTTATGAATGCGGGTTGTTATATTTTGCCAAAAGGAGCTATTGATTTATTCGTTCCAGAACAGCCATTTTCTTTTGAGTTAGATTATTTAGTAAAAGAGGCTGCACGAGGGGTAATTGGTTACTACGTGGAAAAAGGATATTTTATAGACATTGGTGTCTTAGAGGATTATCGCCGAGCAGAGTTTGAACTTCCAAAATTATTTAGAACCCTTTCAAAGCCTTAGGGGTCAATAAGAGTAAGTTAACATATTTATATATGCGGCCTATATGTCGGTTATTGAGGTATTGGGGAAATGTCAATCTTATTCAGAGGGCGATAGATTTACAGAACTAAAGTAGCTTGAACAACTGTCAATTTAGGTCCACTAATTGAGTGAGTTTTTCGATAGCAAATCATTGCAGCATCATGAGTTGATTCTGGATGAATTTGGGTGCTTGGGTTTGGGTTGCTGGTGGGCTGTAACCTAATGAGCTATGGGGCCTGACATGGTTTTAATGCTTGACCCACTGAGCTATAACTGCCTTTGCTCGACTGTTCTCACTTCTTTACTGGCTTAGGCTAAAGTTTTGCGATTAGTGGTTAAGACCTCAATTTGGCGAAACAGGGTGACGATTTGCTCAGGTTTAAGACGTTAACCTTTGGCCATATGTAGCACTCATTTAAGGTGAAGATTATCAAAAATCCTCTCTTTGGGAGATGGCCTATAAATTAGGTTAGTTAATTTTTCAAATTTATTAGATTTGGTGGGCTATCCTGTTCTGAGATATCCACACCCTATTTTAAGAAGGCCTGCGCTGTTATTGCTCGGTGCTTATGGAAGCATTAATAGGCCGATGGATCGCGGGGCTAATTGGCATGTTAGTGCTATTATGCCTTTGGTTTGGAAGATGCTATCAAATGCGCATCTATATATAATTAGAAAAGTTTTCAAATTTCTTTATCGTAAATTCAGAGTTCTAGAGTGACTGTTGTCGGTCAGGTGCAAAGTGTTTTGGTATTTAAACCAAGCGAATGTAACTTCAGTTCCATTGCTTTATGAGTCCGGAACTAGATTTAAGATTATTTAATCTGGGGTGGCATCTGTTCCATGCGTTCAACTACCTTAGGCGCTAAGGGCCTGGAAACGGTTGAAGGGAAAGATATTTTGATTACTGATAATGAGAAAAGTTTTGCAGATGCAATATGTAAATTGATTCTGAATAAAGAGTTTTTCTTAATTTGGGTGAGAATTTAAATAAATTAGTTTTTATTAATAATGGTCTAGAGGTTCAAATCAAAGAGGGCAAATCTATTATCAATAGCTTAAATATAATGGCATTATCAATAAAAGAATAGGTGGATATGAATAAAAAAATTATTAGTGTATTTGGATTGGGCTATGTAGGATGTGTAAGCGTTGCTTGCCTGGCTAAGGCTGGATATAAGGTGGTTGGTGTTGATGTACATGCATCTAAAATTGATTTAATTAATAAGGGGATTGCAACTATTGTTGAACCAAACTTGGACCAGCTTTTAAAGCAGGGTTTAGAAAGAGGTTTAATTGAGGCGACATTAGATTCAAAGTCTGCAATAGCACAATCTGATGTTGTTTTAATTACTGTAGGTACACCCAGCACAAAAACTGGCGGACTTGATTTAAGTCATATTTTTTCTGTAGCCAAGGAAGTTGGCGAAGCATTAAAGATAGAAAGTCGCTTTTTAACTGTTGCCATACGATCTACAGTTAAGCCCGGAACATGCCGCAAAGTTATTGAAATAATAGAAGAGGTTTCTTCTAAAAAATTTGGAGAGCATTTTTCGGTAGTGGCAAATCCAGAATTTCTTAGAGAGGGTACGGCAATTTATGACTACGAAAAGCCCCCATATATTTTGATTGGATCGGAAGACGATCGTGGAGCAAAGGAAATTTACGAAATTTACGCTAGTTTGGCAGTAGATGCAATTTTTGTACCTTTTAGTAGCGCCGAAATTATTAAATATATCAATAACTCATGGCATGCCCTCAAGGTTGCTTTCGGAAATGAAGTGGGCTCAATATGTAAATCTCTTGATATTGACTCCCATCAAGTGATGGATATTTTTTTTCGCGATCATATTCTCAATATTTCGCCTCACTATATGCGCCCAGGATATGCTTTTGGCGGTGCATGTCTGCCAAAAGATCTCTCAGCGCTGGTTTCGCTGGCTGAAGCTCAGTGTATCGATACGCCCCTATTGAAAAATATCCACTTGAGTAATGATGCTCACATACAAAGAGCGGTTGATTTGATAAAAAAGCACTCTGTAAGTAGTCGTTTGGGTTTTTTGGGAATTAGTTTTAAAACGGGTACAGATGATCTTCGCAATAGCCCAACTTTAGAGATCATTAAACAATTGAGTAAGGCGGGGTATGAGATATGCGTATTTGATGAATACGTCAATTTGGCCCTCTCAAGTGATAGAAACTCAATGGGGGCTCGTGAAATTTTGGGGCCTATTAAGAACTTAATTGTTCATTCGCAGTCAGATTTTTTAGAGCGTACAGATATAGTAGTAGTTGCGAAAAGAGATCGTTCATTTGACTCCATCTTAAATAAGTCCGAAGGTCGCTTTATTGTTGATTTAGTTCATTTAAAGGGATTAAAGAAGAATGCGCATACATATAGTGGCTTGGCTTGGTAGGTTTATTCTGACTCATAAGGATTGCAGATGGATTTAGAGAGAATTACACATTTAAATGTTGAGCTTGCTCTAATACTGCGAAATTCTTTCAGGAGCGAGGGCGAGGGAATTCAATTTTTCACTCCAAATACGTATTCTCAGCAAATTGGATATATGAATAGGCCTGCTGGATACATTATTGATCCGCATATTCATAATCCGGTTGTTAGAGAAGTTCACTTTACAAATGAAGTATTAATTATTCGCTCTGGTCGAGTCCAAGTGGATTTTTACTCAGATGAGAAAAAATATTTAGAAAGTCGAGAGCTTAGAACCGGAGATATTATTTTGCTGATTAGAGGGGGGCATGGTTTTGTGGTGTTAGAGAACTCTGAAATTGTTGAGGTCAAGCAGGGCCCATATGCGGGCGATAATGATAAAATTAGATTTATATCTAGTAAAAACTAGAATAATATACCTATACCACTATAACAATAACAAATGAGTGCTCTTAAATCATTTCTTAAAAAGTATTGGCTTTTGTGGGCTGCTTGCCTTTTAATTCTCAGGCCGAAGCGCTTTATAAATGAATACATTTACAATATTGTCGATTATCGTTTTTATTCTGAGTCTCTTGAGACCTACAAAGCCGTCTTAAGTAAAATATCCCAATACTCTCCTTCAGGACCCAAGGAAAGTTTATTGATTATGGCTGGAAAATCAATGAACATATCATGGTTGCAGATTTGGGTCGTGTTTGGAGCTTATTTTCAAATCAAAGGGCACAAAGTTTTTGCAATCACGTCGCATGAAAATCCAATACAAAATTTGTATTTGAAAATTTTTGGATTTGAACTATTCTTTTTAGAAGATATGGGTATTGAAAATGAAGTTGTCCCAAGTCAAATTTTAGTGGATATCAGTAAATTATCAACATTCAGAGACTTCAAAGAATATGAGTACCTAGGTATCCCCTTGGGGAAAATGGCCCTTTCTACATTTAGTAGATTAAGGGCTTCAGGCATTATGGATCTTGAAAATTCCGAGTCAAAAAAGGAGGTCTCTTATTGGGTTGAGCGTCTATACAAGACTTGGGTAGTAGCGTCTAGGCTATATGATGTGAAAAATATTTCTATGATGTTTTATACAGAAGTATTTATGGAAGAGTATGGCGCATTTTATTATGCCGCGATTTTAAAAAATCTAAATATTGTGAGGTTTGCTGGCACAATACGTGATAACGCCATAGTTGTTCAGCATCTGAATCGTGAAAGTGATAGGACACACTTTTCATCTATTTCTAAAAAAACTTGGAATGAGATAGTGTCAAAGCCAATTTCAGAAGTTATTGACTCGGAATTGGAGGAAAATTTTTCTGATCGCTACGGCAACCGTTGGGCTCTTTCCTCACGCAATCAACCAAATACGAGAATTATGCCCTTGTCTGAGGCTCGGAGGCTTTTAGGAGTTTCGGATAAGGAAATAATTGCCGTAATTTATAGTCATATACTTTATGACACTTTATTTTTTAATGGCGAAGATATATTTGAGAATTATGCCGACTGGTTGGTGCAGTCAGTACGCGCAGCATGTATGAATAAAAAAGTTCGATGGTTTATTAAGATTCATCCATCAAACTTATGGCGAGGGGAACTGGAGCAGTTTCATAAAGGAAAATACGAAGAGGTTAGATTAATTGAGGAGTATATTGGTCAGTTGCCTCCGCATGTAACCCTGGTATATCCAGATACGCCTATCAGTCCTTACACATGGCTAAAGATAGCTGATTTTGGAATTACTGTTCGGGGAACCTCGGGTATTGAACTTGGCGCCCTTGGTAAGGCGGTAATAACTGCTGGAAGCGGGCGATACGAGGATATTGGCTTCACTATTAATTCAAATTCAGTTGATGAGTATCTGTCTATTCTTTTGAAAGTTCCAGATATATCAACGCCTACAGACAGAGAGTATGAAATTGCTAGACGTTTTGCGTATGCAACCTTTTGTATGAAGCCCTTCACCCTCGATTTTTTATTACCGAAAGTAAAGGCTGGAAAAAAGAAAATATTCAATTCAGATGACTTGATATATTTAGCTAACTTTTCTAAGGATGAAAATCTTTTGCCAAAATCTCTAGAGCGTTTTTATACATGGAGTTTGAATAAGAAGGAGGTTGATTTTTTAAATCCTTGGCCTGGATAACATTTGCAAATTAATTTTTGTCATTTTAAGCACTCACACTGATTCCAAAATGCTAAATTTTTACCAGTCAAAAACTCTAATTGTTAATTACCGCAATAATGTTCAGTGTAATTTATAGCGGAGATTAAATTAAAATATACAATTTAGAGGTATGAATAATCTTGAACTTTTGGGCCACGTTTCGATATTTCACTAAAGTTCACATCAAAGACAGTTTCTCTTAGACCTTGCCGTGGGGTCGCGCTTGAATAGTAAACAGTAACTAAAACTCTATAGTCATCTTTGGGTTTAATGCCACGATGAAAGCCGTTTACGTCAGCCATAATAAAAGACCCAGCGGTTCCTGTGCAGCTAATGAAATTTGAATTTGGATAAAGTCTTTTTATATCTTTGTCATTATGGTAATGTTTGCTGAAAGAATGCCATGGGTCAAGGTGAGATTTTTCAACGTAGCAAAACGGACCCGACAGCTCATCAACATCCTTTAGGTACAAATATGTTTTGACTAGCTTAATATCTTCAGGGTCCCTATGAAAAATTTGTGTTTCGATAGAGTTTTCATCATTAGTAGGACAATCAAGCCAGACACTGATGTGACGAATCATCGGTTTGAAGCCAAAATATTGTGAAATATTTTCGACTATATAAGCATCATTAGCATACTCCAATAGAGTATTGGGATCAAAAAAAGCAGCAAGCTCTTTTTTGTATGCCCGCCCACTTTTGTACTTGACTTCTTTTACGACTTGCTCAATTGGCGACATGTCTAGAAATCTATATGCATTTACAATTTTTTCGGCTGATGGAATATTCCTAAAAGTTTCACTAGCGGAGAGGGTAGCATACCCTAGAAGGCGCAAATTATGAGCCAGGGGAAAATGACAATCATTTTTAAATAATGGTTTTGGATGTTTACGCCACTCGTAGTGGTATAGAAAAAATCTTCTTATTTCCTTAATCAGGTTAATAAAAGCGTAAATAGAATCAGAAATTTTCATAGTATGATTTACAGGCGTTTTATTTTAATAAAATTTTTTATAACTAAGAAAGTTATACAATTTAGCATAGAGCTTATCAATAAGCGCACCAGCCCTTTCAAAAAATAGAGGTTTATTCTTAGCGGGAAATATATCTCCGTTTTTAAAAGCAGGACTATTTGAAATGCGTTTTAATAATGACATTTTAGAGGTGGAATAAACAGAACGTGATATGTTCTTAAAATACTGATTGTTTTTATAAATCTCATTGGAATAAAGTGAACAAAGTTTTTTAAGGTAGGGGAGCTCATTAATTTGGATCTGAGAATGTTTTGACAGTTGAGAAGCATTATCAAATTGGAATCCACTGAAATGAAACATTATTAATGGTTGGTCATCAATCATCCAGCATTTATTTTTAACTGTAATTAAACGATTATTTAAATTCCAATAGGCGATATTGAATTGATAAGGATATAAAACCTTAACATGAGAGTTAAAAAGGATCGGCAAAGCAGACACCCATAACTGGTCAACAAAAAAACTATATGAGGGAGCACAAAATCCAAGGTGCCAAACTCTATCAATTAACCAATTGAGAATTTCATGTATTTTTTTGTGCTTGGAGTTAAAGACGCTAAATCCAGAATTGATAAAACCATGAACTAGAAATGCCTGTTCATCGTAAATTGAAAAGGGTTTATGAAGATGTGATATTAGTAAAACTGCATTATCACCGCACTCGAGACCAATAATGCCTGAAGAGGGATTTAAAAAAAAAGTATCGCCATCAGTAAATGCTAAATAGTGAGGAGGGTTTTGATTAATGAGTATATGCTGAACAGCAATATATTTTGCAACATTCGACATTTCAAAAGCGTTATAAAACTCAAAACATTTTAAGAATAACTCTTGCGTAGATTTTTTTAGATGATGAATACCAAATACTATGATCTTTGGGTTTAATTTTGAGCATTTAGTCGTTAGCTCATTTAATGAATTTTCTTTGGCATCAGAAATAAAAAAATAAAAAAAGTCATTTGGATTTAATTTGGATAGACTGTCAAGGGCGATCCAAGCTTGGTGAGCATGACTAAGTGTCGCTGAAGTAACATATCCAACTGAAGATTGAGGTAATGCAGTAGTCATTTTGTTAATACAAACGTCAGTTGTTCAAAGGGATATATAAATGACAAAATGCTATTTTCAAATCTATTTGAAAATTTCAGAGCAAGATTTGTAAATAGCCACCTAAAAAAATTTGGTGGATAGTCTGTATCTAAGAAAGTTTCCAGTTTTTTAAATGAACGATCAGAGAATCTGTAGCCCGAATTCATCCACGTTCCATCTACAAAATAATCCATACTTTTTAAGCAAAAAAATCTAACATGGGTTGGGTCTATGATCGACCAATTTGAACGAAAGTAGGGAACGTGGATCACAAGAATCCCTGAGGGCTTTAGAATTCTATGGATTTCATCTATTAGACCCAGCATATTGGGAATGTGCTCAAGTACTTGATCAAGGTGAACTACATCATATTCATCATCAGCAAATGGCAAGGAATCATTTAAGTTAGCAACAATGTCAACCCCAGGATGACCAATGTGATCAACACCTGTAGCGCTAGCAAGTTTTTTTTTCCCGCATCCCAAATCAAGGACCTTGTTGGCATGTAAGCGGGAAGAATTGAAAGTTTTATGTTTGAATATTTTCATGTAAAAGTAAACATTAAGAGAATTAATTCGATGAAATGTTCTACACATGCTGGGGTGTATTACGTTACTACTGTGAGTAATTTAACAAAATATGGTATGGTTGATAGGACTAGTTGCTATTTTACACCAAAAATAAGATTTTTAAATTTGATTAAAAATTTTAATTGTTTGTATTATTTTATTTTATAAAATTGCGTTGATATAAATGTCAAAAATCATTTTTAATAACAAACAAACTGTAGAAATGATTAATGAAAAATATTCGGATTTAAATTTTTTTTTGCATTCAGCTAAAGTAATTTTTTGGGATTTCGATGGAGTTATTAAAGAATCAGCTGAAATAAAAGCAGAGGGTTTTAGGCAGCTTTTTTTAGGCTTTGGCAAGAGTTTTTCTCAGAGAGTTTATGATCATCATCTAGAGAATCAGGGCATTTCACGGGATAAGAAAATTGCCTTGTATTTGAGCTGGACCGGTGCGTTAGTTAAAGAAAGTTTAATTAACGAATATTGCAAGAAATTTAGTACACTTGTGTTTAACGCAGTTTTGGAGGCCCCATGGGTACCTGGAGTGCATGACTACATACTAAAAAACTTTAAAAATCAGAATTTCATTATAGTTAGCGCAACCCCAAAAAAGGAATTGCAAAAGATCTTAAAAGCATTAAATTTTGAATCATATTTTGTTGGAGTTTATGGTTCCCCACCAAACAAATCAAAATCTATCCACAAATCTTTAAAACTAACTGATGTTGCTGCTTCAGATGCTATATTAATTGGAGATGCTGAAGAGGATTTCATTGCTGCCACAGAAAACAATATCCAATTTATTCTTAGAAGAACTAGCTTAGAAAGTGATTTTCAAAAAAATTATGATGGGTTGAGTTTTTCAGATTTACCACTTGAAAGATAATTTTTTTTAAACTTAATTGTTTATCCAAGATATCCTGTAATATTCACTGTGGGGAGTAATATTATTGTGCCCAAGCTACAGATAAAAAATCAAAAAAAACTATTCACTACACTTATCAGTTTGTGGGGCCATATTCCGGGGCGAAGACAAAAACAATTTTTGCTTCTTATCCCTTTGGCAGTACTTTCTTCATTTTGTGAGGTTATCTCAATAGGCTTGGTATTACCTTTTTTGTCTGCTATTACCAATCCGCAGCAATTTATTCATAGCGGTGTCGGTATCTTCATCGCCGAATTAATTCCTGGCATCAGTGAGGAAGATGTAATTATTCTAGTGACGATGATATTTTGTTTAGCGGCTCTATTTTCTGGATTAATTCGCCTAAGTTTGCTTTGGGCAACTACTAGCATTTCACATGCTACTGGTGCAGATCTGAGTAACGACATATATCGAAAAACACTTTATCAGCCTTATAGTGTCCATATCTCTAGAAATAGTAGTGAAATAATTAGTGCGATCTCAAATAAAACTAATGCAATCATTAATTGCATTAGTTTTATTTGAGATCGCACTAATTATTTCACTACTATTTCTAGAGATATGGACACTATAAGGCTGATAAAGTG
>Ga0187844_10000694_pt1 | contig 26183 bp, 20 predicted proteins | sample SpaLakP09_SKY_50_FD_134517 | JGI IMG/M metagenome (GOLD analysis project Ga0187844, IMG submission 134517) | Oligotrophic lake water microbial communities from Sparkling Lake, Wisconsin, USA - SP09_SKY_50 | ecosystem: Environmental > Aquatic > Freshwater > Lake | place: USA: Sparkling Lake... | reverse complement strand
GCAGCGCTGGCCGGTGGAGAAGAAGCCGCTGTTGATGGCCGCGCCCACGGCCACGTTCAGGTCGGCATCGTCCAGCACCACAAACGGGTTCTTGCCGCCCATTTCGAGCTGCACCTTGGCACCGCGCGGCACGCAGGCTGCGGCCACACGCTGGCCGGTACCGACGGAGCCGGTGAAGCTCACGCCCGCAATGCGCTCGTCTTCGAGCAGCACGGCGCCCACGTCCGATCCCCGGCCCATCACCAGGTTGAACACGCCCGCTGGCAAGCCCGCGCGGTGCAGGATGTCAGCCAAAGCCCAGGCGGAACCGGGCACCACTTCAGCAGGCTTGAACACCACGCAATTGCCGTAGGCCAGTGCGGGTGCGATCTTCCACGCGGGAATAGCGATGGGGAAGTTCCACGGCGTGATGATGCCGATGGTGCCCAGCGGCTCGCGCGTGATCTCGATGCCCACGCCAGGGCGCACGGACGGGATCATCTCGCCGCCGGGGCGCAGTGCCTCGCCCGCAAAGAACTTGAAGATGGCGGCCGCGCGGCCCACTTCGCCAATGGCCTCAGGCAGGGTCTTGCCTTCTTCGCGCGCCAGCAGGTCACCCAGCTCGGCCTTGCGGGCGATGATTTCGTTGCCCACGGCGTCCAGGATGTCAAAGCGCTGCTGGGGCGTGGACAAACTCCAGGCCGGAAAGGCCGCGTGCGCCGCCGACACGGCTTCGAGCGCCTGCTCGCGGCTGGCCACGGCGTAGTCGCCGATCACGTCGCGCGTGTCAGAGGGGTTGGTGTTCTGGTAGGTGCGTACGCCGTCGGTCCAGGCGCCGCCAATCAGGTTTGCATGCATGGCTGTGGTGGTGTGTGGTGGGTTGAAGAAATCAGAACAAAGCCCGTAGCGCGCCAGGGCGCACCCGGCGCGCAGGGTGGGGTGCCACGGCGCCAGCAACCCCAGTCAGCGCCTCAGTGCGTGGCGCATGCCGGATAGGAGTGATTTGTTGTATGTCATCGTACAACATAAATGATCGAGAGCGCCTGCGGGTAACTACTCATGGGACCACTGCCTGCGCACCCGTCCCGCAGTGCGGGGTGGGCGCTGGGCTGGTGGCATCTGGGGTGTTGCCGCTGCGGGCCGCTCATGCTCAGCCGGCTTCTGCCTGCGCACGGCGCCGACGCTCGCGGCTGTTGGCCAGGTGGGTGCGCATGGCAGCGCGGGCGGCGTCCGGGTCCTGGCCCACGATGGCGTCGTAGATGCTTTCGTGTTCGCCATTGACGCGCCGCAGGTACTGCCTGCGCTCATCGTTGGCCGAATCCATGGCCGCCAAACGCGCGCGCGGGATGATCATGCTGCCCAGCGTGCCCATCAGCTCGGCGAAGTGGCTGTTCTGCGTGGCGCGGGCAATCTCCAGGTGGAACTGGAAGTCCGAGGCCACGGCATCGCGCCCCGCATCCACGGCAGCGGCCACGGCGTCCAGCGCCTCGCGCATGGCTTTCAGGTTGGCATCGGTGCGGCGCTGGGCGGCCAGGGCCGCCGCCTCGGTTTCGACGCCGATGCGCAGCTCCAGCACCGCAATCACGTCGCGCAGGGTGCTGAACTGGTCGGGCGTGATCTTGAAGCCGGGTGCCTGGCCCAGCCCCAGCACAAAGGTGCCGATGCCGTGCCGCGTTTCCACCAGGCCCGAGGCCTGCAGCTTGGAAATCGCCTCGCGCACCACGGTGCGGCTGACGCTGAACTCGGCCATGATCGCCGCCTCGGTGGGCAGCTTGTCGCCCAGGGCCAGGCGGCCGTCGCGGATGCGGTCGCCGAGGGACTCCACCAGCTCCAGGGCCAGGGTGCGGGGCTTGCGGCGAAGGGGGGTGTCAATGGTCATTCTTGGTGTTATCCCTATGGGGCGCCGGGGGCAGAAGCAGTACATTGCATTTCGTTGTACGACAACTGATGACGTTCAACAAATGTGCTGCCACTGTACCAAGAACCTCTGCCTTTGTAACCGCCATGCCTTGCCACCCGACGCCCCTTCGCTTTCAACGCCTGCTGCTGACCGGAGCTGCCGGAGGCCTGGGCCAGGAGCTGCGCACCCGGCTGAAGGCCTACTGCACGACCTTGCGCCTGTCGGACATCGAGAACCTGGGCGATGAAGGTGCAGGAGAGGAACTGCGCCCCGCACGCCTTGAAGATGCGGGCGCTGTGCTGAGCCTGCTACAGGGAGTGGATGCCGTGGTGCACCTCGGGGGCGTGTCTACCGAGCAGCCCTGGGAGCCTATCCTGCAGGCCAACATCGTGGGCGTCTACAACCTGTACGAAGCGGCGCGCAAGCAGGGTGTCAAGCGGGTGGTGTTCGCCAGCTCCAACCATGTGACAGGTTTTTATCGCCAGGACGAAGTGGTGGGCCTGCGGGACCCGGCGCGCCCCGATGGGCTCTATGGCGTCTCCAAAGCATTTGGCGAAGACCTCTCGCGCTTTTACTTCGACCGCTACGGCATCGAAACCGTCTGCCTGCGCATCGGCTCTTCCTTCCCCGAGCCGCGCAACCGCCGCATGCTCGCCACCTGGATGAGCTACGACGACCTGGAGCGCCTGGTGGTCGCCAGCCTCACCGCGCCCGTGGTGGGCCACAGCATCATTTATGGCATGGGCGACAACACCACCACCTGGTGGGACAACACCCTGGCGCGCCACATCGGCTACCGGCCAGAGGACAGTTCGGAGCCCTTCCGCGCCAAGGTCGAAGCTGCCGACCCGCACCCCGACATGACCGACCCTGCCGTGATCTACCAGGGCGGTCCTTTTGTTCGCACCGGCCCTTTCGAGTGAGCGCGTCGATGAAGCTGCAGATGGACCTGTTGCTGCCCGACCACCGCGACCAGGTGGGCGAAAGCCCCGTATGGAGTTCCACCGAGCAGGCGCTCTACTGGGTGGACATCGAAGGCCGCAAGCTGCACCGCTGGACCTATGCGGACCAGCACGTGCAAAGCTGGGACACCGCCGAGCGCCCCGCCTGCATCGCCCTGCATGCGGCAGGCGGGCTGATTGCTGGCATGGACACCGGAGTGTTCCACCTTCAACCGCAGGTAGGAGGCACTCTGGCCGCCACCTTGCTGGCCGGCGTGGACCACCCCCAGCCCGGCATGCGCTTCAACGACGGCCGCTGCGACCGCCAGGGCCGCTTCTGGGCGGGCACCATGGTGCGAGACATGTCGCTGGCGCAGGCTGCAGGCAGCCTGTATTGCATGGATGCGCAACATGGGCTGTCAGCGCCCCTGGTGCAGGGCCTGGTCACGCAGAACGGCCTGGGCTTCAGCCCTGACGGCAAGACCATGTACCTGAGCGACAGCCACCCGAGCAGGCAGCAGATCTGGCAGCTGCCGCTGCACGGCGACGGCTCGCTGGGCGAGCGCTCGCTGTTCGTGGACATGCGCGACCTGCCCGGCCGGCCCGACGGCGGTGCAGTGGACGCTGACGGCTGCTACTGGATCTGCGGCAACGACGCGGGCGTGGTGCACCGCTTCACGCCCGATGGGCGCCTGGACCGCTCCATCGCTGTGCCCACCAGCAAGCCCTCGATGTGCAGCTTCGGCGGTCCGGGCCTGGACGTGCTGTTCATCACCACCATCCGCCCGGGCCAGCCGCAGGGCGACGACGTGGCGCTGGGCGGCGGCATCTTCGCCACGCGGCCCGGCGTCGCAGGTTTGCCAGAAACACCCTATCGGAGCGCCTGAGGACAACAGGCCCTTCGGAACTCTCCCCCAATTCATAACACTTTCAACCCAGGAGACAACCATGAAGATCCCCCATCTGTTTGGCCGCATCGCATTGGCCGCCAGCATGCTGCTCTGCAGCCTGGCTGCGCAGGCCACGGAGTTCCGCTCGTCGGACATCCACCCCGAGGACTACCCCACCGTGCTGGCCGTGCGCCACATGGGCGAGACGCTGTCCAAGGCCACGGGTGGCAAGCACAGCATCAAGGTGTATGCCAAGGGTTCGCTGGGCATCGAGAAGGACACCATCGAGCAGACCAAGCTGGGCGCCATCGCCATGACGCGCGTGAACGTCGCGCCCATGAACAACATCTGCCCGGCCACCATGGTGCCCACCATGCCGTTTTTGTTCCGCGACAAGGAACACATGCGCAAGGTGCTCGACGGTGCCATCGGCGACGAGATCCTGAAAGACTGCGAATCGCAAGGCTTCGTCGGCCTGGCGTTCTATGACTCCGGTGCGCGCTCGATCTACACCGTAAAAAAGCCCGTCAAGACCCTGGCCGACGTCAAGGGCCTGAAGGTGCGCGTGCAGCAGAGCGACCTGTGGGTCTCGCTGCTTGAAGCCATGGGCGCCAACGCCACCCCCATGCCGTTTGGCGAGGTCTACACCGCGCTCAAGACCGGGCTGGTGGATGCTGCCGAAAACAACTACCCCAGCTACGAAAGCTCGCGCCACTTCGAGGTGGCCAAGTACTTCAACAAAACCGAGCACTCGATGGCGCCCGAGATCCTGTTGTTCAGCAAGCGCGTGTGGGACACCCTGAGCGCCGACGAGCAAAAGGCCATCCGCGCTGCCGCCAAGGAATCGGTGGGCTTCATGCGCAAGATCTGGGACGAGCGTGAAGAAAAGTCCCTGGCCACGGTGAAGGCTGCTGGCGCGCAAATCGTGGAGATTGACAAGGTTGCCTTCAAGACGGCAATGAAGCCGGTCTACGACAAGTTCCTGAAGGACCCCAAGCTCCAGGACATGGTCAAGCGCATTGACGCGGTGCAGTAATCCTGGCGTTCCATGCCGCAGGGCTGTGCGTCTTGCGGCAGGTCCCTCTTTTCGTTTTCTGAATGTTCTCTATGTACACGCGTCTTTGCGCCTTCATTGCGCGCTCTTGTCTGCAACTGGGGGTGGCAGGGCTGGTGCTGCTGGTCTGCGCTGTGCTCTATCAGGTCATTGGTCGTTACATTTTCAATAACACACCGACCTGGGCCGAGAGTGGTGCGGTGCTTCTGGTGCTGTACGTCACCATGCTGGGCATGGCCGTCGGTGTGCGCGATGCGGGTCACATCGGCCTCGAATCGTTTCTGGTGCTCGCGCCCGACTGGCTGCGCCACAAGCTGGAGATCGTGATTCACGTGCTCGTGTTCATCTTCGGCGTGGTGATGGCCTGGAACTGCGGCGTGCTGGCCGAGTCCGTGGCGCCCTACAAGATTCCTACGCTCGGTATTTCCGAAGCGTTCAAGTACGTTCCCCCCGCGCTGGCTGGCGCGCTGGTGGCGATGTTCTCGATCGAGCACATCATCGCCCTGGTCCGAGGCACGGAAGTCGAGCCTGCATGGCATTGAGATGAAGCACACCCCCCTGAGCGCTTTCAGCGCTTCCCCCCGCTCTCGCATGGCTGAGCCATGCGGGCAGGGGGACGCAGCCCTCGTTGCGGGGCTGCCCTGGCTCGGCTGCCCTGGCCTGGGTCAAGCCCGCCTCATGCGCAGCGCCCCGGGGACGATCGAAGCAATCCCTGCATATCGCCCAGCACCCTAACGTTCCTGTAAAGATTCCACCATCATGGCGTTGACCATTCTGTGCGTGACCTTCACGCTCCTGCTGCTGCTGGGCGTGCCCGTGGCGTTTTCCATCGGCCTGTCGTCGCTGGCCACCATCCTGTATGAAGGCCTGCCGCTGGCGGTGGGCTTCCAGCAAATGATTTCGGGCATGAACCCGTTCTCGTTCCTGGCGATTCCGTTCTTCATCTTCGCGGGCGAGATCATGATGTACGGCGGCATCGCGGACCGCATCGTGGTGTTTGCCAAGAGTGTGGCTGGCCATGTGCGCGGCGGCCTGGGCATGAGCAATGTGCTGGCCTGTACGCTGTTCGGCGGCGTCTCGGGCTCGCCCGTGGCCGACGTGTCTGCCATGGGCGCCGTGCTCATCCCGCAGATGAAGAAAGAGGGCTACCACGCCGACTACGCGGTCAACGTGACCACGCACGCCTCGCTGGTGGGCGCGCTCATGCCCACGTCGCACAACCTGATCATCTTCACGCTGGCTGCCGGCGGCAAGGTGAGCATTGCCGCGCTGATTCTTGCGGGCATCGTGCCTGCGCTGCTGCTGACTGTCTGCAACCTGCTTGCAGCTTACCTGGTGGCCGTCAAGCGCGGCTACCCGTCGGGCACGTTCCCCGGCTGGGAGATCGTGTGGATCTCGTTCCGGGCATCGGTCCCCGGGCTGGCGGTGGTGGTCATCATCATCGCGGGCATCTTGTCGGGGGCGTTCACGGCCACGGAGTCCGCCTCGGTGGCGGTGATCTGGGCGTTGCTGCTGTCGGTGTTCGTCTACAAGAAGCTCACGCGCGAGCAGTTCCTCAAGGCCGCCTCCAAGGCCGTCAAGACCACGGGCACCGTGCTGCTGCTGATCGGCATCTCGTCGATGTTCGGCTACCTCATCGGCCTGTACGGTGTGGCCGAGCTGACCGGCGAGGCCCTCAAGTCCATGAGCACGTCGCCATGGGTCATCTTCCTGTGCGTGAACATCATCCTGTTCATCCTGGGCACCTTCCTCGACATGGCAGCGACCATCCTGATTTGCACTCCCATCTTCTTGCCGATCTGTCAGCAGTTCGGCATGAGCACCGAGCAGTTCGGCATCGTGATTTTGATCAACTGCGCGCTCGGGCTGAACACACCACCGGTGGGCACCACGCAGTTCATTGGCTGCACCATCGGAGGCATCAGCGTGGGCGAAGTGATGAAGACCATCTGGCCGTTCTACAGCGCGCTCATCGTCGCACTGATGCTCGTGACCTACGTGCCCCAGTTCTCGATGTGGCTGCCGGATCTGGTGCTGAAATCGGGCGGATGAGTGCGCTCCGCCAGCCCCAGGCTGGTGGTGCAAAACCTTGAAGTGGAATTATTGAAGTGAACGACCTGACGCGACTCCCCCTCACCATCCGCATGCACGCCCAGGACAACGTTGCCATCGTTGCCAACGACGGGGGCCTGCCTGCTGGCACGGCGCTGCCCACCCATGTGCCCGGCGCGGGCATCACATTGCGCGACAAGGTGCCCCAGGGCCACAAGGTGGCGTTGGTAGACATTGCCGAAGGCGGCGTGGTGCGCCGCTACAACGTGCCCATCGGCTATGCGCTCAAAGACATCCCGGCCGGCAGCTGGGTGCATGAACGCCTGCTCCAGATGCCCTCGGCCCGCGCGCTCGAAGGCCTGCCGATGGCCACGGTGAAGCCGCCGGTGCTGGAGCCGCTCACAGGCTACACCTTCGAGGGCTACCGCAACGCCGATGGCTCGGTGGGCACACGCAACATCCTCGCCATCACCACCACCGTGCAGTGCGTGGCGGGTGTGGTGGCCAACGCGGTGCGCCGCATCAAGGACGAACTGCTGCCGTTGTATCCGCAGGTTGACGACGTGATCGGCCTGGAGCACACCTACGGCTGCGGCGTGGCCATTGATGCGCCGGACGCCATCATCCCCATCCGCACCCTGCGCAACATCAGCCTCAACCCCAACTTTGGCGGTGAGGTCATGGTGGTCAGCCTGGGCTGCGAAAAGCTGCAGCCCGACCGCCTGCTGCCCCCGGGCAGCTTCCCCATTAGTGACGAGCGCGACGCGGCGCTGGGCCCCGAGACGGTGTGCCTGCAGGCCGACGAGCATGTGGGCTTCATGTCCATGCTCGACCACATCGTGCAAAGCGCGCGCCCGCACCTTGAGCGCCTGAACGCGCGTCGCCGCGAGACCATCCCCGCCAGCGAGCTGGTGCTGGGCGTGCAGTGCGGCGGCAGCGATGCGTTCTCGGGCGTCACCGCCAACCCCGCCGTCGGCTTTTGCGCCGACCTGCTGGTGCGCGCCGGTGCCACCGTGATGTTCAGCGAGAACACCGAGGTACGTGATGCGGTCGAGCAGCTCACCAGCCGCGCCGCCACGCCCGAAGTGGCCGAATCCATCGTGCGCGAACTGGGCTGGTACGACCGCTACCTGGACCGTGGCCGCGTGGACCGCGCCGCCAACACCACGCCAGGCAATAAGGCGGGCGGGCTGTCGAACATCGCCGAAAAGGCCATGGGCTCCATCATCAAGAGCGGCACCGCACCCATTGCGCACGTGCTGGCCCCCGGCGAGAAGCTGCGCCGCGACCAGCGTGGCCTGGTGTACGCAGCCACCCCCGCCAGCGACTTCATCTGCGGCACGCTGCAACTGGCTGCAGGCATGAACCTGCACGTGTTCACCACCGGCCGGGGCACGCCCTACGGCCTGGCCGAATGCCCGGTGGTCAAGGTGGCCACGCGCACCGACCTGGCGCGCCGCTGGCATGACCTGATGGACATCAACGCGGGCAAGATTGCCGATGGCGAAGCCACCATCGAAGAGCTGGGCTGGGAGATGTTCCGCCTGCTGCTCGATGTGGCCAGCGGCCGCAAGAAGACCTGGGCCGAGCAGTGGCAACTGCACAACGCCTTGGTGCTGTTCAATCCGGCGCCGGTGACCTGATAGGGGTTTTGATCGGAACTCCCGCCCATCCGGCCAACCGTCCGGGCTGAGCCTGTCGAAGCCTTGCGCGGCGCTTCGACAGGCTCAGCGTGAACGGTTGGGTTTTGGGGATGCAGATCGGTACGAGACTGTCTTCCCCAACCTCAGCCCTACAGCCCGTCGTCGCACGGGCTTTTTCACCTGAGAAAGACGAATCACATGGGTCACACCCGATTTTCCGACCGGAAGGTCGTGGTGGCGCTGGCGCTGCTGTGCTGCCTGCTCTGGGGCAGCTCCTACCCCGCCATCAAAACTGGCTACGCCTGGTTTGGCATTGCCCGCAGCGACATCCCCTCGCAGCTGGTGTTCGCGGGCTGGCGCTTCCTGGGGGCGGGGCTCATCCTTCTGGCCTGGGCGCTGAGCCAGCGCAAGGCCATCGTGAACCTGGGCGCGGGCAGCGCGCGCCAGCTGGTGGTGCTGGGGCTGTCGCAGACCACACTGCAGTACGTGTTCTTCTACGTGGGGCTGGCCTACACCACGGGGGTCAAGGGTTCCATTATGAACGCCACCGGCACCTTCTTCAGCGTGCTGCTGGCCCATTGGGTCTATCACAACGACCGCCTGAGCCACTCCAAGCTCTGGGGCTGCCTGGTGGGCTTTGCGGGCGTGATGGTGGTCAACCTGGGGCGCGGCACGCTGGACCTGGACTTCACGCTGTTGGGCGAGGGCTTTGTGGTGATCGCTGCCTTGGTGCTGGCCGCTGCCAGCATCTACGGCAAACAGGTGTCACAGCGCATGGACTCGGTGGTGATGACCGGCTGGCAGCTGGGCCTGGGTGGTGCGGCGCTGCTGGCCATCGGCTGGGCGCTGGGCGGCTCGCTCACAGGCTTCACTTGGGGCTCGACCCTGCTGCTGGTGTACCTGGCGCTGCTGTCGTCGGCCGCGTTCTCGCTGTGGAGCATTTTGCTCAAGCACAACCGCGTGAGCCAGGTCACGGTGTTCAACTTCACGGTGCCGATCTTTGGCGCGGCACTGTCGGCGCTGTTTTTGGGCGAGGCTCTGTGGGAGTGGAAAAACCTGCTGGCCCTGGTGCTGGTGTGTGGTGGCATCTGGCTGGTCACGCGCGATGCACCCAGCCCCACCAAATAGACTCGGCGCATGGCTTACACACTCTCCCGCGACGCATTCCAGCGCGACCTGCATGGTCAGCGCACCGATCTGTTCACCCTGCGGGGCGCAGGTGGCCTGCAGGTTGCCGTGAGCAACCATGGTGCCCGCCTGGTGCAGGTGGCGGTGCCCGACGGGCAGGACGGTCTGGTCGATGTGGCGCTGGGCTATGACAGCCTGCAGGGCTACCTGGACGGCCAGCTCTCCATGGGTGCACTCATTGGCCGTTGGGCCGGGCGGCTGCGTGCGGGCACGCTCACCCTGCCCGATGGCTCGCACCTGCAGCTGCCCACCAACAGCGGCCCACACCACCACCACGGCGGGCCGCGTGGCAGCCGCTTCCAGGTGTTTGCGGTGGATGGGGTGCAGGCCGATGCGCTCACTCTGAGCCACACCTTTCACACCGAAGACGATGGCGTACCCGGCGACGTGCGCGTGCAGCTTCACTTGCAGGTCACGGCCGACAATGCTCTGCACATGGCCTGGACGGCTATGGCGCTGCGCGCGCCCACGGTGCTCAACCTCACGGGGCATGCGTTCTTCAACCTGGCAGGCCAGGGCAGCACCCATGGCCACCGCCTGCAGGTACCCGCGAGCCGCTATGTGCCACTGGCCGCCGATGTGTGCCCCACGGGTGCGCTGGCAGGTGTGCCGGGCACGCCGTTCGATTTCCGCCAGGCCCGCCGTGTGGAAGAGGCCATCGCAACGCCCCATGAGCAACTGGCCTTGGCCGGTGGGCTGGACCATTACCTGGTGCTGGATGAACCGGGCACATCCCACGCTGCCCCGGCTGCATCCACCACCCCACACGGCCTGCGCCTGGCAGCGCTGCTCAGCGAGCCCGTGAGTGGCCGCGCCATGGAGGTCTGGAGCACTGCGCCCGGTGTGCAGGTGTATGCGGGCCACGGCCTCAAGGCCGATCCTGCGCGGGACCGGGGGCGTGGGGCAGGGCTGGGTGGCTGGCTCTGGCAGCCGGGCGACGGCATCTGCCTGGAGCCCATGGAGTACCCCGACGCGCCCAACCACCCCACCTTTCCGGTGCGGTGGCTGGCACCGGGCGAAGAGGTGCAGGGGGCCATCGTGTACCGATTTTTGAGCCCGTAGCGCATTGGCTGCAGGGGGTGCCGGTTTGGGGTGCGGCGCGCTACCATGCGCGCTGGCTTTCAAACGAGGTGGCCCATGGACACACGCTACACCCCCAGCACCGGCTGGAAAGAAGTGGTGGCTCCCGACGAAGCGCAGCGCTTTGCCGGGTATGCGCGCCAGTTTGCCGAATTGCAGGCACGCAAGTCGCAAAAATACGGCAAGGGGCGGGGCCTGCACCGCAAGCAGCTCACGGCAGCCCGGGGCCAGCTGCAGGTGCTGGGCGATCTGCCCGCGTTTGCGGCCCAGGGGCTGTTTGCGCGGCCCGGGTCATACGAAGTGCGGGTGCGGCTGAGCAACGGCGGCATGGACACCACCTCCGACCGCAAGCCGGACATCCGTGGTTTTGCCTTCAGCGTGCTGGGGGTGCAGGGCGATTCCGCCCTGGGCAACGGGCCCGCCAAAAGCCAGGACTTCCTGCTCATCAACCAGGAGAAGTTTGCCTTCCCCCAAAGTGGCGAGTTCGTGGACTTTGTGGTGGCGGCATCGCATGGGGGTGGCGCGCTGATCAAGTTTCTGGTGCAGCGCCACGGGCTGCTGGGGGCCGCCAGGCAGATCGCCAAGACGGTCAAGACCTTTGGGCGGCCCTTCGGCGGATTTGCCGCGCATGCCGTGCACAGTGCAGCGCCCATTGCGTGCGGGCCGTATGCGGTGCGTGTGCGCCTGGTGCCCCATGCCTCCAACGGCGCGCCGGTCACCCAGGTGCAGGACGACTGGAACGCCGAGTTTTCAGCCCGCCTGCGCCAGCAGGACCTGGTGTGGGACCTGCAGCTGCAGCCCTTTGTGGACGAAGCCAGTACCCCCATTGAAGACGCCAGCGTGGACTGGCCCACGCCCTACACCACCGTGGCCCGGCTGACCTTGCCCCGCCAAGACCCTGCAGCCGACCCCACATTGGCCGCGCAGGTCGAGGCTGCCGTGTTCGACCCCTGGCAGGCCCTGGCGGCGCACCGCCCGCTGGGCGACGTGATGCGCGCGCGCAAGGTGGTCTACTTCGAGAGCCAGAAGGGGCGCGGGGCGGCGTAGCCTGTGGCCGCCACGGCCATCTTCCAGTCCTGCGGGGCCCCTCCCGGCGCCTCTTGGTGGCGCCTAAGTTTCGTCTAAGCGTGCGTGTCCACACTGCCTTCCATCGCAACTCCGATGGAAAAGGCATACCACCATGAACACGACCACGCTGACCTCCACCCCCCGCCGCCTCATCCTGGCCCTGGTGGCCGCCGGTGCCGTGGGCGCCATGGGCGCGGGCCTCATCACCGGGCACCAGGCCCGCGCCTTGACGCTGCCCCCCGCTATCGTGGCGCAGACCCCGGCCGCCCCTGGCGGCGCGTTGCCCAGCTTTGCGCAGATCACCGCGCAAAACGGCCCGGCGGTGGTCAACATCAGCGTGACGGGCAGCACCAAGACCGCGATGGCCGATGACGACGGCGAAGACGAAGGCCAGCCCGCCGCGCGCCAGGGCCGGGGCTCGCAGATGGACCCGAACGATCCGTTCTACCAATTTTTCCGCCAGTTCGGCTTTCCGGGCGGCGCGGGCCCCCAGGCCCAGCCCAGCGTGCCCACGCACGGCCAGGGCTCCGGCTTCATCGTCAGCCCCGACGGCCTGGTGCTGACCAACGCCCATGTGGTCAAGGGCGCGAGCGATGTCACCGTCAAACTCACCGACCGGCGCGAGTTCCGCGCCAAGGTGCTGGGCGCCGACCCCAAGACCGACGTGGCCGTGCTCAAGATCGACGCCAAAGATCTGCCCACGGTGCGCCTGGGCAGCACACGCGACCTGCAGGTGGGCGAATGGGTGCTGGCCATCGGCTCGCCCTTCGGCTTTGAAAACAGCGTGACCGCCGGCGTGGTCAGCGCCAAGGGCCGCTCGCTGCCCGACGACAGCCTGGTGCCCTTCATCCAGACCGACGTGGCGGTGAACCCCGGCAACTCCGGTGGCCCGTTGTTCAACGCCCGGGGCGAGGTGGTCGGCATCAACTCGCAGATCTACAGCCGCTCGGGCGGCTACCAGGGGCTGTCCTTCTCCATCCCCATTGAGCTGGCCGCCAAGATCAAGGACCAGATCGTCGCTACGGGCAAGGTGCGCCACGCGCAACTGGGCGTGGCGGTGCAAGAGGTGAACCAGGCGTTTGCCGAGTCGTTCAACCTCGACAAGCCCGAAGGCGCGCTGGTGGCCAGTGTCAGCAAGGGCAGCCCCGCAGAGAAGGCGGGCCTGCAGGCGGGCGACGTGATCCGCCAGGTGGACGGCCAGCCCATCGTGGCCTCGGGCGACCTGCCCGCCTGGGTGGGCCAGGCCCAGCCCGGGCAGCAGGCCAAACTCTCGGTGTGGCGCCAGGGCAAGCCCGTGGAGCTGACCGCCACCCTGGGCGACGCCAGCGACAAGGCCACCAAACAGGCGCGCAACGACGATGCCGTGGGCAAGGGCCAGCTGGGCCTGTCGCTGCGCCCGCTGGAGCGCGAGGAGCGCCAGGAGGTGGGTGTGAGCGAGGGCCTGGTGATTGAGCAGGCGCGTGGCCCCGCTGCGGCCGCCGGGGTGCAGCCGGGCGACGTGCTGCTGGCCATCAACGGCGCACCCGCCAAAAACATCGAGCAGGTGCGCGCGGCCATGGCCAAGGCAGGCAAGTCGGTGGCGCTGCTGATCGCGCGCGACGGCAACAAGATCTTTGTGCCGGTGCGACTTGGGTGACTTTTCCGGCGGGAAGTAGCCGCTTGTGCAACCTCTCCTTTTGTTGGGGTGAATGAGCGTTGCTATTGCGAAAAGATGTATATATTTCAATGGTTTATGGTGAATGGCATACTAAGGTCAATAAGTAGGAGTTGCACCATGGACGTCGTGAATCGCCTCAAGCGTTCCCTTGCAAATCGCAACGCAGATGTCTTTCTGCGTGCGGAGTTCGACGCTCTTGGCAGTCCAGCGCAAGTGGGCCGAGCGCTTGTGGAGCTCCAGGACGAAGGCGTGTTGGTCAAGCTCGGGGTGGGCGTCTATGCGAAAGCCAAGCCCAGCGTGCTGACCGGCAAGCCGATTCCTGCAAAGCCCTTAGAAGTCTTGGCCCCTGAAGTGCTGAAAAAGTTCGGTATCCAGGTAGGACAGTCTCGTCAGACCCGCGAGTACAACGCTGGCGCTAGCACTCAGCTGCCATCGGGCATCGTTCTCAACACGGGCAAACGCCGCATCCAGCGCAAGCTGGGTTTCAACGGCAAGTTGGTCCAATACGAGCGCACATGAGGGTGCTTGCCAACGATCGCGCCGAGCTGATCGAAGCGCTGGTCGCTGAATCAAGCCTCGATGGCATCACCGCGTCATTGCTCGAAAAGGACGAGCATTTGACCGATGCGCTCCGGGCGGTCTTCGGCTTGCAGTTCGAATGCGTCAAGCTTGTGTTCTGTGGTGGCACCAGCTTGTCGAAAGCCCACGGCCTGATTGAGCGCATGTCTGAAGATGCTGACCTCAAGGTGGTGCTGACGGATGCTGGAAAAGCGCTGAGTCGCACCAAACTCAAACGCTATCTCGGCGACGAAGTTCGTGGACGTGTGGCCCGTGCACTTGCTGACGTTGGCTTGGTCGAAGATGCGGAGAGAGCGATTGCGCTCAACGAATACCGCTACATGCACTCTCAGTGGTCCTACGGGCATAGATACCCTGCCAGCACCGGGCTGCGACCGAATTTACAACTTGAACTTACTGTGCGTGCGCCGGTGCTGCCGACAGCGGAAATTCCGCTGTGTGCGCTTGCCGATCGTTTGGCCGGCACCAAGGGGGCGTCTTTTGATGTGTTGACGATCTCGGTGGCTGAAACGCTGGCCGAGAAAGTCCTGTCGTTTTTGCGCAGATTTGCGCAGCACCGTTCTGGCCAAATGCAGCAGACATGGGACACCGCACTGGTGCGTCACATCTACGACGCGCACTGCATCGTCACGCACGATCCCGACATCGTCGATGTCTGCGCACCGGCGTTCAACGAACTGCTTGCCGGGGATGTGGCCGAATTTGGCAGGCAACAGCCGGATTTTGCAGCGGCCCCTGTCGCTGTGCTCGAAAGGGCGCTTAACCAGGTTAGAGCGGATGCACAAACCCGTGCGGAATACGAGTTGAATCTGCTGCCACTGATCTATGGCAACTTCAAGCCCCATTTCGATGAATCGTTTGCTTCCTTCGAGCGCGTCGCTCGCAGGCTGCTTGGTGTTTCGATTTAGCTCAATCCCGATCCATTCGCGCTGCTTGCCCCCATGCGCCTGCTCCTCGTTGAAGACGACCCCATGATCGGCGAAGCCGTGCAAGACCTGCTGCGTGCCGAACACTACGCGGTGGACTGGGCGCGCGATGGCGACGCCGCTGACACGGCCTTGCGCACCCAGCCCTACGACCTTGTGTTGCTCGACCTGGGCCTGCCTAAGCGCGACGGCCTGGCCGTGCTGCGCGACCTGCGCACCCGCAAGGACCGCACCCCCGTGCTGGTGGCCACCGCGCGCGACGCCGTGGCCCAACGCATCGAGGGGCTGGATGCCGGGGCCGACGACTACGTGCTTAAACCCTATGACCTGGATGAGCTGCTGGCCCGCATCCGCGCCCTGCTGCGCCGTGCTGCCGGGCGCGCCGAGCCGGTCTACGAACACCAGGGCGTGAGCATCAACCCCGCCACGCGCGAGGTGATGGTGCGCGGCACGCCCGTGGTGTTGTCAGGGCGCGAGTGGGCCGTGCTGGAGCCGCTCATCGCCCGCCCCGGCATGGTGCTGTCGCGCCAGCAGCTTGAAGAAAAGCTCTACGGCTGGGGTGACGAGGTAAGCAGCAATGCGGTGGAGGTCTACGTCCACGGCCTGCGCAAGAAGCTGGGGCCCGAGCTGGTGCTGAACGTGCGCGGCGTCGGTTATCTCGTACCCAAAATGTGATGGACAAGCTCTCCCACGCCTTGCGGGGCCTGCTCCCGCGCTCTTTGCGTATGCGGCTGCTGGTGTTTTTGCTGGCCGCCATCGTGCTGGCCGGGGCGGTGCAGGGCGTGCTGGCCTACCGCAGCGCGCTGGACGAGGCCGATGCGCTGTTCGACTACCACATGCAGCAGACCGCGCTGGCCCTGCGCTCGGGCCTGCCGGTGGACGCGCAAGGCCTGGGCCCGGGGCTGGACCCGGAGGACGAAAACCACGAATTCATCGTGCAGGTATGGACCAACGAAGGCCTGCGCATTTTTGAATCCGCCGTGGGCGCGGCCCTGCCGCAGATTGCCGTGCTGGGGTTCACCAACGTGCAGGCACGCGGCGGCACCTACCGCGTGTTCTCCATGCAGACGCGCTCGCAGGTCATCCAGGTGGCGCAGAACATGGCCGTGCGGCAGGGCATGGCCCGCAGCCTGGCGCTGCGCACGCTGGCGCCGCTGGCCTTCATGGCGCCGCTCCTGGTGCTGGCCGTGTGGTGGGGCGTGAGCCGCTCGCTGGCCCCGGTGGAGCGCGTGCGCCGCCAGCTCGCCCAGCGCCAGGCCGACGACCTCTCGCCCGTGAGCGATGCCCAACTGCCCGACGAGGTGCAGCCCCTGGTGAGCGAACTCAACCTGCTGTTCGAGCGCGTGCAACGGGCTTTCGAAGCGCAGGAGCATTTTGTGGCCGACGCCGCGCACGAGCTGCGCTCGCCCCTGGCCGCGCTGCGCCTGCAGCTGCAGGGCCTGCAGCGCGCGGGGGACGATGCCGCGCGCGCCCAGGCCATCGAACGCCTGTCGGCCGGCATCGACCGCGCCACGCGCCTGGTCGAGCAGTTGCTCACGCTGGCACGGCAAGAATCCGGCTCCACGGCAACCGAGCCTGTGGACCTGCGCGCCATCGCCCAGCTGGCCCTGGCCGATGTGGCGCCCGCCGCCCAGGCACGCAGCATGGACGTGGGCCTGCTCGATTCCGAAGCCGCCACCGTGCCCGTGATCGTGCGGGGTAGTGCCGAGGCGCTGCGCATGCTGGTGCGCAACCTGCTCGACAACGCCATCAAATACACCCCGCCCGGCGGCCAGGTGGATGTGCAGGTGAGCACCGACCACGGCCGCGCCCTCCTCACGGTGGACGACAGTGGCCCCGGCATCGCCCCCGAGCACCGCGAGCGCGTAATGCAGCGTTTTGTGCGCGAAACCGCCGAAGGCGCCCTCGGCAGTGGCCTGGGCCTGGCCATCGTGCAAGCCATTGCGCAGCGGCATGGGGTGGTGGTGGCGCTGGACAGCTCTCCGCGCCTGGGTGGGTTGCGGGTGACGCTGCGGTTTGGCTGATGATGTAGTGTTATTTTGCTATATTTTTGATAGCATTAAGCGCTTGATGGTCGCGCGGAGAAGGCCAAAAATGCCATAAATTTCAGCGTGAGAAGGCATGGATGGGCCCAGCGTCGCCTGCGCGCCAGACTGCGTGCCGTCCGGTCTGCACAATGCCAGCGGGCACCGGGCCCACTCTCCAAGGATTTCGTTGCCATGCACTTCATCGTTCTCGGCGCAGGCGCCATCGGTTGTTATGTGGGTGGCCGCCTGGCGGCGCAAGGCCAGGCCGTCACGTTGGTAGGCCGCGCCCACGCGCTGCAGCCCATCACAGCGCAAGGCCTGCGCGTGACCGACCTGGACGGCTTTGACCACACCGTGCCCGCTGGTGCCCCGGCGCTGCGGCTGGCGGCCACCCTGGCCGAGGCGGCGCCGGGTGCGGAAAGCATCGTCCTGCTGTGTGTCAAAAGCGGCGCCACCGAATCTGCCGCGCGCGAACTGGCTGCGGCCTGTGCGCCCGGCACCCCCGTCATCTCATTGCAGAACGGCGTGGACAACGTGGCCCGCGTCCAGGCGCTGGCGCCGGGCCTGAATGTGCTGGCGGGCATGGTGCCCTACAACGTGGTGCTGCGCGGCGCGCAGGTGCACCGTGCCACCGCAGGCCACCTGCAGCTGCAGCGCGATGCGGCCACCGAGCGCGTCGCACCGGTCTTTGCCGCCGCAGGCCTGGCCACCGTGCTGCCGCCCGACATCCGTGCCGTGCAATGGGGCAAGCTGCTGCTCAACCTCAACAACCCGGTCAACGCACTGTCCAACCTGCCCCTGCGGCAAGAGCTGCTCGATCGCGACTGCCGCCGCGTGTTCGCCGCCCTGCAGTCCGAAGCGCTGGGCGTGATGTCCCGCGCGGGCATCACCCCCGCAAAGGTCACCGCCGTGTCTCCCACGCTGCTACCCGCTGTGCTGCGCCTGCCCAACTGGCTGTTCACCCGCCTGGCCAAGCGCATGCTGCAGATCGACGCCACCGCCCGCTCATCCATGTGGGACGACCTGGAGGCTGGGCGGGTGACGGAGATTGATGCCCTGTGCGGCGCGGTGGTGCGGCTGGCGGCGCAGCAAGGCATGGCGGCGCCGCTGAATGCGCGCATGTGCGAGCTGCTGGGCGGGCCGCGGCTGCAGCTTGGCGGGGCGGAGATGCGGCGGATGCTGGGGGTGTAGTCAGATGCCCGAGCCAGTGTCCAGCGGCACCCGCAACCCCGTCTTCATGCATTCCAGCGCCACCGAGGTCCGAAACCACCGCACGTTGTCGTCGCCTTCAAACAGGCGCCGCGTCAGCGCCTGGTAGTCGGTCATCGAGGCCACCGTGACCACCAGCAGGTAGTCCGCCTCGCCCGTCACGCTGTAGCACTGCTGCACAGCCTCTTCGGCGGCGATGCGCGCGCGCAGCGGGGCGGTGCGGTCGGGGCGTTCATTCTCCAGGTGCACCTCCACCACGATGGTCAGGGGCTTGCCGACCTTTTCCGGGTCCAGCACGGCCACGTTGGCGCGGATCACGCCTGTGTTCTGCAGCCGCTGGATGCGCCGCTGCACGGCCGGTGCTGAGAGGTTCACGGCTTGGGCGATCACGCGCTGGGGCGTGGTGTTGTCGGTCTGCAGGATGTCGAGGATGGCGAGGTCGAAGCGGTCGAGTGCGGCGGGTGCGGTCATGCGGAACCTCGTGCGGGGCGAGAGTAGGGCGAGCGAAAGTTGCGTTTGGCTCTTCAAATCAGAGTCAAAAACACAGCGTAGGTGAACTATATTTTTGCGCATGCCTGTTTTTTCTTCTACCTCTCCGGTGTTCCACCGTTTTCTCCCCTTTCTTGCCGTGCTCGGCTCCGTCACGGCGCTGGGCATTGGCACCTCGTGGGCCAAGCACTGGCTGTTTCCGGCCGTGGGGGCGCAGGGCACCACGGCATTGCGGGTGGGGTTTTCGGCGCTGCTGGTGCTCTTGCTGTGGCGGCCCTGGCGCTGGCACCTGAGCCGGGCCGATGCAAAGTCGGTGGTGCTGTATGGCGCTGCCCTGGGCGGCATGAACCTGATGTTCTACATGTCGCTGCGCACGCTGCCGTTTGGTCTGGCCGTGGCCATCGAATTTGCCGGGCCGCTGGCCGTAGCCATTTGGTCATCGCGCCGTGCGGTGGATTTTGTGTGGGTGCTGCTGGCCATCGCGGGGCTGGGTCTGCTGCTGCCCTTGGGGCTCAACGGCAGCATGCTGGACCCGGTGGGCGTGGCCTACGCGCTGGGCGCGGCGGTGTTCTGGGCGCTCTACATCGTGTTTGGCAAACGCGCGGGGCATTTGCACGCGGGGCATTCGGTGTCGCTGGGCCTGTTGGTGGCGGCGCTGGTGGTGGTGCCGGTGGGTGTGGCGCACGCGGGCGCGGCGCTGCTCTCGCCCAGCCTGTTGCTGATCGGCGTGGCGGTGGCGGCGGTGTCCAGCGCAGTGCCCATATCGCTGGAGATGATGGCCCTGAAGCGCCTGCCCAAGGAGGCCTTCGGCATCATGATCAGCATGGAACCCGCCGTGGCCGCGCTGGTTGCCATGGCCCTGCTGAGCGAGCACCTGAGCGTGGTGCAGTGGCTGGCCATTGGCTGCATCATGGCCGCCTCGATGGGCAGCGCGCTCACGGCGCGTGCGCCCGCAGCGCCGGGGGCGGCGCCGCAACCGGCCTGAGCACCGGCTGCAGGCCCTGCGCCCTGCGCGCTGTTCCAGGCTACTTGGCAGGCGGCGCGCCGCGCAGGTTGTCGATCATGCCCTCCAGCCGCTCCACCTCCTGGTGCATCTTGGCGTCTGCCCCCACGCGGCTTTCCACAGCACGCACCAGCGGCATGATGAGCTGGCGGTAGGTGACCGACAGCGACAGCAGCGCGTCCACCATGCGCTGGGCCTGGGCCTGGTCGCTGTGGGCGTGCAGTGTGTGTGTGCTGGCCTGCAAGGCCTGCAGCGCCTGGGCCGTGGCGTCCAGGCTGGCGCGCATCTGGGCCTGGGTCTGCGTGGTGCCTTGCTGCAGGTGCCGGGCCAGTTCTGCCAAGGCGGCCAGCGCGGGCTCGATGCGGGCCAGTGCCGCACCTTGCGCCTGCTGTGCGGGCGTGGGCTGCGCCAGGTGCTGCGCAATCGCGGCCAGGGGCTGGGCGACATGTTGGGTGATGTGCTGCGTGAGCTGCTCGGTGGCTTTGCGGGGCTGCAGTGCTTCCACGCTGCGGGCAATGTCCAGCAGGCCACGCGTCACGCGCACGCTCGGGTCGTCTTCTGCGCCGCCCATCTTGCGCTGGCGCTGGTAGTCGCCCCGGATCTGGTCCCAGCGCTCCTGCTCCTGGGGCGTGGGGCGTCCTATCAGCTGCGCCAGCTGCAGCAGGTTTTCTTCGGCGCCGGTTGTCAGGGTTTGCGCCTCGCCCCGGTAGTGGTCGCGCAGCAGCGCGTCCAGTTCATCGTCCTGCATCAGCGGCGTAACCTGTGGCGCCAGGCGCGACATGTTGCGGTAGCTGCCTTGCAGGCGGAAGGGGGGCGCTTCGCGGTAGCGGTCGTCCTGCGCGGCCGAGGCGATGTAGGCCAGGTTCACCTTCAGCAGCACATCACGCACCTTGAACAGGCGCTGCAGCAGGCCCTTGAGCTCTTGCAGTTCCACCGCGCTGTAGGGGTGGGCAAAGCTGTTGGTGTCGATGGCCTCGCCCTGGGCCATGCGCACCAGCAGGTGCACGTCCTGCGGCTCGCGTGCGGCCAGGGGCTGGGTCACGGGGTGGGCGGTCAGGCTGTTCTCGATGTACGACAGCGCGAACACCGCCTCGCGGCCCGAGAGCACGTCGCCCAGGTTGTAGATGTCGGCCCGGTTGGCCAGCATGTCGGGGATGCGGAACACGTCGCCGGATTCGGTGTACGGGTTGCCCGCCATCACGATGGCAAAGCGCTTGCCGCGCATGTCCCAGGTGCGCGGCTGGCCCTGCCACACGCCCTCGATGCGGCGGGTGCCATCGGCCAGCGCAATGAACTTCTGCAAGAACTCGGGGTGCGTGTGCTGGATGTCGTCCAGGTACAGCATCACGTTGCTGCCCATGGCCAGGCCCAGGTTGAGCTTTTCCAGCTCTTGCCGCGCCGCGCTGTTGGGCGCGGTGCTGGGGTCGATGCTGGTCACGCCGTGGCCCAGGGCCGGGCAGTTGATGCGCACAAACACCAGGCCCAGGCGGTTGGCCACATATTCAATCAGCGTGGTCTTGCCGTAGCCGGGCGGCGAGATCAGCAGCAGCATGCCCATGCGGTCGGTGCGTGCGCTGTCGCCAGCGGCGCCCAGTTGTTTGCTCAGGTTGTTGCCCACCAGCGGCAGGTACACCTCGTCAATGAGCCGGTTGCGCACAAAGGTGGCCAGCGGCTTGGCCTGGAACTGTGCCAGGTGCAGGCGCGCTTTCTCCTGCCCCAGCAGCTCGTGCCGCAGGGCCTGCAGCTGCGTGAAGCCCTGCACCGCGTGGCTGCGGTGGTGGCGCACGCGGCGGCGGAAGTCGTTGAGGTTGAACGCCAGCGCACCGTGCTGGATGCGCGTGTGTTCGCTGCGCAGCCCGGCCACCTGCGCATCCAGCGTGGTGTTGATGCGGCGGCGCGTGCCCTGAAAGGTGAGCGCCGTGGCCGCGTCGTCAATCCAGGCCAGGCCCGGTGTGGTGCCATCGGCCATGGCTTGTGTGGCCGCAAACGCGCGCAGCCAGCCGCGCGCCAGGCGCCAGCGCTCCAGCGGCTCGGCCGCGTTCAGATCGCGCTGCCAGGCGCTGGCCAGGCCGCCGTGGTCCAGCGCGCGCTGCAGGGCCTGCACCAGGTCCGAGCCGGTGTTGCTGATGACCCACTGGGGTGTGATGGGCGACAGCTCGGCGGTGCCGATCTCGGTTTGCGCGAGCTCACGCACCAGGTAGGCACCGGACTCTTCCACCAGGGTGCGCAGCAGGGACTCGTCGCTTGTACCTTCCGCATCGCCGGTGCCCAGTGCCTGGGCCAGTTCGGGCAGCCATTCGGCGGCCAGCATGGGGTGCTGCTCCACAAACTGGCGCAGGCCCTGGGCGGCTTCGGCCTCCAGCGTGTCGCGCAGGTGGGTCTTAGAAAAAAGCTGGGCAATGTGCTGCGCGCTGCGGGCGCGGCGCGCCATGGAATGGCGGCTTTCCTCGCGCAGGCCCAGGTGCCAGTAGAGCTTGGCCAGCGCGCGTTCGGCCGGGCCATAGACCAGCAGCCCAGCCGCGTCCTGGATGGGCGCCAGCACGCGCACGATGGCCAGGGCGTCGTCGTCGTGGATGCCGCGCTGGTAGCCCTCTTGGTAGCGGCTGGCGGCAAAGCGGCGCAGCGAATCCAGCAGCACGGCGGGCGCGGTGGTGGGCTCGGTGCCATCGGTGCGCGCATGCTCGGCCAGCAGCACCAGCAGCTCGCTCCAGCCGGGCTCTGCCTCGCCGCGCTGCTGGGCCTCCAGCCATTCAGCAGCCAGGTATTCGGCGCGCGCCAGCTGTGGCGTTTCAGACACCAGCGCCTGCTGCCAGAAGGGGCGCAGCGCCTCCAGCCGGTCATGGTGTTCCGGGGCCAGGTAGTCGGTGCCGGTGATCTGCCAGGCCAGGCCGTCGCCGTGGGCGACCAGGGTCAGGTCCAGCGGCTGCTTGTTGATGGTGAAGGTATGGCTGCCCAGCTTCAAGCCGCCTTCGGTACCGGCGGACAGGTCGCGCTGGTCGCGCACCGCGCGCACGGCCTGGTCGCGGGCGGTTTTGAGGCGCGTGTCGATGTCGTCCGCCGCCACGGCCGCGCCCAGGCGGCGCAGCTCGGCCACCTGCTCGCGCAGCTTGGCCAGCATGGGGTCGGATGCAAAGTAGCTGTGCACCTGGGTCAGCTCGCCAAAACTGGCGATGCGGCGTGGCACGCCGTCCAGCACGCGCGTGGCCGCATCGGCCAGGGCCTTGGCGCGGCGCTGTTGTGCATCCACCAGGCTTTGGCGGCGGGCCGACAGGGCCTCATACACGCTTTCGCGCTGGGTGGCGATGTCGGCCAGAAACTCTTCCTGCTCGGCAAAGCGGCCTTCGATGTCTTCCAGCTGCGCGAGCAGGCGGGTCAGCGCTTCGTCGCACTTTTCGGGCGTGTCCGACAGCTCCAGTGCGTTTTCCACGGCTTGGCCGAACAGCTTGAACTGCGCGCCAAACTCGGCGCGCTGCTCGGCCGCACCCAGGTTGCGGCGGCGCGCGCGGGCATCGGCGCGCAGGCGGTTGATGTCGGCGTACAGCAGCGCAATGCGGTCGAGGATGGTGGTGCGCTGTACCGCATCGCCGCCGGGCAGGCTGCCCAGCTGCTCGCTGAGCAGGTCGAGACTGGCGGCTTCGGTGTCCAGCGTGGTCAGGTGTTCGGCCAACTGCCCAGCCGTCGTCGCCTGGGGCAGGGCGGTAGCCACTTTGGTCAGGGCCTGGCGCTGGCCGTCAAAGGCTTTTTCGTCGGACAGGAACTGCAGCGCGCGCTCGCCCACACGCTGTTGCTCGGCCGTCAGTTGCGCGGCCATCGCATCGATGGTGGCCAGATCGGCATAGCGCAGTTCACGCAGCAGGTGCAGCTCGCCCTGGCGCTGGCGCAGGCGGTCCAGCGCCAACACAAAGTCGCTGGGGCTGCGCCACAGCTGGCTGGCAATGGCGGTCATCAGCTCGCGCTGCTGGCCTTCGGCCTTGTGCAGCGCGCGGGTGGTGTCCTGGCGGATGCTTTCGACCTTTTCAAACTCGCCCAGCGTGGCCTGCGCGGCCTGCTCGATGCCACCCAGGTCGGCCGCTGCGTTCTGCGCCTCGCCCGCGTCGAGCCAGAAGTAGGCGTCGCGTGCGCGCTGGCACTGGCGGATCAGGTCTTCGTACGCAGTGCGCGTGGGGACCTGTTCGCGCACCATGCGCGCAATGCCCAGCAGGTCCGAAATGCCGCGCACCAGGTCGGCATTGCCCACGCGCCCGAAGAAACCCGTGCCTGCGGGCTGGCGGCTGGCGTGTTCTTCGGTCGCAAACGGCGTGCGCCACAGTTGCATGGGGTGCACGCGCGTGGCCTCGCCGCGCGCGGCCTGGAACACCAGCATGCGCCCATCGGGGAAGGTGCTGTACCCGTCGGCCAGGATGGGCGGTGCGAGCGATTTTTCGATAAGGTTGTAGGTGAAGAGGGCGTAGCAGCCCGCATCCAGCGTGGCTGGGCTGCCCTGCGGCGGCGGCACGGTGCCATAGAAGATGTAGGCCACGTCCTCGCCGTTGGGCGAGCGCTTCATGCGCGTAAAGCGCAGCTGCTCGGTCAGCTCGGGCGGCAGGTCAAAACGCTTGGTCTCGCCCGACTGCAGGTAGTACCCGCCGGGGAAGATGATGCCGTGGTCCTCCGGCAGCTGCATGCATGATGCGCCGATCGCGTCGATGCGAACCACCTGCTGCGTGCGCTGGTTGAACACCAGGTAGCGCGTGGTGCTTTCGCGGTAGGGGCGCACCTGCAGCAGGATCAACAGGCCCAGCTTGGCATACGCAAACTCGGCATCGCCCAGCGCCTGGTTGGCGTCGTCCACCGGCTCTTCGTAGATGCCCAGGCCGGTCTCGGTGTTGTTCTCGACCTTGACGGTGAGCGTGCCGCCCACGGTTTCAACAAACACCGTGTCCAGCACATTGATGTGCGGGTGGGCACCGCCCACATGGTGCTCGCGCGTCAGGGGTGTCCAGCTGAAGTCGTGGCTGGGCGGTGGCGTCAGGTCGCGCTCGCCCCGGTTGTCCACGTATTTCAGTGAGCCATCGCTTTCGCGCCGCCAGCGGAACACGCGGATGTCCTGCGCCTGTTGCCCGATCTGGAACGCCGCCAGCAGAAACTCGGGCGTGGGCCGCAAGAGCTGCAGCGTGGCCTGCTTGTAGTAGGTGTACAGCTCGTTGAAGTCGGCCACAAAACGCGGGTCGTCCAGAAAGCTGCCCGCCATGGGCACCTGCACCAGTTCATCGCTCTCGGGCGCGCCCACCCCTTCACTGCTCGTGTCGTGGTGCGCCAGCTCATACAGCGCAAACACGTCCTCCACCCGCGTCTCGCGCCGGAGGCCCATGAACACGTTGTAGCCAAACAGCAACCGGTTGCCACCGATGTAGGCCAGGTCGCGCGCCACACAGTTGTGCTCGGTGCGCGCACGCAGGCGCATCAGCAGTTGCTGGTCGCGCTGGCCGAACTGTTCAATGCGTGCCGCATTGAGCGCCTGGGCCTTGGCCAGCAGCTGGTCGCCCTGGGCTTCCAGGCGCTTTTTCAGCAGCTCGTAGCTGCTGCTTTCGGCCACGCTGGTGTCGATGGCGGCGTCTTCAGTGGCGGGCGCGGCGGGCGTGGTGGTCATGGTGTCTGTTGGATCGGTAGGGCAGGACGAAGCAGCGTTGTGTCAAGCGGCCCAGCCGCTGCATTTCCGGTGGGAGCGTTCATGCCCGGGCGGGTCTGAGTCTGATGTTCCGATGGATGTTCGGATGGAAGGCGAGCCCACGCAGGCGTCTCAATGCAAGTCGCCAGTGCGCAGCAGGGCCAGCAACTCTTCGCGATGTGGTTGTTCGGCCAGCCAGCTGCGGATGCGTTGCAGTTCGTCGATGCGGTCGCTCCCATGGCGCTGGCGCAGCGCCTGCATGCGGGTGGCCTGCAGCCGTTCGGCTTGCAGGCGGCGCTGACCGCCGTCGGAAAGCAAGGTGTCCAACTGCGAGGCCAGGCCGCGCTGCACCAGCGCCTGCCATTCGCCCCTGTCCAGCCAGAGGCACTGGCAAGGGGCACAGCGGTCCACGCGGAAGGCCCCAGCGGCGTCCACGGAGAGGCGTTCCATCAGCCGTGCACAGGCAGGGCAATGGCGGGCGTGGGCGTGGTCTTGTGTTTCCGTCGCGATAGGCTCCGCAGCGGTGGCTGGTGGCGCATCGGTGTGTGCCTGCGCATCGCGCCACCGTCGCCAGTCGCTCATCTGCAGCAACACTGCACCGCACTCGGCACAGTCAGCAGCATGCAGGCCAGGCTCCAGCGCCAGGGGTTTGAGCGAGGCTGTCGCCCCGCAGTTGCATCTCAGTCGGGTGGTGGTCATCACGATCTCCGGGTTACTTGCGCAGCCCTTGCAGCAGCTGCTGCAGCGCCTGCTTCTGGCTGTCCGTGCCCTGGGTGGCAATGCGGGTCAGCAGGGCCGAAACGCTCAGGTTCTGCAGCTCACCGGCCGACCCACCGGCGGCGCTCAGGATC
>Ga0187844_10000693_pt1 | contig 26193 bp, 20 predicted proteins | sample SpaLakP09_SKY_50_FD_134517 | JGI IMG/M metagenome (GOLD analysis project Ga0187844, IMG submission 134517) | Oligotrophic lake water microbial communities from Sparkling Lake, Wisconsin, USA - SP09_SKY_50 | ecosystem: Environmental > Aquatic > Freshwater > Lake | place: USA: Sparkling Lake... | reverse complement strand
GATCACGATGCGCTCCTCGATGCCGACCAGGCCGAACGAACCGTATTTGTTGCGCCCGCCGGGCGGCAGGCCGCAACCGTTGTCGCGCACCGTCAGCGACAGCCAGCCGCCGTGCAGGCGCAACTCCACCTTTACGCGCGTTGCGTTGGCGTGACGGACGATGTTCGTGAGCGACTCCTGCAGGATGCGGAAGAACGCGGTTGCGCAGTGATCCGGCAGGGCGATCTCGCCGTGGTCGTCGCGGATTCCGCACTGGATGCCCGTGCGCTTCTGGAACTGGTCGACCTGCCATTCGACGGCCGCCGACAGGCCCAGGTCGAGCACGGTCGGACGCAGGTCGTTGATGATCTGGCGCACGCTTTTGATCGTCGTGTCGATCTGCTGCAGTGTGATGCGGGCGCGCTTGTGCAGGTGACTGTGCGTGCCCTTCGTGCGTCCGGCCAGCAACTCGGCCTCGATACGCAGTGCGAGCAGGCTCTGGCCGAGGTCGTCGTGGATCTCGCGCGCGATGCGCTTGCGTTCCATCTCCTTGATCTGGTACGCGTGGTCGGCCAGGCGCCTGAGTTTCTGGTGCGACAGCTGCAGCTTGGTCTGGTTTTCGCGCAGTTCGCTCGTCATTTCCTGCGCGAGCGCGAGGGCGGCGCGACGCGACGAGGTCAGCATGTGCAGCAAGGCGTACAGGAGTACCGAACCGAGGAAGCCGAACGCCATCATGAGCTTCGGATAGTACCCGTCGAAATCCGTGTAAAGCCGGGCTTTCGGCACGCTGTAGACGGTCTGCCATGGGCGCCCGTTGAAATCGAGCGGCAGCGTCGTCGTGAACACGTCGTCGCCGTTGTCGAGCGGAGGCGCCGGGTTGCGGTCGTTGGCGCGGCTGTCGAACAGCATCTTGGGCCAGGTCGTCGTATCGTTCCCGATCACCTCGCGCGGGCCGATGTCGAACAGGGTCATCCGCACGCCCGAGATCGGCATCTCTTCCATCACGCCGTGCAGCAGCTTGGGCAGGCTGAACGCGATGCCGAGCGAGCCGAGATAGGCCGCGTGGCGCTGCTCCTTGCTGGTCAGCAGCGTGCCGTGCCGGTACACGGGCAGGCGCATGCCCAGGTGGTTGTCGTTGGGCGTCGACAGGGCCGCGATCGGCCGGCCGGATGCGCGCAGCTTGCCGTCGTCGCGCGACTGGGCGAGCTGCGTGCGGAAATATGGATTGGTCATCAGGTCGAGGCCGTACAGCCGTGTGTTCCTGGCGTCTGGCTCGATATAGTTCATGACGAGGTAGGCGGGGCGGGTGCCCGGCGGCGTGATGACAGGGCGCGCCGCCGGGCCGAGGAATTCCTGCAACTCCCGTGCGAATTCCTTCTCGAACGCGGAGCGCCGCTCGTCGGGCACCCAAGTGGCGAAGTTCAGCGTATCGACGGCCGGGTAGTTCCTGGCCAGGTGCAGCCCCTGCACATAGTCGTGGAACTGGCGGTGGCTGATCGTGTCGCCGCTCTGCAGCACGCTGGCGGCGCCGCGCAGCAGGTCCGTGTACGACTTGACGCGCATGCTGATCACGGACTGCGCATATTTCGCATGGCGCACGAAACGTTCCTGCACATCGCTTTCGATCGAGCTGGTGGTAACGACGTAGAGCACGCTGCCGACCAGCGTCGACAGCGTGACGCCGGTCCAGAACGAGAACCGGGTCACGGAAAAGGCGTCTCTCAGCGTCGTCGACATGAGGTTCCGCGGCGGCACGCCGTTGTTGATTTATTACAACTTACTGCGCCAGCGTGCCAAACGAACCTAGCAGAACGATCAGTTGCCGATTTACATCCGGAATGGATGCCGAGTGAAGAAACGAAAAAGCCCGGTTCATCGCTGAACCGGGCTTTTGAGCTATATCAAACGCGCTTATTGCCTCAATTACTTGCCCCAGCTGTCCTTGAGCGTCGTGACGCGGTTGAACACGGGCTTGCCCGGGACCGAATCCACGCGGTCGGCGACAAAATAACCGTGGCGCTCGAACTGGAAGCGCTGGTCGGCTTCGGCCTTGGCCAGGCCCGGCTCCAGGTAGGCGGTGACGACTTCCAGCGCGTTCGGATTGAGCACGCTCATGAAATCCTTGCCGCCGCCGTCCGGTTGCGGGTCGAGGAACAGGCGGTCGTACAGGCGCACTTCGGCTTCCAGGGCGTGGGTCGCGCTGACCCAGGTGATGTTGCCCTTGACCTTGTAGTTGTCCGCGCCCGGCGTGCCCGATTTCGAATCCGGGAAATAGTTCACGTGCACGGCGACGACGTTGCCGTTCTCGTCCTTGTCGAACCCGGTGCATTCCGTCACGAAACCGTATTTCAGGCGCACGCGCGAACCCGGCTTGTCGTCGATGGGCGGATAGAAGCGGTGGTAGCCCTTGGACGGCACTTCCATGAAGTCTTCCTGCTCGATCCACAGTTCGCGCGAGAACGGGAACGAACGGGTGCCCCATTCCGGATGGTGCGGGTGGACGGGCGCGCTGCACTCGACCGTTTCGCTTTCCGGGAAGTTGTCGACGATGAGCTTCAGCGGACGCAGCACGGCCACGGCGCGCGGCGCCTTCGGGTCGAGGTCGTCGCGCAGGGCGCCTTCCAGCGTGCTCATGTCGATCCAGCCGTCGGCCTTGGAAACGCCGATGCGCTCGCAGAACAGCTGGATGGCTTCCGGCGTGTAGCCGCGGCGGCGCAGGCCGACGATCGTGGGCATGCGCGGATCGTCCCAGCCGTTCACGACACCCGTGTCGACCAGCTGGCGCAGCTTGCGCTTCGAGGTGACGACATAGGTCAGGTTCAGGCGCGCGAATTCGTACTGGCGCGGCACCGGGCGTTCGAAGAAGCCGCCCGCGGCCAGCGTCTCGACGAGCCAGTCGTAGAGCGGGCGGTGATCCTGGAATTCCAGCGTGCACAGCGAATGCGTGATGTTTTCCAGCGCGTCCGAGATCGGGTGCGTGAAGTCGTACATCGGGTAGATGCACCACTTGTCGCCCGTGCGGTGGTGATGCGCGTGGCGGATGCGGTACAGGGCCGGGTCGCGGTTCGTCATGATGGGCGAGGCCATCGCGTCCTCGCTCATCTTGGCGCGCAGCACGTGTTCGCCATCCTTGTACTTGCCGGCCTTCATGTCGCGGAAGATCTGCAGCGATTCCTCGACCGGACGGTTGCGGAACGGCGAGTTCGTGCCCGGCGTACCGAAGTTGCCGCGGTTGCGCGACATGTCTTCGGCGCTCTGGCTGTCGACATAGGCCTTGCCGTTCCGGATCAGGTATTCCGCCATCGCGTACAGCTGGTCGAAGTAGTCGCTGGCGTAATGCAGGTATTCCTGCCCGCCTTGCTCCCACGTGAAGCCCAGCCACTTGACGCTGTCCATGATCGTGTCGACATATTCCTGGTCTTCCTTTTCCGGATTCGTGTCGTCGAACCGGAGATGGCAGCGGCCCTGGTAGTCGCGTGCCAGGCCGAAGTTCAGGCAGATGGATTTGGCGTGGCCCACGTGCAGGTAGCCGTTCGGCTCCGGCGGGAAGCGCGTGATCACGGACGGCATGCCGGCACGCGTATGGGTGCCCGCGGCGAGGTCGGATTCGACGATCGCGCGGACAAAATTCGGCGACGGGGTGGCCGCCGCAGCGTTCTTGTCGTTACTCATGAAGCCTATCTTGAATGGGTATGATTCCCGGCATTTTACCGTAGAAGACGGCATCCGGTCCGCTATGTGGCCAAGCGCACGGTTCGCATGAAGGGCAGTCCGCATACTGGGATGCCTGTCAAGTTGGCGCTTTCTATAGGATAATCTCGGTTTAATGTTTTTTCGGCCACAGCCGGAGAGTTCCAAGTGGAAAATTTATACGCGATCCTCGGCGTCGCGCCGAATGCCAACGACGACGACATCAAGAAGGTCTACCGTTCGCTCGCCATGCGCTACCACCCGGACCGCAACCAGGCACCGGGCGCGGAAGCGCGCTTCAAGGCCGTCACGAAGGCATATGAGGTCCTGTCCGACCCCGTCAAGCGTGCGGAATACGACCAGAGCGTGAACCACCGCATCGTGCTCGACGCGGAAGCCGAAGCGTTCGAATTGTGGCGTTCCGTCTTCGCCCTGAATGGCGTGAACCTTGCCGCCTGAATCCGTTCCAACAGAATACGAGTCAATCATGAAAAAAGTACATCCGGAGTTCGCCTTCCAGTCGCGCGAGCTGGAAGGGCAGATCGAAGGCACCCTGGGTGACCCGCCCAATCGCAAGAACTACGACATGATGGTGCAGGCCCTCGTGTCCGAATATGCCAACGGCGACGGCCTCGACGACGTCAACATGATGGCGTTCGCACTGGTCGACCGCATCCGCTTCACGGACCCGAAGGGCCTGATCCGCGAAGCCTACGATTACGAAGGCGGCGATCCGGCCAAGGTGTTCGCGATGGCCAACTGCGACGGCGACGACGAGGGCCGTGCGATGTATGCCGCCATCTGCGACAACCATCCGGAGCTGGCGCGCCAGGCCATCGTCACGGCGTTCCTGTACAAGAACCAGGCCCGCTGGGAAGACGACGACCAGTCGCTCGACCAGCTCGCGAAAGACGACGAAGGCGACGACGAGGAGCTCGACGAGACGGCAGCGGGCGACGACTTCACCCAGATGTTCGACCAGGACGGAGGTGAGCGCGAATGAGCGACGACAACAAATCCAACCTGCCGGCCTTGAGCAAGCAGGTCGGCGAACTCGTGCTGGCCGGTTCGCTGCAGCACGCCGAAGAGGCGCTGTCCCAGGCCGCCGACGAACATGGCGACTACGCCGTGGCCGAGGTGCTGTCCACACTCCCTCCGCAGGTGACGGCGCTGCACCTGGCCGGCTTCGACGGTGCCAAGACCTCGGTCGCGACCCTGCTCGTGCCGCCGAAGGCCTGGGCCGAAAGCCTCGCCTACCTCGCCGCCACGTGGCCGGACGACATGATCGAGGACGACCCCGAGCGCATCGCGGAAAACCTGTTCAACCACATCCACGGCATCGTCTACGCGACGGATGACGAGGACCGCCGCCACGACTTGCTGACGGAAGCGTCGGCCACCGATTACGGCGCGACGGCGTTCGCCATCGTGTGGTCGCTGGCGCCGCGCGAGATCCTCGAAGTGGCCGGCGAGATCAACAACCGCGGCCCGCACATCAACGTGCACACGACGTCCGACAGCGACATCGTGCCGCTCGCCGTCGACCTGGCCAAGGCCAGCGAGGACGGCTGGCAGCGTTCGCTGCTGGAACTGTTCCCGGAATACCGCAACACGGCCGACCTCGCGGACGTCGAGTTGCCGGACGATCCGGACGAAGAGACGGAATTCCAGCAGCGCGGCACGCGCGAACTGCTGCACCGCCTGCGCAAGCAGGTGCCGTCCGTCCGCAGCCTGCAGCGCCGCAGCGGCCGCCGCAGCATCGGCACGGACATCTTCTCGTGACGGGAGCGAGCGCATCGATGCTGCCGGCAATCGTCATCGAAAAACCGCCCCGGCTGATCCGCGCGATCCGCCTGATCCCGCAACATGCCGATGCCGACGAGGCCGCGGGCCTGGCCGACGAACTGGCCGGCATCACGGCGATGGTGGCCGAGAAGTTCACCAACGACCGCACGGCCGAAGGCATCCAGCGCGCGCAGCTCCTGACCATCGGCTGCGTATCGCTGGGGCTGGAACATCTGGTGGAGACCGAGGACGAACAGGGCGACCTAGACGCGCTCGACGCGCTGCTGGGCGAGGGCGCGGAGTTCGTGTTCCAGCAGGGCTTCCGCCTGGTCCGCGACCTGGCGGCGCTGCCGGAGGACACCTTGATCGGGGAGTTCGACAACGACCCCGTGTATTCGGCGCGGCGCCTGAAGGAACTGTTCGTCGACCTCTGCACGGCCGACCCGGGCGAGACGTGGTCCGGCTACGAGCGCTACCTGGGCCAGCTGAAGCAGCGCCAGGACGTGCAGGCCGTCGTGCGCGCCGCGCAGTGGCTGCGCCGGCACCACTGGGAAGGCCCGGTCAAGGATCCGGACCTGAACGCGGAAGGCGTGATCGCGCTCGCGATCATCTTCGGCATCGAAGGGGGCGGTCGCATCGTCGCGCGCACGGGGCAGAAGGAATTCGAGCGCTTCGTGCAGACGGTCCGCAAGGCGAAGCCGGACTTCGACGCCGGCTGGGCCGCGTTGCTGGAACACGTCCCGGCACCGCACCAGGCCATCATCGCGGACCGCGTCCAGAGTTACCGCAACAGCGTCCTCCTGCAGAACATCGCGGGCAAGGTGCCGCTGAAGGAGCTGTTCGTGGAGCTCGAGAACTACGTCGGTTCGGAGATCGACGCCGAGTATCCGTGAACTGCGGCGACTCGTAGGGTGGGCACCCCGTGCCCACCAACCATCCGCATCATCAAATCCGGTAATTCGGTGAGGTGGCGCCCAGCTCGTCAATACGGTTCGTGCGCCCCCCGATTCCCAACAGGACTACCATGACGTCCCAGCCCCGTATCCCGCGCGGATGCGGTACCGAGCCATCAATGCAAGGAGTACGTCATGTTGCAAGCAAACGAAATCCAGCAGCGATTCACTCATATTCAGCAAACCATCCAGGAAGCCCAGCAGGCCTGTCAGCAGGATGCGCCGGACGAGATCCGTAACGTGATCGAACGGTTGTCGAGCGAAGCCAAACAGGCGCAAAGCGTGATGCAGTCGAACGACCAGCAGCGCATCCAGCAATGCGTGGACAGCCTGGAAGACATGGGCGACGAAGCCAAGCGCATCAGCCGCTCGCTGCCGACGATGCCCGCCCACCTGGAAGCCGCGGTGACCCGCGTGCATGCCGAACTGTCGGACCTGAAGCACAAGCTGCACTGATCGTCGTGGGCGGCATGACGCCGCCCGGCCTTACACCACGCCGCCCGCGCGCAGGGCGGCGATCTCCTCGTCGCTCTTGCCCAGCACGTCGCGCAGCACTTGCTCCGTGTGCTCGCCCAGCAGCGGCGGCGCCTTGGCGCTCGTCGCCGGCGTGGCCGACATGCGCATCGGGCTGCGCACCAGTTTCACCTGGCCGGCGGTCGGATGCGGCAGCGCGATCTCCATGCCGCGTGCACGCACCTGCTCGTTGGCGAACACTTCGTCCAGGTCGTTGATCGGGCCGCACGGCACACCGACCGCTTCCAGCATCGCGATCCACGCCGCGCGCGGCCGCTCGCGCACCATGTCCGCGAGCAGGGGCACGAGCACGTCGCGGTTCTGCACGCGCGACGGGTTCGTTGCGAAGCGCGGGTCGCGCGCCAGCGCCGGCCGGCCGCCCGCTTCCACGAATTTCTGGTACTGTCCGTCGTTGCCGGCCGCGACGATGATGTGGCCGTCGCTGCACGCGAACGTCTGGTACGGCACGATGTTGGCATGCGCATTGCCCCAGCGCTTCGGCCGCTTGCCGCTGTTGAGGTAATTGCTGCCGACGTTGGCGAGCATCGCGACCTGCGTGTCCAGCAGCGCCATGTCGATGTGCTGGCCTTCGCCGGTGCGGTCGCGGTGGGTCAGCGCCGCGAGCACGGCGATGGTCGCGTACATGCCCGTCATCAGGTCCGTCAGCGCGACGCCCACTTTTTGCGGGCCGCCGCCGGGCAGGTCGTCGCGTTCGCCCGTCACGGACATCAGCCCGCCCATGCCCTGGATCAGGAAGTCATAGCCGGCGCGGTGCGCGTACGGCCCGTCCTGGCCGAAGCCGGTGATCGAGCAGTACACGAGGTCCGGCCTGATGGCTTTCAGCGATTCGTAATCGAGGCCGTAGCGCTTGAGGTGCCCGACCTTGAAGTTCTCGATCACGACGTCGCAATGGCGTACCAGCTCGCGCAGCAGTTCCTGGCCTTGCTCGCTCGCGATGTCGACGGTGAGCGAACGCTTGCCGCGGTTCGCCGACAGGTAATAGGCGGCTTCGGTGGTGGGCCGCCCCTCGGGGTCCGGGGCGTATGGCGGGCCCCAGGCGCGCGTGTCGTCGCCGGCGCCGGGACGTTCGATCTTGATGATGTCGGCGCCGAGGTCGGCGAGGTTCTGCGAGCACCACGGTCCGGCCAGCACGCGCGACAGGTCGAGCACGCGGATGTGGCCCAGCGCGCCCTGCAGACGATTGTCCGGACCGTTGTGCGGTCCGTTCGGATGGGATGCCATCTTGTCTCCGATTGATGAGTTGTTCTCGCCGCGGATTATACGTCGCGCTCGTCGCGCTCCCGTTCGCGGGCGTCGTCCAGCGCGGCGGAGAATGCATCGCGCTCGCGGTCGACGATGTCGTCGACCATGCGTTCGTCCAGTCCCATCCCTTCCAGCACGAAGGCCGACAACTGCAGGCTCGCCTCCAGCGTTTCGGGAACGACGACGTTGGCGCCGGCCCGCTTGAGGGCGCGCGCATGCTTTTCGTCGCGCGAGCGCGCGTACAGGCGCACGTGCGGGAACTCGCGCCGGATGCCGCGCACGGCCTGCAGGGCCGATGCCGGATGGTCCATCGTCAGCACGATCGCGGGCGCTTCGTCGGCATGCACGCGGCGCAGCAATTCCGGGCGCGCCGCGTTGCCGAAATAAACCGGCACCCCGGATGCGTGGAGTTGCGAGACGAGCTTCGCATCGTTTTCGAACGCGACGTAGGGAATCTGCTGGGCCGCGAGCAGCTTGGCCAGCTGCTGCCCGACGCGGCCGAAGCCGGCGATGAGCACGCGCCCGCGCGCCGCATCGAGCTCGTTGTCGGTGAGGTGGGCCGCCGCACCATGGGCTTCCTTCGCCGAACGCTCGCCGATCGCGTGCCCGATACGCGCCAGCAGCGGCGTGATGAACAGCGACAGGCCCACGGCCAGCATCACGCGTGCGCCGAGGGCGCCGTCCAGCAGCTTCGACGCGATCGCGTAGCCGATCACGATGAATGCGAATTCGCCGCCCTGGCCCAGCAGCAGGCCGCCTTCGATCGCGCGGCCCCACGGCAGGCCGCCGAGCCGCAGCAGCGGCGCGATGACGAGGCCTTTCAACAGCACGAGTCCCAGTACCGCGCACGCGAGCCATAGCGGCGCGTGCAGGATCTGCAGCGCGTCCATGTTCATGCCGACCGTCATGAAGAACAGTCCCATGAGCAGGCCCTTGAACGGTTCGACCATCAATTCGACCTCGTGCTTGAATTCCGTCTCGGCGAGGAGGAGTCCCGCGATCAGCGCGCCCAGCGCCATGGAGAGTCCGGCCAGGTGCGACAGCGCCGCGATCCCGAACGTCGACAGCAGGATCAAGGCCATGAACACGTCGGGCTGGCGGTGGCGGGCAAACGCGCGGAACAGCGGGTGCACGACCTTGCCGCCGACGAGGTAGATGAGGGCGATGGCGCCGGCCGCCTTGGCCATCGCGAGCAGGGCGATCAGCGCCACGTTCGAACCGCCGCCGTCGCTCTTGCCGAGCGCGCCGATCAAGATCAGGATCGGCACGACAGCAAGATCCTGCAGCATCAGCACGGCGAACGCGGCCTGGCCGAGCGGGCTCGCGGTGCGCTGGCTCTCAGCCAGCAGCTGCATCACGACGGCCGTCGACGACAGCGACAGCACGAGGCCCAGCACGAGCGCCGCATCGAGCCGGCGGTCGAGCAGGAACCACGCCGCGCCGCCGATCAAGGCCGCGCACAGCACGACCTGCGCGCTGCCGATGCCGAACACCCAGCGCCGCATGGCCCACAGGCGCGCGGCCGACAGCTCCAGGCCGATCATGAACATGAGGAACAGCACGCCCAGCTCGGCCAGCATGGCGACGTTGTCGTTGTTGGGGAACGTGAAGAGACCGAGCGGCGCGACATCCTGCGCCATGCGCCCGAGCCCGAACGGGCCGAGGAGGGCGCCGACGGCGAGGAAGCCCAGCACCTGGTTGATGCGCAGGCGCTGCAGCAGCGGGATCAGGATGCCGGCAAGGGCGAGGAACAGCAGGATTTCGCGTAGGAAGGGGAAGGCGTGTTGCTCTTGCACGGATGGCCTTTATTGGACGGGTTCCCGGCAATTTTAACGCGTGGGCACAGGGTGCCCACCCTACAGCTGCCGTAGGGTGGGGCACCCCGTGCCCATGATGAGTCGCCGTTACGCCTGCCGGCTCTCTGCCATCAGGATGACTTCCTCCATCTCCTGGTCGATCTCGTTGCGCAGTTCGAGATAGCGCCCCAGCGCATGGTCCAGCGACGGCATCAGGATGCCCCGCTCGCTGTGCAGCCCCGTGTAGCGCGGGCGCGCGGCCGTGAACCCGCAGTCGTCGACGGAGATGGCTTCCAGCCGGCTCGCGTCCACGCCGGCCCGCGTGGCCGCCTGTTCCGCCAGTTCGGCCCACGTCAGGGTGCCGACGTTCGCCAGGTGCCACACGCCGGACTCGCCGTCGATCGCGAGGTCCAGGCACGCGTGCACGAGGTCGGGCACATAGGTCGGCGACACGGCCATGTCGCGCGCGGCGCGGAACGGTTCGCCCCGTTCCAGCGCCTGCAGCGCGAGGGTGACGAAGTTGTACTTGTCCCACGGGCCGAAGAAGGCGCTCGTGCGCACGACGAGGGCGCCCGGGTGCTTGTCCTGCACGCGCAGCTCGGCCTCGGCCTTGCTGCGGCCGTAGACGTTGAGCGGGGCGACCGTGTCGCTTTCGACGTACGGCCGGTCGAGCGCGCCGTCGAACACGAGGTCGCTGGAGAACGTCGTCAGGTGCACGCCATGGCGGGCGCACGCGGCGGCCAGGATCGCCGGGCCGATCGCGTTCTCGCGGAAGCAGCGCTCTGCGTCGCGCTCGGCATCGTCCACGCGCACGTAGCCGGCCGTGTTGACGACGGCCCACGGCCGGTATTGATCGAGCGCGCGGTCGACGGAGGCCGGGTCCGTGATATCCATGTCCTGGCGCGACAGCAGCCGGTACGCGAGGTTGCGCTTGCGGCAGATGCGGGCGAACGCGCGGCCCAAGGTGCCCGTCGCGCCCGTGATCAGGATCGGGGCCGCATCCTTGCCGACTAGCGTGTGGCCGTCGGCCGTGATCGACGTCAGCGCATCCGGCGTCGCGACGGGCTGGCACAGCCACCGGCCCGGCCGGCGCCACCAGCCCTGGCCGCGCAGCACGGGGTGCGACAGCGGCGTGCCGGCCGACAGTTCGCGCATCATGCGCGCGACGGCCGTCGCCCGCGGTTCCGGGGCGCGCACGTCGAACGGGCCCGGTTCGTAGTAGCCGCGGTTCTGCGTGACGAGGCTGTTCCAGTCGAACGAACCGAGCAGCGACCAGACGGTGACGGCGCGCAGGTCGACGCCCGTCGCGCGCACTTCCTTGGCCGCCTCCCAGATCTCGAGCAGCCAGCGCAATTGATCTTCGCGGTTGGCGTCGATGTGGGCTTCGGTAACGGCGAGCGGGATGTGGTACCGGTCCCAGATCTCGTGCAGCAGCGGGGCGATGCCGGCCGTGGGCGTCGCGAGCGCGCGCGAGGCCTCGATGTCGGCGCACGGGATGCCGTCGGCCACGCCGCGGTGGTGCGCCGGATAGCGGTCGGGACGGTGATCGAGCCAGCGCTCGCTCGTGACGTAGTAATTGACGCCGATGACGTCCGGCGGGCACGGGTTGTCGCGGAACCACAGGAATTCTTCCTCGGCGATCCCCGTCTTCGTCAGGTAGGCCCACAGCGGGTGCTCGGGGCCGACCATGCCGCACAGCAGGTCCCAGGCGAGCCAGCGGCGCTCGTTGTAGAACTCGGCGACGGCGGCCATCTCGGGCGTGCTGTAGGTCTTGCCTAGGTCGTCCGTCTGCACGAGTTTCGCGTTCCGATTCACGGCGCGGATGGCGCGCATCGACAGCACCACGGCGCGGCATTGGTTCAGCAGGGCCTGCACGAACGTACGGTCGTCGCGGCCGTGCGGATACCAGACGCCATACAGGCCGGCGAAGCGCGCCGTCGTGCACGGTTCGTTGACGGGGGTGTAGTACTCGATCCACGGATAGCGCGCGGCCACGGCGCCGGCGTATTCCGCCAACTGCTCGGCGAACGCGGGGTCGACGAGGCTCGTATGGCGCGGACCGCTGCCGTGGTGGATCAGGCCGGCGATCGGTGTGACGCCGTGCGCGCGCAGGGCGTCCAGGCGCTCGTCGGACCAGGTCCAGTCGGCGGCGTGGAGGCCGTCGGGCGCCGTGCGTTCCCACAGCACGGGATAGCGGATGGCGCGGATGCCGAGGGAAGCGAAGCGGGCGATGTCGTCGCCCCGGGTGGCGTGGCCGTTACGGTCGAGCTGGTGGAAGTAGTCGTCGCGGACGCGGTTGGCGGTGCATTCGAGGCCGCCCCACAGTTCGAGGGGGCGGGCGTGGCTGTTCGTGCTCTTCGTAGAATTCATAAATCACCAATGTGTTAGTTTTATTGCAACAAAAAATCCAGCATGGTCCCGAACTGGCAAAAAAGTCGGGGAGCGTTTTGGCTTTCGAGCGGTGGCGGTTGACAGCGGCGCGTCAACCTGCAACCATGCCATCCATGAATTTTTCGTATCCACATCCTGTTCTCACCTGGTGGCGCCGCTGATTGCGCGCGGCCAGTGAATTGGATAGGTATTCCGAAACGCCGCCTCGATTCCAAGGTGGCGTTTTTGTTGGCGCGGCAGGATCGAGGCAGGGCGGTTAAACACCCAAGGAAAACTCGATGAGTCTGCAAACCCCTACCGCTACCACGCCCATCATCCTCACCGGCGACCGTCCCACCGGGCCGCTGCACCTCGGCCACTTCGTCGGCAGCCTGCGCAATCGCGTCACTTACCAGGACCAATATCGCCAGTTCATCATGCTCGCGGACGCCCAGGCGCTCACGGACAATATGGATGATATCGGTAAGGTACACCGGAACGTGATCGAGGTGGCGCTCGATTACCTTGCCGTAGGGATCGACCCCGCCAAGTCGACCATCCTGATCCAGTCGCAGATCCCGGAACTGGCCGAGCTGACCTTTTATTACCTGAACCTGGTGACCGTCGCGCGCCTCGAGCGCAACCCGACCGTCAAGCAGGAAATCATCCTGCGCGGCTTCGAGCGCGACATCCCGGCCGGCTTCCTCACGTACCCGGCCAGCCAGGCCGCCGACATCAGCGCGTTCAAGGCGACCATCGTGCCCGTCGGCGAAGACCAGATCCCGATGATCGAGCAGTGCAACGAGATCGTGCGCAAGTTCAACCGCAATGCCGGCCGCGACATCCTCGTCGAGTGCAAGGCGATCGTGCCGGAAGTGGGCCGCCTGCCGGGCATCGACGGCAAGGCCAAGATGAGCAAGTCGCTGGGCAACACCATCAACCTGGGCGCGTCCGCCGACGAGATCCGCGCCGCCGTCAAGATGGTGTACACGGACCCGCTGCACCTGAAGGTGTCCGATCCGGGCCACCTGGAAGGCAACGTCGCATTCCTCTACCTCGACGCGTTCGATACCGACAAGGACGGCCTCGCCGAGATGAAGGCCCACTACCAGCGCGGCGGCCTGGGCGACTCCGTCGTCAAGAAGCGCCTGGAAGGCATCCTGCAGGAACTGCTGGGCCCGATCCGCGAACGCCGCGAGGAACTGGCCAAGGACAAGGGCCAGGTCATGCAGATCCTCAAGGAAGGCACGATGAAGGCGCGCGAAGTGGCGGCGCGTACGACGGACGAGGTGCGCAAGGCCCTTGGTTTGTCCTATTTCTGATCCGCTGCGGGTAGCGATAAGCGCTACGTGAGGTAGCGCAAGGTGACTGCCTTGCGCTTTCCGATGGTCGGTTTCGTGTATCGATGGCAAGCTGCGGCTTTTCCATCGATGAAGGAGCCGCACCATGAGCAAGGGTTTGCGTTGGACCGAACAATGGATGCGCCGGGCGCTGTGGCTCGTCGCCTTCGTCTTCGCCGGGTTCCTGGTCGGGCTCGGCAACCAGGTCGTCGACAACGTGGTGTATCTGGAGCCGGCGCCGCCTCCTGAACAATTTCTCGATCCGGCCAAGGCGGCGCCGTTGCAGGCTGCGAGGCTGCAGGCGCAGATGACGCTCGAGGCCGCGCACGCAGCGCTGGAGCAGGCCCGGCAGAAACACGAGGTCGCGCAGGCGAACACGAAGAGCGCGCGCGACGCGTTCGAAAACTGGATCGCCACCCGGCACGCGACGGCGCGTCCGGACCAGGATACGGAACTCATCGCGCGCAACCGGGAGCTCGACAAGCTCGTGGCAGCGGAACGCACTGCACTCGCCGCGGTCGAAGCCCAGCAGCAGGTTGAGCTCGACGCCAGACAGGCCGAGCAAAAGGCCGCGGCGGCCTATGAGACGCTGCTGGGACCCGCCCGCCAAGCTGCGGACGAGGCCGCGACGCGGGCCGTCCGCAAGGTCTTCCTGATCCGCCTCGGCGTGACCCTGCCGCTGCTGCTTGTGGCGGGAGCGCTGTTCAAATACAAGCGCAACGGCACCTACTGGCCTTTCACGTGGGGCTTCATCTTCTTTGCGCTGTTCGCGTTCTTCGTCGAGCTGGTGCCGTATCTGCCCAGCTATGGGGGCTATGTGCGCTACGGCGTGGGGATCGTCGTGACGGTGGTCGTCGGCCGCTACGCGATCCGCTGGCTGCACGCATGGCTGGAACGCCAGCGCGCCGCCGAAGCGATGCCGGACGCGCAGCGCCGCACGACGATGCGCTACGACGTGGCGATGGAACGCATCGCCAAGAGCGTATGCCCATCGTGCGAGCGCGCGACGAATTTCAAGGACGAACACCTCGCCCATTGCCCGCACTGCGGCATCGGCCTGTTCGACCGCTGTTCGGCGTGCACGACGCGCAAGAACGCGTTCACGCGCTACTGCTTTTCGTGCGGCACGCCGGCCAACGTCAGCCTTGCGGACTGAGCGGTGTGATTACTTCACGAAGCGGGCCAGCAGGCGGATATACGCCGTCTGGTAACCGTTCGAGGGCTCGCTGACCGACCACGAGTTCAGCGGCCAGCCGTCGTTGAAGTCGAGATAGGTCTTCTGCGACGGTTGGCCGTAGGGCGGCGACGGCGGGGCGGAGCCGCACTTCGACGACACGCCCGGGCAGTTGCTGTCCCAGTTGTACTGCGTGCCGGCCGGACCGCCGGCGAGGTAGCCCGGTGCCGGGCCATACGGCGACTGCTTGGCATCGTTCCACGGCGTGCCCTGCGTGAACCAGGTGTGCCACAGCCGGTTGACGGAATTTTCCGCGCCGAAGCTGACCATGTTGGACAGGTAGACCTTGCCCAACGGGTTCACGCCATGGATGTAGTGCACGTAGTCGGCCGCGGCATTGGCATCCTGGTCGGCCGTGTGGCGGCTGATCCCGTAATAGCTTTCTTCCGCGAACAGCGAGCCGGCGTTGGCCTTGACCGCGTTGCTGGCCCACGTGTACGAGCCGATGTAGGCGCGGTACGGGTCGGTCTGCGCATCGACCTTGCCCCAGCCGTCGTAGTCCGAACGGCCCCACAGGTCGAGGAATTGCGTGCGGATCGCGGTGGCCACGGTGGACGTCGCGTTGGGCAGCGACGCGTAGTAAAGCAGGTTGCGGGCATCGCCGGCGCTGAAGCCCGACAGGTTCCAGCTCTTGAACATCGCCGCATCGGTGTAATTCGCATCGACGTAGTTCTTGTACGTCGCATCGCCGGTAGCGGCGAACAGGCGGACGGCCGCCATCAGCTTCAGCGACTTGCGCCCGTTGTCGTCGGTTTCCTGCTGGCCGACGGCGAGGCCGCCCGTACCGCGGTTCGCATCGTTGTTGTAGAACAGGACGTTGGGGTTCGCCTGCGCCCAGTTCCACGCGTTTTTCGCGCGCGTCAGCAGGTCGGCCGCATACGTGTTCAGCGATGCATTGTTCAGGCTGCCCAGCACCTTGGCGCCTTCGGCGAACGCGGCGGCCGTTGCCAGCGTGGCCGACGTGTTGACGTCGCCATAGTAGCTGGGGCCGGTCGACGACGACGGCGGGCTCGCACCCACGACGCCCACGACCGACAGCACGGAGCCGTCGCTGTTCTGCATGCGCTTGAGCCAGTCCAGGCCCCATTTCGCTTCGTCGAGGATGTCCGGGATGCCGTTGTACGATTCGGGAATATTGAAATCGTCGGTGAAGACGGTCGGGTTCTGGACGTAGGCGTCCATCAGCTCCTGCGCGTAGCCGGCCGCCCAGCTCGTGTACTTGTTGTAGTCGCCCGCATCGGCCCAGCCGCCGCGCAGGTCGCGTGCGGTGGCGGCGTTGCCGGAATCGAGGAAGCGCCGTGCCTGCGAATCCTGGCCCGGCCCGAGGTTGCTGGCGCCGTCGGCCCAGTTCAGGCCGGCGTTGTTCGCGCTGCGGGCCTGGCCCAGGCGCTGGTAATAGAACATGCGCACGGCCTGGATCAGCACGTTGCGGTAGACGTTGTCGCCGATCTCGAAGCGCGCCGAGCGTTGGCCGCCCGCATCGACGATCTCGTACGTGCCCGGCGTCGTGATGTTGCTGAAGTCGAAGTGCCAGATCTGGTCGCCCGACGACGGGTCGGTGGCGCGCGTGTTCCATTCCGTGGGCCACCACGTGTACACGGTCGCACCCGTGGCCGAATTCACCACGCTCACCTGCTGCGGCCAGAACTGCGGGCTGTTGGCGTCGTAGCCGCTGCGGGGCATGCGCAGCACCGCCACCTTGCGCGCGTTGGTCAGGTAGCCGAACTGGTCGACGACGATGTACTTGCCCGCATTGGCCGCCAGTGCCGGCCACACCGTAAAGTTGAACTGCTGGGTCGACTTGGCGCCGCAGCTGTTCGTGAACGTCGCCGTGGCCGTGCAGGCGGTGGCGCTGGTGCCGGTATTCGTGAGCTTGATGGTCTGCTCGCGTGCCGACCCGGACGTCCCGCAACCGCTCCACGCCCACGTGCCACCGGACACCGGTTGCGGCCCGAGCACGACGGTCGAGCCGGTGTTCAGCGAGGCCGACGACTTGACGGTCCACGAGGTCGTGCCGTTGATGTTCATGTAAGGCGTCGTGGTACTGGGCTGGCACGTCTGTGCCCACGCAGGTGCGCTCAGTGCTGCCAGTGTCAGCAGCACGCTGTTTTTGATCTCCATGTTTTTTCTCTTCTTCAGTGTGCAGGCCGGGCTCGTCCGGCCCGCCCGGTTCAGGCGTGGGAGGGCCTGGCTTCAACGGCCGGCCGTCGTTGAAGCCACTGGTATGCGGCATGTGGTGCGTTCAGCGGGATGTATGTATGGTCGAGTTCATTATGCGAGTGCCATTGCGGCCTCGCCAGACCGAAAACCATCAACTCGAGGTATGAAATTCGCCGACGGCATGGACGCCGCCGGCGCGGAGGGGAGGGTTAGTCCTTGAGGTCGGCCGGCACCTTGCCGCCGTTGGCCGCCAGCTTGTTCATGACCTGGCGGTGCAGCCAGATGTTCATGCTGGCCGAGTCGTTGGTGTCGCCCGTGTAGTTCAGTTCGGCGGCCAGTTCCTTGCGCGCCTGCAGGCTGGAATCGAGACCCAGCAGCTTGAGCAGGTCGACGATCGACGTGCGCCAGTTCAGCTGTTGGCCGGATTGCTGCTGCATGTTGTTCAGCACGGCTTCCACGTCGACCTGCTGCATCGGTGCGGCTGCCGGTGCGCTTGCCGCGGGCGCGGCCTGCGGTTGTTGCGCGGGCGGTTGCGCGGGTTGCTGTGTGCCTTGCGGCGCGCGTTGCTGGGCGCCCGGGGCCGCCTGGCTGCTGTTCTGCACGGCCGGGTGCGAACCCGGGAAGATCTTGTGGAAGATATTGCTCAGGATACCCATATCGACTCCTTCTCGTTTGTTGATACGCTCAATGGCGCTGCATGCCCTGCGCCATGTGGCCGAGCGCGATCGCCAGTGCGGCGCCGCCGATGGCCTTGACCAGGGAGGGGTGTTCGGCATAGAAGTCGCCCATGCGTTCGACGATGCCGGGATTCTGCTGCTCGGCCTTGGCGGCGAGTTCCTGCACCTGCTCCGGCGACACCTGGTTCGCCTGCTCCGGCGACACCCGGGCCTGGTCGGCGCCGAGCAGGTTGCCGAGCGAGCCGCCGGCGACGGAGGCCAGCACGGACGGGCCGATATTGGCCAGCAGCTGGTTCAGCATGCCGGCGCGCTGGTCCGGATTGCTGTTGCCAAACAGCTGGCCGACCATGTGTGAAAACGGCGGCGTCTGGTCCGAGCGCAGCGCCTGCGTCACGCCCTGCGCGACGGTAGCGCGCGGCACGTTTTGCGCGACGTGGTCGAAATCGTTCTCGGCCTGTGCCGGATTGACGTTCGGGTTGGCACCGCCCAGGTATTGCTGCAACAGGTTGCCCAAATCAAAGCTCATGATGTTCTCCGCGTTGACACTCGAAGCGCAAGGTTAGGCGTTCGCGGACGATCTCTCCGTACGTTCTCTAACGGACGGGCGGCATCTATAATCCGCATTGCTGTACATAAATAGAACAACGAACCCGAGAGAGACTATGCATTTCCTGTTCAAATCGGCCGCGCTCGCCGCCGCCCTCCTGTGCAGTGCCGTCCAGGCCGCCGGCACCGCCGCCATGCAACCCGGCGAACACCAGGTCGTCGTGGGCGACGTCCGCCTGTGGTACAAGGTCGCCGGCCACGGCGCGAAAGGCGCGCCGCCGCTGCTGTTCCTGCACGGCGGTCCCGGCTACAACAGCTACAGCTTCGAGGCCCAGGCCGGTCCGGCGCTAGAGAAAAAACTCCAGGTGATCTACTTCGACCAGCGCGGCAGCGGCCGCTCCGAGCGTCCCTGGCGCGGCGAGTATTCCATCGCCGCCCTCGTCGACGACATCGAGGCGCTGCGCAAGACGCTCGGCGTGGACAAGCTCGCGCTGATGGGCCATTCGTTCGGCGGCACGCTGGCGCTCGAGTACGCGGCCAAATACCCCGAACACGTGGCGAAGGCGGTGCTCGTGAGCGCCGCATCGGACATTCCGGCCGCCTGCGCCGCGCGGGTCGACTACATCGCCCGGCACTACGGCGACCGGCTCGACAAGGCGCGCGCCGATGCGAAGGCACGCAACGAGACCCCGGACGCTTGCTTCTATGCCTTCAACACGGTCGGCCCGGACCTGCACCAGCGCGTCAACGATGAAGTGATGTTCCCGGACATGTCGGTCGGCAAGCGCCAGGATGCCATCGATGCGCAGAGCGGCCTGCGCAACACGGGCGAACTGGGCAACGCGCTGTTCGGCGGCGGGTTCACGGCGTACCGCTTTGCCCATCCGGAACGCCTGACGATGCCCGTGCTCGTCATGGCCGGCGCCGAGGACTATGCGATCGGCCTGCCGGCGCAGCGCGCGCTGGGCCAGGCGTTGCCGCATGCGCGCGTCGTCGAATACCCGGGCGCCGGCCATTTCCTGTACCTCGACGTACCCGACCGTTTTACGCGCGACGTCACGGAGTTCCTTGCGTCGCCCTGAGCGCGGCCTTGCCCGGTGGACACCCGCGCCGCCGGCGCGTAAGCTGGCGCCATGACCTATTCGCCGCTGCTCCTTCTCCTTGCGCTGTATGCCTATGCCGCACTGGCCCTCGGCCTGCCGTCCGCGGTAGGGATGGCCTACGTGGCCGCGAGCCTCGCCTGTTTCGCGCTGTATGCGCGCGACAAGGCGGCCGCGCGGCGCGGCGAGCGGCGCACGCCCGAGCGGCATCTGCTGGTGCTGGGACTCGCCGGCGGGTGGCCGGGCGGCTTGCTGGCGCAGCAATGGCTGCGTCATAAAACCGTCAAACTGCCGTTCCGGCACTGGTTCTGGCTGACCGTCGGCCTCAACCTGGCCGGCTTTTGCTGGCTGGCGCGCGCGCTGGCGCCGGCCTGATATCGTTTGGGAGACATACCATGTGGCCTTATCCCAGGATCCTGGCGCACCGCGGCGGCGGCACGCTGGCGCCGGAAAACACGGTGGCCGGACTGCGCCGCGGCATGGACGCGGGTTTCCGCGCCATCGAATTCGACGTCATGCTGGCGCGCGACGGTGTCCCCGTCGTGCTGCACGACCCCGAGTTGGGCCGCACGGTCGCCGGGACGGGATCGGTGGCGGAGGTCGATGCGCTCGACCTTGCCGCGCGCGACGCGGGCTCGTGGTTCGGCCCCGAGTACGAGGGCGAGCCGGTGCCGCTGTTCGTCGAGTTCGCGCAGTACTGCAAGGCCCACGGCGTGTGGATGAACAGCGAGATCAAGCCCGTGCCCGGCCATGAAGAAGCCACCGGCACCGTGGTCGCGCGCCTGACGGCGGCCCTGTTCGCCGACGAGATCGCCGCGGGCAGGGTGGCGCAGGTGCCGCTGCTGTCCTCGTTCAGCGAAACCGCGCTGGCGGCGGCCCGGGAGGCCGCGCCCCAGGTCCCGCGCGCCTGGCTGACGAAGGCGCTGCCGCCCGATTGGGAAACCCGTGCGCGGGCGCTGGACGCCGTCGCCATCCACACCGACCACAAGCGGCTGACGGCGGCCGCGGCCGCCCAAGTGAAGGCGGCCGGCTTCGGTCTGTTCTGCTACACGGTCAACGCGCCGGCGCGTGCACGCGAACTGTTCGGCTGGGGCGTGGACGGGCTGTGCACGGACCGGATCGACCTGATTCCGCCCGATTTCGCCTAGCAGAAAATTTTCCCTCAAGAATTGTAATACGTTGTCGTTAATGACATTCGGCTCCCGGTTACGGCCTTATGTCACTTTCGATCAGCAATCAATCCCTGTCCCTGCACGTCCAGCGCAAGCTGGCCGAGCATACGAACGACGTCACGCGCCTGGTCGCGCGGCTGAGTTCGGGCTCGCGCATCGAGAGCGCCGCCGACGATCCGGCGGGCCAGGCCCTGGCCGGCCGCATGAAGTCGCAGCTGACCGGGATGAGCCAGGCCATGCGCAGCATCAACGACGCGACGTCGATGCTGCAGGTGGCGGACAGCACGCTGTCGAGCATCACCGACAGGCTGCAGCGCCTGCGCGAAGTGGCCGTCGCATCCGGCAACGGGGCGTACACGGACAGCGACCGCAATACCTTGCAGAAGGAAGCGGACCAGATCCTGTCCCAGATCACCGAGATGGGCAATGGCGCCTCGTTCAATGGCCAGGCGATCTTTTCGCCGTCACAGGCGAACGGCACCGAGGACAAAAGCAAGCGCGCCGTGCTGGACAGCCTCAAGGCCGGCTGGCTGAGTGCCGCCGAAGACATGGTCCAGCAGTACTACGGCTTGCAGGGCGATGGCGTGACCCTGAAGGTCAACCTCGGCACGTCGGACGGCAAGAGCGGCGTGCTCGCCTCCGTCACGGGGTCGACGGCGCCCGGCAGCGACGTCACGCTGAACATCGACATGGCCGATTTCAGCGACATGAGCACGCCCGACGGCGGCGCCGGTCCGGTGTTCGACGACCGCGTCGTCGCGCACGAGATGGTGCACGCGATCATGCTGCGCTCGACCAGTTTCAATTTCCCGCAATGGTTTACCGAAGGCACCGCCGAGCTGATCCATGGCGCGGACGAGCGCGTGGCCGGCGCGCTGGCGGGCGGCCAGACGGCACAGGGGATCGTCGACACGATCACGGGCGGCGGTTTCAGCTACGAGGGCGGCTACGTCGCGTCGCGCTTCCTGCACGACCAGTTGAAATCGATGGGCGTCGCCGGCGGCATGAAGGGCCTGATGACGTACCTGACCGATCACCGGTCGGCCGACCTGGACACGGCGCTGAAGGCCGTCACGGGCGGCCAGTACCAGGATGTCGGCGATTTCATGACGGATTTCGCGGCCAATGGCGCCAACTACATCGGGGGCATGGACCTGACAAATGCCGACACGGGCGCGATCGGCGGCCTGGACGCGGACGGCGGGCCGATGCGCGACGCGCAGGGCGTCGTCCCCGAATCCGGATTCGGCACGGCGGACCGGCCGCTGCGCAACTTCAAGGTCGAGTATCCGGACATCGGCGGCGGGGAAGCGACCCGGCATCGGGTGCAGATCCAGGTCGGTTCTTCCGCGGGCGACCTGGTCGACATGGAGTTCGCGGCGGTCAATGCCAGCGCGCTGGGCCTGGGCAACCTGGACATGCGCAACACGGCGGTGGCGCTGCTGCACATCGACGATGCGCTCGCATTCGTCACCGAACAGCGCGTGCAGGTGGGCGCCTACAGCAACCGCATGGACGCCGCGGCCAGCAACACCCAGACGGCGTCGATGAACCTGGAAGCGGCGAAGAGCCGCATCCAGGACGTCGACTACGCCGGGGCCGCGGTCAGGCTGACGCGCGCCCAGATCCTGCAGGAGGCGGCGTCGGCCATGCTCACGCAGGCCAACGGGGAACCGCGGGCGGTGCTGGCCCTGCTGCGTTGATCGTTGTTGCCGTTTCTGCAACGTAGAAAATCGCGGATACGATTTACTGTCAATAGCTACGCTATAATCGATTTTCTTTATATAGCAAGCTGCCTAAATCCGCCCCTACGACATGAAATCCACCGAAATACGCGAAAAGTTTCTCAAGTTCTTTGAGTCCAAAGGCCACACGATCGTCCGCTCCAGCCCGCTCGTGCCGGGCAACGACCCGACGATGTTGTTGACCAACAGCGGCATGGTGCAGTTCAAGGACGTGTTCCTGGGCCTGGATACGCGCCCGTACAAGCGCGCCACCACCGTGCAGCGCTGCGTGCGTGCCGGCGGCAAGCACAACGACCTGGAAAACGTCGGCTACACCGCGCGCCACCACACGTTCTTCGCAATGCTGGGCAATTTCAGCTTCGGCGATTACTTCAAGCGCGACGCCATCCACTTTGCCTGGGAACTGCTGACCAAGGTCTATAACCTGCCGGCAGAAAAGCTGACCATCACCGTCTACTTCGAAGACGACGAAGCCTATGGCATCTGGGCCAACGAGATCGGCGTGCCGACGGAGCGCATCATCCGCATCGGCGACAACAAGGGCGCGCGCTACGCATCGGACAACTTCTGGCAGATGGCCGACACCGGCCCGTGCGGTCCGTGCACGGAAATCTTCTACGACCACGGTGCCGAGATCTGGGGCGGTCCTCCGGGCTCGCCGGAAGAAGACGGCGACCGCTTCATCGAGATCTGGAACCTCGTGTTCATGCAGTTCAACCGCGATGAACAGGGCGTGCTGACCCCGCTGCCGAAGCCGTCGATCGACACCGGCATGGGCCTCGAGCGCCTGGCCGCCGTGCTGCAGCACGTGCACTCGAACTACGAGATCGACCTGTTCCAGAATTTGATCCGCGCCGCCGCCCGCGAAACCGGCGCGACCGACCTCGCGAACAACTCGCTGAAGGTCATCGCCGACCACATCCGCGCGGCCAGCTTCCTGATCGTCGACGGCATCATCCCGAGCAGCGAAGGCCACGGCTACGTCCTGCGCCGCATCATCCGCCGCGCGCTGCGTCACGGCCACAAGCTGGGCCAGACCAAGCCGTTCTTCTACAAGCTCGTGGAAGACCTGGACATCGAGATGGGTGCGGCCTACCCGGAACTGCACGACGCGAAAGAGCGCGTGATGCAGACCCTGAAGGCCGAGGAAGAGCGCTTCGGCGAGACCCTCGAGCACGGCATGAAGATCCTGGAAGCGCAGCTCGCCAAGGATCCGCAGAACCTGGACGGCGGCACGGCTTTCACGCTGTACGACACATACGGCTTCCCGCTGGACCTGACGGCGGACATCCGCCGCGAGCGCGGCATCAAGCTGGACGAGGAAGGTTTTGCTGCCGCCATGGAGCAGCAGAAGAAGACCGCCCGTGCCGCCGGCAAGTTCAAGATGGCCGCCAACGTCGAGTATTCGGGCGAGAAGACGACGTTCGTCGGCTACGACGCCCTCGTGCACAACAGCCGCGTGCTCGCGCTGTACGCGGGCGGCGCGCCCGTGCAGGAACTGAAGGCGGGCCAGGACGGCATCGTCGTGCTGGACACGACCCCGTTCTACGCCGAGTCCGGCGGCCAGGTGGGCGACAAGGGCCTGCTGAAGTCGGCGGCCGGCGTGTTCGAAGTGGAAGACACCCTCAAGATCCAGGCGGAAGTGTTCGGCCACCACGGCGTGCTGCAGTCGGGCTCGCTGAAAGTGGGCGACATGATCGACGCGCAAGTCGATGAAGTGAAGCGCGCCCGTACCATCCGCAACCACTCGGCGACGCACCTGATGCACAAGGCGCTGCGCGAAGTGCTGGGCGGCCACGTGCAGCAGAAGGGCTCGCTGGTCGATCCGGACAAGACCCGCTTCGACTTCAGCCACAACGCCCCGCTGACGGCCGAGCAGATCGCCCAGGTGGAAACCATCGTGAATCGCGAAATCCTCGAGAATCACGCGACCCAGGCCCAGCACATGTCGATGGACGACGCGATCAAGCATGGCGCCATGGCCCTGTTTGGCGAGAAATACGGCGACACCGTGCGTGTGCTGGACATCGGCTCGTCGAAGGAACTGTGCGGCGGCGTGCACGTCACCCGCACGGGCGATATCGGCCTGTTCAAGATCGTGTCCGAATCGGGCGTGGCCGCCGGCATCCGCCGCGTGGAAGCCGTGACGGGCGAGGGCGCACTGGCGCTGGTGCAATCGATCAACCGCAAGCTGAACGAAGCGGCCGGTGCGCTGAAGACGAGCCCGGACGAACTGCCGTCGCGCATCGCCCAGGTGCAGGACCAGGTCAAGTCGCTGGAGAAGGAAATCGCCGCGCTGAAGTCGAAACTGGCCGCCGGCCAGGGCGACGAACTGGTGACGAAAGCCATCGACGTGAACGGCATCAAGGTGCTGGCCGCCACGATGGAAGGCGCCGACGTCGCGGGCCTGCGCGAAACGATGGACAAGCTGAAGGACAAGCTCGGGACGGCTGCCATCGTCCTGGCATCCGTGCTCGAGGGCAAAGTCAGCCTGATCGCCGGCGTCACTGCCGACGCCACGGGCAAGGTCAAGGCGGGCGATCTCGTCAACTTCGTCGCCAAGCAGGTGGGCGGCAAGGGCGGCGGCCGTCCGGACATGGCCCAGGCGGGCGGTACCGATCCGGCCGCGCTGCCGCAGGCGCTCGCGGGCGTTGCCGGCTGGGTCGGCGAGCGCGTCTCGGCATAACCGTTGTAACCGTGCCGCCACAACATGCTCGTTGTGGCGGCCTGTGTGTTCAATCTGCACGTGATTTGAGCTGAATCAACGGTAGTGTCGGTTGAACATAAGGGGAGCAAACCGCAACCCCACATCCCTCCGTTTCGGTCGTCCGCATCGAATCTCTATCTGCCTGTCAAGTAATTGCCGTTGTTACAACGCAACACGGATACCAAATTTTGGTGCGGCGCGTCATAATGGGTCAATTGGAGTACTATCGGGTTCATGCCCTACCAACTAGCAGGCAATCGATGAGCGAAACCATAATCGACACCGGCACCATCGAGGTCCAGACGGACCTGGATGCGCGTGGCTTGAATTGCCCGCTGCCGATCCTCAAGGCCAAGAAGGCCCTCGCGGAACTGGCCAGCGGCCAGGTGCTGCGGATCGTCGCCACCGACACCGGTTCGGTACGCGACTTCCAGGCATTCGCCAAGCAGACGGGCAATGCCCTGCTGGCGCACACGCACATCAACGGCGAATTCACGTTCTGGCTGCGCCGGAAATAACCACAGCCTTCCCCTGATCGCCCGGTCCGCCGGGCGTCCCGTACCTTACCCGCAAGGAAACCTGCTGATCGCACAGTCGGCACAATCAAGTACGATTAGGGCATTTCCTCTAACCGAAAAACGCACGATCGTGCTTTAATTCTGACCTGAACGGAATTTGCTTTTATAATTCGGATCATTTTTAGTCTTTCACCCATTTTTCAAAGGCACACTATGAAAGTCCTGGTACCCGTCAAACGCGTGGTCGACTACAACGTCAAGGTTCGCGTCAAGTCCGACGGCAGCGGCGTCGATATCGCCAACGTCAAAATGTCGATGAACCCGTTCGACGAGATCGCGGTGGAAGAAGCCACGCGCCTGAAGGAAGCCGGCAAGGTCACCGAGATCGTCGCCGTGACCTGCGGCGTGGCCCAGGCCCAGGAAACCCTGCGTACCGCGATGGCGATCGGCGCCGACCGCGGCGTGCTGGTCGAGACCGGTGCCGAGATCGAGCCGCTGGGCGTCGCCAAGGTGCTGAAGGCCCTGGCCGTCGAAGAGCAGCCGCAACTGATCATCCTGGGCAAGCAGGCGATCGACGACGATTCGAACCAGACCGGCCAGATGCTGGCTGCGCTGCTGGGCTGGCCGCAGGCGACGTTCGCCTCG
>Ga0187844_10000692_pt1 | contig 26197 bp, 21 predicted proteins | sample SpaLakP09_SKY_50_FD_134517 | JGI IMG/M metagenome (GOLD analysis project Ga0187844, IMG submission 134517) | Oligotrophic lake water microbial communities from Sparkling Lake, Wisconsin, USA - SP09_SKY_50 | ecosystem: Environmental > Aquatic > Freshwater > Lake | place: USA: Sparkling Lake... | reverse complement strand
TTACTGTTTCGTTAATTTCTTTAATGAGTTTCATTATAGTCCCATTGCCGTTCTTTTTCGTAAAGACATTCTTCTTTTTCTTAGTGACTGCCTTAATTTGGCACGCCTTTTAAACTTCGACCTTCTGGCACCCATCTTGCGATGCCTGCGTTCCATTGAAGTCATCCGTGTTAATCTACCACCACGCATTACATAACCCGCAACAGCCGACTTCTTAACCCTTCTTTGGACCTTACCCCTACGAATCCGAACCCGAATCATTTTGGTTCGACCCATTCGTAAAATATTGCCTTCAGATAATTCTTCTACAACAAAATCAACTTCTACACCACAGCCTTCATATACCTCAGCTGCCAAACGCAACTTTAATTGGTTAATTTTCTCATTAACCAATTCTTTAATTCTTGCATCTAACACATTCTTAGCTTCTACAAGGTTATTAGATAGAAGTTTAGAAACAAACCCACTCATTATGTGTTCAAATTACCATAAGGAGGATAGTTAAATGCTGCTGGATCATTCAATTGGCCACCATTGAAATACTGTCCATTCTTATGTAGTTCAATAATTACTGTATATGCTGCGTTGGTTGTTGTACCAACCGATTTAATTGTTAGGTTACCTGTAGGTCCAACAGCATTGTTTCCTATTACAGGAAATTGATATGCTGGATTGGTATCGGTTGAACCAACACCTAAAGCAAACAATGTTGCCGATGAAGTTGTACCTTGCCATTTGATTTGTAGATGTCCAACTTCAGCATCAACCGAAGCCAAAACCCGAGCAACAGTAAAAGCGGAGTTAGCAAAACCTGGAGCTGTTGTATTGCCAGCTTGATAAAAAGCACCGTTGGCATTTAAACAATTAGATAGTGTTCTAGGATCAATAATAACGGTTTCATTTTCATCAGTATCAATAATACCAACACGCTTAATGACTGTGCGTTTTTGAGTATCGATTATCGTTTGTATTGTATTTGAAATAGCCATTTTTTATCCTATTATTATTCTTCCGTTGCCGATGACGTTGGAGATGTTGAACCCCATTGCATCGCAGTATAAGGTACTGTTACATATTTATTAATCTTATCCACATAGTATAATGCCACCCGTTGGCCATTAGGAAATTGCCTAATTGACTTACGTTTCATAATCAAAACATTTGGAGGATCCATTTGTTTTTCTTGATGGTGGCCTTCGGCCATAAACTGTTTAAGAGTTTTCAACTGGCGGATCCTCGGCCTCTACTGAATCTTGTTGTGGTTCAATTAATCTTTGAGCCACTTGTTGTTTCTGTGCTTCAATATGTGCTGTCACTTTATCATGAATGGAAGCATATAACGCATCTTTGAAACCAATTGCATTTTCATCTTGTGCGTAATCTATAATATTTCTAGTTGTATCTGTCATTTTTTATTCTCCAATCAAATATTTATAATATTCTTTTTAATCTAGTAATGGTTGTTTCTTCTTTTTGCTGACTAGCTTGTTTATCCTGTAACTCCAAAGCGTGTTTCATATCCAACGGATTACCTGGCTGTTGTGGAACATTAGCCATCATCTGTTGTTGTGCCACATCATTCATAACACCTACAGGTAAACCTAAACCAGCTTCTTTCTCGTCAGCAATTTCACCTTCCATGGATTTAATTTCATCATCGGATAAACGTAATACGTTTCTCTGAATCCACGATTGAGAAAAATAACGACCAGTATAAGGATCAACCGATTGCAATAAAGTCAAACGATTGGTCATTAATTCTGCTTCTTTTAATTCACTAAAGTTATTATCTCTAATAAAATCGTAATGAATGTTTTCTTTGAATTCATCCCATTCTTCATTGGTACAAATACCTTTGAGAACACATTGAATCCGCATTGCTTGGTCAAACATATCGGCAAACTTATTACGCAACCGATCTACAAACTTTGCAAACTTTAATTCGTCACGGGTAATCTCATTGGAACGACCAAGAGAAAAACCAGAAGTTTCAGGATTTAACCTTGAAACTGGAACATTAAGAGCCTTATATAGTTTCTTCTCAAAGTATTTAACATCTTCCAACTCACCTAGGTTCTGACCACCAGGTAATGTAGTAATTTCTGTACCTTTTCCACCTTCACGGCGAGGTAACCAAAAATCTTCCAACATGGAAAGATGTTTACGGTCATCACGAACTTCACCGGTCGATGCATCATAGACCAGTTTGTTTTTATACTTAACCATAATATCACGGAGATATTGTTCCGCTTTTAATTTAGGTAAATTGCCCACATCAATATAGAAAATACGGCGCTCGGGAGCACGACTGATACGATAAATGACAGTAGCATCTTCAATCATCCTTAATTGGTTTAAAGGTTTAATTGCTTTATGTAGATACGATAACACCATTGCTCTGCGAGAATCCATTAGGCCAGATACTACGGAAATAATAGAATCTACCGTAATACGAACACCTATTGGACCAAAATTTTGTGAAGAACCTGTGGTAACTTTGTCATTAAAAATATAATATTCATTTATTAAATCCATCATTTCAACGCCAGTTCTTTCATCCTTCTGCTTCTTGACCTCACGAATTTTTCTTAATTTTCGTGGATCAATATATCTTAATTCTTTGATGCCTTCCATTGGCTTTGTGCGGTCGATAATGATGTGATAAAACATCCTACCATCAACATAATATCTACGGAAGATATCTTGAGCCATGTTGTTATAATTTAACAACCTTAGAACGGTATTAAATTCGGTTCTGATGGCATTTTTAATCTTATCTGGTTGCTTTAAATCGTCCAGAATTATTTTAATAATCTTACCATCGTCATCTTGACAAATGGCTTCGCCAATAATATCATCAATTGCTGACTCAATTTCTGGTTGCATAGCCATTTCACGATAACGAGAAATAAGTTCTACATCATTTTTTGCTGTGCCGTCAAGATCAACATAGGTACCATAATAAGCAGCAGAAGTAATGGTGAGTGCACCATCATCGTTTGCCGGCGGCGTAAAGGATTGCTCCACGGACTTGGTTTCTTCATCCTTGTTCCGAGCAATAGTAAAACCGAAAAGTGAGAATTTATTTGCCATAGTATTTTAATCCAATTCAAAAAAAACATAATGAGGAGAACCGAAGTTCTCCCCGTAGAATAATAAAATTAATTTGTTGTATCAGCTTCCCACCATTGATATGCAAATGTTACTGCATATTCTTCAATAGTGTCGTTTGACGACCAATCTAAATCAATTGGTGCCAAATCGAGTGGATACATTCCAACAAATTTGTAAGTTTTCAAAGAATTACCAGTTTTTCCATACTGAGTAACCGTTGCATCTACCGTGTATGAAGATGGACTTTGAGCACCCGGAGAACGAACATTGCTTGAGTGGCTGTTAATCGAATTCATCCAAGATTCAATAGAGTTACGAATCGTGAAATCTTCATCATTGATAATCTGCAATGTCCAATCAGCAAAGGTTCTGTTACCTGCAAACTTCAGTTCACGACCAAAGTAATACACAGGAACTTGACCTATTGTTGAACCAGGTAACTGAGCAGCTTTAGCCATAAATGTTGCTTTTTGGCTAGAAGCTTGTCCGTTGGCGGCAATTGTTGGAAAAGTTAAGGATACTTGAAATAAATTGGGACGGGCACCGTCACCAATCATATTCGCTCTAAATTCTGCTACGTTGAATGCCATTTGTAATCTCCTATATCGTTGTATTATTTATTAGAATTTACCAACGACTTCAGTAAAGTCAACACCCGTTCTAACGGCAACAAAGTTTAACTGTATGAAATTGATAGAGCGAGCAGGCTTAATATAAATGTCGCCAACAAACTGGTTAGAACTAATAACTTGGTCTGTATTATTTGTAGTATCACAAACAACACGGAAGTCATAGATACCACGGCGACCTTGTATATCACGCAAGAATGGAGTTACTAATGCAACAAACTGAGCACGGGTAAACTCATCGTTAAATTCAAACAATGAGAACTTAGCAGCAGTAGCAATAGCTTTCTCTAACACAATAAACAATCTGCGGACGTTAATGCGATCAAAAGCAGAAGGTTTAGCTTGTAATGTTTTATCACCATACAACACAATACCTTGACCGGCAAATGCTGTTACTGGATTGATACCTTTTGCATACAAACTATCACGGTCGGTTTTGTTTGGATTCCATGCCAACTTAACAGCGTTCTTTAGATTACCACGGCTAAATCCAGCAGGAGAGAACCAAGGATCACGAACATTGTCGGTGTTAACACACAAACCAGCAATATCAGCATTCAATGGAATATAACGATATGTGTTGTTGTATTTGTCAAACATATATTTCCAACCACTATCAGCAACAGTATAGCTAGAAGAACGTGCCAAGGCAGTATTCCATGCTAGAATGTTACTAGTTTCGTTTCCAGCTTGGTTAATAACGTTAGCTGAAGGAGGAGAAATAAAAGCAACGCAATCTTTTCTAGCTTCTGCCACATTATCAATAACATATTGTTGAACTGTTATAGTTGCTTGACCTGTAATTGCTAAAGAAACCTCAGATTCATCAGCACTTACAAATTGACCCCAAGCAGTCGAATAGTTAGCATCAGTAACAGCCGCATCAGAACCACCAGATAGTGTTGATGTTACAGCACTTGAAACTGTAGCAAAATTGGTGTTTGCCAATGTGCGACCCCAAGTAGCTACTGTGTTTGCATAATCAACTGGATCAATTGCCTGGACATATTTGGAACTATTCATAATTACTTGTTTATAGTAATTTGAATTTCCTAATGAATCGGTAGCATCTAAACCTTTTGAAAGGTATGGCCAAACTTCTAATACAGTATTTTTTGTACCTGTAAATAAACCATTAGCATCAGTAACAATAATATGCACTTCATCGTTTGCACCACCAACTTGTGTTGCTTGTGAAGATGTTCCTGGTGCTCCGTTAAAATAACCAGATATGTTTATACCGTTAACTGTCCAGGTGCTGAATGTTGCACCAGCATCAATTATTGAAACAGCTATTGAATTGCCTAAAGAACCAGGATAACGAGCCATAAAAGGACCGTATTGACTACCTGAGTTTGCATTTAAGAATGTATTTTCATATGCGGCCGTTGTTCCAACTTGTGTATTCAATGAAGAAGTATTGGAATCAGCATTTTTAGAGTTGGCGTTAACAGCACGAACAACTTTAAGATTATTACCATAAGCTAAAAAGCTTGCTGCGGTAAAGAATGAAACGAAACTATTGCTATCTGGTTTGCCAAAACGGCTAGCAAGAGTAATTTCGCTATCGAGTGTAACTCTACTATTTGTTGGACCCCACGAAAAAGCTCCAACGAAAGCACCGGCCGTAGTTAGTACCGAAGGAACAACCGTTGTAAGGTCGATTTCGGATACATTTACGCCTGGAGAGATTTGGAATGCCATTTTTTTATCTCCTTGAATATGATGTTATTTGTGGCAGTTAATATACCATGATAATATTTATGTAAGACCGTATTTAGAGATTCTTCATCGATTCTCGAATAAATCCAGCATAAACTTCACCGCCATCCGCAATTTCCCATACATCTCCATCAATAACCTCAAGATTCTCTCTTTCTAATCCTGTTTCAATGATTGGGGCTGGTAGTGTTTCGTCATCCAATTGGTTCATGTTCTCCAATTGAATTTGTTTTCTTATGTCGTGGTTGACAATTTCTTTAAAATATTTCTGTGTTGCTGCCCACGCAAACAACACTAGTGTCATGGCCATGTCATCGTTAGCATCGCCTTCAGCGGCAAACGAGGTCTTGTTGGCCACAAAGGTGGTTAATTCTGAAATGGTATCAAAATCAACTACTTGTAACTTATCACCTTCAATCAAGGTCTTTAGGTTTGAACAGCCAACTCGTTTGACCGCAGGCGACATTTTGACACCCATTTGGACTCCACGGCCAAATCCTGAATGCAGTTGTTGTGGTTTTTTGTTACCTGTAAATATCTTCCAAAGATTCTCATATTCCAAATCTTGGTGAATAATGTCAGCCACTTGAGGATTATTATTAATTTCAACCAAAATATAAGCATCATTATACATTCTGGCTACATTATGAATTACGGTTGGAAATAATATAGGAGATATTGACGAACTCTTATATGTGGCCACTTGACGATATGGCGTTGAAGATATGTCAAAAACTGAAAATGCTGAACAATCCAAGTTCCGACCTTCTGATACGTCAACGGTAACGCAATACAGGTGGTCTTTGAGTTTTTCTGTATCTTCTTTAATAGGGTGTTCATAGATCATCACCTTGTCGTGCTGGGCAATTGGATCTTTATAAACCAGTTGTTGTAACTTCTGACCAGAGATAAGTGTATTACTAGAACCTAGAAATTCAGTTTCAAACTCTTGCCGAAACTGGTGTTCTGAAGTGTTACGGATTGTTTCTTCTTTCCAAACCTCATCACGACCGGGGACCATAGACCAATGAACTTCAAACGGAACATAATTGTTTTTCTTATTGACCGCATCCGTCCAAATCTTATAGAATAAATTCATTCCGTTTGGAGTCGATACAATAATAATCTTTGTTTTGGTACCAGCAGTAATAACTGGATATACTGATGTAAAGAAATCTGTGGCAATATTTCCTGGTACGAAAGCAAACTCGTCCAAGAATACAATGTTAAATGATCCTGATCGAGCGGCTGAAGATGATGTTGAAGAAGCAATGATTACAGAACCATTCTCTAGTTCCACACGACCTTTGTTCCATTCCACCACACCTTGTTGTAACCACATAGGTAGATTCTCATAAGCCAATTGTAATTTGCCTAGAATACCACGAGCAGTTTCACCTCGGTTAGCAAGAACAGCAACAGTTTGTGAATCTTGGAATAGAATAGTCCAAAGAAGATAAGCAACCGTGGTGGTTGTTTTTCCAACCTGACGAGGACATTTCATAATGACGAAACGATTTTTATGGAATGTTTCAATCATTTCTTCTTGAAAGTCATACATTTTAAATTCAGTTACACCTTCATCTAGTGTAATAATTTTAATGTATTTGGTAAAGTATACTGGATCTCTAGCACACTTAATGTATTCTTGTACCTGATCTTCCGTAAAGTTAACATTAATACCTACCCGTTTGAGTAGGGGGTTGTCACGATACGATTCTTTTAATTTAGTTGCCATTAAATAATTCTTCTACTTTTATTTTAGCATGTGGAGTATTTAGGTTGGCTTGATAGTTATTAGAATTATGATGAACCCAGCATCTTTCAAATTTCTCTAAAGGCACCAATGCTCGGTGATTAAACCCATCAGGAATATTTTCATACATATTTCCTAAATTAGCCGACTCTCTAATGCCATAACCTCTGTTTTGGCCAATATAATATGATTGTGTGTTCATGTGTTCTTGAACCAACTCTCGGTCCATAATAAACATACCTTGATAGGGTTCAGGTAAAGAAGCAAATGCTTGATCACCAATCATTACTTTTTGAAGATTTATAAAGTTAATTTTTTTGGTACAATCTAATGAATACGGAACACCATCATTATCATATTCTATTCGGTGTATTGCTGGTAAGAAGTTGGCATTGTTTTCTTTAAACAGTTGCCTTGTTTCAATCCAGTAATCCATTGTTTGTTTGGTAATTTCCATATCATCTTCAAGATACACATAATGAGTATAGTCAGTTTTTAAAAACTCTGCCATATACTTTTTATGTTCCCATGTAAGGTGATATGGGTCTTTTAAACCATGAGCAACATAAACCACACCTTCACATTCAAAGCGTTCATTGCTATTAACTATAATAAGTGTTTCTTTTGTGGGAATTTCCTGAATGGAATTGATTACCTTGTCAAGGTATTTTAATCTTTCTTCTACATAATGAAAACAAATATTCACATATAACTTCATTTTATAATTTGCCTTTTAATAGTTTACTAAGCTCACTGGTTGATCCCACAAAAATAGCTTTATCGATTGTGGTGTTGGTTGATTCTTTAATTTTGCCATCCATCTCACGCATTTGTTTTTGAATTGCCAATAGTTCTTTGTTGGCATCTACCATGTTTTTAAGAATGGTACCGTAAACCTCAAATGCTCTTGGGTGTTGACCAACCTTAGCAATCTGAAGTATTTCATCCATTGCTTCTTTGCCTTGGTCAATGATAGCTTGTAGGTTTTCTTTTGACTGTTGATACGCATCAGTCAAGTCCTGTTTCATATCAGGATCATCATAGTTTTGTTGAACTACTGGAAGTTTTTCTTTTTTGATTTCTTTTACTGGTTCAACATCAAATACTTCAGATAATGATTTATTCAGTTCGTTCATTTTATAGTTTAGGAGCTTCCGTTATTGTGGTGGTATATGTATAGTTACTGTTAGCGTTCACAGTATTGGCTGGATTTGGAGTAATAACAATTTTAGCCACTTTTTCATAATGTGTAGAAGAACTTGTATATGATTGAAATACATAATTTGAATTTGAAACTACACCGATGATAGGCTCACTCGATACAAAGTTACCATTAATATTTGTTAAGTGTAATACATTATTCTGCCACAAAATAACTTTAGCTGATGCTGTGGATGTTTGTGCTGAATACCCTTGATAAACAGTTTCGCCTGCTTGGTAAGTACCAACACCTGGTGTGGTCATGTTAAACTTAAATGTATCTTCTGCCGAAATATTACTAAAGATATTTGTAATGGATGTTCGAATAAGACCCGCAGTTGATGTTTTACCAAATATGAATCCTTTAACTGTAAAGTTAAGGGTCCAAATAATCATCCTTGTTTCAGAATTTTTATCACCTTCATATTCAATTTCGGATGTAGCTGCATTTAATATAATAGGAATTTCTTTAACAATTCCTAATTCAGGTATTAAATTTAATTTAATGGTGTAATCGGGTGCAAAATATGGAAGAATGTGTTCAATGATTTGTGTACCATCTTCAACGTTTCTTACATAGATGTAAAGGTTGAAATCAAAATTATATGGCACCGGCATGTATTGTGAAACTACACTACCTGTAACTTTTGAAAATTGCTTTATGTTTGTATTCTGTTTTCGTGAAGAATCATAGGTAAGTCCTGACATTTCAAAGGACATTCTTGGTAACGTCATTTGAACTTTTTTATCTAATTGAGGATCATCCTCTAAACGCCGAACATAAAGTTCTTTAGTAGCATAAACAATAGGAACAATAAATCGTTCAGCTTCAGATAAATTTGGATTATACCGAACCAAAGTAATATCTTTAAACATATTACCAAAGCCAATAACCAATTTTCTAATAATTCGATTGTATGATGTATTAGCCATTAGATTGAACCGAAAGGATTTGATTCCGAAAAATCTGTAATTGAGTTAGCACTCTCAGAAATGTGTTCGTTGTCATATGTTTCAGAGAATGAATGGTCCTCTAAAGGATTAAATGTTGTTAATGTATAATAAGCATTACTTGACTGTCCACGAATTATTCTATTGTTAACGAATTCTCCGGCAATATTAGTTACTGTCAATGTATTAGAAGATGGAATAAACGATTGAACGATAGCAACAGTTGAAGCATTAGCATATGTTCCGTCAAGCGATTGGAATACAACCTCTTTAATATTGTAGTAACCTGATCCTACACCAAGATTCAAACTTAAAGTATAGGCATTGTTTGTAACAACAGCATCAATCTCATCAACACCCGTATCAATAACTTCTTGTGAGTATTTAAATTTCTCTAGATTGAGTTCATAGAAATAAGGTTGAGGTCTACCCAACATATGAAAATCTTTGGATTGCTCAGCAAATTTAATCTCAAACAATTCACCAGTACCATTTAGAAAAGGAATGTAAACTAAATCACCTTCTCTTGGTCGTGTGAATGTATTCTGTGGAACTCTTTGAGCAAAGGCTCTGCGGGATACAATAACATTAACATCATCTTTAATCTCAAGCCCAAATTTAGAAAAGAAATCTTTTTTACCAATATAATCTAATGGGTCGGAAGAAAGGTACATCTCCAAAGGAAAAGCTGATTCGAATTTTTTTACCGGATCTTCACCATATAACAAATCTCGAGATTGTGAGTTATCATTAGGAAGATACATTGCGTCAAAACCCATCATCTTGATGGATTCCACAATTAAATCCTCAACTAAATTTTGCTCGCCGTGAGCATTATAATTGTTGAAATAGAGGTTGGTTGCCATATTAGTTCATCAGAAATTCTAGCGGAGCTCCATACTCAACTTGCATTTCAGTTTCTAATTTCTCAATTTCGCCAACCGCTTCTTCATATATCTTATCGCCGTTTAATGTAACACCACCGGGTAATTGAATACCAGAAAATTTCTTTAAATTATTTCCCCAACTTCTTTTGATAAGCGCAGTAGCATATTCTTTTAACCAACGGTCGTTCCAAACTTTATTGTAAATTGCCGGATCAATATTAGCATAGGCTTCGGCAATAACAACGGTACCTTTTGGTGCTTCGGATGCTCCCCATGCCCAATCGATATACAACCTCTGCATATGCCTTTGGAATCGAATAGGAACTTCTCCAGAGAACAATAACTCCAGTGAACGTAAATGCTGTGCTGTTAATGTATAGTTGATGTATGATGCGGAGGTGAAGTCATAGAGTTCGTTTAACCGTAACTGATATCTGAGGTCAAACATTGAAACTGTGGCCTGCGAATCTTGCACAGGAAATATACGAGTAACACCAATAATATCCATGGCGTTATTACTACCATCTTTAGCGTCAGCCAAATTTAGATATTTGTTATTGATATCGGTTTGTGTAATTGCTTTGATATAATACACTTTCTGTGTACCATCAAAATGGTAATCCTGCCAATACTGAAGTGCATCATCGATACGATCTTCAATTTGATCGTCATCAAGGTTCAACTCAATAACGGGAAAACCTAATCTGCGTAAGCAATAGTTTTTGAAATCGGGTCTGCTAGAAATTGTTGCCATTTGAATCCCTCTGTTATTAGGGTATTTATCATGCTACGAAAGTGCTGGAACTATAAAAAGTATGAACAGGATTGCCGCTAACGGTGGTAATTGTTCCACCCGTGGCTCGTTGTGGACCAACATATGTAATAGCAATAATTCCTGAACCACCACTACCGCCTGGATTGGTTAAGTTGTAATGTGCGCCACCGCCACCGCCACCTCCAGTATACTGTCCAGCATTTCCACCTGGAGTATTTGCTTGTGTTACTGTGGCGCCGCCTCCGCCAGTTGCTCCTGTAGTTATGCCACTACCGCCGTTAGGTGAACCAACTGCACCGCCACCGCCACCGCCAGCTCCGCCGGTACCTCCATTAACAGAATAACCGGCTCCGCCACCGCCACCGCACCAATAATAATTTGTTCCTAGAATAGAATTTTGAATTCCAATTCCTCCGGTAGCTACGCCGCCAGAACCGGCACCTACGCCGCCTGCGCCACCGCCGCCACCCATATACCAAATTCCTCCGTTGCCGCCACCGGGATATCCTTGGCCGGATGTTCCGGCTCCACCGCTAGCCGGACCACCGGCTGCACCTCCACCTGATCCTCCAGAAGCACCAGCTTGATAAGGTCCTCCACCATATTCAGATCCGCCACCACCTCCACCAACTGATGTTATTACAAGCCGACCAATTGTGCTATCATTACCATTGATGCCTTTATTTTGATATGTGCCGGCAGGAGCTCCAGCGCCACCAGCACCAACAGAAATTGTGTAACTAAGTCCAGGTGTAACGAGTGTTGTTCCCGAAAGATAACCACCGGCACCACCACCGCCACCCATGTCACTACCACCACCACCGCCACCAGCAGCAATCAAATAAGTAATTAAATATTGGCCACCATAAGCAAGAACCGACCATTGCGTTGTTTCGCCAGTATAAACTTCTAACCAATTATTAGAAGAATTCCATCTAATTGCTCCATTAGCCGCAAAAGATGGCCTTTGTGCTGTTGTTCCTCTAGGTAAAATTAACGATGAATATGCAGCACTCATATCTACAACACCATTTACTGCAGCTACACCACCACTTCCACCACCAACAGATACTCCGTTAGCATAAAAGAATCCGGTAGCCGTTATGTTTCCTGTAACTGTTCCACCAGAAGTGCTAAGGTATAATGTATCAGATTCAGCTTTGTTATAATATGCAGCTGTTGATGATGTAGTTGAAACATTACCATTGGCTGTTGGTATGGTTGTATTGGCTGCCGCAGTAACTACATTGAATTCATCACTCTGTTGTTGAAGTGTGATTAATGACGCATCAATTCCAGTTATTGCTGAGTTCGCTTGATCAAATAATGTTTGAGTTGTTGTTGCCATAATTAAGCTGTAAATGTTGCCGATGAAGTGAAGGTGTGAATAGAATATCCGCCGGTGTAAGTATATGTTCCGCCGGTACCTCTTTGTGTGCCAGCATATTGAATAATTACAATACCTGAACCTCCGGTACCACCGCCACCGCCACCGCCTCCACCTAAATTTGTGCCACCATTAGTGCCGCCAGTATTATTTCCTGTACCTCCACCACCAGCACCGCCGCCAGCTTGTGGTCCTGCATTTGAAGCTCCACCTCCTCCGCCAGCATATGTTGTTGAAGTGCCGGAAATTGAATAAGCTGTACCTGTGCCTCCACTTCCTGCAGGACCTGGTTGTGATCCTGAAGCTGCACCGCCTGATGCACCGGCGCCGCCACCACCACCACCTGTAGTGTATTGCGAAATTCCATCCATTCCTTGGCCGCCAGGATTTCCTTGGCCAGTTGTACCAGATCCTGGTCCACCATATCCCGAACCAAAAGAGTTTCCTGCGCCACTACCTCCGCTTCTTGCAGTATATGTAGAAGCGTAACCTCCACCTCCGCCAATAGCGGATTGATTTATTGCTGATGAATTTGATCCTGAAGATGATGCAGCTCCTCCACCACCAACAGTAACGGTGTAAGGAGTTCCTGGAACAACATAAGTTGAACCAACATAAAGAAGTCCTCCTGCACCACCTCCGCCATAATTAGCAGAGCCTCCACCACCAGCAAGAATTAATGCTGCAACTGGATAACTACTGTATGCAATTGCTTGCCAGATTCCACCACCAACATAAACTTCTAGTTGTGTGTTACTTGTATTCCATCTTGCAGTGCCATTTGCTGTTGCAATTGGCCTTTGTGCGTATGTTCCTGCAGGAAATACAAAACCTAATGTAGCATTAGAAGCATCAATTAATCCTCCAGCAGAACTAATATAAACATTACCTGTTACAGATGCTACGTTTGATGATGAACCACCAGAACTTGCTGAACCAGAACCTACATTGGCCCACGCCGTTGCATTGGCAGATTCGAGTGTATTTAAATCCGTATTGTATCTAATGAATCCTGCAGCCGCAACAGGCCTCTGAGCAGTATTACCTACAGGCACCGTAAAGTTTGAACCATTGGCAAAGTTTACATTACCAGAAATTGTTCCGCCGGTTAATTTTAAAAATATTGTGTTAGCTTGTGCTTGAGTATATGTATTTGCTATAGATGCAAATGTTCCGTTTGCTGTTGCCTGTGATAAAAATATCGTATTGGCTTGTTGTTGTGTATATGTATTAGCCACATTAAATGCTGGAAATGTATATACAATTAATTCATCATTTGCTGAAGCTGCTTGATTCAATGTTAATGATGAGCCATTAATTGCAGAGTATTCTTCTAATTCATTTAGTAGAGAACCATTCAATGCAACAAAAATTCCATTGGCAGCATATGACATTGGATTACCGTATTTGTCGTTACCAGAAAATAACGTTTGTCCTTGTGTAGCAATGTATTCATATTCTTGAATGAATGTGTTGGCTGCTGGACCTGGAGCACCTGTGGCACCTTGTAAAAATCCTGAGCCTGCAATATTATTTTGATAGATAGTCATGTGTTAAGCCGTAAATGTTCCTGAAGAATTGAAAGTATGTATTGTTTGGCCGCCAGAAATAGTAACAGTTCCTCCGGATCCTCTTTGACCACCAAGATAAGAAACAATTACAACACCTGAACCTCCTGATCCTGTTGTTGGAGATCCTCGTTCTCCTCCGCCGCCACCACCCCCGGTATTTGTTCCTCCTGCTGCGCCTGCTCCAGGAGTTCCTCCAGCTCCACCACCTCCAGTACCTCCAGCTCCAGCAGGACCAGCTGAAGCATATGTGCTTCCGCCGCCGCCGCCGGCATAATATGTAGAAGATCCGGTTATTGATGAAGGCAATCCTGCACCACCAGCACCCCCAGCCGGTCCTGTTCCGTTTGTTCCTGATGCTCCAGCACCACCGCCTCCTCCTCCTCCATAAGCCGGAGCGGTGCTTGATGAACCTGAACCTCCAGGATTTCCTTGGCCTGCTGTACCGGCTCCTGCTGGCCCAATAGCACCTGTATTAGAGGCTCCACATCCGCCTCCACCAGAACCGCCTGATCCTCCAGCAAAAGGCCCCACATAACTTCCTCCACCGCCGCCACCTAATGCTGCAGTTAATGTATAAAGTGAAGAATTTGATCCTGAAGATCCACTTGCACTTGGTCCGCCTGCACCTCCGGCACCTACAACTACGGAATATCCTGTTCCTGGAATAACAGAAAGATTTAAACCAGATAACATTCCTCCAGCACCACCACCTCCGCCATGATAACTTCCTCCAGCACCTCCGCCACCACCAGCAACAATTAAATAACTTAATGTGTAAGGTCCAATAATTGAACTTGAAAATCCATTATAAGGAACCCAGCCTTTGATTGTATCATAATAAACTAATCCAACCGAAGCACCACTAGATTGTATTGTTATATTTGCCGTATTACCTAATATTTTATTTCCATTTGAATATATAATTACGCCATTAGCACTAAATGTTTGACCATAGTCAAATAAATTAATTTGTTGTCCTGCGGTTGGACTTGCTGGCAAAGTAACAACAACATTTCCTGTAGCAGTATTAACTCCATATCCATTTCCTGCAACAGCAATAAAATTTGTATTCTGAACTGCTTGCCAAGAAATTCCTCCGCCACCAGAACTTGCTGAACCAGAACCAACGTTTGCCCAATATACTCCGTTAGCACTTTCTAATGTACCTAAATCTGTATTGAAACGAATTTGTCCGGCAGTAACAGTTGGCCTCTGTGCTGTATTGCCAGTAGGAACAATTAGTGAATTAAATTGTGGTGCTGAATTAGCTAGGTTTCTTGTTTTACTCATATCTTAAGCCGTAAATGTTCCTGAACCGGTAAATGTATGTATTGTGTAACCACCGGATGATGTAACAGTACCACCTACACCTCTTTGTCCGCCAAGGTAACGAATCATAACTCTACCTGATCCGCCCGTTTGTCCTGGACCAGCAGAACCTCCTCCACCGCCGCCACCAAGGTTGGTTGATCCTGGAGTTCCTGCTACTCCTGAAGCACCGCTTGGACCGCCGCCGCCGTTACCACCTGTATTGCCGCCACCGCCACCATCGGCACCACCGGCTCCACCGCCAGCATAATAAGTTGATGATCCATTAAATGAAGATGCAATACCAACTCCTCCTACACCACCATAACCTGGACTTCCAGCTGCATTACCTCCAGTACCTCCTGCACCACCGCCACCACCTGAAGGAGTTGTAGCAACTAATCCATCAGAACCAACACCACCTGGATATCCTTGTCCCGAAGTTCCTAATCCTCCTGGTCGATCAGAGTATCTAGAACCTCCGCCGCTACCACCAGCAATAGCATTACGAGATCCATCTTGGCCGCCACCACCACCTACTGCCGTTAAATTATTAAAACTCGATGAAGTTCCGCTACCAGAAACAGCACCTCCAGCACCCACAGTAACGGTATAAGAAATTCCTGGAATAACAGCTGTGAGTGAAGATGATAATAATCCTCCAGCCCCACCGCCAGCCGTATAGTTATTTCCTCCACCACCGGCAAGCACGAATGATTCAACATTATAATTTCCAATTGGTGATGTCGTAAATCCAGAATAAGGAATCCATCCTTTATTTGAATCTGTGTAAATGATTCCTACTGTTGAAGTATTGGTTGTTAATGTTGCATTGGCTGTGTTACCTAAAATTTTATTTCCGTTGGCGTATATGATTAAACCATTTACACTCAAGTAACCACCATAATCTAAGAATTGTATTTGTTGGCCAAATGTTGGACTTGCGGGTAAAGTTGTGATTACATTTGATGATGCCGTATTAACAAGATAACCATTTCCAGCAACAGCAATAAAACTTGTATTTTGAACTGTTTGCCATGAAAGTCCACCGCCACTAGAACTACTTGCTGAACCTGAACCCACATTGGCCCATGCCGTTCCATTAGCACTTTCTAATGTACCTAAATCTGTATTGAAACGAATTGAACCAGCATTAGCTGAAGGCCTACTTGATGTGCCTCCAGTAGGAACAATCAATGTAGAATTTGCTGAAACGATATCTGCTAGTGTCGATGTTTTACTCATATCTTAAGCCGTAAAGGTTCCTGAACCGGTAAATGTATGTATGGTGTATCCACCAGAAATCGATATTGCTCCACCTGAAGCTCTCTGTGGTCCAAGATAACGAACAACTACAAAACCAGATCCGCCATTTCCACCATTATAAGAAATTGTTGGTGAATCGAATCCTGCTCCACCGCCGCCGCCACCTCCAAGGTTTGTTGAACCTGATGTACCTATTGCTGGAGCACCGGAATATCTTCCTCCGGCTCCGCCGCCACCCAAACCTCCAGCACCGGCCGGTCCATTTCCGGAGCCAGAACCATTATAATAATATGTTCCACCACCACCACCTCCAGCATAATATGTTGATGTGCCGGTAATACTTGTTGTTAATCCTATTCCGCCATCACCACCTTGTGCAGTTGTTCCTGTTCCACCTGATGCACCTGCACCACCGCCACCACCACCACCATGTGAAATACTTTGACTATTATTTGATCCTCCTGGATTTCCTTGTCCTGCGGTTCCTGATCCTCCAACACCTTGACTAACGCTGGCTCCGCCACCACCAGAGCCACCGTTTAATCCATTTCCTGAATTATTACCTGCACCGCCGCCACCACCAATGGATGTTAATGAAGCAAAAGAAGAATTTGATCCACTAGTTCCTTTTGCATTTGGCCAACCTGATCCACCGGTGACACCTGTTCCACCAGCACCAACTGAAATTGAATATGCTGTACCGGAAGCAATTGGGGTTACACCAGTTAACATACCACCTGCACCACCTCCACCAGAGCAATAACCAGAAGAACCGCCGCCTCCTCCAGCGACAATCAAATATTCAACATTGTAGTTTCCAATTGGTGAACTTTGAAATCCGTTGTATGCAATCCAGCCTTTATTATTATCTGTGTAAACAAGTCCAATGGATGCTGTGCTTGTTGTTAATGCAACGTTAATTGTATTTGCATTAATTTTACTGCCGTTAGGATAAAATATTAATGCGTTAGCACTAAAATTTCCACCATAATCCACAAAAGTAATATTATCACCTACTGTTGGTGATGCCGGTAAAGTTACTGTTACATTTCCTGTTGCGGTGTTTACTAAGTATCCATTATTTTTTACTGCTATAAAACTTGTATTCTGAACTGTTGGCGTCCATGTAACACCTCCACCACCACCACTTGATGATGAACCGGATCCTACATTTGACCACGCTGTTCCGTTTGCTGATTCTAATGAATTTAATGAAGTATTATAACGAATTAAACCAGCAGAAGTTGCCGCAGGTCTTTGTGCAGTAGTACCTTGTGGTACTTGAAAATATCCTGTAGCCGTTGATGTAATGTTTGCAGTATAAACATCATCAGCAATTTTACTAAGATAACGATAATCAGTATTTGCAGAAGTAATAAATGAAGTAAAAGTAAGAATACCAATTTCATCATTAGCATATGCTGGATTGTTTAATGTAATTGATGTACCACTTAATGCAGTATAATCTATTTTGTTTCTGAGAGTAGAACCGTTTCTCGTAACAATTAAATTGCCGCCATTGTAACTCAAAGGACTTCCGTAAATATCATTGCCGGTAAATATTGTTTGTCCTGAATTAGCAGTATAGAAATAATTGCTTATTGTGTTTGCAGTACCTGGTAATTGAAATGCCCCAAAGGCCACAATACTAACTTCATCGTTTGCTAATGCGCCAGAAGTCAATGCAATATATGATGTGTTTGATTGTAAATAATCAACACCACTTCTAAGTGTAAGACCGTTAAGTGTTACAAAAAGATTGTTTTGGTTATAATCTAATGTTCTACCATTAATATCTGCACCACCAAAAGATGTTTGATTATTGCTTGCAGTATATACAAATGTTGTAATAGTATTCTGTGCTGCGGTCAATGACATACTTTGGAATGAAACAACATCTAAAGCATCATTGGCTAATGTGCCAGAATTCAAATAGATTGTCGTGCCATTATTAGCAACATAATCTTCTGTTGGTCTTAAATAAACACCATTGAGATATACAGAAACAGCATTAACATTATAACTTAATGTTTGACTGTAAGCATCTGTACCAATGAATATAGTTTGATTATTGGTAGAATTAAATCGATAATTTCTTTGTGTAGCATTAGCACCAACACCATCAACACCAATGGTACCGTTAGTACCGTTAGCACCAGCAGAACCAGGAGTACCATTAGCACCAGCAGCACCTGGAGAACCATCAGAACCTTTTGGTCCAACAGTAGAAGAAACTTGCCATGTACCACCATCATATACTAAAGTTGTAGTAGAACGAGATATGTTCAATACTAAATCATCTGCGAAACCTAAAATAGTTGAACCGTTACGAGCAACAGTAACATTATTATTTGACCAACCAACCGATATAATAGAACCATCAGTAATAACAACAGTATTACCGGACACAGGCGATGCAGGCAATGTTACTGTGAATCCTGCGGTGGTTGTGTTGGCAATTAATTGAACATTGTTGCCAACAGCATAATTGGAATTAATTACTGACCATCCAGCCAGACCAGCAGAAGAAGAACCACCAATAGAACCCCATACACCACTTGAAAATCCTTCAAATGAAGATAGTGTGGTATTGTATCTTAGATAACCATTGGCACTATATGCTGGTCTTTGACCTGTTGTACCTGCAGGTAAACCAAAAAATCCTGTTGAGATATTATTTGCATCTGAAACTGTATTAGCAGAAACATACATTGCACCACCAACAGCACCCCAATTATTATTAGAGTAACCTTCAAAAGAAGATGTTGATGTATTGTATCTAAAGTATCCGTTTGCGCCCGATGGCCGTGCAGCAGTATCACCACTCGGCACTTGTATTGCAGAAGTCTTAGGAAATTTAGCTAGGTTTCTTGATTTGGTCATTGTTATTATTTAAGCTGTAAAGGTTCCACCAGAAGTAAATGTGTGTATTGTTTTGCCGCCATTAGATGTGACTGTGCCACCAGAACCTCTTTGTGTGCCAGGATAACAAAAAATTACAATGCCTGATCCTCCATTACCGCCTGCAGAAGTTGATCCGTAAGGTGAATAGTTTTGTGCACCACCACCTCCACCACCTCCGGTATTGCCGCCACCGTTGCCACCTCTTGTGCTTGCTGGTGCTGTTCCTCCGGTGCCTGCTGTTCCAGCATTTCTGCCGCCGGTTCCTCCTGGTCCTCCTGCGGCCGCTGAACCACTTGGCGGCGCATCAGCAGCACCGCCGCCGCCGCCTCCGGATCCTCCTGTACCGCCGGTTACGGTCCATCCGCCTCCTCCACCCCCACCAGAATAATAATAACCATATCCATCAGTAGAAAATAAAACTCCTGGACCGCCTGGTCCTCCTGTTGATCCGGTCGTATTGGATCCTACTCCTCCTGCGCCGCCGCCTCCACCACCGCAACCGCCGGAGCTACTGGTTCCTCCGTCATATCCTTGTCCTGATGTTCCTGCTCCAGCTCCAGAATTGGTACTACCTCCACCCGATCCTCCGCCGGTAGCTACAGATGGTGAAGTTGGTCCTGATGGACCTCCTCCATCACCCCAAGAACTGCCTCCACCACCACCAATTGCAGTCAATGATATTGCAGTTGAATTTGTACCAACTGTTCCGGTTATACCTTGAGTTGTTGCACCGGCACCACCAGCACCAACTGTAACAGAATAAGTAGACAATGGTGTTACAAAAGATGTACCTGTGAGTAATCCTCCTGCACCACCACCTCCTGCGTGACGGCCACCTCCGCCTCCAGCACCAGCAACAACAAGATATGTGATTTGATATTGTCCGCCGTAAGCAAGAACAACCCAACCTGTAGCTGAGCCTGTATACATTTCGGCCCAATTATTTGATGAGTTCCAACGAATTGTTCCGTTAGCTGCCGCAGTTGGTCTTTGTGTAAATGTTCCTGTGGGAATAACAAAACCAATTGAAGCATTTGATGCATCTATCAAACCAGTATTTGCTGATATAATAACATTGTTTGATGAAGTAATAAAAACATTCGATGTCAATGAAGATACATTAGATGATGAACCTCCAGAACTTGCTGATCCTGAACCTACATTGGCCCAATATACTCCGTTAGCCGCTTCGAGTGTATTGAGTGTTGTATTGTAACGAATCATACCCGCAGTATTTGCTGGGCGCTGAGCAGTATTACCTGCTGGCACCATCATTGCGTTACCATCAGGTAATATTCCGGCTAGAGTTCTATTCTTTGTCATTTGTTATTTTTTAATTGTTCTATTTCTTTTTTCAACTCTACAATAGCGGCAAACGCTAAAGCACTTAACTTAGAATAATCTACGGCTAAAGAACCATCTTCTCTTGTTCTTACTGCTTCGGGGAATACTGCTTGAACATCTTGAGCGATGACACCAAAATCTCGTTTTTGAACAAAGTAACCATCTTCACCACCGTGTTCCTGTATGTAGGAATCTGTCCAGTCAAACATTTTACCACCAATAGCATCTACTTTATTTAACGCATCTGGAATATCAATGATGTTTTCTTTGTATTTTCTATCCGATGAATAGTAACCAGTAATGTTATTGCTTGCACGAATTTCACCTGCTGTACCAGAAGCAGCAGTACCAATACCTAAAGAACCATGTTGAACATTTGATGCTGTTCCAATATCTTGTGGTGTTGATAGGGTTGGTGTAGTTGTACCAGTTACAATAATTTGATTGGATGTTCCGGTAATCGAAGCAATCTTAGTATTTGAAGATGCAAAGGCAGCCCACGCAGCATTATTAGCCGTTGTAATATTGGTATTTTGAGTGTTATCAATACCTTGTGTAATGATGGTGTTGGCTGATGCAGTATTGGCCAATGCAAAAGCACCTGCCGCCAATCCGTTAGCACCATTGGCATTTGTATAAGCACCGGCAGCGAATTGATTAATTGCTGTCCCGTTAGCAGTTGACACATAACCTGTTATTGCATTTGCTTGTGTTAAGAATCTTGAATCGGCCTGTGCTGAAGTATAAGCATCAGCAATTTGGAAAGCACCAAAAGAATAAATGTTTAATTCATCATCTAATTCAGCCGCAGTTCCTAATACTACTGATGTACCATTAGTTGCCGTATATTCTAAAGTATTATTAAGAACAACACCGTTGAGTGTTACAAAAATTGCTGAAGCAACATAAGATAAAGTTAATGCATTACTATCAGAACCACTAAATGTGGTTTGACCTGCTGTGGCAACATACTTGTATACAGTAAGTGCTGCAGAGTTATTAATTAAAGCACCATTGGTATAAATGTTACCAGCATAAAGATTACCAGAAACACCAACACCACCAGAAACAGTCAAAGCACCGGTCGTTGTGGAGGTCGCTGCTTGTGTGCTAGATACTTTGACGTTACCTGTGGTGGTTAAGTTACCTGCGAAGGTTCCAGACGTATTGGCCAACGCATTATTAGCCTTATCAAAAGCGGCTTGGACATATGCCGAAGAACCAGCGGCATTAGCGGCATTATATGCCGACTGAGCAAACTGGTTAACATAGGTAATGTTTGTTGAATTAGTATTACCGGCAGCATAGGCAGCCCAAGCAGCATTATTGGCTGTGGTAATATTGGTATTCTGTGTTAAGTTTGTACCTTCAACACCATCTAATCTAGTATTTTGTGTTAAGTCAACACCTTGAATAATAGCAATCGTTGTGTTCTGATTGTTGTTAATAGTTTCAATACTATTGATACGAGTGTTTTGAGTAAGGTCAACACCTTGAATAATAACTGTATTGGATGATGCAGTGTTGGCTTTATCAAATGCAGGTTGTACCTGAGGTGCCACATTATTGGCAGAATTGTATGCCGCTTGAGCAAAATCAAGAACATCATACCCTCTTGATATTACATTACCTCTAAAGTATCCTGCGTTAACATTGGCTGTAGAAAATGATGCATGATTGATATTAACATTGTTGTTTGTATCAAGTTCTGGTGTATAACCTTTAAAGAAATAATACTCTTTAGTGCCGTAATCTCGTATTAAACCGGTGTGAGCATTTGCGCCATCGTTATAGTGTGAAGCAAATCCAATATCAACAGCATCAGAAGTATAATTTCCTAATCCTAAAACCAATAAAGGATCTTGTGTTACGAATGATTGTGTATTCGAAACAAATTGTGTACCAGTAAGATATAGATTACCTGTTACAGTAAGGTCGTTGTTACCTGAGATAGTAACCGAACCAGTAATATTTCCACCAGAAGAATTGAACTTGGTGTTGGCCGTATTATATGCTGACTGAGCAAAATTATTTACTGCCGTGATGTTGGTTGCATTAGTATTACCAGCAGCATAAGCAGCCCAAGCAGCATTATTAGCCGTGGTAATATTGGTATTCTGTGTGAGATTAGTACCTTCAATACCATCTAATCTAGTATTCTGAGTTGCTTGAGTTCCAACACCAACATCTAATCTTAGATGCGCATTGTTGGCCGTATTCCAAGCATAACCAGCAATTGCTGTAGAATAAATGATATTAGTATTCTGTGTTACATTAACGCCATTATTGTAAATTGTATTGGATGATGCTGAGTTTGCTGTATTGTATGCTAAGTTTGCTGTATTATATGCTGATGCAGCATATTGATTAACGGAAGTAATACTGGTAGCATTTAAATTACCATTATAATATGCTGACATTGCATATTGATTTACAGCAACGATTGCCAAGTTATTAGTATTAGCTTGTTGCCTTGCCCAATTATCGGTTAGGTCCGGTGAACCCATCTGAAATGGTAATCCATTAGCAGAGTAAAAGATGCCATCAGTATAGATTTTATTTGAATAAACATTACCAGAAATACCAGCGCCACCATAAACAATCAAAGCACCTGTGGAGGTCGATATTGCGTTTTGTGTGTTCGTTGTTATTAATTGATAAGTGGTGTTACCTGTGAACAATGGACCTGCTGGGCCAGTATTACCTTGTGGTCCTGTAAATGCTGATGAAATTGTGTTAGCCGAAACAAATCCAGTAATGTCCACAATATCATTTAAACTGGCAGCATTGTTTAATACAATTGCACTACCATTAGTTGCCGTATATTCAGAAGAATCAATTGTAGAACCATTGATTACTAATGTAACCAAGCCTGGAGTATAAGTAACTGCAAAACTTGTTTGACCGGCAGTTGCAGTATATGTTTGTTTGCTAACTGTTAAGTATTGAATTGTGTTGCCAGATAATGCCGTGTTGGCCGCATTATAAGCTGACTGTGCTAAAGAATTTGCTGAGTTTGCTTTATCAAATGCTGATTGAACATAAGCAGAAGAACCAGCCGCATTTGCAGCGTTATAAGCTGATTGTGTAAATTGATTGACTAATGTAATATTGGTTGCATTAGTATTAGCTAAAGCATAACCAAAAGCTGCATATTGATTGACTGCATTACTAGAATTGTATGCAGATTGTGCTAGTGTGTAAGCAACGTTGGCTTTATCGTAAGCTGGTTGTACCTGAGGTGCTACGTTATTGGCAGAGTTAAATGCCGCTTGAGCTATACCAGTTGCCGTGTTTGCTTGATTGTATCCCGATTGTGCAAATTGATTAACCAATGTAATGTTGGTAGCATTGGTATTGGCTAAAGCATAACCAGAAGCTGCATATTGATTTACAGCATTACTGGAATTATAAGCAGATTGTGCCAACACATTTGCTGAGTTGGCTTTATCAAATGCTGGTTGAACTTGTGGTGCAACATTGTTTGCTGAATTAAAAGCGGCTTGAGCAATACCTGTGGCTGTGTTTGCTTGGTCATATGCTGATTGAACATAAGCAGAAGAACCTGCAGCATTAGCGGCATTAAAAGCCGCTTGAGTATAACTGATTACATCGATGCCACCAGCAACAACAGCACCAACAGCAATTGTATTGTTACCTGAGAAATATTTAAAGTTACTAGTATTAGAAAGATAACCTAAACCATTAGCAAATAAAACTGTATTCGCTGTAAAGGTATTCGCTACTAGGGAACTTGGGATTCTTGTGAGGGCCATTATGGTATTTATTAAGCTATCTGGTGACGAAACATTAAGCTACGAATGTTCCTGATGATAAGAAAGAATGAACAGTATAACCATTAACAGAAGTAATTGTTCCACCTGAAGCTCGTTGAGGACCAAAATAAGAAATGACAACTATACCTGAACCCCCATTACCGGCAGTGCTAACTGTGATACCCATTCCACCAGCGCCACCACCAGTATTTGCACCGCCATTACCTCCTATAGCACCAGCTGATGTAGTTGATGTGCCTGCACCCCCAGAATTTAATGCTGAACCTCCGCCGGAACCCACTCGACCGGAACTATCATATGAGTTTGCTCCACCTCCACCACCACCTATGCCGCCATTTCCTGGAATTCCATTATTAGCACCACCACGATTTAATTGACCTTGAGAACCGCCGCCTCCACCACCACACCAATAAAGGGATGTGCCTGTAATTGATGATGCTAATCCAGCTCCTCCACTACCTGATGATACGCCCGAATAATTTCCTCCTGTAGCACCTGCACCACCGCCGCCAGCAGACACATAGGGATCAGTTTGAGCACCATTTCCAGTACCGCCGGAATTTCCTTGGCCTGATGTTCCTGCTGCACCAGCTGGTGTAGCCGCTGAACCTCCGCCGCCACCACTACCACCACTTGTAGCAGCAACACCGTGGCCTCCACCGCCACCACCGCCAACAGCCGTTTGGCCAAAAAATGTGGTATTTGTTCCAGAAATTCCAGCGCCTCCGCTGCCAGTACCTCCCGCACCGACTGAAATTGCATATGCGGTTCCTGGAATAATTGATACTGCTGTTCCTGTAATTAAGCCGCCAGCACCGCCACCACCTGAAGCACCACCGCCACCGCCACCTGCAGCAATCAAATAACTAATTGAATAATTTCCAATTGGTGATGTTGAAAATCCAGAATAAGGAATCCATCCTCTTGTAGAATCAGTATACACTAATCCTAATGCTGAACCACTTGATTGGACATTGACGTTTAATGTGTTGCCTTGAATTTTATTTCCGGCAGCATAAAGTATAAAAGCATTGGCACTTGCAACACCGGCATAATCAACTATCGTTACAATATCACCCAAAGTTGGCGCCGTTGGTAAAGTTATAGTAACATTACCTGTGGCCGTATTGACCAAATATCCATTGTTTTTAACTGAAATAAAATTTGTATTTTGTATTGGTTGCCAAGAAACTCCACTACCAGAACTTGCTGAACCTGAACCTACATTGGCCCACACAGTACCATTGGCTGCTTCTAGTGTATTCAGATCACTATTGAATCTAATAAAGCCTGCTGTGTTTGCTCCTCTGGTAGCAGTATTACCAACAGGAACTTTCATCGAGTTCGTGTTGGTTGGCATTGCCGATAGATTTCTATTTTTAGAGGCCATTTTTTATTCCGTAATTAAGCTGTAAATGTTCCCGAAGAATTAAATGTATGTATTGTGTAACCACCGGAAGAAGATATTGTTCCTCCTGTGCCTCTTTGATTACCAGTATAAGAAATAATAATTATACCTGATCCTCCGCTACCTGAGTTTGCACCAATACCTCCGCCCCCTCCACCGCCACCCGTGTTTGTTGTTC
>Ga0187844_10000689_pt1 | contig 26323 bp, 18 predicted proteins | sample SpaLakP09_SKY_50_FD_134517 | JGI IMG/M metagenome (GOLD analysis project Ga0187844, IMG submission 134517) | Oligotrophic lake water microbial communities from Sparkling Lake, Wisconsin, USA - SP09_SKY_50 | ecosystem: Environmental > Aquatic > Freshwater > Lake | place: USA: Sparkling Lake... | reverse complement strand
TCAGCGACGTGCATGCGGAATGGTTCCGCCAGCTGGCCGGCGTGGACATTCCGCCGGCCGGGCGCATCCCGTTCGTGCATATCCCCGAGCAGTTCGTCGAAGGCGCGCAGGCGCGCCTGCGCGAGTGGGGCTTCGATGGCCGCCAGGGCAAGCTCGTGTTCATCAACCCGTTCGCCAAGACGCGCAAGCGCTGCTGGCCCGTCGAGCGCGTGGCCGAACTGATCGAAACGATGCGCGGCCAGCCGGAATGGCGCGACGCCTGCTTCATCGTCAACGCGGTGCCGCAGGAAGTGGACAACGTGAAGGCCATGCTGGCGCGCCGCCAGCTCGACCGCACGGAACTGTTCAGCGCCAACGAGAATTTCTTCCAGCTGCCCGCGATGCTGGCGCAGTGCGACCTGATCGTGTCGGTGGAAACGGCCGTGATGCACCTGGCGAACGCCGTCGGCGTGCCGGTCGTCGCGCTGATGCGCCAGAAGACGCCGGAATGGGCGCCGGTCGACAAGGCCAACTCCACCGTCATCACGGCGGATCAGCGACGCGATTGGGTGAAGGCGATTCCGGTCGATGCGGTGATGCACGCGTTGGCGTGATCTTCAAGCACGGTGGGCACGGGGTGCCCACCCTACGGCTGCATGCACGTCGCCCCTGCGAAGGCAGGGGCCCAATTTTACTTAGCGGACGGGAAGAACAACTGCTCCCCCGCCGGCTTGAACGCCGCAATCTTCGCCTGCCCTTCCGGCGACGTGATCCACTCGATCAACGCCTTCGCCCCCTTGTAGTTGATCCCCTTGTGCTTCTCCGGATTGACCGCGATGATCCCGTACGGATTGAACATCCGCTTGTCGCCCTCGACGAGAATGGCCAGCCCCGTCTTCGCTTTATAGGCGCCGTACGTCGCGCGGTCCGTCAGCGTGTACGCGCCCATCTCCGCCGCCATGTTCAGCACCTCGCCCATGCCCAGGCCGGCGTTGACGTAGTTGCTTCCGGCCGGTTTGGTGCCCGCCTGCTGCCAGTAGCCCTTCTCCATCACGTCCGTGCCGGAATTGTCCCCGCGCGAGATGAACTTCACGTTGGCCGCCGCGATCTTCCTGAAGGCCGCGATGACGTCGCGGCTGCCCTTCACGCCTGCGGGATCGGCGGTCGGCCCTGCGACGATAAAATCGTTGTACATGACGTCGTGACGGTCGATGCCCCAGCCCTCGGCCACGAATTTGTCTTCCAGTGCGCGCGCGTGCACGAGGGTCACGTCGACGTCGCCGTTCTTGCCCAGCTCCAGCGCCTTGCCGGTGCCGACCGAGATCACGCCCACCTTGATGCCCGTCTTCGCTTCGAACGCGGGCAGCAGGTAGCCCAGCAGGCCCGAGTTCTCGGTGCTCGTGGTCGTGGACAACCGTAGGACCTTGTCCGATTGCGCATGCGCGAACGGAACGGTACAAACAAGACCGGCGACGAGCGCCAGGATGGAACGGCGTTGCATGATTTCTCCTTGTGGTATCAGCGGTATTCGAGATGCCCGTCGCGCAGCTTCAGCCGCTGCACGCCGGGCAGGTTGATCAGGTCGCGGTCGTGGCAGGCGATGATGACGCTGCTCCCCGCCTCGATCATGGTCGGGATCAGGGCAATGACCTGTTCGCGCGCGGCGCCGTCCAGGTTCGCGGTCGGCTCGTCCAGCAGCAGCAGGCGCGGTTGCAGCACCTTCGCGCGCGCGAGCGCCACGCGCTGCTTTTCGCCGCCCGACAGCCGGGTCGGATCCGTGTCGCGCAGGTGCGCCACGCCGGCCCACGCCATCGCATCAATCACGACGGGCCGCACGGCCTCGGGCTTTTCGCCGCGCACGACGAGACCGTAGCCGATATTGTCGGCGACGCTCGTCGAGAACAGGATCGGATGCTGGTGCACGTAGACGATGGCCCGGCGCAGCGCGCGCGGGTACGGGTGCACGCGCAGGACGTCCTCGCCGGCGAAGCGCAGGCTGTCGATCTCGGCCCGTTCCAGGCCGCCCAGCACGCGCAGCAGGGTGCTCTTGCCGGCGCCGTTCATCCCCGTCAGCACGTAGGCGCTGTGCGTGGCGATCTCGAGACGGTCGATGTCGAACAGCTTGCGCCCGCCGTGGCGCTTGCGCAGGCCGCGCACGCCCAGCAGGGCCTTGCGGCGCTCGTCGCGCAACTTCATGTTCTCGTTCTCGTACACGGCCGCCGAGATCTGCGAATGGATGCCGATGCTCATGCGCGCTCCCGGACCGTGTGGGCGTCGCCCTGCAGCAGCATCAGCGCGCCGTTCATCAGCAGCGCGATGGCGACGAGCACGATGCCGAGCGCGATGCCCTGCGCGAACTCGCCCTTGCTCGTCTCCAGCGCGATTGCGGTCGTGATCGTGCGCGTCTCGCCTTCGATGTCCCCGCCCACCATCAGCGCACAGCCCACTTCCGAGATTACGCGGCCGAAGCCGGACAGGACGGCCGCCATCACGCCGAAGCGTGCCTCGTACAGCACGCGCACCATCACCTGCATGGGCGATGCGCCCAGTGCGATCGCGGTTTCGGCATAGCGCGGATCGAGCCCCTGCACGGCCGCCAGCGTAAAGGCGAGCAGCACGGGCAGCGCGACGACGCACTGGCCCAGCACGATGCCGGACTGCGAGAACAGCCATTGCAGGCCGCCCAGCGGCCCGTGGCGCGACAGCAGCAGGTACAGCAGGAGGCCGATCAGGACGGTCGGCAGCGACAGCGCCGCCTGCGCCAGCCAGATCACGATGCGCCGCCCGCGGAAGGTGCGCATGGCGACGACGTAGCCGATCAGGATGGCGGGCGGCGTGGCCAGCAGCAGGCCGACGATGCTCGTCTTGAGCGACACCCAGACGATGCGCCACAAGTCCGGATCGCCCGTGAACAGCAGCGCGAAGGCGCGCGCGACGGCGTCCGGAATCCCGTTCATGCCGTGCGCAGCGTGCGCGCCGTCTCCAGCGCCGCGAGCCAGTCCGGCTCGAACACGAGGCGTTCTTCTCCGGACAGCAGCAGGAAATGATGGCCGCTGCAGCGCGCCAGCAGCGACATGCCGACCTGCCCGGCCACCGCATGCCCCATCTGCGTCGTGCCGGAGCGCGACAGGAGGAACGGGATGCCCATCTGCGCGCCCTTGATGACCATTTCGGACGTCAGCCGGCCCGTCGTGTAGAACACCTTGTCCGCACCCTCCATCCCTTCCAGCCACATCAAACCGGCGATGGCGTCGACGGCGTTGTGGCGGCCCACGTCCTCGATGAACCACAGCAGTTCGCCGTCGTGCGTGAACAGCGCGCAGCCGTGCACGGAGCCGGCCTGCTTGTACACGGATTGCTGGCTGCGCACCGTCTCGACGATGCGGTACACGACGGACTGGCGCAGTCTCGCGTCCGGCGGCAACACGATGCGGTCGACCTCGTCCATCAGCCCGCCGAACACGGAGCCCTGGCCGCAGCCCGTCGTGACGACCTTCTTCGCCGTGCGCGCCTCGACGTCCTGGATGCCGCCGCGCGTGACGACGGCCACGGCATCGACGGACCAGTCGACCTGCACGGACACGATGTCTTCCAGCGACCGCACGAGACGCTGGTTGCGCAGGTAGCCCAGGGTGAGCGCTTCCGGCGCCGCGCCCAGCGTCATCAAGGTGACGAGCTCGCGCTTGTCCACGTAGACCGTCAGCGGACGCTCGGCCGGGATGTAGAGCGTCTCGCGGCGCCCGCGCTCGTCGATGGCCGTCACGGGATGCGTGAGGCCGGCGCTGGCCTGCGATAGCTGGGGACGATAAGATAATGTCATGCCTGCAATTCTGCCATGTCCCCCAGAATCTGGCCGCCACCGTAGGAACCGGGGTGCACGACCTCGCCGCCCAGCTGCACGCGCACGGCGCAATACTTGAATTCCGGGATCTTGCCGAACGGGTCCAGCGCCGCATTCGTCAACCGGTTGATGGCCGCTTCGTAGTAACAGAACGGGACGAACACGGCGCCGCGCGGCGTGCCGTCGTCGGCCCTCGCGTACAGCGCGACTTCGCCGCGGCGCGACGCGATCGTGATCACATCGCCCGGCCGCCCGCCGAGCGCTTCCAGGTCGAGCGGATGCACGAGTGCGACGGGGTCGGGCTCCAGCGCGTCCAGCACGCCCGCGCGGCGCGTCATGCTGCCCGTGTGCCAGTGCTCGAGCTGGCGTCCGGTGATCAGCACGACAGGGTAGTCGGTGTCGGGCCGCTCGTCGGCCGGGATGATGTCGGCGGGGACGAAGCGCGCGCGGCCGCCTTCGCGCGGAAACGCCCGCGTGAAGACGACGGGCTCGCCCGGATCGCCTTCAGCGCGACACGGGTACGTGACGGCACCGTCGCGCTCCAGGCGATGCCACGTGATGCCGGCGATGCTGGGCATGAGCTGGCGCATCTCGTCGAACACGGCGGCGGGCCCGGCGTAATCCCAGTCGAGGCCGAGGCGGCGCGCCATCTGCTGGACGATCCACAAGTCCTGGCGCGCATCGCCCGGCGGGTCGAGCGCCTGGCGGCCCAGCTGCACGACGCGGTCCGTGTTCGTGAAGCTGCCCGTCTTTTCCGCGAAGCTCGACGCGGGCAGGATCACGTCGGCCAGGTACGCCGTCTCCGTGAGGAAGATGTCCTGCACGACGAGGTGCTGGAGTGTCGCCAGCGCCTCGCGCGCGTGGTTCGCATCGGGGTCGGACATGGCCGGGTTCTCGCCCATGATGTACATCCCCTTGATTCCGCCGGCGAGGATGTCGTCCATGATCTCGACGACCGTCAACCCTGGCTTGCTGTCGAGTGAACGTCCCCACGCGGCCTCGAACTTCGCCTGCGCTTGCGCATCGTCGACGCGGCGGTAATCCGGATACATCATCGGGATGAGGCCCGCGTCCGACGCGCCCTGCACGTTGTTCTGGCCCCGGAGGGGATGCAGGCCCGTGCCGGGACGCCCGATCTGGCCCGTCATCAGGGCGAGCGCGATCAGGCAGCGCGCATTGTCCGTGCCGTGCACGTGTTGCGAGATGCCCATGCCCCACAGGATCATCGATCCCTTGGCCGTCGCATACAGCCGCGCCACGTAGCGGATCGTCTCCGCGTCGATGCCGCAGATGGGCGCCATCGCTTCCGGGCTGTAGTGGGCCACGTTCGCGGCCAGCGCGTCGTAGCCGCTCGTGCGGTCGGCGATAAAAGCGGGGTCGACGAGGCCCTCTTCCACGATCGTGTGCATCATCGCGTTCAGCAGCGCCACGTCCGTGTCGGGCTTGAACGCTAGGTGCCGGTGCGCGTGGCGCGCGAGGTCGGAGCGGCGCGGGTCCGCGACGATCAGCTTCACGCCCGTGCGCGCCGCGTTCTTCATCCACGTGGCGGCGACGGGGTGGTTGACGGTCGGGTTGGCGCCGATGACGATCACGACCTCGGCCCGCGTCACGTCCATCACGGGATTCGACACGGCGCCCGAGCCGATCCCTTCCAGCAGCGCGGCGACGGACGACGCGTGGCACAGCCGCGTGCAGTGGTCGACGTTGTTGCTGCCGAAGCCCGTGCGCACGAGCTTCTGGAACAGATACGCTTCCTCGTTGCTGCCCTTGGCCGAGCCGAAGCCCGCGAGCGCGCGCCCGCCGTGCGCGGCGCGGATGCGCGCGAGGCCGCCGGCAGCAAGCTCGAGCGCTTCTTCCCACGTCGCCTCGCGGAACACGTCCAGCACGCGCGCCGGGTCCATCGTGAATTCGCCGTTCTTCGGGATGCCTTCTTTTCGGATCAGCGGCCTGGTGAGGCGCTGCGGATGGTGCGCGTAGTCGTAGCCGTAGCGGCCCTTCACGCACAGGCGGCCGTGGTTGGCGGGACCGTCGCGGCCTTCCACGCGCACGATGCGGTTGTCCTTCACGTGATACGTCAGCTGGCAGCCCACGCCGCAGTACGGGCAGACGGAATCGACCTGCCTGTCGGGCACGACGAGCGCCGCACCGCGCGCCGGCGCCAGCGCGCCGGTCGGGCAGGCCTGCACGCATTCGCCGCACGCCACGCACGTGGAGGCGCCCATCGGATCGCCCTGGTCGAACACGATGCGCGCATCCTGCCCGCGGCCCGCGAGGCCGATCACGTCGTTGACCTGCTCGTCGCGGCAGGCGCGCACGCAGCGCGTGCACTGGATACAGGCGTCGAGGTTCACTTCGATGGCGGCATGGCTCGCGTCGGGCGGCGGTACGGCGCGCGTGGCGGGGAAGCGGGATCTGCCCACGCCCAATTTATCGGCCCACTGCGCGACCTCGTCCTCGCGCGTGCGGGGCGTGTCGGGCAGGTCGGACAGCAGCAGTTCCAGCACCATCCTGCGGGCGGCGACGGCGCGGCCGCTGTCCGTGCGCACCTTCATGCCGGGCGCCGGATGGCGGCAGCACGACGGCGCCAAGGTGCGTTCGCCGTCGACTTCCACGACGCACGCGCGGCAGTTACCGGCCGGCTCCATGCCGTCCTTGTGGCACAGGTGCGGCAGGTCGATGCCGGCGCGGGCCGCGGCTTCGAACAGGGTCTCGAACGGATGCGCCTCGACGTCGCGGCCGTCGATCTCGAACATCACGCTCATGATGCCTCCAGCTCGTGCGGAAAATACTTGATCACGCAGTCGAACGGATTCGGCGCCGCCTGCCCCAGGCCGCAGATCGACGCGTCGCGCATCACCTGCGACAGCTCGGCCAGCAAGGCCGTGTCCCACGTTTCCCGTTCCATCAGCGCGACCGCTTTCGCGGTGCCCGCGCGGCACGGCGTGCACTGGCCGCACGATTCGTCGCGGAAAAAACGCAACGTGTTCAGCGCGGCGCCGCGGGCGGTGTCCCGGTCGGACAGCACGACGATGGCGGCCGAACCGATGAAGCAGCCGTAGCGCTGCAGGGTGTCGAAGTCGAGCGGGACGTCGGCCATCGAGGCCGGCAGGATGCCGCCCGATGCGCCGCCCGGCAGGTAGGCATAGAACGTATGCCCGTCCTGCATGCCGCCGCAGTATTCGTCCAGCAGTTCCTGCATCGTGGTGCCGGCCGGGGCCAGTTTCACGCCCGGCTCGCGCACGCGGCCCGACACGGAAAACGAACGCAGACCGTGCCGCCCATGGCGGCCCCGGTTCGTGAACCATTCCGCACCGCGCTCGACGATATCGCGCACCCAGTACAGCGTTTCCATGTTGTGTTCCAGGGTGGGACGCCCGAACAGGCCGACCTGCGCGACGTACGGCGGACGCAGGCGCGGCATGCCCCGCTTGCCCTCGATCGATTCGATCATCGCGGATTCCTCGCCGCAGATGTACGCGCCGGCGCCGCGGCGCAGGACGATCTCCGGCAGGTCGGGCACGGGCGGATCGGCGCGTAGCCTGTCGAGTTCCTGCGCCAGCATGGCGCGCAGGCCGTGGTATTCGTCGCGCAGGTACACGTAGATCGTATCGATGCCGACGGCCCACGCGGCGACGAGAGCGCCTTCCAGGAAGCGGTGCGGGTCGCGCTCGAGATAATGCCGGTCCTTGAACGTGCCCGGTTCGCCTTCGTCGATGTTGACGGCCATGAGGCGCGGGCCCGGCTCGTTCCTGACGATGCGCCACTTGCGCCCGGCCGGAAAGCCCGCGCCGCCGAGGCCGCGCAGGCCGGACGCCATCATCGTCACGATCGTGCTCTCCGGGTCGAAACGCCCTTCCGCACAGGCGCGCAGCAGCCGGTAGCCGCCGGCTTCACGGTAGGCGTCGTAGTCGAGGTGGCCCGTGTGCACGTCCGCGGTCGCGCGCGCGCCGACCGCGGCCAGTACCGACTCGGCACGCGCGTGGGCGACGGGCCGCTGGCCGACGAGCGCCGCGGGCGCCTGGTCGCAGCGGCCGATGCACGGCGCGGCCAGCACGCGCACCTCGGTGCCGAGGATGCCCGGCAAACGGTCCAGCAGGTCGCGCGCGCCCGCCAGCTCGCACGACAGGCCCGCGCACACGCGCACGGTGAGCGCCGGCGGCGCAGCCTCGCCGTCGCGCAACACGTCGAAGTGGTGGTAGAACGTGGCCACCTCGTAGACTTCGGACTGCGCCAGCTTCAGCTCCTGCGCCAGCGCGGCCAGGTGCGCTGCCGACAGCGCGCCGTAGCGGTCCTGGATGATGTGCAGGTACTCGATCAGCAGGTCGCGCCGGCGCGGAAGGGTTGGAAAATGCGCCCCCAGCGCCGCCTGCACGTCGGCGAGCGCCTGCGGGTCGACGCGGCGGCCCTTCGGCGCTTCGCGCTTGCGCTGGCGGCTCGGGCCCTGCGCGGCAATCGGGATCACCGTCTTGCCGGCCGCGGGTGCCGTGGGTTCTGCCATGTCTCCTCCTGTGCGGATGAATTTCTGGAATAATATACTGTTGGAAACTCAAGGGCGTCCATGATTGACACTCACTCCCTGCTGGCCTCGCTTCCCGGCCGCATCGACGCCATCCTGCGCAACGTGGCTTCGCACACACCCGACGCGCCCGCCCTCGTCGACGCTGGCCATACGCTAACGTACCGCGATTTGGCAAACCTCGTCGACCGCCGCGCCGACCAATTGCGCGCACTCGGCGTGCGGCCCGGCGACCGCGTGCTGCTGGCCAGCGAGAACTGCGCGGACCAGATCGCGCTCATCTTCGCCGCGGCAGCCGCAGGCGCGTGGATCGTCAACGCCAACCCGCGCCTGACCGCGCCCGAGCTGGACGCGATCCGGGAACACGCCGGCGCGCGCCTCGCGGTGTACACGGCGGCCGTGTCGCTCGAGGCCGAGGCGCACGCGGCACGTGCCGGCGCGACGTTCGACGATGGCCTGATGATAGGCCCGTTGAACGAGGCCTGCACGCCGGAGCAGGATACGGACGTCGCCGCCCTGCTCTACACGACCGGCACCACGGGCAAGCCGAAGGGCGTGATGCTGAGCCACCGCAGCCTGCTGTTCGTGGCCGCCGTGTCGAGCCGGTTGCGCGGTCTCACGCCGGCGGACAACGCCTGGGGCGTGCTGCCCATCTCGCACGTGTACGGCCTGACGTCCGTGATGCTGGGCACGCTCAGCGCCGGCGCCTGCCTGCACCTGACGCCCCGCTTCACCCCCGAAGGCATGCTCGCGGCCATCCGCGACGCCGGCCTGTCCATCGTGCAGGGCGTGCCCGCAATGTATGCGCGGCTGCTGGAGCATGTCGGCGACAGTCATCCGCTGCCGTCGCGCCTGCGCTTCGCCTACGCCGGCGGTTCGCCCCTCGATCCCGCGCTGAAGGCGGCCGTCGAGCGCCTGCTGGGCGTGCCGCTGCACAACGGCTACGGTTTGTCGGAGGCGGCGCCCACGGTCAGCCAGACCCGCCTGGACGCGCCGCGGTCCGACACCTCCGTCGGCCTGCCGATTCCCGGCGTCGAGGTGCGCGTCGTCGACAAGGATGGGCAGGACGCCACCGACGGCGCGGCGGGAGAATTGTGGGTGCGCGGGCCGAACCTGATGCGCGGCTATTACCGCGATCCGGCCGCGACCGCCGCGGCGCTGCGTCCCGGCGGCTGGCTGAACACGGGCGACATGGCACGCCGGGCCCCGGACGGCGCGCTGTTCATCGTGGGCCGCACGAAGGAGCTGATCATCCGGTCCGGCTTCAACGTGTACCCGCTGGAAGTGGAGACCGTGCTGAACGCGCACCCGGGCGTGACGCAGTCGGCCGTCGTGGGCCGCGTCGTCGCCGGCGGCAACGAGGAAGTCGTCGCCTTCGTGCAGCCGGACCCGCGCCGCACGCCGTCGGAAGCCGAGCTGCGTGCGTGGGCGGCCGAACGGCTGGCGCCGTATAAACGGCCGGCGCGCATCGTCATGATGGATGCCCTGCCGGCCGCGGCGAACGGCAAGGTGCTCAGGCACGTGCTCAAGACGATGGTTTGAATCAGGGCACGGCCGGCGCGTTCCCGTTCAGCGCATGGGCGATGCCGTTGACGAGCGTGCGCAGGCGTTCCAGCGTACCGGCGTCGATTTCGTTCGACAGCACGACGATGGCCATGCCGTTGTCCGGGTAAAGGACGAGCATGCTGGCGTAACCGGGCAGCGTGCCGTCCTGGAACAGCACGCGGCGCCCACCCTCGCGCCGGATCTGCCAGTTCAGGCCGGCCGTATAGTCGCCGGCCCGGTCGTGCGGCTGGTGCGCCAGCCGCACGACCGGGTCCTGTTCCGCCAGGTGCCAGCGGGCGTAGGCGAGCATGTCCGCCAGGGTCGACTTGAGCGCGCCGGCGGCCTGCATCTGGTCCGGAAAATCGGGCTGCGGCGCGCCGCCTTCGTAACCGGTGGCGAGCCGGGCCCGCTGCCCGACCGTCAACGCGATGCAGGTATCAAGCATGCCCAGCGGCGCGGCGATGCGCGTGCGCACCAGCGTCTCGAACGGCATCCCGTAGACACGCTCGAGGATGTCGCCGGCCAGCTGCGCGGCCGCGTTCGAGTAACTGAAGCGCGTCCCCGGCGGCGCCGTCAACTCGACCCGGTGCAGTGCCGCGTAAAAACCGGCGCGGGTCAGGCCGGCCACGCGGGCACGCAGCCGCTGCGGATACGGGATATCGCCGGGGCCGTCCGGCATGTCCGGCAGCAGGCGCGGCAGGCCGGACACGTGGTTGACCAGGTGATGGATGCGGATCGGCTGGCCCTCGAACGCCAGGTTCGGGTAGTCGCCGTCGAGGTGGCGGCGGATGTCGTCGTCCAGCGCCAGCTTGCCCTCGACGTGCGCCTGTGCGAGCAGCGTGCCCGTGAAGGTCTTGGTCAGCGAGGCGATCGGATACAGGGTGCGGTCGTCGGGGAGCGGACGGCCGTAGTGCCGGGTGGATGCTGCCCCGGCCCGGATGACGCCGACCGACAGGCCGACGGCGCGCGGATCGGCCATGAAACCCGCAGCCGCATTGGCAACGGCATCGGCCGCCCGGGCGCTCCGGAACACCCCCAGCAGCGGCAGCCCCAGCAACAGGGCCGTGGCGCGTCGTCGTTGTTCGCTCTGCATCGTGCCGTCCTTTCGTCATGTCCGATAGCGGGACTGTAGCGAAAGGCGTTGGCCGGCTCGACGGCAATGCGACGGAGCGTCCGATTCGTGCGCCAGGCCGTCGAAATCACCGTCTTCTCTTCTTCCAGTCGTACTCCGGCCCCGTCACATCCACCCCGGGATGCCCGACGACGTCCGGGTGCTCGGAACACATCGTCACGAAGCGGATGCGCTCGCCTGCGCGCTGGCGCCGCCGCAGGTCTTCCATGAAGCGCATCGCCTCGACCATCGCGGTCGTGTCGAACGACTGCGCGTGCGCGGCGTGGTGCCCATCTTCTTCGATCGTCCAGTAGACCATATACATCTCGCATCCTCCTGCCTGCATCGTGTCGGCGCACGGTCGGCATGTCAAGACGGCGTTATAGCAAAGACCGATAGTACGTAGGACTTGTCCTAAATCCGGCCTATATGTTCGCCATCCCACACAAGAAGCCGGCGTCGACGTCTAGGCTTACGCATTGGATCAACAGCAGGACATGCACATGAATTTCAATAACCATATCCAGCCAGCAAGTTCGCCGCTCCAGCTCTGGGGCGGCCTCGAATGCACCGTCAACCGCGTACGCGATCAGTACTTCTCCCAAATGGAACGCAACGGCCATGCCGAACGGCTTCAGGACCTGGAGCGGTTCGCGTCGCTCGGCATCCGCGCCATCCGCTATCCCGTGCTGTGGGAACGCACCGCGCCGGACGGTATCGACTCTGCCGACTGGTCGTGGTCCGACGAACGCCTGCCCGTGCTGCAGCAACTGGGCGTGACGCCCATCGTCGGTCTCGTCCATCACGGCAGCGGCCCGCGCCATACGAGTCTCGTCTCGCCCGACTTCGCCGAGAAACTGGCGGAATACGCCGGCGCCGTCGCGCGCCGTTACCCCTGGGTCGAGTACTGGACGCCCGTCAACGAACCGTGCACGACCGCGCGCTTTTCCGGCCTCAACGGCGTCTGGTATCCGCACGACACGAGCGAACAAGGTTTCATCCGCGCCCTCATCAACCAGTGCCGTGCCGTCGTGCTGTCGATGCAGGCGATCCGCGCCGTGAATCCGAACGCGAAGCTCGTCCAGACCGACGACTTGTCGCGCACCTACGGCACGCCCGAGATGGCGGAGATCGCGAATTTCTTCAACGAACGCCGCTGGCTGGCGTGGGACATGTTGTGCGGCAAGATCGACCCCGGCCACGCGCTGTGGGACTACCTGCTCGAGAATGGCGCCGGCGCCGACGAACTCCTGTGGTTCAAGGACAATACCTGCCCGCCGGATATCATCGGCGTCAACTACTACATCACGAGCGAGCGCTGGCTCGACCACCGCGTCGAACGCTATCCGGAAAGCCACCGCACCCATTACCGCGGCATCCCCCACGCCGACATCGAGTGCCCGCGCGTGCTGGCCACGCCGACGCCCGGCATCGGTCCGCTGCTGCAGGAAACGTGGGACCGCTACGGCCTGCCGGTCGCCGTCACCGAGGCGCACATCGACGCCAACCGCGAAGATCAATTGCGCTGGCTCGTCGAGATCTGGAATGCCGCCAGGAAGGTCCAGCAAGGCGGCGCCGACATCCGCGCCGTCACCGTGTGGGCCCTGCTCGGCTCGTTCGACTGGAACTGCCTCGTCACCGAATGCCGCGGCTATTACGAGCCCGGCCCGTTCGACGTACGCGGACCGCAGCCGCGCCCGACCGCCGTCGCGAACCTGATGCGCGAACTGGCCAGCGGCCGGCCGCTGCAGCACCCCGTGCTGCAGGGCCAGGGCTGGTGGCGCCGTCCTGGCCGCTTCTTCGCGAAGCCCGTCGCCACCCGCACCGCCGTCGCCGACATCGCCGAACGCGGCGCGTTCCGCTCGACGTTCCCGCAGCCGATCCTGATCACGGGCGCGACGGGCACCCTGGGCCGCGCCTTCGCCCGCATCTGCGAGCGGCGCAATCTTGCGTACCACGTGCTCACGCGCCAGGAGATGGACATCGCCGATCCGGCCTCCGTCGAGGCGGCGATCGTGCGCTTCAAGCCATGGGCCATCATCAACGCGGGCGGCTACGTGCGCGTGGACGATGCCGAGGGCGACATCGACCGCTGCATGCGCGAGAACGCGCACGGCCCGACCGTGCTGGCGCTGGCCGCCATCCGCCACGCACTGCGCTTCATGACGTTCTCCAGCGACCTCGTGTTCGACGGCACCCTCGACCGCCCGTACGTGGAGTCCGACAAGGTGTCGCCGCTGGGCGTGTACGGCCGCAGCAAGGCGGATGCGGAACGGCGCGTGCTCGATGCCGACCCGCAGGCCCTCGTCATCCGCACGAGCGCGTTCTTCGGTCCATGGGACGAGCACAATTTCGTCACGCAAGCCCTCGATGCGCTCGACGCGGGCCGGCCGTTCGCCGCGGCGGCCGACCAGGTCGTGTCGCCGACGTACGTGCCGGACCTGGTGAACACCTGCCTCGACCTGCTGATCGACCGCGAATGCGGCCTCTGGCACCTGACCAACGGCGCCGCGATGAGTTGGGCCGACCTGGCACGCCAGGCGTGCGCGGCGGCCGGTGTCGACGCCGGGCGGCTGGAAGAGCGCGCGACCGCCGACCTCGGCCTGCGTGCCGCCCGTCCCCGCTACAGCGCGATGAGCAGCGAACGCGGCCTGTTGCTGCCGTCGTTCGACGATGCGCTGGCGCGCTACCTGCGCGACCGCGAGCTGGTCGCGCAACGGGCGAACGACGCGCATTACGCCAGCTGACCCATCCTGGATGACACACAACCGCGCGTGCCTGCGTGCGGTTGTGCTACCGCTACATTAAATCTGACACGGCATATTTACCGGCGGAATTTCTTTAGTTACACTACGTTACTTAGCGTTACTTTACGCAACCAAGGTGTGACTGGAGCATGAAACTCTACCGTGAAGAACAAGGCTGGACCGAGCGCCTGCTCGCCTCCGCCGCCCCCTCCGTCACCTTGCGCTCGGCCGTGCCGCCGCAGCTGGCCGGTTTCAAGTCCACCCGCGAATACGTCAAGATCTGCATGCGCGCCGCGCTGCACCCGCGCCAGACGCCGCAGTGGCTGCACCTGCTCAATTCGCATCCGGCCTTCTCGGAATACGTGCGCAATTGCCCGCGCTTCCTGTACAAGGTCTACCGCCCGTACATCAGCCATACGCTGGCGCCCGTCGAGCGCCTGGCCGCGATCCGCGCGCACTACGATTTCATGTTCCGCCGCGGCCTGGGCCAGGTGCTGGCGCGCGCCAGCCTGGGTCCCGTCGTGCTGGCCGAAGCGGCCGGCAAAAGCGGCCTGCCCTACCAGATCCAGCTGCGCACCGTGAACATGTTCGACCGCGAGGGCGAACTGGTGCTGCAACTGACCCAGGATGACAAAGCCTTGTACACGGTGGCGTTCACGGTCGCGCCGCGCGACGGCCGCCCGGCCGTCAGCATCGGCTGCATCCAGGGCGGCAAGACGGAAGATGCACGCGAGGCCATCCGCGCGGCTACGCGCGAGCTGCACGGCATCCGCCCGAAACAGCTGATGGCAACGCTCGTGCGCCAGCTGGGCCACGATTACGGCTGCGAACGGATGGTAATGGTCTCGAACCGCAACCGCGTGATCTACAAGGCGATCCGCAACGGCCGCGTGCTGGCCGACTACGACCAGCTGTGGGAAGAACTGGGCGCGCGCATGCGGCTCGATGGCGACTGGGAATTCGACTGCGCACCGGTGGCGGCGCCGGATCTCGAGAGCATCCCGTCGAAGAAGCGGTCGGAGGCGCGCAAGCGGCATGAGGTCGTGAGCCGCCTGGCCGATGAGGTGTGCTTGGCACTACGCGCCCGATGAACCGTCGCCCCTGCGAAGGCAGGGGTCCAATTTTCACGCTCTTACCGCACTGTCCCTTACCGGCACCAGAATCGGCATCAGCTCGCTCCACACCCGCTCCACACTCATCTTGTTCATGCAATCGTGATGCCCGAGCGGGCACTCGCGCTTGCGGCACGGCGAGCATTCCAGGCGCAGCGACACCGTGCGCGCCACTTCCGACAGCGGCGGCGCGTATTCCGGATCCGTCGAGCCGTACAAGGCCACCACCGGCCGGTTCAGCGCCGACGCGATGTGCAGCAGACCGGAATCGTTGGAGACGACAGCGCTCGCCCGCGCCAGCAGGGCGATGGCGTCGTCGAGGGACGTCTGGCCGGCCAGGTTGCGCACTACGGCGCCGGCCGCGCCGGCGTGCCGCTGGACCTGGTCGCACGTCTCGCGGTCGTTCGGCGAACCGAGCAGCACCACCTGCACGCCCGGCACGGCGTCGACGACCTTCGTGGCGAGAAGCCCGTAGTATGCAGGCGGCCAGCGCTTGGCGATGCCGAATTCGGCACCGGGCGCGAACGCGACGAGCGGACGCGTGAGGTCGACGCCGAGGCGCTTGCCGACCTGTTCCGTTTCTTCCCCGCCGACGACGAGGTATGGCCGCGTCAGCTTGCCCGGCAGCGGCACTTCGGGCTCGCGCGCGAGGGCCGCGTAGAACGGCACCATCGAGCGGCGCGGCTTGTCGTCATGGTGCATGACGTTGACCATCCCGTAGCGCATCTCGCCCTTGTAGCCCACGCGGCGCGGGATGCGCGCCAGCCACGGGATCAGCGCGTATTTCAGGGTGTTGGGCAACACGTAGGCATCGGTGTAGCCGCGCTCCTTCAGGATCCGCGCATAGCGCCAGCGTTCGCCCAGCTGCAGCGCGCGGTGGCGGAACGGCGTCACCAGGATGTCGTCCGCCTCCTGGATGCGGCGCCACACGGGCACCACCTGCGGCGGCGCCAGCACGTCGATGGCGCGCTCCGGATGGGCCTGCTTGAGCAGGCGCAGCAGGGGCTGGGCCATCACGGCGTCGCCGATCCAGTTCGGCGAGATGACCAGGGTGCGGTCGCGCTCGTCTCGTTCCGTGGTCATGTCTCTTCCACCAGGGCGGAGAACTGCAGGCGGTACAGGTTGGCGTACATGCCGCCTTTGGCCAGCAGTTCGTCGTGGGTGCCCTGCTCGACGATGCGGCCGTGTTCCATCACGACGATCAGGTCGGCGCCTTCGATGGTCGACAGGCGGTGCGCGATCACGAACGTGGTGCGGCCGGCCATCAGGGTATCGAGGGCCGCCTGCACGGCGCGTTCCGATTCGTTGTCCAGCGCCGACGTGGCTTCGTCCAGGATCAGGATCGGCGCATCCTTGTAGATGGCGCGCGCAATGGCGACGCGCTGGCGCTGGCCGCCCGACAGGCGCATGCCGTTCTCGCCGATCATCGTGTCGACGCCTTCCGGCAGGCGCGCGACCACGTCGTCCAGGTGCGCCGCGTGGATGGCGGCCGCGAGGCGCGCCTCGTCCACGTGCTCGGCGCCGTAGGCGATGTTGGCCCGGAGGGTGTCGTCGAACAGCACGACGTTCTGGCTCACGAGCGCCAGCTGGGCGCGCAGCGACGGCAGCTGGATGTCCTGGTACGGGATGCCGTCCAGCAGGATGCGGCCGGCTTCCGGTTCGTAGAAACGCGTGACGAGGTTCACGAACGTGGACTTGCCGCCGCCCGACATGCCGACCAGCGCGACGGTCTGGCCCGGCTTCACCTCCAGCGACACGTCGTCCAGCGCGAGCGAGTGCGCGTTCGGGTAGCGGAACTTCACGTGCTCGAAGCGCACGTGGCCCTGTGCGCGCGCGATGGCACGGGTGCCGGGGTCGTTCTCGACAGGCGCGTCGATCAGTTCGAACACGGTCTCCGCCGCGGCGATCCCGCGCTGCATCGGGCCGTTCACTTCGGCCAGCGCCTTCAGCGGCGTGAGCAGCATCAGCATCAGGGTGACGAATTTCGTGAACTCGCCCACCGTCATGTTGGCGCGCAGCGCGAGCACGACGACGAGCGACAGCGCGAGCGACGTGGCGATCTGGGTCACGGGCGTCGTGGCGGCGAAGGCGACCGTCATGCGCTGCGAAAAGCCGCGCAGCGCTTCGCTGCGCAGGTAGAAGCGGCGGTTTTCGTAGCGCTCGCCGGAAAACACGCGGATCACCTGGTGGCCGCGCGCCGCTTCCTCGACGACCTGGGTCATCTCGGCCGTCACGCGCTGGTTCTCGCGGTTCAGGTGGCGCAGGCGGCGGCTGGTCGTGCGCACGATCACGGCCGTCAGCGGCACGACGACGATGGCGACGAGGGTCAGCTTCCAGTTCAGCCACAGCAGCGAGCCGAGCAGGCCGATCACGACGAGGACGTCGCGCACGAACGAGATGAACACGGAGTTGATCATGTCCACGACCTGGCGCACGTCGCCGACGACCGTGTTGATCACCTTGCCGGTCGACTCTTCGTGGAAGCGCGCGACCGGCAGGCGCAGCAGCCGCGCGAACGCCTGCGCGCGCAGGTCGTTCAGCACGCGCGAGAGTACCCAGTTGTTGTAATAGGCGGTGGCGAACGTGCCGATGCCGCGCAGGACGAAGATCGACACCAGCACGCCGGGGATCCACCACAGGCTGAACGACACCTCTTTATTGAAGCCCTTGTCCATCAACAGCCGCAGGGCTTCGCCCAGTAGCGGCTGGGTTGCGGCCGTCAACGCCATCGCGAGCAGCGACAGGAAGGCGCGTCCACGATAGGGTTTCAGGATCGCCCACAGGCGCTTGATGATGACACTGTTATCCAATTTTTTCTTTCGCATTCAGGCAGGAGCCCATGAGCAGAAACACCATGAGCGCATAGAACAGACTGCCTTTCATAGACCAGAAGATCACTTCCGTCAGCCCGAAGCCGACATAGCCGAGCACCACGAACGCCCCGCCCAGCGCGACCGCGAACTGCGGTCCGCGCCGTTCCGTATCCTGTGCCAGCCGGCGCAGGAAGAACCGCAGGGGCGCGTACAACGTGGCGGCCCAGATGACGAAGCCGATGACGCCGCCGGTCGCGAGCGCCTGCAATCCGTCATTATGCAGATGCGGGAGCTCGAGCACCATCGGATCGAGCCGGCCGGTCTGCGCATACTCGGCCAGGCGCAGGCGGCAGGCGTCGAAACTCATGCCCAGCACCGGGTGCTCGCGGATCAGCATGGCCGCGCCTTTCCACAATTCCAGCCGCGTGCCGACATTGGTCCACACGGTGCCGCCCTCGTACCAGGCACGCGCTTCGTGGACGCCTTCGGCGAAGCGTTCCTGCACGCCGAGCGCCGGCGTGAACCAGGCCGCGGCCAGCACGGCCACGCCGGCGGCCAGCAGCGCGCGCGCGCGGCGGCCATCGATCCGCCCCACGTGGCGTCCCAGCACCAGCGCCGCCAGCACGAGCGCCGCCCAGCCGCCGCGGGTGCCGGTCAGCACGGACGCGGCCAGCCCCGCCAGCGCGCCGGCGCCGGCCAGCAGCACGTCGCGCCGGCGGTCGCGCATGTCGATCGCGCCGGCCAGCGACAGCAGCCCCAGCAGCATCGCGAGGTCGCCGAACGTGATCGAATTGATGAATCCGCCCGGCCGCTCGATGTGCAGCACGAGGCGCTGCCAGGCGATGAACGGCAGCGCCGCCACGGCGCCCGCGCTCGCGCCCCACCACAGCGCCCGGCGCGGTGCGCGCACGGCCACGACGATGGCCAGCGCGCTCACGGACAGGAGCATGCGCAGCGGCTTTTCCTGCACGCTCAGCCGCTCGCCGCGCAGCAGCGCGCAGGCGAGCACAAACAGGAAGTGCAGCAGGAAGGCTAGCACGACCCAACGCACCTGCGGCCAGTGGCGCACGAGCGCATCGCGGCTCGGTTTGAGGAAAATCAAAGCGCTGGCCAGGAAGAGGAAGCTCGCAAGATTCACGCCGAACGAGGTGACGAGGCTCAAAAAGGGTAACAGGAAGGCCAGGGCGCCGATCCAGACCCGCATCGGCTCCCTCGTATTCGTCGGATTGCTGTTCATTGATATTCTTGTGGGATACTCTTGCCCCTGAATATGGGAGTGTACACTGGACCTTATGCTTCACGCACAGACAATCTCGGTCGTGATCACCACCTATAACCGGCCAGACGCGCTGGAGGCGGTGGTGCGGGCATGTTTTATGCAGAACGACAAGAATTTCGAAATCATTATCGCTGATGATGGCTCGACTGCCAACACGCGTGCCTGCGTGGAGCGGCTTGCGGCGGCGTCACCGGTGCTTCTGCGCCACGTCTGGCAACCCGACCAGGGTTTTCGCGCCGCGATGGCGCGCAATCGCGGCACTTTGGCCGCCAGCGGCGACTACATCATTTTCCTGGACGGCGACTGCATCCCCCAACGCGATTTCATCGCGCGCCATCGAATGCTGTCCCAACCGGGCTGCCTCGTGTCGGGCAGCCGCATCCTGATGTCGGAGGCGCTGACGCGCCGGGTGCTGGATGAGGGGATAGCCGTGACGGCCACGTCCGTCCTGACGCGCCTGCAATGGCGGCTGCGGGGCGACTTGAACAAGACTTTGCAGCCGCTGGGGCTGCGCTGGCCCGACCTGGGCCGCACGTCGCGCAAATTCACGTGGCGGCGCATCAAGAGCTGCAACCTGGCTGTCTGGCGCAGCGACCTGGAGAAGGTGAACGGGTTCGACGAGAGCTTCACGGGCTGGGGCCACGAAGATTCGGACCTCGTCGTGCGCCTGTTCCACGCCGGCGTGCGGCGTAAGGACGGCGCCTTCGCCACCGAGGTATTCCACCTGTGGCACCGCGAGGCGCAGCGCGACCATGAGACCAGCAACCGCAAGGTCGTCCTCGAACGCGCTGCGAGCAAGGTTACGCAGGCAACGATCGGGTTGCGCGAACACGCGCAGCCGGCGGGGTAGCGGACCGGCGGGTTGCCGCCGGCGCCGCCGTGTCGACGCGGAACACGCTGACCACCTGGGCCAGCTTCGCGGCCTGCTCCTGCATCGCTTCCGACGCCGCCGCCGCTTCCTCGACGAGCGACGCATTCTGCTGGGTCACCTGGTCCATCTGGGCGATGGCCTGGTTGATGTGCTCGATGCCCTCGCCCTGCTCCTGCGTGGCGCTGCTGATGGCGCCGATCATCGTGCTGACCTTGCGCACGCTGGCGACGATCTCCTGCATCGTCGCGCCCGCTTCCTCCACCAGCTTCGCGCCGTCGTCCACGCGCGCCACGGAATCGCCGATCAGCGCCTTGATTTCCTTGGCGGCCGTCGCGGAACGCTGGGCCAGGTTGCGCACTTCGCTCGCCACCACGGCAAAGCCCCGGCCCTGCTCGCCGGCGCGGGCAGCCTCGACCGCGGCGTTCAGCGCGAGGATATTCGTCTGGAACGCGATGCCGTCGATGACGCCGATGATGTCGACGATCTTGCTCGACGAGTCATTGATCGACGCCATCGTGTCGACCACGCGCGCGACGACTTCGCCGCCGCGGCCCGCCACGTCGGCGGCGGATTCGGCCAGGCGGCTCGCTTCGCGCGCGTTCTCGGCGCTGTTTTTCACGGTCGACGTCAATTCTTCCATCGACGCGGCGGTCTCTTCGAGCGAGCTGGCCTGTTCTTCCGTGCGGCTCGACAGGTCCAGGTTGCCGCTGGCGATCTCGCGCGATGCCGTGGCGATCAGGTCCGTACCCGTGCGCACGTCGGTGACGATGCCGGCCAGCGCGTCGCGCATGCGTTTCATGGCGGCCATCAGGCTCGCATCAAGACCGGCCCGCACGGGCACATCCATGCCCAGGTCGCCGGCCGCGATGCGCTGCGCCACCGCGACGGCGTCTTCCGGATCGCCGCCGATCGAGCCCTCGACGCTGCGCACCACCATCCAGACCAGCACCGTGAGCAGCGCACCGATCACGACCAGCCACGCGGCGGCGCCGGCCAGCTGGGCACGGAAGGCGTGATTCAGGTCGTCGATGTACAGGCCGGTCATGACATACCAGCCCCAGGGCTGATAGGCCTGGATGTACGTGAGCTTGGGCTCCGGCTGCTGCGAACCCGGCTTGGCCCACAGGTAGTCGATGAAGCCGGCGCCGTTGCCGCCCGTGGCCGCGATGCCGTCCACGTAGGGCTTGTGTCCTTCCGGATCGACGGTCTTGTCGATCGCGGTGCCGACCAGTTCCTGCTTGATCGGGTGCATCAGCACGGTCTTGTCGTCGTAGATGACGAGGTAGCCGCTGGTGCCGAAACGCAGCGCCCGGGTGCGCGCCAGCGCCTGTTTTTTCGCCTCGTCGAGCGGCAAGGTGCCGGCGGCGGCGAGGGCCGCGTACTCCTTGGCGATGGACGCGGCCATCTCGCCCGCATTGGACAACTGGGTCTTGCGTTCTTCAAGACGCAGCGCGCGGCTTTGCAAGGCGTTCACGCCGAACACGGCCAGCAGGCAGAACCAGCTGAGGAACAGGGGAAGAAAAAGTTTTTGGCGAAAGGTGAGGTTCATGTCGGTCAACCGTGGATTTCCATAGACCAATATTTATCGTCGAGTACCAGACCAAACTCAATGGCAAAAGGGCAATCGCACCAAAATAATGCAAGACCGGCACAACACCCGTTAACAGTTTGTCTTGCCTTGTGCGTACTGTTCCGTGAAGTCATCCATTAAAATACCGGCTTTGCTGATTCCGGACTGCACATGGCCACGCAAGGCGAGTACGACTATTTCAAGAACATCGGCGCGGACGGCATGCGGCATGCCGCGCACAAACCGTGGTCGGATGCCCAGTGCGGCATGTACCTGATGGAACTCGGCGCCATGATGGGTCTGATGCCCGAAGGCGGCCGCCTGCTGGACATGGGCTGCGGCACGGGCTGGACCAGCGTGCTGTTCGCGAAGAAGGGGTATCGGGTGGTGGGCCAGGACCTGGTGCCGGAAGCGATCGACGCGGCCCGCCAACTGAAACGTGACAACGGCCTGGACCATCTCGACTTCGTCGTGGGCGACTACGAGTCGCTCCCCTTCGAGAACGAATTCGACGTCGTCGTGTTCTTCGACTGCCTGCACCACGCGGTCGACGAAGTGGGCGCGTTGAAAAGCGCGTACCGGGCCCTGAAGCCGGGCGGCATCTGCATCACGTCGGAACCCGGGTTGGGCCACGAGCGGCGCTCGGCGGCCATCATGCAGGAGTTCGGCACCACCGAGCGCGACATGCACCCCGCGAAAATCATCCGCGGTGCGAAGAAGGCCGGCTTCACGGGCTGGTCTGTACACCCGCACGCCCAGTATCTCTACATCGCACTGTACCGGCGCGAGCTGCGCGGCCTGCTCGGCAAGGTGATGCGCATCCCCGGCATGCGCGCGCTCGTGGGCGCGTGCACGGTGCTGTTTTCCAAGCACCAGGCGGGGATCGTCGTCCTCAAGAAGTGATCAGTACTCGACCGCGACTTCCTTCGCGCCCAGGTGCAGCTCGAGCGCGTATTTCAGTTCGTCCGAGGGCGCCACACGCCAGGCGTCGCCCAGCTGCAGCGTGCACGGGATGCCCTGCGGCGTCACGCGCAGGCTGACGGGCAGGCCGTTCTCGTGGCGGTACGGCTGCAGGATCTCGGCCAGCTTCGCCGGCGCGATCGTGCACGCCACGTCCATCTCCAGCTTGTGGCCGTACTGGATGCGCGCCGTCGCGATGTCGAACACCTTCTCGGCCGTGATGCGCAGGCCGCCGTTGAAGCGGTCTTCCGACACTTTACCCACCACGAGCAGGAACTCGTCCTCGCGGAAGATGTTCTTGTGCAGCTCGAACAGCTCGTTGTAGATCGTGACCTCGACGACGCCGGACTTGTCGTCCAGCGAGACGATGAGGATCTTGCCGCGCTGCGTGAGCTGCGTGCGCACGCCCGTGATCACACCGCACAGCATGCGCGGGTCGCGCGACGGTTCCAGGTCCTTCAGCTTGGTCTTCGCGAACCGCCGGACTTCCTGCGCGTACGAATCGAACATGTGACCGGACAGGTAGTAGCCCAGCGCGGTCTTTTCCTCGGCCAGTTTCTGGCGGTCCGTCCACGGCGTCGCCTTCACGTAGTCGGGCGGCGCGACGAGATCGGAATCGTCGCCGCCGAACAGGCTGACCTGGTTCGCGGCAGCAGCAGCCTGGCCCGCCGCTTCCATCGCGAACGCGACCGACGCGAGCAGGATCGCGCGGTCGATGCCGAAGCAGTCCATCGCGCCCGCGCGGATCAGCGATTCGATCGTGCGGCGGTTGATCTGCTTGCGGTCGACGCGCTTGCAGAAGTCGAACAGGTCCTTGAACCTGCCACCCTCTTCGCGCGCCGCGATGATCGCTTCGATCGCGCCCTGCCCCGCGCCCTTCACGCCACCGAGACCGTAGCGGATGTTCTTCACGGGCTTGCCCGTGACGGACGGCGGCGGGCCTTCCGGCGTGAAGCGGAACTGCGATTCGTTGACGTCCGGCGGCAGGATCGTCAGGTTGCACATGTCGATCGAGTCCTCGACGAGGATCTTGATCTTGTCCGTGTCTTCCATCGCGAGCGACATGTTGGCTGCCATGAACGCGGCGGTGTGGTGGACCTTCAGGTACGCCGTGTGATACGACAGCAGCGCGTACGCGGCCGCGTGCGACTTGTTGAAGCCGTAGCCCGCGAACTTCTCCATCAGGTCGAAGATCTCGTCGGCCTTTTCCGTCGTCAGGCCGTCCTTCGCGGCGCCGGCGCGGAAGATCGCGCGGTGCTCGGCCATTTCCTCGGCCTTCTTCTTGCCCATCGCGCGACGCAGCATGTCCGCGCCGCCCAGCGAGTAGCCGCCGACGATCTGCGCCATCTGCATCACCTGCTCCTGGTAGACCATGATGCCGTAGGTCTCGGACAGGATGCTTTCTGTTCGCGGGTCCGGGTAGTCGAACTTTTCCCCGTGTTTTCGTTTACAGAAGTCGGGAATCAGGTCCATCGGGCCCGGACGGTACAGCGCCACGAGCGCGATGATGTCCTCGAAGCGGTCGGGACGCGCATCCTTCAGCATGCCCTGCATGCCGCGGCTTTCAAGCTGGAACACGGCGACGGTCTTCGCGTCGGTCAGCAGTTTATACGTCGGCCGGTCGGTCAGCGGCAGCTTGGACAGCTCGAAATCCTTGTCGACCGGATCGAGCGCGCGGATGTAATTGACGGCGCGGTCGAGGATGGTCAGCGTGGTCAGGCCCAGGAAGTCGAACTTCACCAGGCCGGCCGCCTCCACGTCGTCCTTGTCGTACTGCGACACGACGCCGGCATCGCCGCCCTGCGTGTACAGCGGGCAGAAGTCGGTCAGCTTGCCGGGGGCGATCAGCACGCCGCCCGCGTGCATGCCGATGTTGCGGGTGATGCCTTCGACCTGCTGCGCGAGCTCGATCAGCTGCTTCACTTCTTCCTCGTTCTCGAGGCGTTCCTTCAGCATCGGCTCTTCTTCGATCGCCTCGGCGATCGACACCTGCTTGCCCGGCTTGAACGGGATCAGTTTCGAGATGCCGTCGCAGAAGTTGTAGCCGAAGTCGAGCACGCGGCCCACGTCGCGGATCGCGCCCTTCGCCGCCATCGTACCGAACGTGGCGATCTGCGACACGGCATCGCGGCCGTACAGATCCTTCACGTGCTGAATCACCAGCTCGCGCTTTTCCTGACAGAAGTCGATGTCGAAGTCAGGCATCGAGACGCGTTCCGGGTTCAGGAAACGTTCGAACAGCAGGTTGTATTTCAGCGGATCGAGGTCGGTGATCTTGAGCGCGTACGCGACGAGCGAACCCGCACCGGAGCCGCGGCCCGGGCCGATCGGCACGCCGTTGTTCTTGCCCCACTGGATGAACTCCGCCACGATGAGGAAGTAGCCCGGGAACTTCATCTTGATGATGGTGTTGTTCTCGAACTCCAGGCGCGCCTCGTAGCGCGGCCGTTCCTTTTCGCGCTGCTCTTCATTCGGGTACAACTCGATCAGGCGCTCTTCCAGGCCCTTCTTCGTTTCCGCGACGAGGAATTCGTCGATCGTCATGCCCGGCGTCGGGAAGTTCGGCAGCTGCGGCTTGCCGAGCGTGAGCGTCACGTTGCAGCGCTTGGCGATCTCCACGGAGTTGGCCAATGCACCCGGCAAGTCCTTGAACAGCTCGGCCATCTCGGCCTGCGACTTGAAGCACATGCCTTCGTTGAAGCGGCGCACGCGCTTGGCGTTGGCCAGCATCTCGCCCTCGGCGATACAGACGCGCGCCTCGTGGGCGATGAATTCGTCCTTGCTGATGAACTGCACCGGATGCGTCGCGACGACGGGCAGGCCCATGCGGTTCGCCAGCGCCACCGAGTGACGCACCTGCTGTTCCTGGTTCGGCTGGCCGGCGCGCTGGATCTCCACGTAGAAGTGACCCGGGAAGATGGTCGCCCAGCGCCGTGCGCAGGCTTCGGCCTTGTCCAGGTCGCCGTTGTCGATGGCCTGGCCGATGTCGCCGAACTGCGCGCCGGACAGCACGATCAGGCCGTTCGATTGCGGCACGTCCGGCTCCAGGGTGGAGACGGAGGTCGCGAGCGCTTCCAGCCACTCGACGCGGATCTCCGCCCGGCCCTTGTACTGGTTGGTGAGCCACGCCTTCGACACGAGTTCGCACAACTGCAGATAGCCCGTCTTGTTCTTGCACAGGATGAGCAGGCGGAACGGCTTGTCGCGGTTATCGTCGTTCGTGATCCACGCATCCACCCCGACGATCGGCTTGATGCCCTTGCCGCGCGCCGCCTTATAGAAGCGCACGAGGCAGAAGGCGTTGGCCAGGTCGGTGACACCCACCGCCGGCTGCTGGTCCTTGACGGCAGCAGCCACGAGGTCGTCGATGCGGACGAGGCCGTCGACGATCGAGTATTCGGTATGGACGCGGAGATGGGTGAAGATCGGGGAAGTCATCCTGTCATTTTACCTCGGACGCCCGAATCGCATGGTTGCATCCAGGCACGGTGACGCTCTTGACAAGATGCGGCCGCGTGATCAATCCATCATTGCACAGCCACGCCGGCCTGGACCGGCTTGTCGGCACCGTAGCGGCGGCGCATGCGCAGGAACGGTTCCTCGATGCTGTTATAGCTGAGCGTCGCCAGCGCCCACGTCGCGCCGTAACTGACGGCCACCATGATGGCGGCGTCGAGCCAGCCGCGGCCGGTCGGATGCACGAGCCCGACACGCTGCGCCAGCAGGTGCAGCAGGCCCATGTGCAGCAGATAGAACGAAAAACTGACCTTGCCGCCATGGCACAGCACGCGTTCGACCGGCCCCGGCAGGCGCGGACGGAACCCGACCCAGGCGACGATGAACAAGGCCCAGCCGGCGGACTCCGCCATCGACCAGAAAATCCAGAACGACGATTTCGGCGCTGCGCCGAACGGGGCCAGGCGGTGCATCGTGGCCGTGTCCCACACGACGACCGCCGCCGCCAGCAGGAGCAGCCACG
>Ga0187844_10000683_pt1 | contig 26431 bp, 33 predicted proteins | sample SpaLakP09_SKY_50_FD_134517 | JGI IMG/M metagenome (GOLD analysis project Ga0187844, IMG submission 134517) | Oligotrophic lake water microbial communities from Sparkling Lake, Wisconsin, USA - SP09_SKY_50 | ecosystem: Environmental > Aquatic > Freshwater > Lake | place: USA: Sparkling Lake... | reverse complement strand
TCCTGGAGGCCGAGCGCGCCGACCTGCTGCAGCGCTACCCGGGCGTGGCCGATGTGATCGACCTGGAGAGCGAGCCCCTGCAGAAGCTGCTGCAGGCCCATGCTTACCGCGAGTTGCTGTACCGCCAGCGCGTCAACGAAGCCGCCCGGGCCGCCCTGCTGGCCTTTGCCACCAAGGGCGACCTCGACCACAAGGCCGCCTTCTACGGTCTAGAGCGCCTGCCCGGCGAGTTGGATGAACGCCTTCGCCTGCGCATTGGCCTGCGCATCCGCGCCCTGGCAGGCAATGGCACCCGCGAGCATTACGAACTGATCGCCCTGAGCACCTCGCTCAACGTGCGCGACGCCCTGGCCACCCAGCCCCAGCCAGGTCGGGTGCAGGTGCTGCTGTGGATCGACGATGCCAGCCTGGCCGACGTTACCGCGCTGGCCGTGCTCAATGCCGAGAACGCCGAAGGGGCCCGGCCGCTGGGCGTGCCCGTCACGGTGGCCGTAGCCCAGCCCAGGCCGGTCAACATCAGCGCCCAGATCTGGCGTGAGGCCTCGGCCCCATCCGACCTGGTGGCTCAGCTGCGCACCAGCCTGCCGCTGGCCATGGCCACCTATGCCCGCCTGGGCCGCTCCGTGCCCAGGTCCTGGATCACCACCCAGTTGCACGTCTCTGGCGTGGCCGCGGTGCGCTACGTGGACAACTTGCGGCCCGCCGAGACAACCACTCTGGCCGCCGATGAATACCCGGTGGTGGGCGTGCTGGACCTCACCGACGAGGGAGTTTCCTGATGGCCACCACCGTGACCACCGTCCTCCCACCGGCCTCAACCGCCTTGGAGCGGGCCATCGACCAGGGCATGCCGGCCTGGGATGGTTTGGCCGAGGCCATGGCACCCACCGGCCCCCGCGTGGTCGACGCCTACCCGGAGGCCTTCTATCCCTGGCTGGCCGCCGAATGGGGCCTGGCCGACTTCGCCCGCTACTTCGACAGCCTGGCCGCCTTACTGGAAGCCGGCCGCCCCTGGCTACTGGAACGCGGCACCGCCGCGGCTGTGCGCCGCGTGCTGGGCTGGCTTGGCTTCGACCAAGTGCTGATCGAGGAAGACGGCGCCTACCTGCACATCGATCTCGGCCGGGCCGCCAGCCCCGCCGAGATGGGCGAGATCGCCCGCGTGGTGCGCTCCAGCATCCCGGCCCATATCCGCTTCTATCGGGTGTTCCACAGCTACGACCTGCGCCCCATCACCTTCGACGGTGGCCAGGCCATGGACGTGGGCCAGCTCGACAACGATTCGGGCGTCTGGGTCAGCACCGACACCGGGGACCTGAAGGCCAGCTTCGCCCACCTGCAGGCCCGGGACGTGACGCCCTGGCCTCATGGGGCTATCGAGGCCACGGGCACGGCTGTGCACGCCTTGACCATGCCCCGCGCCGATCGGGTGGATCTGGACGCCTGGAGCCTGGACAGCTACGTGATCGTCGACACCTACAGCGGTGTCGGGGCCATGTTCACCGGCACCTGCGAGGCCCCGACACCCGGTGAGCCGCTGATGGTTCCGGGCCGTCTGCATCAAGCAGAGATTGCGTGGCCTGCCTCCGATCCGACCGGTATCCGCACCGACGCCAATGCCGTCGAGATCTCAAGCCCCATGCCGGCGCCTCGCCGCTGGGTGGGCCCTTGGGATTCCAGGCCCTGGCGCACCTCCATTGAATCCAAGCACACACAGGACTGACCACCATGGCAACCCTCCAAGAATCCGGCCGCATCGCCCTGGCCATCGCCGTCGCCAGCCAGCCCATCCACCTGGCCTGGGGCCACGGCTCTCCCGCCTGGGATGACGCGCCCCAGCCCGAGGGCAACACCAACACCGCGCTGGTCGACGAGATCGGCCGCCGGGCCTCCACCCAGGTGGGCTACTGCCGACCCGACGCCAATGGCGAGATTGAGCTGGCCACCGGCCGCTACACCCTGTCGGCCGAGCCGACCACCTACGTCTATGTGCGCTTCGTTTTCGCGTTTGCCGAGGCCGCCGGCGAGACCATCCGCGAGCAAGGGATCTTCCTGGGCACTCAGGTCAAGCCCGGCCTGCCCGCCGGCCAGCGCTACTTCCTGCCCGCCGATCTCACCAGCCCTGGCCGCCTGTACGCGCTCGAGCGCGTGCCTGCCTTCCCTCGCAATGGCGCCACCCGCCAGATCTTTGAGTACGTGCTGCCGTTCTGACCCATCCCGCCGACGCAGCTCTGCTCACTCAGGAAAATCACAATGACCATTTACAACCGCTTCGACCCGGCCAAGCGCTACAACCGGGTGCTGTTCAATGCCGACCGCGTGCTCCAGTCGGCCGAGCTCAACGACATGCAGGCCGCGCTGATCCACCGGGCCAAGGCCGTCTCTGATGTGCTGTTCAAGGACGGTGGCATCGTCGAGGGTGCCGGCATCGTCGTGAACTCGACCACCGGCGCCACCCTGTGCGAGGCAGGCCTGGTCTACGTGGACGGCACTGTGCGCCCTGTGCCCGCCGGCCAGCTCCAGATCGCCACCGTGGGCATCGTCAACGTGGGTGTATACCTGCAGGTCGCGGTGGTGACCGAAGAGCAAGACCCCACCTTGCTCAACCCCGCCGTAGGCACCCGGGGCTATCAGGAGCCCGGCGCCTGGCGCGAGCAGGTGACCCTGGTTTGGGGCTTCAAGGGAGACGGCCAAGCTGGCGACTTCTACCCGCTGTGGGCCGTGGAAGATGGCTCGGTGCGCGCCCGTGAGGCCCCGCCCAACTTGGACGCCATCACCCAGGCCCTCTCGCGCTACGACCGCGACAGCACTGGCGGCACCTACGTGGTGCGCGGCCTGGAGGTGGTCATGGGCGCGGATCTGCCCACCGGCCAGCAGGTCTACACCCTGGCCGAGGGCGCGGCTCGCATCAGCGGCCGGGGCCTGGAACTGCCCGCCTCGCGCCGTGTGGTGTACGACGCCACCCCCGAGCTGCTGGCGATCGAGGACGAGCCCCACGCCTCGACCACAGAGGGCCTGCAGCACATCGCCTTCGACCGCACCCCGGCTGTGGGCACGCTGACGGTCAAGATCACCGTTCGCAGCACCCACGACATCGTGCACGGCGGCTTCAATGGCGCGGCCGACCCGTTGCCCGACACCAGTGTGCTGCTGGTCGAATCGGTCAAGCAGGGCGCGACGGTCTTTGCCAAGGACGTGAGCTGGAAGCTCACCGCCGGCCAGATCGACTGGAGCCCGGCCGGTGCCGAGCCCAACCCGGGCAGCACCTACCAGGTCACGTACCAGCACATCATCACCGCCCAGGTCAGCAACCTGACCAGCACGGGCTTTGACGTGGCCGGCGCCCTGCAGGGCTCCCTGATCCTGGTGAGCTACCAGCAGGCCCTGCGCCGCTACGACCGCCTGTGCATGGACAGCGACGGCAACATCACCTGGATCCGGGGCGTGCCGGCCGAATGGAGCCCGGTGGCCCCCACCGTGCCGCAGAACTGCCTGAGCCTGGCCACCGTGTACCAGAGCTGGGACAGCAACCGCCGAATCGACCAGGACGCCGTGCACATGGTGCCCATGCAGGAGCACGCCGCTCTGAAGGTGATGGTGCGCCGGGTGTTCGAAGACCAGGCCGAGCTGCGCTTGTCCCTGGACATCTCGGGCCGCAACAGCGGCATCAAGAAGGGGATCTTCGCTGACCCGTTCCTGAACGATTCGATGCGTGACGCCGGCGTGGCCCAGACCGCCGCCATCTCGGGCGGGGCGCTGCGCCTGCCGATCGCCATCACCGTGCACCAGCTCGGCCTGGGCATCACCGAACGCCAGGCCCTGGCCCACGGACACAAGGCCGTGATCTCGCAGACCATGCGCACCGGCCAGATGCTGGTCAACCCCTACGCCGCCTTCGACCCGCTGCCCACCGACCTGGTGCTGCAGCCGGCCGTGGACCGCTGGATCGAGGTGCAGACCCAGTGGGCCAAGCCCATCGAGCAGGTGTTCTACGTGGGCAGCGGCAGCAACACCGTCACCACCGAGGCCAACATCCTGGCCGAGTCGTCGACGGCCTTGGAGACCCTGCGCCAGATCGAGGTGCAGTTCGAGAGCCATTTCGGGCCCGGTGAGACCGTGGCGGCCATGACCTTCGACGGCATCGCGGTGCAGCCCACCGCCCTGAACGGTGGCGCGCTGGCGGCCAACGCCCAAGGACTGCTGCAAGGCAAGTTCACCGTGCCAGCCAACGTGCCCGCCGGCACCAAGAGCGTGGAGATCACCGGCTCGGGCGGCAACCATGCCAGCGCCCTGTTCACTGGCCAGGGCACCCTAGTGCAGCGCGAACAGCAGCAGATCGTGAAGTACTGGTATGTGCGCACCGACCCGCTGGCCCAGACCCTGACCACCTCGGCCACCGTGCACCTGACCGGTGTCAACCTGTGGTTCACGGCCAAGGGCACCAGCGACGTGCTGGTGCAGTTGCGCGAGGCCGAGAACGGCTACCCCACGGCCCGCGTGCTGATCGAGGCCCGCCTGCAGCCCGCAGCGATCGTGCTGGACGGCAAGACCCAGGTCACCTGGTCGCCCGTGCTGGCCGATGCTGGCCGGGAGTACTGCGTGGTGCTGCTGTGTGACGACGCCACTACCGCGGTGGCCGTGGCCGACCTGGGCAAGTGGGATGCCACCAACAGCCGCATCGTCACGGCACAGCCCTATCAGGTGGGCGTGCTGCTCTCCAGCAGCAATGCCAGCACCTGGACGGCCCACCAGGACCGCGACATGGCCTTCGAGCTGCTGGCGGCCGACTACACCCAGACCGAGCGCCTGATCGACCTGGGCACCGTGGACGTGGTGGACGCCACCGACCTGCTGGTGCAGGCCTATGCGCACCAGCCCTCGGCCGCGTCGAGCTGTGTGTTCCGCCTCACACTGGACAACGGCAGCGTGATCGAGGCCGCCCCTGGTCAGGTGGTGACGCTGGCCTCTCGGTACACCGGCCATATCCAAGCCTCAGCCCGTCTGCGGGGTGTCGGCTCGCTTGGCGCCATCCTGGAGCCTGGCATCCAGCTGGTGGTGGGCTCGCTTCAGACCGCCGGCACCTACATCAGCCCCCTGGTCAACGCCGGCGGCCAGGTCAGCGTGCGCGTGGTGCTCGAGGCGGATCTGCCTGCCGGCAGCTCGCTCACCTTGCATGCCCAGAACCAAACCGCCGGCGCCTGGACGCCTGTGCCCTTTGTGAGCAGCAGCCCCCAGACCGCTGGCGTGATGGAGCTGGTCTACCAGCTCGACAACTACGCCGCCGACAAGGCCCGCCTGCGCCTGAGCCTGACGGGCACCCACGCGGCTCGCCCGGCCATCACCAACCTGCGCGCCGTGGTGCTGTGACACAGGCAAGAGAGACCCTGAAATGACCACTGTCAACGACATCACGCCCAACCTGGGCCTGGCGCTGCCTCACCCGGCCAACGACGCCGATGTGGACATCATTCGCCTGCGCAACATGATTCAGACGCTGGATGCGGCCATCCCGGCGCTGCTGACCAACGCCATGGGCAATGTGCTGACCAGCCTGCATGCCGAGCTGCAGACCGTCATCGGCGCCTTGAACACCGTGGCTCCGGCCGGCAGCGCACTGAGCACCGCGCAGTGGACCAACGCGCGCGCCGTGCTGCTCGATCGCCTCGATGCAGCCATCACCAGCCGAGCGCCGGCCTCCACTGCCTTGAGCACTGCGGTTTGGACCAACGAGCTGGCCCAGTTGCTCAGCACAGGGGCGGACAAGCCGATTTCTCAATACACGGAGAGCCCGCTGTATCGCGTGTCTGGCCTGGTTTCAGTTCCTGATGGGACCAGATACATCGAGGCACTGCTCTGCGGTGGTGGCGGTGTGAATTTTGGTGGGGTGGAGATCCACCGTATCCCAGTGATTGCGCCCACCATGACCCTCACAGTCGGAGCCGGAACTGCATGGTCCTACGGTGGAGTCACCTCGGTGGAGATCAATGGAACGCTCTACGCGTCCAACAGCCAGGGCTCAACGACCGGCGCGTCCACCGGATTGCTCTGGCGTCCCTTCAGTCCTGGCGGAGGAGGGGCTGTCGGATGGCATGAAGTCAATGCCTTCGACCAGTACTACGAGCAATACGACACAGGCCAGCCAGGCGCCTCTCTCACCCCTTACCAAATCTGGGGGCTGAGCGGCTTTCCGGGTGCGGTCGGCATCACGGCATTTCAGTCATCCCGCGCTCAGAACGCCTACGGCGGTGGTGGAGGCGGGCTTCTGGGCCCAGGCGGGGCAGCAACTGCAGCCAGCCCTGGCCAGGGCGGCGATGGCGGTGGCGGTCGGGGATTTCCTGCGGGTGTTGGTTCTGCCACGGGCGGGAATGGATTCGCGAAATTTCGATTCTTCAAGTGAGAGAAATGATGGTCAACGCAACCAATCAAACAGAGTTCGCAAAGCGCCTCGCACTGATCAAAGGGGGCACCGTGATGAACATCATCATGGCAACCGACGATTTCGCTGCCCTGCAGGCCGACAGATGGCAGGCCATCCGTGAAACGACCGCGGACTGCCAAATCGGCTGGTCTTTTGACCCGGAGACTGATGTGATCAGCGCGCCCGTGACGGAGGTCACCGAACCGCCGGCCCTGGCCATCGTGGTCAAGTCCATTCAGGCTGGTCCGGAAAACGCCGCTCATCTCTCGGTGAACGAAGCGATGACCGAGGTCACCTGCGTGGCTGGCACGCGACTGAGCGTCCAGGCTGAGCTGCAGCTTGACGGTGAGGCATTCCCATCGGACGGGTCGTTTCGGCTGCCCATGCGGGCCAGTGATGGCCGAGAGCGATTCCTGCTGGCCACCATGGTGCAAGGGGCGATCAGCCTGCAAGCGACCATGGCCGACAGCGGCCGGTGGATGGTCAGGGAATCCGGCGTGAATGAGGCCCTTCCGCCTGACCAGCGCATGCGCTTTGCCGGCATCACGATCTTTGTGGTGGAGGCCTGACGTGGGCGAATGGTTCTTGAACGTCCTGATCGGGCTGGACCAGCTCGTCAACACCTTACTGGCCGGCGAACCCGACGAAGCCCTGTCATCGCGCGCCCACCGCATGCGGGAGAAGGGCCAGCCCGTCTGGGGCTGGACTGCCCGAGCCATCAACACCTTGTTCTTCTGGCAGGCGGACCACTGCCGCGAAGCCTTCGAGGCTGAGCAGCGCCGCCTGCAGCAGCCTCCGGCGCTGCGCAACTGACCGCCGGATCCCTTTCAAAGTTTTTCAACCTGGAGCCATCAATGTCTTCTGCCAACTACCACCACGGCGTACGCGTCACGGAAATCTCTGCCGGCCTGCAGGCCATCACCATGATCTCGACGGCCATCATTGGCCTGGTGGCCACCGCGCCCGACGCCGACGCCACCGTGTTCCCCCTGAACACCCCCGTGCTGGTCACCAAGATCAACACCGCCATCGACAAGGCCGGCGTGCAGGGTACGTTGGCCCCGTCCCTCACCGCCATCAGCGAGCAGACCCGCCCCATCCTGGTGGTGGTGCGCGTGGCCGAGGGCCAAGGCGCCGACCCCCAGGCCAAGCAAGCCGACCAAGACGCCAAGGTGATCGGCACCAGCGTGGGCGGGCGCTACACCGGCCTGCAGGCCCTGCTGGCGGCCCAGGCCCAGTTGGGCGTCAAACCCCGCATCCTGGGCGCGCCAGGCCTGGACAGCGAGCCCGTGGCCGATGCCCTGGTGTCGGTGGCCAAGAAGCTGCGCGGCTTTGGCTATGCCGCAGCCCACGGCGAGGACGTGAGCGGGGCCATGGCCTACCGCGACCTGTTCGGCGCCCGCGAGCTGATGCTGCTGTGGCCCAACTGGAAGAAGTTCGATGTCAACGCCGCCGGCATTGTCGAGGCCCCGGCCGTGGCCTACGCCATGGGCCTGCGCGCGCGCATCGACCAGGAATATGGCTGGCACAAGACCTTGTCCAATGTGCAGATCAACGGCGTGCAGGGCATCAGCCGCGACGTGCACTGGGACCTGCAAAGCCCCGACACCGATGCGGGCCTGCTCAATGCCGCCGGCGTCACCACGTTGATCCAGTCCAACGGCCACCGCTTCTGGGGTAGCCGCACCACCAGCAGCGAGGAGCTGTTCGCCTTCGAGAGCACCACCCGAACCGCCCAGGTGCTGGCCGACACCATGGCCGAGGGCCACATGTGGGCGTCGGATAAGACGCTGCACCCAAGCCTGGTGAAGGACATCTTGGAGGGCGTCAACGCCAAGTTTCGCGAGCTCAAGACCGGCGGCTACATCCTCGACGGCAAGGCTTGGTACGACGAGGAAATCAACACCACCGCCACCCTCAAGGTCGGCAAGCTGCGCCTCGACTACGACTACACCCCGGTGCCGCCCCTGGAAGACCTCGAGTTTCAGCAACGCATCACCGACGCGTATTTCAGCGACTTCGCCGTGCGCGTCGGCACGGGTCTGTAAGCCCGCAGCACCTTTTCAACCCCTGATCACTGGAGAACCTCATGGGACTGCCCAAGAAACTCAAGAACTTTGCCCTGTTCGTCGACGGCGTGAGCTATGTCGGCGAGACCGAAGAGGTCACCCTGCCCAAGCTCACCCGCAAGATGGAGAAGTACCGCTCGGGCGGCATGGCCGGCGAGATCGAACTGGATCTCGGCTCGGAAGCCATGGAGATGGACTGGAAGGCCGCCGGCTGGATCTCCGACATCCTCAAGCAGTGGGGCGTCACAACCCACAACGGTGTGCTGTTGCGCTTCGCCGGCATGCTCCAGTCGGATGATTCCGAATCCGTCGACTCGCTGGAGGTCGTGGTGCGCGGCCGCCACAAGGAATTTGACCCGGGCAAGGCCAAGGGCGGCGACAAGACCGAAATCACCATCAAGTCGGCGATCAGCTACTACAAGCTCACGGTCAATGGCACCGCCCTGATCGAGATCGACGTGGTCAACATGATCGAGCTGGTCAACGGCGTGGACCGCATGCAGCAGGTGCGCGCCGCTCTTGGCATCTGATCTTGGCATCTGATGCCCACCTCGGGCGGCCCCAGGCGGGCCGCCCAGCCCCATTACCCAATCTCCTGAAATCCCATGACCACCCCTGAATCCACCACCGCCGCCACCCCCAACGCCATCCCTGCAGCCCAGACCGACACCGCCGTGGTGCCCCTGGAAACACCCATCAAGCGCGGCGATCAGACCATTACCTCGGTCACCCTGCGCAAGCCCAAGAGCGGCGAACTGCGCGGCCTGTCGCTGTCGGCCCTGATGCGCGTCGACGTCGACTCGCTGCAGGTGCTGCTGCCGCGCATCAGCTCGCCCACCCTCACCAAGTTCGACGTGGCCAACATCGACCCGGTCGACCTGGTAGCCCTGGGAAGCGAGGTGCTCGCTTTTTTGCTGCCGAAGGATCAGGTGCAGGCCTTCCTGAACGCGTAGAGAGCGCCATGGCCGACCTGGCCGTGGCCTTTCACTGGCCGCTGTCGGAGATGACCCCGATGACGGTGGCCGAGCTGATGGCCTGGCGAGAGCTGGCCATCGAGCGGCTGAACCCTGACGACTGACCCCAAGGAAAACTGAACATGGCTGCAGACATGCTGCGCCTGCGCGTGGTGCTTGACCTGGCAGACCGCGCCCTGGCCCCCCTCAAACGCATCACCCAGGGCAGCAAGGCCACCGCCCAGGCCCTGAGCGCCACCCGCAAGGAACTGCGCGACCTGAACGCCCAGCAGGGCGCCATCGACCGCATGCGCGGCCTGCAGCAGCAGCTCGCGGCCACCGGCCAACAGACCAAGGTGGCCACCGTGATGCTGGCCCAGTTGCGCCAGGAAACACCGGCCACGGCCACCGAACAACGCAAGCTGGCCCAGCAGATCGCCACGGCCGAGAAAGAGCTGCAGCGCCTGAACGCCACCAGCGACACCCTACGCCAGCGCCTGATCGCCGTGCGCCGCGCCATGAAAGAGATGGGCATCGGCAACGTGACCGAGGCCGAGGCCCGGCTGCGCACCCAGATCGACGCCACCACCCGCTCGGTGGAGCGCCAACAGGCCCAGCTCTCGCGCCTGGCCAAGATCCGCGAGACCACCGCCAGCCAGGGCATGAAGGCCGGCCTGGTGGTGGGCGCCGGCGTGGCCATGAATGCCGCCGGCCGCAAGGGGATCGACATCGGCATGGCGCCAGTCAAAGACTTTGCCGCCCATGAGGACGCCATGCTGGGCATCGCACGCCAGGTGCCGGGCGCCCGAGACGAGATGGGCAAGTTGACTGAGGTGTACCGCCTGGCGGAGCAACAGGTGCGAGAGCTGTCAGGCCAGGTGCCCCTGGCCACCACCCAGATCGCGGCCATGATGACGGCCGCAGCCCGCATGGAGGTGCCCACCGACCAGCTCAAGGAATTCACGCTGATGGCCAGCGAGATGGCCACCGCCTTCGACGCGGTGCCCGACCAGGTGACCGAGTCCATGGGCAAGGTGGCCAAGAACTTCAAGATCCCGCTCACCGAGATCCGGGGCCTGGCCGATTCGATCAACTACCTGGACGACAACGCCATCAGCAAGGGGGCCGACATCATCGGCTTCTTGAACCGCACCTCGGGCGTGGTGTCCACCGTGGCCATGTCGGCCAAGGATGCCGCAGCCCTGGGCAGCACCTTGCTGACCTTGGGCGAGCGCGAAGAGACCGCCAGCACAGCCACCAATGCCATCGTGCAGAAGCTGGCCGCCGCCACCAAGGGCACCAAGAAGTTCCACGCGGCCCTGGCCGAGATCGGGCTGAAGGACACCGCCATCCAGAAGGGCATGGCCACCGATGCCATGGGAACCCTGACCAAGGTGCTGGATTCGATCAGGGCTCTCCCTCAAGACAAGCGCATCGGCGTGATGGTGGAACTGGTGGGCCTGGAGCACAGCGATACCCTGGCCAAGTTGGTGGACAAGCCCGAGGAGCTGACCCGCCAGCGCGAACTGGCCAACGGTGACGCCGGCAAGGGCTCGATGGCGCGAGAGGCCGCGGCCCGCAACGCCACGCTGTCGGCACAGTGGAAGATGTTCCAAAACCGTACCTTCAACCTCAAAGCGGCTATCGGAGAGAACCTCAAGCCTGGCCTGATTGAGTTGATGAACGGCATCAACCCTGTGCTCGAAAAGACGGCGGCCTGGGTCAAAGAGAACGAAGGGCTCGTTTCAGGCGTGCTCAAGGTGGTACTGGCCGGGTCCGCTCTGCTGGCCGTGCTGGGCGCGGTGATGATCCCGGTGGGACTGCTGGCCGGCAAGTTCATCCTGATGCGCTACCTGATGACGACGCTGGGTGTGAAGCTATTCGGCCTGGGGCCGGGCATGGGCCTGCTGTACAAGGTCGGCTTCATGGCTGGGCGGGCGTTTGCGGTGCTGGGCCCCATCCTGACCGCCGCCGGTTCAGCCATCGTTCGCCTGGGCGCCCTGATGCTGGCCAACCCAATCGGGCTCGCCCTTACGCTGATCGCCGTGGCCGCCTTCATGGTCTGGCGCAACTGGGACGGTATCAAGGGCGGGCTGATCGCGATCTGGGAGACCCTGTCGGGGGCCGTGAGCGGCTGGTGGAACAGCATCAGCACGGGCGGCCAGGCCGCCTGGCAGTACGTGGTGGACCTGAAGAGCCGCTTCCTGCAGGCCGGCGCCGACCTGATGGCGGGCCTGACCGATGGCATCACCAGCCGGCTGGCGGCCGTGCGCGACACGATTGCCGGCGCGGCTGACTCGGTGGCGCAGTGGTTCCGAGACCGCCTGGGCATCAAGAGCCCCAGCCGGGTCTTCATGGAGGCCGGCGGCTTCATCAGCGAGGGCACCGCCCTGGGCATCACCGGGCGCCAGGACCTGGTGCGGCGCGCGGTGCTGGCCATGGCGGGAACGGCCGTCGCCGGCGCCTCGATGGCGGCCGATGGCCTGGGCTCCGATGCCCAGCCCCTGGTGCTGGCCCAGCGCCCAGTGATGGCGGCCCGCCAGGCCGGTGCCGGCGGATCTGCCGCCGCCGCACCGGCCAGTAGCCACCAGATCACCATCAATGCCACCCAGGGTATGGACCCGCAGGCCATTGCCCGCGCGGTGTCGGCCGAGCTGGACCGGCGAGACAGGGCGGCCCGGTCGCGGGTGCTGTCCAGCATGAGCGATATCGATTGAAAGAGAGCCCACCATGATGATGAGCCTCGGCCAGTTCGTGTTCAGCCTGAACACGCTGGCCTTTGAAGAGCTGAAGCGCCAGACCACCTGGCGCCACCCCAGCAACTCCCGGGTCGGTCAGCGCCCAGCCCGTCAGTTCGTCGGTCCAGGTGATGACACGATCAACCTGACCGGCGTGCAGGTGCCCGAGTTCATGGGCACCAGGCAGTCGCTGCCCCAGTTGCGCGACATGGCCGACAGTGGCCGGGCCTGGGCGCTGGTGGACGGTGCCGGCGGCGTGTACGGGGCCTGGGTGATCGAGGGCATCAGCGAGACCGGCTCGGTGTTTGTGGCCCAGGGCGTGCCGCGGCGCATTTCATTTGACCTGAGCCTGGCCCGGGTGGACGACAAGATGGCCGATGCGAGCGGTGGCGTGAACCCTGGCGAGCCCTGGCCGGTGGACTGGTGGATCTGATGGCGACAAACCCTTACATGGACCGGGCACCCTATCGGGCCCCTGACTTTGCCTTGACCATCGACGGCCGGGACATCACCCCCTCGATCGATGCTCGGCTGGAAAGCCTGTCACTCAGTGAGTGCCGCGGCAATGAAAGCGATCAGCTCGACCTGGTGCTCAACGACAGCGACGGCGCCGTGCGCCTGCCCCCGCGCGGAGCTGAGATCGCGCTGCGCCTTGGGTGGGCGGGACAGACCTTGATCGACAAAGGCCTGTTCACCGTCGATGAGGTGGAGCACAGCGGTTCACCCGACCAGGTGCACATCCGCGCCCGGGCCGCCGACATGCGCAAGAGCCTGCGCATCCGCCGCGATCAGAGCTGGCACGCCACCACCCTGGGCGACATCGTGGGCACCATTGCCAAGCGGCATGAACTGCAGGGCAGGGTGGATGCCGCGCTGTCGAGCGTGAAAATCGGTCACATCGACCAGACAGGTGAAAGTGACCTGCACTTCTTGACCCGCCTGGCAACCCAGCACGACGCCGTTGCCACCGTCAAAAAGGAGCGCTTGGTGTTCTTGCCCATCAACGGCACGCGCAGCAGCTCAGGGCAGGCCCTGGCTAAGGTCGCGATCAGCCGAGACGACGGCGACCAGCACCGTTTCCACATCAGCGACCGCGACAGCTACAGCGGCGTGCGGGCCTACTGGCACGACGCTGGCCGAGCCCGCCGGCGCGGTGTGCTGGTCGGCAAGAAGGGCCACGAGAAGCGGCTGAAGGACACTTACGGCAGTGAGGCCGATGCGTTGGCCGCGGCCCGAGCAGAGATGAACCGGATCGCTCGTGGGGCGGCTACGCTTGAGCTGACGCTGGCCCTCGGCCGCCCGGAGCTGATGCCGCAGACCCCGGTCACCGTGAAAGGCTTCAAATCGGACATCGACGGCACAGCCTGGCTGGTGGTGAAGGTGCACCACCACCTCGGGGACGCTGGACTCACCACCCGTGTCGAACTCGAAACAGGGGCGGTTCCAGACGACGATACGGCTCAGGAGGACGACGCCACAGGCGACAGCTCGAGCATCGGTTCGGATGACTGATCGAATGATGAGGAGGCTCGGCCACCGCTGCCAATGACAGGAGTCACTAGCCACACCTGCTCATGCTCCCAGACCCGGTCGCCCTCGACGTGCAGTTGGATGCCTCGCAGCACGAAACCGCGCTCAACGACATGGGTCATCACTGGGTCAGCCAGAACCTCAGCGGGTACGGCAACCATCCCCTGCATCTGAATCAACTGGGCCATGTGTGTGGCCCGCCTGAAAGAGGAGATGCGCGCATCCATTTCGACCATTTGGAGGCGCCCCTCTATGGGCGCAGGCCACTCATCCCGGCGCAAGCGCAGGCCTCGATCTCTGAGCTGTATGACAGTGCAAAACACTGGTCAAATATACAGCACAACAAAAATCTCACCTACTTTCACTTTCCATGGCACTCCAAACAGGGGTCCCGTCATCGAGCTGGCACACCCTGAACTGGCCTTCGAGCATCTCGATCATTGAGCCCAGCGAATACGTGCTCCCCTCGTAATGGCAAAGCACGGCAGGATCCGGGCCGATGACGGGGCGGCCACCGTTGTTCACCAGGACCCCGAACAGCACGGCCAGGAAGATCATGACGATGGCGAGTGCGGTAAAAAAAAACCCTGCAGCCCCATGCGGGGGCTGAGCGAAACGAACTTGCCGATGTGGGTGACAGAGTCACCAGCCACGAGACTTGCGACGTCACGGCCAATATCCAAATCCTGAGCCAACCTGATCTCCCGGCGGTGTTGTTTGGTCCGCCTTTTCGTGTTGGGATGATCAACTGTTTTGAGCTTCTTTGCAGCGTTGAAATAGATCGGACGTCCGCGATTCCGAATCGTGCTTCATGATGCCAATTTTTGGCAGCTTTCAGATAAGCTTCCGTTATGGCGAACACACACGTACCCATCAGAAAGCCTTACCAGCACTTCATTTGGCAGCACTACCTCAAGGCGTGGGTGACGAACGGCTCACTTCATTGCTTGATGGATGAACGGATTTTCGCTACTGGTACCAAGTCACTTGGTGTTGAGAACAACTTCTATAAATTGCAAGACTTAACCAGTGAAGAGATAAAACTAATTCGACTGCTAACAGTTGAGCAGGCTTCACCGATCGCGCGACGCCACTACGAAATGGTGCTTCACAACATCCTCAGTCCGCTGCTCCTATCGCAACAGCACCCTGAACTACTCCAACAACCTGAAGTTCTGGAGTTGCTGGAAATTCATAAAACAAATGCCATAGATGACCAGCACACTGTTATTGAGGGGAAGTTCGTTCCGCTTCTCGCCCGCTGCCTAAAGGAAGATATCACATGGTTTGATGATCCCCAGAGTGCTATTGCGTTCTGTAATTTCATTGCCGCTCAGCACATGCGAACTAAGGCCGTTCAATCAAGAGTCATTGAGAGGCTGAGAAATCGAATAAAACTGGATGTAAGTCGCATCTGGGGAGTAATTGGTCTTATTTATGGATTTAATCTTGGGTGCAGTATGTTTATGGGCAGAAAAGACCGGCCGCTTATTCTTGTTCGTAATGAGAGTTCAATGCCATTCGTTACATCCGACCAGCCGGTAGTTAATCTCGATGCTGATGGAGAAAATGCGCCAGAGCAGATGACAATTTACTATCCAATCTCGCCAAGACTCGCTTTGCATATTGGCGAGCCGGGGAGGCCTACGCTTCCAGAGTTCGGTTTAACCGAAGAAGAAATCGTAACTCTCAATTTGCAGATGACTGCAAGAAGTCAACGTCAAGTCTATGCTTCCGAGATGAGTGTGCTAGAAAAAATTCGAGCAACTAGAGGCGGTGCAAATTCAGATTTGGAACTTTGAATTCAGGGCGCCAATTTGTTTGCGGGAGCTAATATTGACTTGGAATAATATCCACCCCACGCCCGTAACATATATCGGAGAAATCGCCGGCATTAAAGGTTGCGAAAGAGCTTATTCTCATATCGCTGCTGTCAATCATCACCCTTAAGAGGCAATCAGTGAAGCTGAGAGGACGTTGCCTGCGGATTGATGAATTAAATGAATGATCAAGTGCGGATTGACGAAATGGAGCATCGTCAATAATACTTACTCGTGCCGATTTAAGAATCTTCTCAAAACCCGTTAGTGCAATTTTGTTTTTTGCAAATCTCGTGCAAACTGTTTCGTAGATTACTGGCCAGGGAATAATGGCATTCATGGATTGAATATAATCGGCAAGTTTGTCGATTTCGACGCGCTCATGGGGGTGATCGTTCTTGTCAAAAATGGCATACCACACCCCCGTATCAACTAATATGTTGGCCAATTACGCTCCTTCTTCATCTACTACTTCATCCTCATTTGATGCGCATCCAGTCCATGGTGCATCTCGACGTCCACCAAAAATAAAGGCGCCCTTATTTTTGGTGGTCGCATGATCACGATAAATAACATAAATTCTTGTTCTGTTGTTTATATTAATTCTATCTTTTAGATCAATCTTGAGTTGGTCTTTGATTGGTTTTTCGTGTTCGTAATTAAAAAATGCCAAGGAGTCGCCACACTCTTTCGCCTTGTGCTCGTCAAGCCACTCATACAATGATGAATAGTCGCCTTGAACACCTAAATCATATGAAAGCCAAATTGCACTTTTAGTCACAATCAATCACTCCTGAAAAATGAGGGTTTATTTTCGCGCCTTGCCAACATTGAATGACACAGGAGCATGGTTGATTTGATCGCCGTGGACCGTCTGGCCAACATCGCCACCGATATGGATCCTGACAGGCCGCTCTTTTATCTTCTGTGCTTTGACAGGAGCTATCGGTAAAGGGTTGAAGCGAAGCTCTAGCCCTTGAGGCAGTATTGAATCTGCTCCATCGAGTGAAAGATCGAGTTGCCAGCGCAGTTCGTCGTCGTCCTCCTCACCAACAGATCTGAGCGGTAGTTCAGACCCTGTGGTGATGTCAATCCGAGAAGGTACGTCCCCTTGGAATGGGCCAATCTTCCAAACGACAGAAACAGGTGACCGTTTGCGATACACCAACAGGATGTGGCTGGCTTTTCCGTCTGGATAGGGCGTGAGTGCCACAGGTTGAATCACCCATTCCCGTGAATCCTTGGGAGCGAAGCTGACGACCTTCTGCAGCTCTTTTTTGGTGAGTTTTGTGATCCTGTTGTCCTTGACCTCACGCACGTAGTCCAACAGCAGCGCCAAGCCTGCTGGCGAGACTCTGCCACCACCTTCGCCATCTGGAAAGATGCCCCTGTTCTGAAGTGCCACGAGTACAGCCATCTCGGGCTCTGCACCCGGGAGCGCCTGCGAAGGCTTGGCGCGCGCTCCAGTGATGACGTACATGGCATCAATGCCCAGGTCATTCACTTTCGCCAAGTAGTCAGCATTTGGGTAGCTGCTACCTTTTTCATAGCTGTGTTGTGTGAGTGGCTTTACTCCGCCGTACTCCGCGAGCGCTGCTTGGCTCAACTTCAGACGCTCTCGTTCGGAGCGCAGGCGATCACCGATGCTATGTAAAACCATAAACTTTATTGACTCCTATGTTTTTTCATAAGAGAATGCGACCACTATGTAATTTCATGGGTGCCCATGCTACCCGACACACATAGAAGTAACTGCCTCTTAAGGACCAACAGATGCCACGCAAACGCGCCCCACACGGGGTTGAAACCACCAAGCCCATTGCAATGCGCCTCTTCCCGCAGGAGCTGATCGACTTCAAGGCGCTCGCCGAAAAGGAAGACCGCCCGCTGGCCAACATGGCCCGCCTGATCGTCATCCGAGCGCTGAACCACTACCAGCGCACAGGCTCGCTGCCCAGTTGAACCAGCCCGCTGAGACGGAACTCAGGTGCTCCCCCAAGAAATCCCCAACCTCCTTTACTGACCATGTCCAAAATCTCCTTCTCCATCCAGTACGCCGGCCTGACTCTGCAAGTCGCCAAAAACGATCAAGGTCAAGAAGTCACACCCCTGAAACCCATTGCAGATCTGTTCGGTCTGGAGTGGGTTCGTCAACGAAAGCGTGTGACGGAGGGGGTCTACTACCCTCGCTTTTTGGGGACCGTCCAAGTACCTATGTACTCGGCAGATGGGCAACGCCGCGAACAGACCTGCATCCTGCTTTCGCGAGTAGCTGCCTACCTTTCGAGCATCAGTCCCGAACGTGTGCGCGCTGCAGGAAACATTGACGGCGCCGATTTCCTGATCGCCAAACAGGAAGAGTGGGCCGATGCCTTGCACGACTACGAAGAGCTGGGCGTGGCTGTGAACCTCAACCATGCCAAGACCCAAGAAGTGCTCCGCCGGCATCGCATGTCGTTCGCCCAACTGATCTCGATCAAGAGCAAAACGCCCGACGTGGCGGACCGCCAGGCCCTCGGATCCCTCATCGAGAAGATGGCTGGCGAACTGGGGCTGCCCTATCAGCGCGATATCCCTGCCTGAAAGACCATCGAACAAGTCGCCCCTCCCTGGTGTTTGGTGCCACCCAACAGCCGTGACAGCGTGAACTATTTGGCTATCAACATGCGAACCCCATTTTTCGTTGACAGGGAAATCACCCTTTTGGAGCTGGCCCCATGAGGATGCGTTGCCCCCACTGCAAGGCCACTGCGCACTCGCGCACCAGCGCCCAAGTCACGGACCTGACCCGAAAGGGCATCTTCGTGTGCAGCAACTACGAGTGCGGCCACACCTTTTCTGTCATCTCGACGGTTGAGCACACCATCAGCCCGAGCGCTACCCCCGATTCATCGGTAGCCCTGCCACTGAGCAGCCACACCCGCCGATCGCTGCTGCAGCATCAGTTGGAACACATGCCGAAGGCCGACTACACGCCGACCCATGTGAGCCAGCCCCGGACCCTCGACCTGTTCGAGGCTGATCCCCACCCCGGCTAAACGCCGCCTACCCCAATCGCAAACACCCCTTGCGGAGCCTGTTTTCAGGCTCTGCGGGATTCGCTCACCCTGAAGAAAGTCAATTCGATGTCAAAACCCCATCTGACCCCAGTGATCGATGCCGGTGGCAACCACTGGCAAGAGGAACAGCCCGCCCTGCACCACGGCCGCATGGGCCACCCCGAAGAGAAAGACCTTGGCAGCTCGCTGGGCGTCTATTCCTACCGCAACGGGCGGATCGGCGGCGACGCATCGGTGTACGTCAATGCCGCCAGCGGCCCGTTTCAGCTCCAGTTCAACCTGACCGCGAACGAGGCCGAAGAGCTGGCTGGCCAGCTCCAGCGAGCTGCTGCCCGGGCCCGCTCGATGAACACCCGTCCAGCTCGGAGGGCGGCATGAATACATCGTCACAAGATCCACTGGCGGCTCTGGATCGCCTGTGGCAAACAGCCCAGGGATTCCATGGGGGCGCGAAGGTGTGCGCGGCTCTGTTGCTGGGCCTGTACAACGGCCAGCGCTTTCGCTTCGATTTGACCGACCTGCGACTGCTGGACGAGCGCCACCTGAATGACTGCCTGGCGGTGCTGCGCATGGATGCGAGCCCAAAGGCCGAGGTGCATGACCTTCTGAACCGCCTGTATGGCGTGACCGACATGGGCGCCCGCTTTGAGCACCTGGCCTACGACTGGTGCATGAAGGGGGCCGTGAAGAAGTCGGCACTGCCACCGCTGGAACGGAGGGCGCCATGACCTTCCGCGTGACCCACTTCGACATGCACCACCGCCGGCGCCGCCTGGTGGTCCACGGCGCTGGCAACCGCCTGCAGGCCATGGCCTGGATTGAGCAGCTCTACGGCGACGCCTGGTACATCAGCGCCATCCGTCTGATCGGAGGCACCCGCTGATGGCTGACCTTCTGGACGACATTGCCGCGCGGTTGAAGGCCGACTACGACTTCAAGCCGCCGAAGGGCAAGCACATGCGCAAGGGGAAGTGCCCCCAGTGCAATGAAAAAAGCCTCTGGACCTTTGCCGACTCCCCCTGGGTGGTCCGGTGCGAGCGCCTGAACAATTGCGGCTGGGAAGCCCACGCCAAGGAGCTCTACCCAGATCTGTTCGAGAGCTGGACTGATCGCTACCAGGTGCCCGAGATGGCCAAGCCTCCGGAGGAGCGCAACCCCAACGCTGCGGCCGAGGCCTACCTCACCCAGGCCCGGGGTTTTGACCTGGCCAAGGTGAAAGGTCTGTTCACGCAGGAGGCCTACTTCGACCAGGACGCCGACCATGGCCGTGGCGCCGGATCTGCCACGGTGCGCTTTGCCGTCGCGGACACCTGGTGGGAACGCCTGATCGATCGCCCCTGGCGCTTCGGCAAGAAGAAGGCCAACTTCAAGTACGGCGGCACCTACCAGGGGTACTGGTGGTCGTTGCCCGACCTGTCATTCGTGGACCTCGGGCCCCAGGCCCAAGCCGACGCGCCAAAGCCCCCCACCGAGCTGTGGCTGGTGGAGGGGATCTTCGACGCCATCTCCCTGGCCCACCATGGTGTGGCTGCTGTGGCGCTTCTGAGCTGCAACAACTACCCGGAGCATGCCCTGGCCGAGCTGCAGGCCTTGCTGGCCCGCCAGGGCAGCACCGTGGCCATGCCCACGCTGGTTTGGGCTCTCGACGGCGACAAGGCCGGCCGAGCCTTCACCTTGAAACACGTGGAGCGCGCCCGAGCTGCTGGCTGGAAGTGCGAGGCGGCCCAAATCCTCCAGAAAGGCCGCGCCAAGCTGGACTGGAATGACATGCACCAGCGCGACAAGCTGGAGCGGGAACACCTGGACGAGTACCTCTACCAAGGTGCCCTGCTGATTGCCCGCAGCGCACTGGACAAAGCCCTGCTGATCTACAACCACGAGTCGAAGACTGAGTTCGATCTGTCGTTCAACAACCGGCTGTATTGGTTCAAGCTGGATCTTGAGCGCTACGCGAAGGCCCGCGACGCTATTGAGGAGGCGATCAGTGATGGCAAGGCCGAGCCACTGAGCGATGAGGAGCTGCGCGAGAAAGCGGTGCGCGAGGCCAACGTGCTGCAGCCGATCGCGAACTGCCTGCCCCAGGCCCTGTACTACCAACGCAATGAGGTGACACAGGAGGCCTGGTACTACTTCCGTGTTTCCTTCCCCCACGACGGTGGTGTGGTCAAGGGCACTTTCACTGCGGGCCAACTGACCACCGCCAGCGAGTTCAAGAAGCAGTTGCTGCACATGGCCGCAGGGGCGATCTACAGCGGCTCCAGCCCCCAGCTCGAGCGGATGATGCAGCGCCAACTGGACAACATCAAGATCGTCCAGACGGTCGACTTCATCGGCTACAGCGCCGCGCACAAGACCTACCTGCTGGGCAAGGTTGCAGTGCGTGGTGGCCAGGTCCATGACGCCAACAGCGAGGACTATTTCGACTTCGAGAAGCTGTCGATCAAGAGCCTGCAGCGCTCGATCGCCCTGGACATCAACACCCGCACCGACTCCTACGAGCGCGGCTGGATCAATCACCTCTGGTCTGCGTTTGGTGCAAAGGGCTACATCGCCCTCGCATATTGGTTCGGCAGCTTGTTTGCCGAGCAGATCCGCGAGGAACAGAAGAGCTGGCCATTCCTGGAGATCGTCGGCGAGCCTGGTGCAGGCAAGTCCACGCTGATCCAGTTCCTCTGGAAGCTGTTTGGCCGGGACTATGAGGGGTTCGACCCGTCGAAGTCCACCTCGGCGGGCCGCCTGCGCACCTTTACCCAGGTCAGCAACCTGCCGATCGTGCTGATCGAATCCGACCGGGAGACAAAGACCGGTGGCCAGGCCCACGTGAAGGCGTTCGACTGGGATGAGCTCAAGGACGCATACAACGGCAACAGCATCCGGACCACCGGGGTTAAGACGGGCGGTAACGAGACCTACGACCCGCCATTCCGGGCCTCGATCGTCATCAGCCAGAACAACCAGGTGCAGGCCAGCCAGCCGATCATGGAGCGGATCTGCCACATGACCTTCGACACGCGGGGCTTCACCCCTGCCAGCTACGAGAGCGCCAAGGCATTGGAGAAGGTCGCGATCGAAGGCGTGAGCGGTTTCATCCTGGAAGCGCTCAAGCGTGAAACGGAGGTGATGGCGGAAATGGTGCCGCTGACAGAACAGCACACCAAGGCACTGCTGGCCACTGACGGCATCCACAAGCCTCGGATTGCCAAGAACCATGCCCAGCTCTTGGCCATGGCTCAGCTCATGCGCCGGGTGGTCCGGATCTCGGATCAGCAAATGGAACAGGTGCAGCAGCAGGTGGTCGCCATGGCCCAGGAGCGGCAGCAGTCGATCAATTCTGATCACCCGCTGGTGCAGGAGTTCTGGGAGGCCTTCGATTACCTCAATGGCATCCCACTGGCGACGGCAGCGGGCCCCAGGGACATGCCTCGCCTGGACCACAGCAGGGATCAACAGCAGATCGCGGTGAACCTGAACGAGTTCGTGGAAATGGCGGCCCAGCATCGCCAACAGATCCCCGTCCTGGCCGAGCTGAAGAAGGTGCTGCGCACCAGCAAAGCCCGCCGCTTTGTCGACGTGAAGACCGTCAACAGCGCGATCAGAACCCGGAACAACAAGCCATACAAGCCTGGCGAAGAAGCCCCCGCGGTGGAACAGGGCAGGGCGGTGCACTGCTGGGTTTTCGAGTCCCCATCCAAGCCATCCCGCAAGCCATGACCAGGAGGATCGACCGTGCCAATCACCAAGACCATGCCCACCCTGGGCATCACAGACAAGGCCTTTCGGTACCGCAACTCCGCGGCGACCGACATCCGCAAGACCTTTGCCCGAATCAGACGCGAACAGGCCTCCTTGAAGGCTTCGCTGCCACCACAGGCCTCTCTGGATCTGGAGCCCACCACGGTGGTGCCCATGCCTCTCACGGCCCGGGGTGGCAGATGAGCGCGGATCTGCGAGCTGCTTGGGAGTCCATGCGCTACCGGCGCTGCTGTGCGGCCTGGCCGCAGGACTTTGACCAGGTGATGGCTGACCCGATCGCCATGCGTCTGGTGCGTCTGGAGGCCATGTTGCGGACCCGCAGCCCGGCCACGCGACAGATGCAGCGGACTGTGCCACCCCCTTACCCCATGACCAGGCCCTATGGGCTGACCACCGATGTGAAGCGAGCCGCCGCCGGCGACCGCGACGACTGAACCACTTTTGACAGGAGATCTACTCATGAAACGACCCTCTGCAACGCCTGCGCTGATCCTGGCCCTCACAGGCCGCCCCGACGTGGGCAAAGACACCGTGGCCGATGTACTGGCCCCACAGCAGGGCTTCGTGCGCATTGCCTTTGCTGATGCCCTGCGCCGCGAGGTCGCAGAGGCCTGGCGGATCGATATCCGCATGCTCACCCACCGCCCCACCAAGGAAACCCCGCTGCCGGCCCTGGCCGCCGGCATGTGCAGCGACCCAGGCTTTGCGCGCTGGATTGCTGATGGTGGTGACCTCCTGACCGCACCGCGCAGCCCGCGCTGGGTGCTGCAGCGCTGGGCCTCCTACAAGCGCCGGTTCTCTCCAACCTACTACGCCTCGATCGTCGAACGCTGGATCGGGCGCCAGATCGGTACCGGATGGACCCGCATCGTTGTCACGGATCTGCGCGACCCGGTTGAGGAGGAGATGTTGCGGGCCCTGGGAGCCAAGGTGGCGCGAGTGCACCGCCCCCAGTTGGCCTGCCTGCCTGCCGACACCGCTGGCCATGTGAGCGAGCAGCACCACCGCATCAAGGCGGATTTCGACATCCTGAACGATGGCTCCCTGCAGGCCCTGGCCGACAGCGTGGTCGAACTGCTGGGCAAGTTGGCTCTCGAGGAGGTCGTACGATGAACTGCAATTGCAAGGCCGAGCTGGAGGCCAAGCTGACCGAACGCCACGTCAAGCAGCACCCGGATGCCAAGAACCACAAGGTCACCCTGGGCGGCTACGGCTTCGCCATCATCGGCAACAAGATGACCCACCAGGGCGCCGTGCAGATAACGGCTACCGCTGACCACCCGGTGAAGAAGACCGGCGAGTACAGGCCCAAAAAGATGTCCGGCAACATGGTCTGGTCGTTCTGCCCGTTTTGTGGGAAGTCTGCAAAACCGGAGGCCGCTGCAGACGAAGGGCTGCCAGAACAGGCCCTGCTGACCGATTCCGTCATTCGGGAGAAGGCGAGGCTGCACGTCCAGGCTGGAAGGTCTTGGCGCGGCCTTTGGTCCAGCGACACCGAGAGGTTTGTCCATATTCTGGAGCTTTGGTACATGAAGGGGTTCAAGGAAGCTCAGAAGGGCGGTGCCTGATGAACAACGCAATTGAGAGGATGGCATGCGGTCTCACAGGTCGACCCTATGCGGCTTGGCCTCATGTGCGAGCTGCTGATCCTGTTGAGCGTTCGCCATCATTGACCGAGCGCATCAGAGCCATGGTCAAGGTCCAGGGGCCACTCACAGCCCAACAGATCTCGGTGGCACTGGATGTGCCGGGCGCATCAGGCCGGGTCTGGGCCCTTCTGAAAAACGACATCAGACTCGGCAGGATCGTGGCCCGGGAGGGCCAATTCCACTGGAGCTGGGCCTATGACGTTCAGATGCAGACCAAGTTGAGAGACGCGGCCAAGCTGCTGCGTCGTCATGGATATGTGGTTACTGGAGGTGAGCTGTGAACCAATTGATCTACCGGAAGAAGACCTTGCTGCAGTTGCTGCAAATCTCGGAAACGACCCTGCGCCGCTGGATGAAGGATGACGACTTCCCCTTGGCAAGGCAGTTGGGCGCCCGCGCTGTAGGCTGGGTGGCTACCGAGGTGCAGACCTGGCTCGATACCAGGCCCAAAGCCACAGCAAACTCCTGCGACGAGGACTGATCAGGCAGCAGGCACCGGCATGGGGCGGCAGTAGTCGGCCCAGTCCTGCATCAAGGCCACGCGCTTGGCCAAGAGGTCGCCCCGCCGGTAGGCGGCCTCAGTCTTATCAGCAATCGCATGCGCCAGGGCCATCTCGACCACTTCACTTTGGTGGCTCGTCTTCTCAGATGCCCAGTCCCTGAACGTCGACCGGAACCCATGCGGAACAGCCTCCAGCTTCATCCGGCGCATCACGGCCGTCAGGCTCATGTCGGAGAGCATGGTCAACTTCTGACTCGGAAAAATCAGGTCTGCCCCGTCAATGATCGGCTGGGCCTGCAGCAGGGCTACAGCCTGGCGGGAGAGGGGGATGCGGTGCTCACGGCCAGCTTTCATTCGGATGGCCGGAATGGTCCAGAGGCACTCATCCAGATCGATCTCTGACCAGACGGCGCCCCGAACTTCCCCAGACCTCGTCGCAGTCAGGACCTGGAATAGCAAGGCCCGGGCACCCATTCCGACAGCGTCAGCGATGCGGGCTACAACGGTCGGGGCATCCTCGATCGCCACCGCTGGATGATGGGTCACCTTGGCAATCTTTGCCGGCGCCGGCAGTAGGTGGTCCAGGTGGCCACGCCACCTGGCTGGATTCTCGCCCTTGCGGTGTCCTCGCACCTTGGCCCAGTCGAGCACCTGCTCGACTCGTCCCCTGACTCTGATTGCGGTCTCGGTCTTTTCGCGCCAGATCGGCTCCAGCACCCGCATGACGTGGGTGGTCTCGATCATGGACACATCAATCGAACCCAGCACCGGCTCAGCGTAGGTGGCCAGCGTGTTCTCCCATTGCTGTCTGTGCTTCGAGTTTTTCCACTCGGCCTCGCGAGCAGCAATGAACAGCTCGGCGGCCTTCTTGAAGGTGAGGGCCTTGGCATTGGCGGCCTCGGCCGTCATGACCTGGTGCCGGCGCGCCTGGATGGGGTCCTCGCCCCGGTCGATCACCTGGTGCGCGGCCCGAGCCTTTTCTTTGGCCGCGGCCAGTGTGACCGATGGGAATGGCCCGAGGCCCATGCGCCGGCGGCGCCCGCCGACCACAAATCTCAACACCCAGGACCTGGATCCCCCCAGCACCTGCAGGTAAAGGCCGGGCACACCACCAACAGCGTGGGCGCCTTCATTCTTGAGCCTGGAAACCTCCAGGGGGGACAGCTCGCGGGGGATCTTTGGCATGACTGACTTCGATAGGCCATCCCATAGGCCATAAATGCTGCGCTTAAGCGGTGGCCAATGGAGTGTTACGGCGGGTCAGTATAGGGGCGCCCCAATGAAAAACGGCCCCGAAGGGCCGTCTTAAAGCGTCTGTGACGCGTGTATTGGCGGAGAGGGCGGGATTCGAACCCGCGGTGGGGATTAACCCACACACGCTTTCCAGGCGTGCGACTTAAACCGCTCATCCACCTCTCCGGAAGCCCTCAACTATAGCAGGAAAACCAGAGGGGTTTGGCTTGGCGCTGGGCAGGGTTCAAATATTTCGACTGCAAGCAGGCATCTGGGGTGTTGCTCGGCCTCGGGGCAGAGACGTATTGGGCGAGTGGTGGGATATTTTCTGACGCCAAGCGCCCAATGGAAGTGTTCTTGCGCATCGACGCCTGAGGCTGCGGAGTTTGAGCAGGGCCATTCTGCGTTCCGATGCGATGCCCTGTTGCCTATCGGATCGCACTTTTGCCATCTTGCGCCATGGTTCCGGGCCACGATTTGCGACAATTGCAATCCGTAAACAATTTTATGAAGTGGTATGCCTGTGCCGTCCATCAAGCAATGAAATACATCCCAATTCTTGATGGTCTTCGTGCTGTCGCCATCCTGATCGTCCTGGTCAGCCACGTTGTGACACCATGGGTGCCGGGTGGATTTGGTGTGACCCTGTTCTTTTTCATTGCAGGATTCATCATCACCCGCATGATGCTGGCGGAGCCCCACAACGG
>Ga0187844_10000677_pt1 | contig 26591 bp, 27 predicted proteins | sample SpaLakP09_SKY_50_FD_134517 | JGI IMG/M metagenome (GOLD analysis project Ga0187844, IMG submission 134517) | Oligotrophic lake water microbial communities from Sparkling Lake, Wisconsin, USA - SP09_SKY_50 | ecosystem: Environmental > Aquatic > Freshwater > Lake | place: USA: Sparkling Lake... | reverse complement strand
GCGGGTGCAGGCCGATGCCCAGTTCCGCGCCCGGCCAGAGGATGTCGGTCAGCTGAAGGTGCGCGCCAGCTCGGGCGAGATGGTGCCGCTGTCGGCGCTGATGAAGGTGCAGCATTCCTTCGGCCCCGAGCGGGCGATGCGCTTGATCGCGTCCTGCGCCTGGCCCGAGCTGAAGCCCGGGGCCGGGCCGCCGTTGATATCGGCGGACAGGAAGCCGTTGTAACGCATCGCACGCTCGGGGCCGACCGAATGTTCGACCTTCATCAAGGCCGACAGCGGCACCATCTCGCCGGTGTTCGAGCGCACCTTCAGCAGGCCCACGTCCTCGGCGCGGGCACGGTACTCGGCATCGGCCTGCACGCGCACGGAATAGGTCCGGCCGAACTTGTTGAAGTCGTTCACATACAGGCTGCCGAGGTAGATCTGCATGGTGTCGAACACATCGGTCACCGCCACGCCCAACTGGCGCGCCTTGGTGCGGTCGATGTCGGCGTACAGCTGCGGCACATTGACCTGGTAGCTGGTGAACATGCCGGCCAGTTCCTTGGTCTGGTAGGCCTTGGCCATGAAGGCCTTGGTCGCCTGGTCCAGCGCCTCATAGCCTAGGCCGCCGCGGTCTTCCAACTGCAGCTTGAAGCCGCCAGTCGTGCCCAGGCCCTGTACCGGTGGCGGCGGGAACATCACGACGAAGGCCTCCTGGATCGCGCCGAACTGCGCGTTCATGCTGCCCGCGATCTCGCCGGCCGACAGGCCCTTGCCGGTGCGCTCCTCGAAGGGCTTGAGCGCGACGAAGACGATGCCGGAGTTGGAGCTGTTGGTGAAACCGTTGATCGACAGGCCAGGGAAGGCGATGGCGTGTTCGACGCCGGGCGTCTTCAGAGTGATGTCGCTCATGCGGCGGATCACGTCCTCGGTGCGGTCCAGGGTCGCGCCATCAGGCAGTTGGGCGAAGCCGATCAGGTACTGCTTGTCCTGCGCCGGCACGAAGCCGCCGGGCACGACCTTGAACAGGCCCACCGTCAGCAGCACCAGGCCGCCGTACAGCGCCAGCATCACCGCCTTGCGGGCGATGGCGCGCTGCACGCCCGAGCCATAGGCTTCGGAGCCGCGTTTGAAGACACGGTTGAAGGCCTTGAAGAAGCGGCCGAAGACTTTGTCCATGCCGCGGGTCAGCGCGTCCTTGGGGGCGTCGTGGCCACGCAGCAGCAGCGCCGCCAAAGCCGGAGACAGGGTCAGCGAATTGATCGCCGAGATCACCGTCGAGATGGCGATGGTCAACGCGAACTGGCGGTAGAACTGGCCCGTCAAACCGCTGATGAAGGCCAGCGGCACGAACACCGCCACCAGCACCAGGGCGATGGCAATGATGGGGCCGGAGACTTCGCGCATCGCACGATAGGTTGCGTCACGCGGACTCAGGCCCGCCTCGATATTGCGCTCGACGTTCTCTACCACCACGATCGCATCGTCCACGACGATACCGATGGCGAGAACCAGCCCGAACAAGGACAAGGCATTGATCGAGAAGCCGAACAGATGCATTACCGCGAAGGTGCCCACTACCGATACCGGCACTGCCAGCAGCGGGATGATGGACGCGCGCCAGGTCTGCAGGAACAAAATCACGACCAGCACCACCAGGGCGACGGCTTCCAGCAGCGTGTGCACCACAGATTCGATGGAGGCGCGCACGAACTGCGTCGGGTCATAGACGATCGAATACTCGACGCCTTCGGGCATGCTCTTTTGCAGCTCGGCCATCGTCGCGCGAACCTGGTCCGAGATCTGGATCGCGTTGGATCCCGGCGCCGCGAAGATCGGCACGGCCACCGCGTCCTTGTTGTCCAGCAGCGAACGCAAGGCATAGCCGGAGGCGCCCAGCTCGATGCGGCCGAGGTCGCGCAGGTGCGTCACCGCACCGTTTTCGGTCTTGACGATGATGTCGCCGAACTCTTCCTCGTTCTGCAGACGGCCTTGCGCATTGATGGACAGCTGCGTGTCCACGCCGGCCAGGCCCGGCGAAGCGCCGACGACGCCGGCCGCGGCCTGGATGTTCTGGCTGCGGATCGCGGCCACCACATCACCGGCCGACAAGCCATGCTGCGCGACCTTCTGCGGGTCGAGCCAGACGCGCATCGCGTAGTCGCCCGAGCCAAACATCTGCACATCACCAACGCCTTGCAGGCGCGCCAGCCGATCCTTGACGTTCAAGAGCGCGTAGTTGCGCAGATAGGTCATGTCGTAGCGGCCGCTGGGCGACAGCAAGTGCACGACCATGGTCAGGTCGGGCGAGCTCTTGATCGTCGTCACACCGAGGCGCTTGACCTCCTCGGGCAGTCTCGGTTCCGCCTGCGAGACGCGGTTCTGCACCAGTTGCTGGGCCTTGTCCGGGTCGGTGCCCAGCTTGAAGGTGACGGTCAAGGTCATCAGGCCGTCGGTGGTCGCCTGGCTGCCCATATAGAGCATGCCTTCAACGCCATTCAGCGCCTCTTCCAGCGGCGTGGCCACCGTTTCGGCGATCACCTTGGGATTGGCACCCGGGTATTGGGCGCGCACGACCACGGACGGCGGCACGACCTCGGGGTATTCGGAAATCGGCAGGGCCTGCACGGCGATCAAGCCGGCCAGCACCATCAGCACCGAGATCACGCCGGCAAAAATCGGCCGGTCGATGAAGAATTTGGACAGATTCATGGTGTTCAGCTCTTATCAGCGGTCTTGGCCTTGGCCTGCACTTCTGGCTTGGCGTCCATCGCGACCGAGGTCGGCGCCAGCAGCGAGCCGGGGCGCACGCGCTGCAGGCCATTGACGACGATGCGCTCATTGGGCTTGAGGCCTTCGGTGACGATGCGCAGACCGTTCACCGCAACTCCCAGCTTGACCTCGCGGTACTCGGCCTTGCTGTCCTTGTCGACCACCATCACAAAGCGCTTGCTCTGGTCGGTGCCAACCGCCCGCTCGTTGATCAGCAGCGCCGCCGTCTTGGTCGACTGGCCCATACGCAGCTTGGCGAACTGGCCGGGCATCAGGCTGCCATCCTTGTTGTCAAACACCGCACGCACGCGCACGGTGCCGCTCTTGGCATTGATCTGGTTGTCGATCAGCTGCAGTTTTCCTTCCAGCGGCGTGCCGTCCTGGCCCATCGTGCCCATCTGCACGGGGATGCGATCCAGGCGGTTGCGCTCGCCGAGTGCACGGGCAATCACTTGCTCATCGGCATCGAAGCTGGCATAGATCGGGCTGACCGAGACCAGGGTCGTCAGCAGCGGTGCGGCCGGGCCGGCGGCGACCTGGTTGCCGGCGGTGATCTCCAGCCGGCCGACGCGGCCCGACACCGGCGCCCGCACCTGCGTGTAGCCAAGACTCAGCTTGGCCGATTGCAGGCCGGCTTGCGCCGCGCGCAGATTGGCATCGGCTTCCCGCTGGGCATTGCTGCGCTCGTCAAACTCGCGCTGGGCAATCGCCTGTTCGGCCCACAGGCGCTGAGCGCGGGCCACGTCGCTGCCGGTGTAGAGCGCACGCGCCTTGGCGGCGGCCACCTGAGCCTCGGCCCGTTCGACCTCGGCGGCATAGGGCGCCGGGTCGATGGTGATCAGCAGATCGCCCTGCTTGACCAGCGCGCCTTCGCGGAAATGTACCGACAGCACGGTGCCCGGCACGCGCGGGCGCAGCTCGACCCGTTCCACCGCTTCCAGCCGGCCCGAGAACTCGTCCCAGGTGGCGATTTCGCTGGCCTGCACGGCAGCCACCGAAACCGGCGTGGCCTGCGGGGCGGGCGGCGGCGCATCGGCCTCGGCCGAGTTGAGGCCGAACACGGCGGCCGAGATGGCGGTGATGGCTGTCAGCGCAGTGAAGGCGGTGCCGGCAACCCACAGGCGACGGCTGGTTTGCGGTTCGGATGGATGCTTGGTAAACATGGTGTTACTCCTGAACTGAATTCGGAAATCTGGACAAAGCAGCGGCCTCACCTGGGCCCGAGGCCCTCGGCGAAAAACGGAGGGTGAAGGTGAACTAGGGTGCGGCCGACAAACTCAGCGCGCGTCCCTCGATAGGGTCAACAACAACAAGGCCCCAAGGAGGCAGAGACGGCAAGACGTGGCATGATGGGCCCCTGTTCACTATTTCGTAATGATCATTACGGTTTATTGGACTGCAATGTAGCCGCCTTGCTTTTGGGCGTCAAGACATTTATTATCGATCGCTATGGAATTCAAAGAAGCCAAGGTTTGCAAGCCCCGTGGCCGCCCCCTGTCTTTCGACCGGGACCAGGCGCTGGAGCAGGCCATGCACGTCTTCTGGCAGCGCGGCTACGAGTCGGCATCCATTGCCGAGCTGACCGCTGCCATGGGCGTCACCGCGCCCAGCCTCTACACCGCCTTCGGCGACAAGGAGCGGCTGTTCCTGGAAGCGATCGAGCGCTACGCCACAGGCCCCGGCGGCGGCTACCCGCGCGCTCTGGAGGAAGAACCCACCGCCTACCTCGCCATCAAGCGCTGCCTGGAAGAAGCCGCCGAGGAACTGACCCGGCCCTGCCACCCACCCGGCTGCATGGTGACCATGGCCGCCACCAACTGCTCGGTCGCCTCGGCCCACATCCAGGCGGCCTTGGCCAAGCGCCGGGCCGCCAGCGACGGCGGCGTGCGTTGCCGCATCGAGCACGGCATCCAGAACGGCGAACTGCCCGCCGACACCGACGCCGAAGCGCTCACCAATTTCTACGCCACCGTGTTCCGCGGCATGTCCATCCAGGCCACCGACGGCGCCAGCCGCGAAAGCCTGCTTGCCACCGCCGCCGCTGCGATGCGGGCCTGGCCCGCCACGACTTCAACTTCCTAACTGCTGTTCCCGCAGGCGCTTGATGTCGCGCGCCGGCGGGGCGCCGAAGAAACGGCTGTATTCGCGGTTGAACTGCGACTGGCTTTCGTAGCCGACCCGGTGGCCGGCCGTCGCCGCATCCACCTGCTCGCCGATCATGATGCGACGCGCCTCCTGCAGGCGCAGCTGCTTCTGGAACTGCAGCGGGCTCATCGCCGTGACCGCCTTGAAGTGCTGGTGCAGTGAAGACAGGCTCATGTGCACCTGGCCGGCCAGGTCCTCCACCCGCAGCGGCTCGTGGAAGCGCTGCGTCAGCACGCCGATGGCCTGAGCGATGCGCTGGCTGTGGGTGTCGACGATGGCCATCTGCGCCAGCCGCCAGCCCTCGGGTGACTTGAGCAGGCGGTAAAGAATTTCGCGGCAGATCAGCGGCGCCAGCGCCGGCACGTCCTCCGGCGTGGCCAGCAACTTGACCAGGCGCAGCACCGGCTCCAGCACGGTGGTCGCCAGCGCCCCGGTGAACATGCCGCGCTGCGAAGCGCGGCCGCGCAGGGCATCGCCCAGCCTCAGGTCCAGCGCCAGCGCGGCGATGTCCTTGACGTCGAAGTCCAGCCGCAAGCCCAGGTAGGGCGAGTCCGGCGAGGCATCGATCACCTGGCCCGACACAGGCAGGTTCTGCGCTACCACCAGGTAATGGCTGCTGTCGTAGATGTAGACCTCATTGCCCAGCAGCACCCGCTTGCTGCCCTGGGCCAGGACGCAAAACGCCGGCTCGTAGACGGTGTGAACCGGATGCTGCGAGCAGGAGGCGCGGGCGAACATCAGCCGCGGCCACACCGTCGTGTGGACGCCGTCGCAGCCGGTGATGCGATCGATCAGCGCGGCCAGTTCGGCCCGCATGACAGTGACCTGCAGCTGTTCCTCAGATCGGTCATCGCGCAGTGCCTGGGGGGTGGAGGTGAGCATGGACCGAAGCTTAGGGAACTCGCCGCCGCTTGTCTCTAGCCGAGGACCAGTCCCGGAGGATCGGGCAAGGATTGCCAACAATCCTGCAAGACTCAGGTTGGGGATAGCCGACACGGCGCCGGCGTATGCGGGCGAGCGCTGAGCGGGTCGCGAGAAAACTGTCATTCGCTTCAACGACCACCGGCACGCTGGTTTGAATCTAATCGCCGCGCCGATCCGCCAGAGATTTCGCCATCGCAGGCCCGACAAAGCGAGCAAAGATTGATTCCAAAGTGCCGTCGGCCCGCATACTTTTCATCGCCGAATGAATCCTGTCCACGTCGGCTGCGGCCACCCGACTGCGCGACAGGACCAGCCCGAGGATTGCGGTATCGCCTGGCGCCACGTCAAGCATCTGCACTTTGCCGCCGAGTTGATTCCGCTCAATAAGCGCCGGCCAAACGAGGGGCTGCGACAGAAAGGCGCTCACGCGTCCTGCGCCAAACACCCGAGCCAGAACCTCCAGATCGGCCACTTCATCAACGCGCCCTTCTCGTTTGAGTGTCGCGATCCAAGAATCAAGAACCTCGCCGTGAACGAAGCCCTTGACGACACCGAGGCGAAGCGTTTTGTCAGCACCAAAATCTTGCAGCGTCTTGATCTTGGCGGCGAGGCCATTTCGGACCACCAGATAGTTGCGATTGTTGAAGATGTACGGAATGAAGATCGCGAACTTCTGGCGCTGGGGCGTCTCAATGCCAGACACCGTCATGTCCAACTGCCCGCTTTCGAGCGCCGACCAAGTTCGCACTCGGGAATCCAGGAAGCGCACCAAGACGCAGCCAGTGCGCCTGGCCAATTCTTCGACGATGGCCTTATCGATACCGGTGTATTCATCGGTTGAAGCTTTGAAATACAGCAGGCCGGTTTCATAAAAAGCCACCTGATACGAGCCGCAGGCCAAGGGCTGGGCCGCCGATCCAGCGCTTGCAGCCATGCCGGCTGCCATGAGTGCAACCCAACGGCTCACACAGCGGATCATTGCGGGCTCCTCACGCCCTTTTGGAGCAATGCCTGAAGCCGCTTCTGTCTTGGACCTTGGACGGCGTTGGGTCTCATACAGGCGCGGAGGGATATCACGCCGTCCAGATCGAGTCGCAGCTGAGCCCCTTCGCCGTGGATGGCGGTGGTTTTAAGCAGTCTGTCCTGCTCGAGCATGGCAATCCTTTGCAACGCTATCCCAGCCTGCTCCCTGATCGCGCCTTGACCATCGGGTGGCCAATACGCCTTTTTATATCGCCCAAGTCTAAGCGCCTTCAAGAGATGCAAGCAACTCGGGTCAGGCGCCAGAAACCTGCCGCTCGCGAATACACATTGCGGGCGGCGGCCAGTTCGCCGGTCACCGATCAAAGAAATCAAGCGCTGCAAAGCAGCCTAAAAGCCGGACGCCAGCACCGGCAAGCCTCATGACGACGAGCCGTCTAAACCTCTGCCGGCATGTCGATCACCTGCTCGCGCTCGAACAGCTTCATCGCTGTCAGCCCCACCTGACGGGTGTCGTAGAAAGCATAGGCGCTGACGCCCGCCGCGCCGATCAGCGGCAGCCAGCGCGAGATCGACTTGCCGACCACCTTCTCGCCCAGCTTGATGCCCACGGCAGCTGCAAGCTTCTGCAGCGCAGCGCCGGCCAGCGGCCGCACCACCATCCGTTCGCCCACCCGCACCACCAGGTCACGTACCGCCTGGGCGGCCGTGTAGCGGAACAGGCAATACAACATCTGCGTGGAGCCCAGCTCAGCCGAGCGGCCATACAGCGCCGCCACATCGGCCACCAGCTGCGCCTGGATGCGCCAGACAGTCATCATCTCCGGCACGATGGTCAGCCAGCCCATCGGACCCGGTGGAAGGGCCAGCGCGCCGGCGGCCAACGCCGCCTTGGAAGCCGCCTCGTGCGAGGCCTTGCGGGCGGCATCGGCCGGGCGTGCGTTGAGCGTGCGGGTCGATTCCGGTGCACGGGTCACCAGTTCCAGCACGCTGGTGCTCAGGCTCATGAATGCAAACTCCCCCACGCCGATGACGACCGGCTCAGGACCAGTCTACACAGTTGGCAGGGCGAGCTTGCTTGCCCGCCTGTCAGCCCTTGATGAAAGCCAGCAGATCGGCGTTGAGCTGGTCCTTGTGCGTGCTGGCCAGGCCGTGCGAGGCGCCGGCGTAAACCTTCAAGGTGGCCTTGGGCGCGATCTTGACCGCCAGGTGGGCGGAGTTGGCGATCGGCACGATCTGGTCGTCGTCGCCATGGACGAACAGGGTCGGGATGGTCATCTTCTTCAGATCCTCGGTGAAGTCGGTTTCCGAGAACTGCTTGATGCAGTCGAGCTCGCTCTTCAGCGAACCCTGCATGCCCATCATCCAAAACGCATCGCGCATGCCTTGCGAGACCTTGGCACCGGGGCGGTTGGCGCCGTAGAACGGGCCGCTGAGGTCCTTGAAGAACTGCGAACGGTCGGCGGTGACGCCGGCGCGGATGCCGTCGAACACCTCCTTGGGCAGGCCATTCGGGTAGGCAGCGGACTTCATCATCGTCGGCGGCACCGCCCCCACCAGCACGGCCTTGCTGACGCGCGCCGTGCCATGGCGGCCGATGTAGCGCGCCACCTCGCCACCGCCGGTGGAATGGCCGATCATCACGGCATCCTTCAGGTCGAGCTTGGCGAACAACTCGGCCAGGTCATCGGCATAGGTGTCCATGTCGTTGCCGTTCCACGATTGACCCGAGCGGCCGTGACCACGGCGGTCGTGGGCGATGACGCGGTAGCCGCGCTCGCCCAGGAAGACCATCTGGTCCTCCCACGCGTCGCCGCTGAGCGGCCAGCCGTGCGAGAAGACGACCGGGCGGCCGCTGCCCCAGTCCTTGTAGAAGATTTCTGTGCCGTCTTTGGTGATGATGGTGCTCATGGTTTTTCTCGTCAGTGGGGGTTGGAATACGGGTTGGGGTGCTGCCGCAGCAGCGCCCGGCAATGCCAGCGCCGCAGCCAGGCCGGCGGCATGCGCCAGCGCGCTGCGCCGCGAGGCGCCAAAGGGTTCGAGGGTGTCGTGCGTGGGCATGGCCCAAACTCCTTTTCAAAGCGGGTGAGTGGGCTGGGCGGATGGCCAAGCCACGGCATGAGCGTAGGGCTGAGCGCGCATCGGCACCACACCAAGGCTGCGTGGCCGGGCCTAGTTCTTAAGAGCTATCTCACCTCTGCGCACGGGGCGAGAGTCAATAATCGGTCGCCGCTTCGCGTGGGCATTTCCTTCAGTTTTGGAGTACTTTTTGGATGCAACCGTACCCATGAATTGGCAAGGCCGTCGGTGGTGGCATACCGCCGCACTTGCCTTGCTTGGACTCTTGCCGGTCAGCCTGAGCCACGCCCTGGATGCCAAGCTGCGCTTGAGTCAGTTGCACCACACGGCCTGGACCGCGCGGGACGGGGCTCCGACCGACATCGCCGCCATCGCCCAGACCCGCGACGGGCATCTGTGGCTGGCCACGCCAGGCGGGCTATTCAAGTTCGACGGCCTGCGTTTCGAGCGGCTCGATCTGTTCCCCGGCGAGCCGCAACGCCCGCAGAATGTTTTCGGACTGCGCGGCCTACCCGATGGCAGCCTGTGGATCGGCTACCGGCGCGGCGGGGCCAGCGTGTTGCGCGGGCGTAACCTCACCCACTACCTTGGGGCCACCGGCCTGGGCAAGAGCGCAATCTACGGCTTCGATCAAGGCAAGGACGGCACCGTTTGGGCGGGTGGCAGCGCCGGGCTGTACCGGCTGAATGGCGAGCAATGGGAGCTGATCGGCGGCGACCGGGGCTACGCGGAAGCCTATCTCAGCGACTGGCGCATGGATCCGCAAGGCGGGCTGTGGGCCAAGGGGCAGTCGCGCTGGTACACGCTGGCGCACGGCGGCGCACGCTTCGAGAAACGTGACGATGTGGGTGACACGCAAGACATCGCCTTTGCCCCCGACGGCACGCTGTGGCGCTGGGCGCAAGGTGGCGACATCGGGCCCCAGGACAGGTCCGCCGAGGGCCTGCGCTGGACACCCCCCTTCAACGCCGGCGCCCTGCTGTTCGACCGCCAGGGCAGCCTGTGGGTGTCCAGCTACGGCCACGGCTTGCAGCGCGCGGCCCGGCCCTTGACACCCGCACCGCGGGGCCAGCCAATGGTCGAGAGCTTCACGCAAAAGGAAGGCCTCAGCGGCAACAACATCAAGTCAGCATTTGAAGACCGCGAGGGCAATCTCTGGTTCGGCAGCACGCAAGGCCTGGACCGCTTTCGCAACCCGCGCGCCGTACTCGCGCCTTTTCCGGGCGGACCGGACGGTGGCCCCATCGCGGCGGGCGAGCAGGGCGAGGTCTGGGCGGCGGGCTTCAACAAGCTGCCCGTGCGGCTCACGCCAGACGGCCAGTTCAAGATGGTGACGGCCCCTTACAGCGATGACCAAAAAATGTTCGTCTGCGCCTACCGCGACAGCGACGGCAGCCTCTGGTTTGGCAGCACGCCCGGACTCTGGCATGGCGAGAAAGACGGCCGGATGCGGCGCGTGGCCATACCCGCCCAAGTGCCTGCACTGCAGGCGGTACAGGCGATCACGCGGGACCGCAGGGGCGTGCTGTGGGTCAGTTTCGGCTCGGCCGGCCTGTTCGGCTTGAGGCCTGACGGCCAGTGGACGGCGCCTGATGACCGCTGGCCACGCGGCCTGGTCACCAGCCTGCTGACCGCTGCCGACGGCGTGCTCTGGCTCGCTTATGCCGATAACCGCATCATCCGCATCGAGGGCGATAGCGTTCAGAGTTTCGGAAAGGACGAGGGCCTGGCCCTGGGCTATGTGGCTGCGCTCTATGCCAGCGGCGACCGGCTGTGGGCCGGTGGCAATGCGGGCCTGGCACTGCTTGACCAAGGTCGCTTCAGTGCCGTGCTGCGGGACGACGGCCAACCCTTGCGCAGCGTCACCGGCATCATGGGCACGCCAGCCGGGGCGCTATGGCTGAATGACGATGCCGGCATCGTCCAGGTGCCCGCCAGCGAGGTCAGCCGACGCATAGCCCAGCCCTCGCACCGACTGCACATCGACCTGCTCGACCGGCGCGATGGCGTGCTGGGCACCGCGGTCACGCCGCGCCCACTGCCCTCGGTGGTTGCGGCCAGCGACGGCCGGCTCTGGTTCACCCGAAGCAACGCGATCTACTGGCTCGACCCCGAACCCGCAGAAGCGCCGACCCCGCAGGCTCCGGCACTGATCACCGCACTGAACGTGGGTGAGCAAAGGCTGGCCCCGGAGCCAGGGCTGCAGTTGCCGATCGGAACCCGGCAGCTGCGCATCGACTACACGGCCCTGAACCTGGGCACGCCCGAGCGCACCCGCTTTCGCTACAAGCTTGAGGGTGTCGATGAAGACTGGCGGCAGGCCGGACACCGGCGCGAGGCGGCTTACACGAATCTGGGGCCGGGGCGCTACCGTTTTGTGGTCAACGCTGCGTTCGGCAACGCGCCCTGGGTCGACACCGGCGACAGCCTGGCGTTCACCGTCTTGCCCGCCTTCCATCAGACCCAGGCCTTCATGGCCCTGTGCCTGCTGGCGCTGGCTGCCATTGTCTGGGGCATCCACCGCTGGCGCATTCACCGGAACTGCCTGCGGGTGCAGGAACGCATCGAGGCCCGACTGGCTGAGCGCGAGCGCATTGCCCGCGAGTTGCATGACACCCTGCTGCAAAGCACCGCCGGCTTGATGTTGCAGTTCCAGGCCGCGCTGGAGGACATGCCAACCGAGCAGGCGGCGCGGCGCAGCATCGCCATCGCGCTGGACAAGGCCGACGGCGTGCTGATCGAAGGCCGGGAGCGCGTGCTCGACCTGCGCAGCCACCAGCAAGATGTGGAGCTGTCGCAGGCGCTGCTGGACCTGGCCTCGGCCGCAGCGACCCCGCCCATGCCCGCCTTGAGCCGCCAAGTACTGGGCGGGCCGCGACCGCTGTGCGCGGCCATCTGGGCCGAGGCCTACCGGATCGGCCAGGAAGCAATCTTCAACGCCCAGCACCATGCGCAGGCAAAGAGCATCGCCATCGAGGTGGGCTACGCCGCATCAGGCCCGAGCTTGCGGGTACGTGACGACGGCATCGGCATCGCGCCCGAACTGCTGGCTGCCGGCGCGCGCCCGGGTCATTGGGGCCTGGTGGGCATGCGCGAGCGGGCCGTCCAGATGGAGGCGCAGTTGATCATCACCAGCACGCCGGGATTGGGAACAGACGTGCTGCTGCGCATGAGCAGCGCGGCCTATCTGCAGGGTCAGGGCCGGTCAGTCATCGGCCGCGCATGGCGCAGGCTGCTGCTCAAAGATGGATGATTCCGCGCTTGAGGGCGATGGCCACCGCGTGCGAGCGGTCCTTCGCGCCCAGCTTGGCAAGGATGCTCTTGATGCGGGCCTTGATCGCCTCTTCGGTCACCGATAGAAGCACACCGATTTCGCGGTTCGAGTGGCCCAAGGCGATGCGGCACAGCACCTCGACCTCGCGCTCGGTCAGCGCGACGTCCATGACATGCTGCGCCAACTCATCGGCCACCTCGGGGGGGATCCAGCGGCCACCGCCGTGGACACAGCGGATGGCATCCAGCAGGTCGGTGCGCAGCGAGCTCTTCAACAAATAGCCCTGGGCACCTGCCTTCAGTGCCCGCCAGGCCTGGACATCGCCCTTGTAGGTGGTCAGCACCATCACGCGAGCCTGCGGGCTGAACGCGCGGATGGCGTCGATCGCTTCCATGCCGTCCATCTCCGGCATTTGCAGGTCCATCAAGGTGATGTCGGGCATCAGCTTGCGAAACTGGGCCAGCGCCTCAACGCCGTTGCCCGCCTCGCCAATCACTTGCATGTCCGCTTGGCGCTGGATGACAGCAGCGATCCCCTCGCGCAGCAAGGCGTGATCGTCAACCGTCAGCACGCGGATCGGGGGGGCAACAGCTGGCAAGGGGCACAGTCCTTTTGAAGGTTTGAAATGTGTCGGTATTGGCCGAAAGAGGTAGTGGGCAGCCCATCCTCAGGGCGATACCCCGCAAGGGGCTGCGCGCCTAGCATCGACGGCATCGAGAAGCGACAAGACCACCCATGTTCCTCAGAAAAATCACCGGGATGGGCTTGCTGCTGCTGCGGCTGGCCGTCACTTTAACGCTGCTTGCTGCGGCGCATCAAAATTCGTCAGCGACACACTTCTCGATTCTGTGGTGGGCGGCCTTGGCCCTTGTCACGCTGCTGTGTCTGGGCTTGTTCACCCGGCCAAGTGCGGTGCTGGCTGCCATGCTCCTGCTGGTGCTCGCCGCAACGCCGAGCGCGGCCGAACTGCTGCAGGCTACTGCACTGGCCCTGCTGGGGCCGGGCGCCTGCTCGCTGGACGCGCGCTGGTTTGGCCGCCGGCTGGTGTTTGCCGCCGGGCCCGAGTAGGGCTTGCTGGCACCAGGGCGATGGGTCGCAGCAGCGCCGGAATACTCTTTCGGGTAGCGGCGATTTACTCCAAGCGGGCTGGCCCGCGGCACCGCGCCTGCGCATGATGGCGACACCGTTCAACGCGCGGAGCCCGCCATGCAGTCCAGCCAAAAAATCCATGTCTCGATCACCCACACCAGCCCGCTGGTGGCGGCGGGCCTGGCCGCGAGCCTGGCGCCTTTCTTTGAGGTCAACACGCGGGAACAGCTGCCCGATGTGCTGCTGATGGACCACCCCGAAGCACTCGCCTTGATGGGGCAGCAGTTGGCCCAGCAGCAAGCCCAGCCCTGGCAGCGCCAGCGCCCGCTGCGCTGTGTGGTCGTGACACACGCGCTGCGCGGCTGGCGGGTTCGCGAGGCGCTGGAGCAGGGCATCCATGGCTATGTCAGCACCGACTGCACACTGTCCGCCCTGTTCGACGCGATTCGCAGCGCCCACGCCGGCCAGCGCTATCTCTGCGGTTCAGCATCCGTCTGCATAGCCGAGAGCTTGGCCCAGGAGCCCCTGACGCCACGCGAGATGGATGTGCTGCTGCTGATCAGCGAAGGCCTGGACAACAAGTCCATCTCGGCCCGGCTGCACATCGCGCTGGGCACGGTCAAGTCCCATGTCAAGGCGGTGCTGGACAAGCTCGACGCATCAAGCCGCACCCAGGCTGCGGCAGCGGCGCATCAGCGAGGCCTGGTGCGCATGAACTAGTTGCTGCACTGCCGTCGCCACGCCGCTGGCGCGAGGCCTAGCGCCTTGGTGAAGGAGCGGGTCAGATGACTCTGGTCTGCAAAGCCGCAGGCGGCAGCCATCTCGGCGATGGTCATGTCGGAGCGGGCCAACAGAGTCTTGACCCGCTCGATCTTGTAGCCCTGTAGCCATTTGTGGGGCGTGGTGCCTGTGCTCTGGCGAAAAGCGCTGACGAAGTAGGCCCGTGACAGACCGCAGGCGCTGGCAATCTCGGCAATCGACACCTCTGCGCTGAGGCGCGAGGCGAGCAGCTCCTTGGCCCGCCGTTCGCGCGCCGGAGACAGCGCCCCGCCCGGCGAGCGACGCAGGCTGCGCATCGCGCCGTAGCGCTGCATCAGATGCGCGTTGATGGCCAGGGCGAGTTGATCGAAGAACAGGCTGCTGGCCTCGACCGGCTGGTGCAACTCGGGCAGAAGGGCCGCGCCCAGATGGGCCAGCACCGGATCAACCAGTCCCGGCTCGCAGCGCAGCAGGTCGACGCGCGTGGCCCCGACATCGTCGGCGAACTCGTCGAGCATCGCGCGCGGCAGATAGAAGCTCAGGCTGTCCAGCGGGCCGCTCAGCTCGGCATTCAGCTCAGCACGCAAATCGAGAATACCGATCGCGTCCTTGGCAAACACCTGATTCAAGCGCAGACCGTCGCCGCGCCAGCGCTGGCTCTGCGTTTGGGCACTCAGTTGCAGCTGGCAAAGGAATCCATCCTCGGCCGGGATGTCAACACGGATCTCGTCCGAGGCTGCAGGCCCGCTCAGCCGGGTGGCTGCCAGCTGGTGCGTCTTGAAGGATGTGGTGCGCAGCGACGGCGGCGCTTGGATCAGCTTGAAATAGCGGCCCAGTCGGACCCCGAAAGCGCCTTCATCCAGTCCGCTCATTGCAGCATCCGCCGCCAGCCAGCAGCCGGCCGCAACTCGTAAGCCCGGTCCGCCGGCACCTCCAGCAGCACCTCGGTGCCTCGCCGCGGCCCGCTCCACACTTGCAGCACGCCGCCGGAGCGCTGCGCGCAGTCGCGCATGGCCAGCCAGCCCGAACCCGGTTCGTGGCCCGACAACAGGCCAACGCCGTCGTCCCGCACGCGCAGCCGCAAGGCGCGCCGGCCAAACTGCAGTTCCACACTGACCCGGCGCGCGCGGGCGTGGGTGAAGGCATTTAACAGCGCCTCGCGCGCAAGCTGCTCGGCGGCGGCCTGCACTTGTGCTTGAAGGCCGCGCGGCGCGCCACCGACCACCAAGCGAAAGCTGAGGCGCTGCTGGCCCTGGGCCAGCTCGCGGCCCAGGCCGGCCATGGCCTGGGTCAGGCCGCCCAGATGAAGGGCGGGCAGCACGCGCCGGGCGGCAATGTCGTCCAGACTGGCGTGGAGCAGGTCGTCTGCACGCAGCATGGCCAGGGCCAGCTTTGCGTGCGCCGGGTCTTTCGGCGACAGGCCGTCAGCAATCGCCTGCAGCTGCAGGACCAGGCCTTGCAGGCCCTGGATCAGCGCGTCATGCGAGGCCCGCTCGGCAGGGTCGGGCGCGGCAAGAATGGCGGGACGCTGGAACATGGCATTCAGACGGCCCAGCAGGCACAGCCCAGGGCGCCCCAGAAGCCTTTGAGATCGGCGATCGGCAGTTGACTGCTCCAGGCGGTGGCGTGCCGGTGGCCGTGGACATTGCAGTCATTGGCGCAGGCGCAGGCGGCCTGTTGCCGCATCACCGCTTGCAGCGGCGCGCCCTCGCGCTCGCCCCAGTTGCCGTAGCCGCCGAATCGGCGCACCGGTGACCAGTCGGGCATGGCCGGAGGCGGCGCGCCCTCGTCATGGGCGGCGAACTCGGCCACGCCGTAGACGACCTTGCCGCCCACCACGGTCAGCAGAGCGCTGATGTCGGCAATCTCGGATTCGGGGCAGGAGAAGAAGTCTCGGTCGGGCACGATCAGGTCAGCCAGTTGCCCGGCCTCGATCCGGCCCTTCTTGCCCACCTCGTTGGAGAACCAGGTGACGTTCTCGGTCCACATGCGCAGGGCCGTCTCGCGGTCCAGGCAGTTGCGCTGCGGGTAGAGCTGCATGCCGCCGACGGTCTTGCCGGTGATCAGCCATGACAGCGACACCCAGGGGTTGTAGGACGCCACCCGCGTGGCGTCGGTGCCGGCCGAAACCTTGACCCCGGCGGCCAGCATGCGCGAGACCGGCGGCGTCGCTTCGGCCGCGCCCGGGCCGTAACGCTCGACGAAATACTCTCCCTGGTAGGCCATGCGGTGCTGCACGGCGATGCCGCCGCCCAGCGCGGCGATCCGGTCGATCGAGCGATCGGAGATGGTTTCGGCGTGGTCGAAGAACCAGTTCAGGCCAGCCAGCGGAACGTCCTGGTTGACCCGCTCGAACACATCCAGCGCGCGGGTGATCGTCTCGTCGTAGGTGGCATGCATGCGCCAGGGCCAGCGGTTCTGGGCCAGCAGGCGCACGACGCCATCGAGGTCGTCCTCCATCTCCGGGACCATGTCGGGCCGAGGCTGGCGGAAGTCTTCAAAGTCAGCGGCGGAGAACACCAGCATCTCGCCCGCCCCGTTGTGGCGGAAGTAGTCGTCGCCCTGCTTGTAGGTCGAGGTGGCGGTCCAGTTGAGGAAGTCCTGCTTCTCTTCCTTGGGCTTTTGCGTGAACAAGTTGTAGGCCAGGCGGATGGTTAGCTGGCCCGCGTCGGCCAGTTGCTGGATCACCTGGTAATCGTCCGGGTAGGCCTGGAAACCGCCGCCCGCATCGATGGCGCCGGTGACGCCCAGCCGGTTCAGCTCGCGCATGAAGTGGCGGGTCGAGTTGAGCTGGTACTCGAAGGGCAGCTTGGGGCCCTTGGCCAGGGTGGCGTAGAGGATGGACGCATTCGGCTTGGCCAGCAGCAGGCCGGTCGGATTGCCCGCCGCGTCGCGCAGCATCTCGCCGCCGTGCGGCACCGGGGTGTCGCGCGTGTAGCCCACCGCACGCAGCGCCGCGCCGTTCAGCAGCGCGCGGTCGTAGAGGTGGAGGATGAAGATTGGCGTGTCGGGCGCCACCGCATTCAGCTCCTCGATGGTCGGCAGGCGCTTTTCGACGAACTGGTGTTCGGTGAAGCCGCCCACCACCCGCACCCACTGCGGCGCGGGCGTGATGGCGACCTGCTGCCGCAGCATGGCCATCGCGTCGGCGAGGCTCTTCACGCCGTCCCAGCGCAGCTCCAGATTGAAGTTGAGCCCGCCGCGGATTATGTGCAGGTGGTTGTCGATCAGGCCCGGCAGCACGCGCCGGCCGCGCAGGTCGATGACGCGTGTGATCGGCCCGGCCAGCGCCAGCACCTCCTCATCGCGGCCCACACGGGTGAAGCGGCCGGCGGTGATGGCGACCGCGCTGGCGGTCGGGTTGCTGCGGTCCAGGGTCGTGAACAGGCCGCGATGCAGGATGAGGTCGGGGTGGTTGTCTGGCATGGTGGGCTGCTTGAGGAGGTGCGAGCGCCAAGCGTAGAACGAGCGGTGGCGGCGCGCATCACTCTTTGGGGGTAGCGGCTCCCGGCTGCTTTGGGGGCCAGGCCCTGCCCCGCAAGGGCAGCGGTCCGCGCACCATTGAATATCTTCAAAGCAGCGGACAAATCGTCAATACCAGCCGGCGGGTCGTGGCTAGTCTGCGCAGACCTTTCCTCCACCCTCGCAAGGAGCTTTCATGTCAATTGTTGCCACCCCCACCCCCGGCGCCCTGCTGATCTCGCCCAGCGATCACGCGCTGATCATGATCGACTTCCAGTCGCAGATGGCGTTCGCCACCCATTCCATCGACGCCATCGCCCTGCGCACCAACGCCGCCCTGGTGGCCAGCGCAGCGGCCGGTTTCGGCGTACCGACCATCCTGACAACGGTGGCCGAGAAAAGCTTCTCCGGCCCGATGTTCGACGAGGTGACCGCGCCCTTCCCCGGCCAGGCCCTGCTGGACCGGACCTCGATGAACACCTGGGAAGACGCAGCCGTCATCCAGCGCGTCAACGAGATAGGCAAGACCCGGCTGGTGATGGCCGGCCTGTGGACAAGCGTCTGCATCGTCGGCCCCTCGCTGTCAGCGCTGGCGCAAGGCTTCGAGGTCTATGTGATTGCCGACGCCTGCGGCGACGTGTCCAGCGAGGCGCACAACCGCGCGATGGACCGCATGGTGCAGGCCGGCGTGCGGCCGATGACTTCGCTGCAATACATGCTCGAGCTGCAACGCGACTGGGCCCGCGGCGAGACCTATGAGCTGACGACCGGCATCGCCAAGAAATTCGGCGGCGCCTACGGCCTGGGCATCAACTACGCCAAGCGCATGTTCGGCGCGCACGAAGGCTGAGGAGGGCTAAAGCGATGAAGCCCTACCTCGCCTCGCTGGCCCTGGGCCTGCTGGTGGGTGTGATCTACGCGCTGTTCGGTGTGCGCTCGCCAGCGCCGCCGGTCATCGCCCTGGTCGGCTTGCTGGGCATCCTGCTGGGCGAGCAGCTGCCGCCCCTGTTCAAGCATATGACCAAGACGGACAGCGCCGGCATGGCCCACAGCTGGTTGCACAGCCAAGTCAAACCCCATGTGTTTGGCGAGCTGCCGCAATGCGATAAAGCGCCACCCAAGGCTTGATACTGGTTGAACCCGAAGCCGTTGCCGCGACCGTGGCAACGGCTTTCTTCTTTCTTCGGAGATTTGCATGAACGCTCATCACGCCCATTGCCAACGCCTGCGCAGCGCCCTGCTCGACCTGCACCGCCAGCTGGTCGAACTGGAGCGGCGCGAGTATGAAAAATGGCATGGCCGGCAGTCGGCCGGCGACTTTCTTCAGGTGCTGGCCTATGGCGACGAGCTGCGCTGGCTGGAGCCGCTGAGCCGCCTGATCGTGATGCTGGACGAAGCGCTGGATGGCAAGGCCGATGCGGCGCTGACGCCGGCCGCCGTCGTGCAGCGGGCCAAGGCCCTGCTGCGCCTCGACCGCGAGGCAAGCGAGGACTATGCCCAGCGCTACGCAAAGCACTTCGACCAGTCGCCCGAGCTGGCGGTGGCGCACACGGCGGTGTTGGCCGTGCTGAGGACCTCCGCTTAAGGCTTCAGCGTCAGGAAGTGATGCACGACGGGCTTGTCCGGCCCGATATGAAACCGCAGCGCCTCGCCCTGCAGGTCGGCATCGGCCTTGGAGACGCGCTGGTGCTGGCGCAGGTGTTCGGCCCATGACTCGACCAGGAACCACTCCATCACCCGCTCCGGCTCGCTCGTGTCCTCGGTGATGCCCCAGGCATAGGCGCCGTCGCGGCGACGCTCCTTGGACAACAGCGTCACCGCCCGCACAAAGGCCGGCAGGTCCTCCTTGCGCACCCGGTACTCGATCTGGATCATCACCGGCCCGCGGTCATGCGCGACCGGGGCCGTCAGCATCGGTTCTGGCCAATGGTTGGAGGCCTGCAGATCCGGCTCGCCGGTCGGCAGCTTGATGCGATGGAACCCCAGCGCCACCAGGCACAGGCCGGCAGCGGCCATCACCAGGGTCAACGGCAGGCCGGCAGCCTGCGCGACCAGACCCCAGAGCAGGCTGCCCGCCGCCATCGCGCCATTGAACACGGTCAGGTAGATGGCAAGACCGCGCCCGCGCACCCAGTTGGGCAGCACTGACTGCGCCACGCCGTTCAGACTGGTCAGGGCGATGATCCAGCCCGCACCCAGCACCAGCATCAGCAGCACCGCCAGCACTTTGGGCGGCGCGGCGGCCAGGCCGGCCATCACAGCGGCGGCCAGCACCGAGGCGAGAAGCACCAGCCCGTCAGCGTCCAGGCGACGGCGCAGGCGTGGCAACAGCAGGGCTCCGAGGATCGCCCCGGCCCCCACAGCCCCCAGCAGCACACCGTAGAACCCGGCCGAACCGCCCAGCATGCGGCGCGCCACCAATGGCAGCAGGCTCCAGACCGAGCTGGCGAAGACAAAGAACACCGCCGCGCGCAGCATCACCACATGCAGCTCGCGGCTGGAGCGGGCATAGCGCAGGCCGGCACGGAAGGCGCCGAAGAACTGCTCGGACAGGCCATCGTCCGGGCGCACCGGCCGGCGCCACCACAGCAGCGCCGCGATCACAAAGGCATAACTCAGCAGGTCTGCGCCATAGGCCATGGCCGCACCGAAGCTCGCCAGCAACAGCCCGCCCACGGCGGGGCCCACCGCGCGGGCGATGTTGATGCCCAGCGAGTTCAACGCCACCGCGCTTTTCAGCTCGGCCCGGCTCACCAACTCGGGCACGATGGACTGCCAGGTCGGAGCCATCAGCGCGCTGCCGATGCCGCCGATGAAGGTCAGCGCTATCAGCCACTCGACAGTCAAGGTCTGCGTGCTGGCGAGCAGCAGCAGGCTGCCGCTGACGCCGGCCAACAGAACCTGGACGACGATCAGGAAACGGCGCCGGTCCAGGATGTCGGACAGCACGCCCGCGGGGATCGCCAGCAGGAACACCGGCAGCGTGGCAGCCGTCTGGATCAGCGCCACCGCCGCCGGGCTGGACGACAGCTCGGTGACCATCCAGGAGCTGGCCACATCGCGCATGAAGCTGCCGATATTGCCCAGCACCGTGGCCGCCCAAAGCACCGCGAAGACCGGCTGACGCAGCGGCGCGAAGCTGCTGGGGGTGTCTGTGGGAGCGGCGGTGTTGTCAGCGGCCATCTTGCCTCCGCAGATCGAGCCAGGCCACCAGCAGGAAGCCACCCACCAAACAGCCATGCTCGAAGAAAGAGTTCGCCACCATGAAGCGCTCCGGCCCCGCCATCTCCCAGAAACGGTTGGCCACCAAGGTGGCGCCCAGCGTGAAGCCGGCCAGGCCCAGCGCCCCGAGCCAGCGGTAAAAACCCGTCAGCACCAGCAGCGAGGCCCCGAGCTCCAGCACGATGGTGGCCACGGCAAAAGGCGCGGCCGGGGCCAGGCCGAAGTGCTGCATCTCGGCTATAGCCGCCGCGAAGTCGAAGGCCTTGTTGAACCCACCTTGCAGGTAGGGCCCGCAAAGCAGCAACAGGGCCAGTCCACGAAACCATGGCGAGGTGAACGCTAGGCGTAGCGGCGGAGGCAAGTGGAGCGTCATTGAGGAACCTGAAGCAATGGTGGCGGCAGTGAATGGTGAGCGAGAGCCGCCTCGCTGTCTTGAAGATTTGTCGCCTGCCTGGAATGCGCGGCCGCGTCCCACCGACCTGCTTACGCCGGGACCTAAACACGCAAATCTGCTAAGCAAGGATGAGTTTCTTCGTTCACAGCGCCGATGCCGCTTCGTAGAGTCCGCTCATTGCCCACTCGCCCCGACCCCGCCATGTCCCTGCTCCTGATCGCCGCCAGCCCCAGTTCCCGATCCCGCTCCGGCGCCCTGCTCGGTGCGGCAGCCGAGCGGCTGCAGCACCTGGGCCAGCCCACGCAGACGCTGCGCCTGCGCGAGCTGCCGGCAGAGGCGCTGCTGCATGCGAACTTCGGCGACGCCGCACTCCAGCAGGCCTTGCAGGCCGTGGCCCAGGCCCGCGTGGTGGTGTTGGCCACCCCCATCTACAAGGCGGCCTATAGCGGGCTGCTAAAGGTGTTTCTCGACCTGCTGCCGCAGGACGGGCTGAAGGACAAGACCGTCTGGTCGCTTGCCAGCGGGGGCAGCCTGGCTCATCTGCTCGCGTTGGACTACGCGCTGCTGCCGGTTCTGTCCTCGCTGGGCGCGCGCACGCAGATCGACTCGGTCTTTGCCATCGATGCGCAGATCACCGTTGGCGCCGATGGCGAATACCGCATCGGAGACGAGGTCGCGCGCCGGCTGAGCCTCGGTGCAGCACAGGTCTTCGACCGGCTGCCGCAGCCGGCGGCCGTTCTTGCGCATGGCTGATCTTTAGCCGCTCGCATATTCATCTACCCCTACGGAGACTTTGTGAATCCACTCATTTCCCGCCGCAGCGCCCTGCTCGCTACCGTCCTCGGCCTGACCGTGGGGCTGGCACAAGCGCAATCACCGAAGCCCGAGATCCGCATCGGCTTCCAGAAGTACGGCACCTTGACCCTGCTGAAGGCCAAGGGCGACCTGGAGAAGCGCCTCGCGCCTCAGGGCATCACGGTCAAGTGGAACGAGTTCCCGGCCGGCCCGCAGTTGTTGGAAGGACTGAACGTCGGCTCGATCGACTTCGGCACCGTCGGTGAAGCACCCCCGATCTTTGCCCAGGCGGCCGGTGCCGACCTGGTCTACGTGGCCAATCAGCCGCCGGCCCCACAGGCCGAAGCCATCGTCGTGCCCAAGGAGTCGGGAATCAAGACCGTGGCCGAGCTGAAGGGCAAGAAGATCGCGCTTAACAAGGGCTCCAACGTCCACTTCCTGCTGGTCAAGCTGCTGGAGAAGGCGAGGCTCAAGTACAGCGATGTGCAAGTCATCTTCCTGCCGCCGGCCGATGCGCGCGCCGCCTTCGAGCGTGGCTCGGTCGATGCCTGGGTGATCTGGGACCCGTTCCTAGCCGCTGCCGAACGCCAGTTGGGCGCGCGCGTGCTTGCCGATGGCCGTGGGGCGGTGGCCAACCACCAGTTCTACCTGGCCGCGCGGCCCTATGCCAACAAGAACCCCGAGGTGGTGCAGATCATCATCGAAGAGCTGGCCCGCCTCGACGCGTGGGCCCAGGGCCGCGACAAGGAAGTGGCGCAGCTGCTGGCACCGCAGATCGGCCTGGACCTGGCCATCACCGAGCTGGCCGCCGGCCGCTTCGCCTACGGCATCAAGCCGATCAGCGCGACAGTGGCGGCCGAACAGCAGAAGATCGCCGATGTGTTCTTCGAGCTGAAACTGATTCCCAAGGCGATCAAGATCAGCGATGCGCTGCCGCTCCAACTGAAGACAGCGGCGGTGAAGCCATGAAGATCCTCTGGTTCATCCCCACCCACGGCGACTCGCGTTACCTGGGCACGTCCCAGGGCGCCCGCGTGGCCGACTTCGCCTACTTCAAGCAGATCGCTATCGCGGCAGACACTTTGGGCTACGACGGTGTGTTGCTGCCCACCGGCCGCAGCTGCGAAGACTCCTGGGTCGTCGCCGCCAGCCTGATCGATGCGACCCGCAAGCTCAAGTTCCTGGTCGCGCTGCGACCGGGCTTGGTGGCCCCGGTGCAATCTGCCCGTATGGCCGCCACCCTGGATCGCCTGTCCGGCGGCCGCCTGCTGGTGAATCTGGTGACCGGCGGCGATGCCGAGGAGCTGGCTGGAGACGGGCAGTTCCTCCCCCATTCGCAGCGCTATGAACAGTCCCGCGAGTTCCTGCAGATCTGGCGCCAGGCCTTGGAGGCCAGCCACCGCGGCGAGGCCTTCGACTACGAGGGCAAGCACTTAAGAGTCGAGGGCGGCAAGCTGCTCTACCCGCCGATCAGTAAACCATATCCGCAGGTCTTCTTCGGCGGCTCCTCGGAAGAGGCGCATGAGCTGGCGGCCGAACAGGTCGACACCTACCTGACCTGGGGCGAGCCTCCGGCCTCAGTCGCCACCAAGGTGGCCGATGTGCGCGCCCGCGCGGCAAAGCAGGGTCGTGAACTCGAGTTCGGCATCCGCCTGCATGTGATCGTGCGCGAGACCGAGGACGAGGCCTGGCGCGCCGCGGCAGAGCTGGTTCAGCATCTGGACGAGACCGTGGTGGCTGCGGCGCAAGCCAAGTTCGCCAGCATGGACTCGGTCGGCCAGCGCCGCATGGCCGAGCTGCACAAGGGCAAGTTCAACAAGGCCAATGTGCGCGAGGGTCTGGAGATCTCGCCGAACCTGTGGGCCGGCGTAGGCCTGGTGCGCGGTGGCGCGGGCACGGCCCTGGTCGGCAGCCCGCAGCAGGTGGCCGACCGGATCAAGGAGTACGCAGCCCTGGGCCTGAACTACTTCGTGCTGTCCGGCTACCCGCATCTGGAAGAGGCGCACCGCTTCGCCGAGCTGGTGTTCCCGCTGCTGCCGCTGGAAGTGCAGGACAAGCTGCAAGGCCCGCGGCTTACAGGCCCCTTTGGCGAGATCGTCGCCAACAACTACGTGCCGCAGCGCGCAGCCGCAGCGAGTTGAGCCCATGACCCCGACCCGGTTCACGCCCTCCGCCTGGGTCAGCCAGATGCTGCCCTGGCTGCTGCCCCTATTCATCCTGGTCGCCTGGCAGCTCAGCACGCAGTTCGGCTGGTTGTCCACCCGCGTACTGCCCGAACCCTGGGCCGTGGCCAAGGCCTTCTTCACTTTGGCAGTGTCGGGCGAGCTCTGGGGCCATGTCTGGGTCAGCACCGGCCGGGCGCTGATAGGCTTTGCCATCGGCGGCGGCCTGGGCCTGGCCCTGGGCCTGTTGACCGGCTCGCTGCGCTGGGCCGAGACCCTGCTCGACTCAAGCCTGCAGATGCTGCGCAACATCCCGCCGCTGGCGCTGATCCCCCTGGTGATCCTGTGGTTCGGCATCGACGAGACGGCCAAACTCTTCCTGGTCTCGCTGGGCGTGTTCTTCCCGCTCTACCTGAACACCTTCCACGGCATCCGCTCGGTCGATCCGGCGCTGATCGAGATGGCACGCTCCTACGGCCTGAGCGGCTGGAAGCTCTACACCCAGGTCATCCTGCCCGGCGCCACCGCCTCCATCCTGGTGGGCGTGCGCTTCTCGCTGGGCCTGATGTGGGTGCTGCTGATCGTGGCCGAAACCATCTCGGCCCAGGCCGGCATCGGCTACATGACGATGAACGCCCGCGAGTTCCTGCAGACCGATGTGGTGCTGGTCGGCATCCTGCTCTACGCCCTGCTGGGCAAGCTGGCCGACATGCTGGCGCGCGGGCTTGAGCGAGCATGGCTGCGCTGGCATCCGGGATACCAACAATCATGAGCATCGTCACCCACGAGATCGATGTGCTGAGCGCCAACGCACTGGGCCTGCCGACGCGCCCACAGCAACAGGCGCTGCAACGCAGCGCGTCGCCCACCGGCGGCGTGGCCTTGCAACTGACGGGCTTGAGCAAACGCTATGGCGAGCGCCAGGTTCTGCATGCACTGGACCTGCGCATCGGCCCTGGCGAGTTCGTCGCCATCGTCGGCCGCAGCGGCTGCGGCAAGAGCACCCTGCTGCGCTTGCTGGCGGGGCTGGAGTCACCCAGCGCGGGCCATATCGAAGGACTGGCCGGCAGCGACACCCGCTTCATGTTCCAGGACGCGCGGCTGCTGCCCTGGGCACGCGTGGTCGACAACGTGGCACTGGGCCTCGAAGGCGCCGATGCGCGCGAGCGCGCTCAAAGCGTGCTGGCCCAGGTGGGCCTCGCCGAGCGCGGCGGCGAGTGGCCGGCACGGCTATCCGGCGGCCAGCGCCAGCGCGTGGCCCTGGCTCGCGCCCTGATCCATGCGCCACGCCTGCTGCTGCTGGACGAGCCGCTGGGCGCGCTGGATGCGTTGACCCGCATCGAAATGCACGGCCTGATAGAAGGGCTGTGGCAACGCCACGGCTTCACCGCGCTACTGGTCACCCACGATGTTTCCGAGGCCGTGGCGCTGGCGGACCGCGTGCTGCTGATCGAAGACGGTCGGGTCGCGCTGGACGAGCGCATCCCACTGCCGCGCCCGCGCCGCCATGGCCCGGCCTTCGCCGCGCTGGAGCAGCGCCTGCTGGAGCGCGTGCTGCAGACGATGCCGCCGGATTCGCCCCCGGCACCTCCGCCGCTCGCCCCGGTGGCGGGTGCTGCCCTGCGCTGGGCCTGGTAGCCGACCCTATTTCAACCCCAAAAAGGAGTATCCCATGAGCATCACCGCCATCAATGTCCGCAACCAGTTCCGCGGCACCATCAAGGAAGTCATCGAGGGGCCCGTCGTATCGGAGGTCGATGTGATCACACCGTCCGGATTGATCGTCACCTCGGTCATCACCACCCGCTCCGTCAAGGAGCTGGGTCTGGTGCCCGGCAAGGAAGTGGTGGCCCTGGTCAAGTCGACCGAGGTCTCCATTGCCACGCTCTGAGCCCTGTCCATGAGCGCGCCTTACCGCCCACCGCGCCTGCTGATCATCCCTGGCCTGCACGACAGCAGGCCGGCGCATTGGCAAACCTGGCTGCAGCAGCAGTACCGCGATGCGCGTCGAGTGCAGCAGCGTGACTTCAGCCAACCTGAGCTGCAGCGCTGGTCCGATCGCATCAGCAGCACGCTTGACAACGCCGGCCCCGGCGAATGGATTGCCGTCGCGCACAGCTTCGGCACGCTGGCCCTGGTCCATCACCTGGCCGAGCACCCCGACTCACCAATCCGCCAAGCCTTGCTGGTAGCGCCGGCCGAGCCTGACAAGTTCGGCCTGGCCGAGCTGCTCCCGCATCAGCGACTGGGCCTGCCCTTGAGCCTAATCGCCAGCCAGAACGACCCCTGGATGAGCGCCTCCAGCGCGATGCGCTGGGCTGGCCGCTGGGGCTGCAGCTTCACCAATCTGGGCCACGTCGGCCACATCAACAGCGAATCCGGCTTCGGCCCCTTCCCGCTCGCAAAGCGCTGGGTCGAATCTGCCAGGGCCCGAGCGGCGCGCGCGCAGCGGCCGGAGCATGCGGCATTCAGTGAGTGGTCGTTCGCCGTCTGAGCGAACGGTGCAATGGCGAATCATCAGCCCAAAAGCACGACACCACAACAGAGGCCG
>Ga0187844_10000676_pt1 | contig 26598 bp, 23 predicted proteins | sample SpaLakP09_SKY_50_FD_134517 | JGI IMG/M metagenome (GOLD analysis project Ga0187844, IMG submission 134517) | Oligotrophic lake water microbial communities from Sparkling Lake, Wisconsin, USA - SP09_SKY_50 | ecosystem: Environmental > Aquatic > Freshwater > Lake | place: USA: Sparkling Lake... | reverse complement strand
TGCGCACGGTGGGGGACATGGGCATGTCCACATTCACCGGCACATCGCGCCAGCCCAGCAGCACTTGGCCTTCGGCCTTGATGGCGCGCTCCATCTCCTGTTCGCAGGCCAGGCGCGAGGCGTGCTCCTTGGGCAGGAAGATCATGCCCACGCCGTATTCACCGGCGGCGGGCAGCGTGATGCCCTGCTTGGCCATTTCTTCGCGGTACAGCGCGTCGGGGATCTGGATCAGAATGCCCGCGCCGTCGCCCATCAGGGGGTCGGCCCCCACGGCGCCACGGTGGTCGATGTTTTCCAGAATCTTCAGGGCCTGCGTCACGATGTCGTGGCGCTTCACACCCTTGATGTGGGCCACAAACCCGAGGCCGCAGGCGTCGTGTTCGTTACCCGATGAATACAAACCGTGTTGTTGCAGATGCTGGATCTCGGCAGCCGTGGTCATGGCGCACTCCTCATATTTTTTCGCAGGGAGTGGGAGATTAGTGCATTGCAACATGATTTGGCAAGCACATTAATTGGGGTCAGATTCATTTTAATAACCGAGCATCTCAGTTTGATATTTTATTGGGGACATATCAAATTTAATAGCAACAAAGGCAATACAGTAGAGCGGAGAGGCCTATTTTTCCTCTGATTTCTTCGCACTCTTTGGCCGCCCGGCCTGCCCCGCCACCACCCGGCGCGGTGTCTTTTTTTGCAAACCTTCGATGAAATCGGTGTCGCCCAGAGCCCATCCACTCAGGGCCGAAGCAGTGAGCGCCGCCTGCTCCTGTGACCCGATTCCCGTCTGCACCAGTGCGGCATAGGCGGCCTCGCGGGCAAATGGCGTGTTGCCCAGCGCCCAGTACAGCGCGTGGGGCGTGAGCAGGCGGTCGTTGCGCACACCCCGCCAGTGGGCGTGGCTAGACCAGGGGTAGTCCGCCGCATTCACCACCAGCCCTGCCCGCACCGGGTTGAGGTCCAGGTACACCATGCAAGGCAGCAGGTACTTGTCGGCCTGCAGCACGGTGGACCGGTAGCGCCCCTCCCACAAGGTGCCGGTGCGCGCATGGCGGCGGTTGAAATACTGCACATAGCGCCGCCCCACCGCCTGCATCATCTGCGGCAAAGCATCGGCCACTGTGGGGGTGACCAGCAGGTGGAAGTGGTTGTCCATGAGCACATAGGCATGGACAGCCACCCCGTGCTGGAGCGCGTTGTCTGCCAGCAAGGCGAGCATGGCCTGGAAGTCCTCGCCATCCTGAAAAATGGGCTGGCGGTTGTTGCCACGCTGGATCACGTGGTGCAGGTGGCCTGGCAGGGTCAGGCGTGGAAGGCGGGCCATGGGTGAAGGTCGATGGAGGCAATGCGCGCCATCATAGACCCGTCCCCGATTTCAAAAACCTCCGGCACGCTGCCGCGCGGGTGAGGCAATCAGCCCACAGCAGCCGCCTCGGTCACGTCGGCAGCCACTGCCAACCCAAAACGCAGCCCCAGGGCGTTCTCCAGCCCGAACTCGACCAGGATGGCGCGCAGGCGCTCGGCCGCGCTCCGCTTTTTCTGCCCGGTGTAGCGGGCGATGATGAGTTCGTTCTTCATGCTGTGCTCCCAGCCCACCAACTCGGTCACCGTCACCTGGTAGCCGCTGGCCTCCAGGTACAGGCAGCGCAGCACATTGGTCACCTGGCTGCCCAGCTCGCGGGTGTGCAGCGGGTGCCGCCACAGCTCGGCCAGGGGCGTGCGGGCCAGCTGCAAGGCCTTGCCCTGGCGCAGGCAGGCGGCCATTTCGGCCTGGCAGCAGGGCACCAGCACCATGGCGCGGGCTTTCTGTTGCAGGCCAAAGGCGATGGCATCGTCCGTGGCCGTGTCGCAGGCGTGCAGGGCCGTGACCACATCGATCTGCGCGGGCAACTCGTCGGCCGCCGACGATTCGGCCACTGACAGGTTCAGGAAAGACATGCGGCCAAAACCCAGCCGCTGGGCCAGCAGGCGGGATTTTTCGACCAGCTCGGCGCGGGTTTCGACGCCGTAGATATGCCCATGCCCCAGGGCCTTGAAGTACAGGTCGTACAGGATGAAGCCCAGATACGACTTGCCCGCCCCATGGTCTGCCAGGGTCGGCCCACCGCCGCCTGCCGATAGCTCCGTCAACAGCGGTTCGATGAAATTGAACAGGTGGTACACCTGCTTGAGCTTGCGCCGCGAATCCTGGTTCAGCCGCCCTTCGCGCGTGAGGATGTGCAGCTCCTTGAGCAGCTCCACCGACTGCCCGGGCCGCAGCTCGGACAGCTCTGCAGCCTGGGCGCTGGCCTGGGACTCCTTCTTGCGGGTGGCTCCACCGGCTCCGCGCGGTGCGGGGGATGGTTTCTTCTGCGTCATTGCGCGGTCCCTCCTTCGGTAGAGGCCGCCCCGGGCACCGGCGCGTGGGGCCCCACATCCAGCGCCAACCAGCCCTCCATCCCCAAGCCCTCCAGCACTTCCATGTTCCGCTCAAAGATGGCTTCTGCCTCAGGGAACACCTCCACGGCCCGGTCAATGCTGTCTTCGCGCAGCAAGTGCAGCGTGGGATAGGGCGCTCGGTTGGTGCAATTGGTCACGTCGTCCACCTCGGTGCCCGCAAACTGGAACTGCGGGTGGAAGCTGGCGATTTGCAGGGTGCCGTCCAGCCCCAGCACGTCCAGCAGATCCTCGGTCTCACCGAGAAAATCATTGAAATCCAGGAAATCCTGCAAGCAGTGTGGCAGCACCAGCAGCGTTGTGTCGCGCACCTCGGCAGGCATGCCCTGCAGGGCCAGAAGCTCTTCACGCAACAACGCCAGCACAGCAGCGGGGTTGTCGGTCAGCGCCACCGCGTAGTGGACCTGCCCCTTCACATGCACGCCCTTGGCGAACGGGCACAGGTTCAGCCCGATCACAGCCTTCTCCAGCCAGCGCACGGTGTCATGGATGAACGGGGCTGCGGGATCGAGCGCGCCCATCGGGACGATGGAGGAAGTGGAAGTCATAGGCGCGCTGGCAGGCACGGTAAAAAGGGGCCTGATTTTACCGGCGCCACGCCACGCCGGGCGGCAGCGTCATCCGCCCAGCAAACGCCGCCCCGTCAACCGTTCATGCTCCCGCGCAGCAAAGCGGTCCGTCATCCCGGCAATAAAGTCGGCCACGGCGCGCGCCCGCACTGCTGCCCCCCCCGCCAGCGCCTGCTGCGCAAACGCCGCCTTCATCTCCTGGGGCGCCCCCACATAGGCCGCAAAAAGATCCCGCACAATTTCCTGGGCCCGCCCCGTGGTCTCCATCACCTGCGGATGCCGATACAGGTGCCGGAACAGGAACTGCTTGAGCGCCTTGGAGCGCTCGCGCATACCGTCGCTGAACAACACCAGCGGAGGGCACCGGCGGACATCGTCGGCACCGGCGGGCGCATGCTCCTGCAAGGCCAGCCGGGTGGCATCAATCACGTCGTACACCTGCGCGCTGAGCATGCGGCGGATCGCCTCGAACAACAGACGCCTTTGCAGCGATGGCTGCGCGAGATCCGGGTGCTCGGCCTGCGCCGCAGCCCGATACGCGTCAAACAGGGGAACATCGCGCAACTGCGCCAAAGTGATCAGGCCGGACCGCACGCCATCGTCAATGTCGTGCGCGTTGTAGGCAATCTCGTCGGCCAGATTGCACAGCTGCGCCTCCAGACTTGGCTGCTCCCGGCGCAGGAACCGCCCGCCCACACCACCGGGCTCGGCCGCCTCCAATTGCTCGGCATGCTGGCGCGAACAATGTTTGAGAATCCCCTCCCGCGTCTCGAAGGTGAGATTGAGGCCGTCGTACTGGGGGTACCTTTCTTCGAGCCGATCCACCACGCGCAGGCTTTGCAGGTTGTGCTCAAAACCCCCAAACCCGGACATGCAGCCATGCAGCGCATCCTGCCCCGCATGCCCAAACGGCGTGTGCCCCAGGTCATGGGCCAGCGAAATCGCCTCGACCAGGTCCTCGTTGATCTGCAGCGACCGCGCAATGGACCGCCCGAGCTGCGCCACCTCCAGCGAGTGGGTCAACCGGGTGCGGAACAGATCCCCCTCGTGGTTGAGGAACACCTGCGTCTTGTAAACCAGGCGCCGGAACGCCGTGGAATGCACGATCCGATCACGGTCCCGCTGGTACTCGGTGCGCGTCGGCGCAGGCTGCTCCGGGTAGCTCCGCCCCCGTGTCTGCGCGGGGTGTGAAGCGCAAGGCAAAAGGTCAGAAATTTGAATCAAAATCGGGGCCTGCGCGCTTTGGATATACGTTACTAGCTACACATTAGATAGCAAACAGCAAGCTAACCACCTCAACCACAACAGGCGTCAATGACCTCTCGCACCAAAGCATCTGGGGCAGCCCGCACCACGGCCTTGCCCGGCCCATCAATCAGCACAAACCGGATCTCCCCGCCTTCCGACTTCTTGTCGATGCGCATCAACTCCAGATAGCGGCCCGAGTTGTCCGCCGCATCCAGCACAGGCCCCTTTGTCGGCAACCCCGCCCGCGCAATCAGCGCAGTGAGTCGCTCCACAAACGCAGCGTCCACCAACCCCAGCCGGCGGGACAGCTCGGCGGCCATGACCATGCCAGCAGCCACCCCCTCCCCATGCAACCAGACGCCATACCCCATGCCCGCTTCGATCGCGTGGCCGAACGTATGCCCGAAATTGAGGATGGCACGCAGGCCGGTTTCTTTTTCGTCCTGGCTGACGACCCATGCTTTGATTTCGCAGCTGCGGCGCACCGCATGCGCCAGGGCAGTACGGTCGCGGGCCAGCAAATCTTCGATTGAGGACTCCAGCCAGTCCAAGAAATCGACATCGGCAATCGGCCCATATTTGATGACCTCCGCCAATCCGGCGCTGAGCTCCCGCAACGGCAGCGAATCCAAGGTGGCAAGGTCACACACGACAAGCCGAGGCTGATAGAAAGCCCCAATCATGTTCTTCCCTTGCGGATGATTGATGGCCGTTTTCCCCCCTACGGAAGAATCCACCTGAGCCAGCAAGGTAGTGGGGACCTGCACAAAAGGCACACCCCGCATGTAACTGGCGGCAGCAAACCCCGTCATGTCACCAACCACCCCACCACCCAGCGCAAAAAGCACGGTCTTGCGGTCACAGGCGTTCGACAGCAGGGCGTCAAATATCAGCTGCAAGGTCTCCCAATTTTTATGTGCCTCACCGTCAGGCAAGAGCACTTCATGAACTACCGGGAAACGGCTCTTGATTGCCGAGCGCAGGGTCGCTGCATACAGCGGCGCAATGGTTGTGTTTGAAACAATCAGCGCAGCATGAGCTGAAGGCAAGCCCTCGAAGGTAGTCGCAGTATGGAGGGAACCCGCACTAACAACGATGTTGTAGCTGCGGCCTTCAAGGTCAATAGAAACGCACTCTTCGCGAGAAGACATATCAGGACTCGGCTCCGTTGGTGTGAAAGGTGCCTGGACTCTCCCTCGACACCTTTGGACTATGGCTGCACATTCTAGGACAGTAGCCCACCCTTATGAAATAGCGTCCTCTTTTGATCACGTGCGCAGCACCATGCACTAGCACCTATCAAGACATGAGATAGCAATAAAAAAGCCCCGCTAAAGGCTCAGCGGGGCTCTATATAAGATTGCTTTGGCAGAAGCCAAAGCAATCGTGTTCTACTGGACTACGGTGTAACCGTAATCGAGACTTGACGAGTAACCGACTGTGTACCGCTCTTTACCGTGACAAAGAACAAATACGTACCTACGGGAGTAGCCGCAGTAGAAGTAATCAGACCACTTGATCCAGCTTCAGCAGAAGTGAGCCACGCAGGCAAGCCGGAGAAGGTCCAAGTATAACCCGCAACCGAATCACCACCAGAAGCAGAGAACGCATATGCATAACTCGAGCCCAAACTCACTCCAGGCAATACGCAAGGAGTGTTTACATCTCCTGTGCAGCCGGTGATATTGAAGACAATAGGCTCAACTAGAGCGCCAACCACCGTAATAGTAACGTTTGTGGCTACGCTGCTACCGTTAGCATCGGTCACGATCAACTGGACTTGGTAGTTGCCCGGGTTGTCTTTCACCGTACCCACCAAAAGCCCAGAGGCGTCAAGCGCCAATCCCTTTGGCAGAGTACCCGTGTACGACCATGAGTAAGGCGCAACCCCCCCATCGGCAATAAGACCTCGAATATATGAGCGCCCGTTAGGGACAGATATCGTCGTCAGATCCTTGTATGCCAAAGGACTATTCGGAATACCCGAAACAACAGGAACCGAATGCAAAGATGTCACAGGATCCTGAATTCCATTTGTGACGTCATTATCGAAACGATCCGTTACATATTGAAGAATTATAGGTCCAATATTCGATCCACTTGACAATGATATCTGCCCAATACCCCCAATAGTCTTTACCTGCAGCACCGATCCGGATTGAGCCCCAGAAATCAACCGAGCACCATCCGCCGCACTACCTAGCGGAAGAATGCTCACCTGGAGATTCGCTGCAGCAGTCGAACCTGGAATCGGTTGGTTGGCATCATCCATTATGAAAGCTTGAATACCAACATTATTCCTGACAAAGTTGGTATTATTTTTAGTACCCAAATAAGCGGGCGCCTGAGTAACCCCCAAAACACTTGCCGGCTTGCCAGTGGATGCTCCGACAACAATATCCACAGAAGCGGAGGAAACCTGCAAATCGCGTGGATTCGTAACAGTGCAAGTTACACGCGCCACACCGGCCTGATTCTTAGAGTGGAAATGAAAAGATGCACCTCCAGAATTTGCCCCCAAAGTGATAGAGCGATATGCCAAAGGCACACCGTCTTTCTCGTGCGCAGGATCCCCATCGAGATAGTACAACGAGCCAGAGTCCAGTCCTTGCGTAATATTGCAAGCAAAAATATCCTTCCCCCCCTGAATGGCAGAACCACCTTCACGAGCATCGACATAGAGAGTCGTAGTGAAAGGCGCGTTAGCCCCCAAAGCAGCAGGCTGATTGGCAATATTAATGGGCAATTGCGTCTTTGCAGCGCGCAAAGAAATCGTGTAAGCCAGCTTTGAATCGCCGCCACTACCACCGCCCCCCCCGCATGACGCGAGCACAAGGGCTACCCCTGTTAATGCAAATTTAATCCATGAACGCATATCAACCTCTCCTTATCAACTACTTGGCAGACGCCTTATCCGATAAAACTTTGGGAGTAATAAAAACCAGCATCTCACGCTTCGTGGATTCTTTAGTTCTATTCTTAAAAAGATTACCAACAACCGGAACATCGCCGATCAGCGGTATTTTACTCTCTTGGTTCGTCTCTTCCATTTCGAAAATACCGCCAATAACAACGGTTCCACCATTCTCTATAAGAATCTGCGTCTTTACATGCTTTGTATCAATGGCAACACCTTGCAGCGTTGTTTCACCACGACTATCCTTATTCACATCAAGATCCAGAATGATATTTCCCTCAGGTGTAATCTGTGGCGTCACTTCCAACTTTAGAACTGCCTTCTTAAAGGCCAGACTAGTCGCACCATTCGGAGCAGTAACCGAATATGGATACTCAGTACCCTGCTCGATCAGTGCCTTCGTCTGATCTGCGGTGATTATTCTTGGACTCGACACAATTCGACCTTTACCATCCGCCTCCATGGCCGACAGCTCCAGCGTTAGAAATCGATTAGCAGCCGAATTAAAAATAGACAAGGCAAAACTTCCCACGCTGCTCACATTTGAAAGGCTTGCCGGAAGATTAACAAAATTCCCATTTGTATTGGTAGTACCACCAGCACCGCTCGACGCAACAGCATCACTGTACGACGAGCCAAAGGCGACACGGTTATTTCCACCGATCCCATAACCACCATCTCCCCCACGATTTGCACGGAGATCAGTTCCACCAAGGCGTACACCGAGAGAGCGACCAAAAGAATCTCTTGCTTCGACAATACGCGCCTCAATCAAAACTTGTCGAACAGCCACATCCAAACTAGCCAGCAAAAGTCGTACCTCCTCCAGTTTAGCCGGAGTGTCTGTCACGAATAACTGGTTCGTACGCGGTTCGGCGATCGCACTACCCCGTTCGGAGAGAAAACGAGTGTTGGAGCCACTGCCGGTTGTTGCCGAGGCCGTCAGTTGGACAAGGATATCAGCGGCCTTGGCGTAGTTCAACTGATAAGCTTGGGTTTTGAGCGGCTCTAGTTTCTGTATTGCCTGCGCTGCTTCAAAGTCTTTCTTGGTTCGTGCATCAATTTCATCTTTGGGTGCAATCCAAAGCACGGACCCCGTCTTCTTCAAGCCCAAACCCTTTGCGTCCATAATAATTTGAAGCGCCTGGTCCCAGGGGACATCTTTAAGCCGGAGAGTAAGAGCACCGGTTACAGTATCAGAGGTCACAATATTAAAATTTGTGAAATCCGCAATCACCTGAAGAAGTGATCGCACTTCAATATTCTGGAAATTTAAAGACAGCTTTTCGCCAGAATACCCAGAGCCTTGAGTAAGCTTACTCAGATCAACTTTTTTCTGCCGAATCTCCACAACGAATTGATTGTCGCTTTGATAAGCACTGTGCTCCCAATCACCCACCGACTCAATTAACATGCGCACACGCTCACCCACCTGAGTCGTCGTTACAGTTTGTACGGGAGTACCGAAATCTGTGACATCAAGGCGCCGCCTAAGGCCTTCAGGTAGTGAGGAGCGCATGAATTCAACTACGATGCCTTTCGTTTGTTGCTGGAGATCAACTCCCACCTGGCTACTTGTCAAGTTAACAACAACTCGTCCAGAACCATCCGTGCCACGGCGAAAATCGACATCTTTCAATGGCAAAACATCACTATTTTGACCGTCCGAAAAATGCACAACAGAGGGTGCGGAGCTTGAAGTCGCTCCTGTAACGGGATCAAGCGATAAAACTAATGTTTTGCCTTGAATATCAGTTCGATAAGAGGTTGCTGATTTCAGATTCAAGACAACGCGAGACCGCTCTCCCGCTTGAACCACATTGACTGACTTCAGATTACCCAAATTTACTTCATAAAATGTCTTCCCAGACATATTCCCAACGCCTTGAAAGTCAAGAGCAACGCGTGCTGGCGACTGAGTAGAAAATCCTGTCGGAGCTGAAGCCAGAGGCTCATCAAAATCTATTTTCAGTACCTCAACACCGCCCTGAATGCTTGCAGCAATGGCACTGATAGCCCCCTGGGCGGCCACACCCAAAGAAAAAACTGCAATAGAAACGCCTACAGCAGCATTACGGCAAAAACTCACAAAGGAGCCACTAAGATGTTTCATTTTTTACCCTCTTGCAGATCTAGCGACACTGGGCGCTCTATCCAGTCTCCAGTTGCATCCTGCGCAATTTCGCGCAATTGAATTGAAGTCTCCGTTATCCCAATGATCTTCCCATAATTTTGACCCAAGTAATTTCCAACCTTCACTTGGTAGATGAGATTATCAACCTTCAACAACGCGGTAGGCGTTCCCGTTTTGTTCAGACTCCCAACCATTGCCATCGCGTCCAATGGAAACGCCTCAAGAGGCTCTTTGCGTCGCGTCATCTCAGGGGCAATCAATGCCGCATTAGAGGCAACCTGCGCAGAATCACGGCGTAATGCCTGAGTGAGCTTCACTTGATTGAAAGGCTCAAGAGCTCCAGCTTGAGAATATGATTCAGGAATAAATTTCTTCGGCTCCGTCAATGGAGTTACGCTGGGCTTCGTATTAGCTCTCTGATCAGCAATCCAAAGGCGTAGCTCATCCTCACCTGAAGGCAAACATCCTGCAAGAGAAAAAGTTGAAAAGGCAATTAAGACACCCTTAACAGCACCCCTCATTTAGCACCTCCGGCTTTTTTCTGCGCCTGTATTTCCTCAGGATCCAAATATCTGAAAGTACGTGCAGTCGCGTCCATAATCAACCCATCACGAGCGCCAGGTGTGATTGATATATTATTCAGTGTCACAATGCGTGAAAGATGCGCGACGTCCGAGGCGAAAGCACCTATGTCATGATACTTCCCCGTAACTCGGATCGATATAGGGAGTTCTGCGTAATAATCTTTAGCGACTACCTGTCCAGGCTTAAAGAGTTCAAACTGCAAACTTCGCCCAAGCCCTGCCTGATTGATATCAGACAACAACGCAGCCATCTCCGCTTTACTAGGCAGCTGCTTCTCGAGCTGAATAACATACAGCTGAATCTGCTCTCTTTGCTTTTTCAATGCATCTAAACTCACGGCCTTGACCAGTTTTTTCTGGTAATCGGCCCGCAGGGCAACCTCTTTATTTCGCTCACCCTCCAGCTCTGCCTCATAGTCCTTCAAAAATGCGAACCATGAAACCGTGGCTACAACTCCCGCAATAAAAAAACATAGCAGCGCCTTGGGAAAAACTGGCCATAATGAAGGATCTTTGGTATCCAGATTTTTGAATTGCCGTTGAACTACATCCATGCGCTCAGAAAAGCCAATAGATTTTTCCTTATTGTTAGCCATATCACTTGCCTCCGGAGGCTGATGCAGCAGCACTAGCCGCAGCCATCATTTTCTGGGCTTCACTTGCACGCACCAGCTGGAATTTCAGATTGAACGAAGACACTCTCCGCTGATCACGTTGGCTCAAAGAAACCGTACTGGCTGTAATTTCACTCAACTCAGGCTTGTCTAGCCACGGGGTATTCGCTGACAAGTTACGCAGCAACTCCGAAACACGTTCATTCGATTGAGCCATCCCCTGCATGGTGATAGTTTGCCCAGTTTGCCCAATCGCCGTGATATACACCCCATCTGGCATTTGCTTGACCAACTCCGTCAAAAGGTGGACTGGCAGATTTCGGTCAGATTGAAGGTCTTCGACAGCCTTTTGGCGTGCGCGCAGAGCAGCAATCTCATCTTCGATGGATGCAATTTCTTTGATCTGTTCCTCGAGCACTTTAATTTCCTGTTGCAGGAAATTATTCTTGGCCTGCTGATCGGTGATCATCATCTGAAACCACCAGTAGATGGCACCAGCAATCACCAGCCCAAGGAGGAACGACGCAAACATCGTGGCCTGAAAGGCCTCTTTGCGGCGCTTCCGCGCCTCCTCTCGGTGGGGGAGTAAGTTAATCAGAATCACTGCAGGAACCTCCGCATAGCTAGGCCGCAAGAGGTCAAATAGGATGGGGCTTCACGCACCATCTTTTTGAGCCGGACGGAACTTCCGATCTCCATACCGTCAAATGGATTGACCGCGCTGCAGGCAAACCCCGTCTGCTGAGTAACTGCCTCGGTGAGCCCTGGCAAAGGAGCCGACCCCCCCGCAAGCATGATGTGATCAACACGGTTGTGTGGCGTGCTGGTGAAGAAAAACTGCAATGCACGGCCAATTTCTTGGGCCATGCTATCGACGAAAGGACGAAGAACTGCAGCCTGGTAGTCTTCAGGAAGATCACCGTTGCGCTTCTTGCCTTCAGCCTCTTCCACCGAGAAGCCATATTGGCGCACGATCAATTGCGTCAGTTGGGCCCCGCCAAAAGCCTGGTCACGGTCATACAGGACCTCTTCGTTCCGGATGACCTGCATGCTGGTAGTCAGCGCGCCCACCTCAAACAAGGCCACCATAGCATCAACGCCTTTGTTGGGGAGCGCCTCAATCAAACGCCCCGCTGCCAGACGCGATGCATGGGATTCGATATCGACCACCACAGGCTTCAAGCCCGCAGCCTCTGCCAAGCCCTGCCTGTCCTGGACTTTTTCGCGCCGTGAGGCGGCGATGAGCACGTCCACGTCACCAGGCGCATTCTTGCTGGGCCCGATCACGCAAAAATCCAGACTCACTTCGTCGAGCGAGAAAGGAATGTACTGATTGGCTTCGGACTCGACCTGGACCTCAAGCTCCTGCTCCGTCATGCCGCCCGGAAGAGTGATCTTTTTGGTAATGACGGCAGATGGCGGCAGCGCCAGAGCGACATTTTTTGTCCTCGTTCCGCTTTTCTTGACGAGTCTGCGCAGAGCGTCCGCGACCTCGTCGAATTTTTCGATGTTGCCGTCCGTGATCCAGCCGCGTTCCAGCGGCTCGATGGCGCAACGCTCCAGAACCAGACCGCCTGCCTTATCACGCCCCAACTCCACCAGCTTGACACTGGAGGAACTGATGTCGATTCCCAGCAGCGGAGCAGACTGGCGACTGAACAAAGACCCCATTGAGATCAAGATTGGTCCCCTGTAACTTGCCAAAATGAGGCAACAAAACTTAACACTTCACATGAATGCTATCAGTAAGATAGTTCTCCAGCAAAGATTTTTCCCGTTGTAACGTCTGCGGAGCGTTGCCAAAAGCAGACGAAATTTCGGGGCTCGGCAATACCGTTCGACAAGCATCACGTGCCTTTCGGCGGCACCGGAATGGCCCGGATTTGAGATTCCAGGGAAGTGTGGGCAGACATTTTTATAATGGGCGGCCTTACCCTTTCGGAGCGATATGCCGCCCTCCCCCTCGAAGTCGTCCGACAAGTCGGACACATCCTCCGCCCGCCCCCGCTCCACCTGGCTTCGCTGGCTTCTTCGCATCACGCTGTGGATGGCTGGGTTGGCGACAGCTGCGGCGGTCGGACTGGCGCTGGTCATCGCGGTGGCGCTTGCCGTGGCCTACCCCAACCTTCCCGACATCTCAGACCTGGCCGACTACCGACCCAAGCTGCCGTTGCGCGTCTACTCCGCTGAAGGGGCCTTGCTGGGTGAGTTTGGCGAGGAGCGCAGAAACCTCACACCGATCGAAGACATCCCGAAGGTGATGAAGGACGCTGTTTTGGCCATTGAAGACGCTCGCTTCTTCCAACATGGCGGCGTGGACTACAAAGGCGTGGTGCGCGCGGGCCTTGCCAATTTGGGCCGTGTGAAAAGCCAAGGGGCATCGACTATCACAATGCAGGTGGCACGCAATGTTTATCTGTCGTCAGAAAAAACATTTACCCGCAAAATTTACGAAATCTTACTGACATTCAAACTGGAGCACTTACTGACCAAGGATCAGATTCTTGAGATTTACATGAATCAGATTTTCTTGGGCAATCGGGCTTATGGTTTTGCCGCAGCCTCCGAGGCCTATTTTGGCAAACCGCTGAAATCTCTGTCCATTGCAGAGGCCGCAATGTTGGCAGGATTGCCCAAGGCCCCCTCGGCCTACAACCCCATCAGCAATCCCAAGCGCGCCCGAGTCCGCCAGCAGTACATCATCGAACGAATGGAAGAGAACGGATTCATCACCGCGCAACAGGCGGCCGAAGCCAAGAAGGAAGAGCTGAAGATCCGCACCGGTCCCGACAACACACGGGTGCACGCGGAGTACGTTGCCGAAATGGCCCGCCAGCTGATCTTCACGCAGTACGGCAATGAGGCCTACACACGTGGCCTGAACGTGTACACCACCCTGAATGCCGCAGAGCAGGAGGCCGCGTACAGCGCCTTGCGCCGAGGGATCATGGACTATGAGCGGCGCCAGCAGTACCGGGGCCCCGAGAAGTTCGTGGCTTTGCCCAATGCACCCCAGGAAGTCGAAGATGCGATTGACGACGCCTTGGCCAACCACCCGGACAACGGCGACGTGCTCTCTGCCGTGGTGCTGGAAGCCACGCCACGCAAAATCGTTGCAGCGCGGGCCAACGGGGACACACTGGAGATCACCGGCGATGGCCTCAAGCCTGCGCAGTCAGGGCTGAGCGACAAGGCCCCGCCCAACATCAAGATCCGCCGGGGTGCGGTGATACGTGTGGTCAAGACACCCAAGGGCGCCTGGGAGATCACGCAACTGCCCGAGGTCGAAGGCGCCTTTGTGGCCTTGGACCCCCGCAACGGCTCCATCCGCGCTCTCGTGGGGGGCTTCGACTTCGACAAGAACAAGTTCAACCACGCCGCACAGGCATGGCGCCAGCCGGGCTCCAGCTTCAAGCCATTTATCTACTCCGCCGCCCTTGAAAAAGGCTTCACTCCGGCCACTGTCATCAACGACGCGCCGCTGTTCTTTGATGCCGGCGTGACCGGCGGCCAGCCCTGGGAGCCCAAGAACTACGACGGCAAGTACGACGGCCCCATGAGCATGCGCACGGGCCTGGCCAAGTCCAAGAACATGATCTCCATCCGCATCCTGCAGGCCGTAGGCCCCAAGACGGCGCAAGAGTGGGTGGGGCGTTTTGGCTTTGATCCTGAAAAGCACCCCGCCTACCTGACCATGGCGCTGGGAGCAGGTTCCGTCACGCCGCTGCAGATGGCGGCCGCCTACTCGGTGTTTGCCAACGGGGGTTACCGCGTGAACCCCTGGCTAATCACCAAGGTCACGGACCACAAAGGCCGGGTAATTTCCGAGACCACACCGCCGGTGACCAGCGAACAACCTCGTGCCATCGAAGCCCGCAACGCCTTTCTGATGAACAGCCTGCTGCAGGAAGTCACCCGCTCCGGGACAGCGGCCCGCGCCCAGGCGACTCTCAAACGCCCCGACCTGTACGGCAAGACCGGCACCACCAACGACTCGGTGGACGCCTGGTTTGCTGGCTACCAGCCCACCATCGCAGCCGTCACCTGGATCGGCTACGACACGCCCCGCAACCTGGGCAGCCGCGAAACCGGTGGCGGGCTCAGCCTGCCCGTGTGGATCAGCTTCATGGAGCGCGCACTCAAGGGTGTCCCCGTGATGGAGCCCACTGTGCCTGCTGGGGTGGTCAATGTGGGTGGCGAGTGGTTCTATGACGAGTACGCCCGCAGCGCAGGCGTGTCGAGCGTGGGACTGGAAGACCAGCGCTCCACGTCTCCGGCGGTCACCCCCCAGGCGCCACCGCCTTCTGAAGAGCGCAGCCGCATCCTGGACCTGTTCCGCAATTGACCGAGCACCACCGCCTGCGCGCAGCGCTGACGCGGTGGAGCACAGGTCACTTCTCCACCCGCGTACGCAAAACAGGAGACGGGCCCCGACCGACGCTCTACGAGGCGTCGCTTGCTCGGCTGGGGCTGCCGCCTACAGGGCGGCAAACTGCAAAGGCAACCCGGATTGCTGTGCGGCATCCCGGCTCAGGCACGCGAAGAATTCGCCCGCGCCCTTGGTGTCCTGCCATGCACTGCCGTCAAACCGGTAGTGGTAGCCCCCCGAACGGGCGGCCATCCAGACCTCGTGCAGAGGCTTTTGCAGGTTGATGACGATCTGGCTGCGGTTGGGAAAGGTCAGTGTCACCATGCCGCCCGACCGCTGGGCGTCCACATCGGCATCCGTGGTGTCGTTGATGCGATCACAGCTGCGCTCGACGGCAAGCAGCAGTTGTTCGGCGTGGTCCATGAATTCGAGGTCGGTCATTACAATTTGCGCATGTTGAAAGCTCCCCAAATTCTAGTCAGGACACTTGTCCTTGCTGCCAGTGCGGCGGCCCTGCTTGGCTGTGGACAGCGGGGGCCCTTGTACCTGCCGACGGGGCCTGCCGCAGGGCAGCGCGCCACGCTGCCGGAAACACTCACGCCCAGCGGCGGCAAGGGCACAGCGCAGGCGCCTGCTGCCGCAGCCTCTGCTCCCCGCTGACGCCGCTGGGGCAACGCCCCGCCGCCATGGGGCGCCAATGCAGCGCCGCTTGATTTCGATCAAGTACAAACCCTAGGGGCACTCGTACAGTCTGCGCTTTATTGCACCGCAGGATGGCCATGGCCCTGGAACTCTACCGCGACAAGAATCACGCTTGCCTGATGTTCACCGACCTCATCGAGGAGGACGGCCAGGCCGTGCAGGCCAATCAGTTTTTGATCGTTGACGACGACACAGGCGCCATCATCGACCCGGGCGGCAACCTCGCGTTCAACGAGTTGTTCATGGGGATGACCAAACATTTCCCGCCCCACAAGCTGTCGTACCTGATCGCCTCGCACGCAGACCCGGACATCATCGCCTCGCTCGACCGCTGGATGACGAGCACCAAGGCCAACCTGGTGATCTCGCGCGTGTGGGAGCGATTTGCGCCGCACTTCACCAAGGTGGGCAAGACCGAGAACCGCGTGATCGGCGTGCCCGACGGCGGCGGCCACCTGCCTCTGGGCCGCCACGAGCTGGTACTGCTGCCCGCGCACTTCATGCATTCCGAAGGCAACTTCCACTTCTACGATCCGGTCAGCCGCATCCTGTTCACGGGTGACCTGGGCGTGTCGATGATGTCGGGCGCCGAGGCCCGTGTGCCGGTCACCGACCTCAAGGCGCACATTCCGCGCATGGAGGGCTTCCACCGCCGCTACATGGTGTCCAACAAGATCCTGCGCCTGTGGGTGCGCATGGTGCGGCAGCTCGATATCTCCATGCTGGTGCCGCAGCATGGCGCCCCCATCATGGGCAAGGAAGCCATCAACGACTTCTTTGAATGGATCGAGAACCTGATGTGTGGCATCGACTTGTTTGATGACCGGGCCTACCAGATCCCCACGGCGCACATCGACCCCGTGACCCGCCAGATGCGCCCTGCACTGCGGGCCGTGAACGCATAAAGCTGTTGCACTACAAGGAAAAAAGGCCGTCTCCGCGCACTGGGCAAGCGAAGATAGCTATTAAATATATAGCGAACGATCCACAGCGCTAAGGCGAGCCCGCTGGGGTGCCACGCCCGCGCTGGGTGGTGGCCAAGCTGGGCTGCGGCCTGCGCCAGCGGTGCCAGGCACGCCAGCCCAGCAGCGCCGCCAGGATGGCGGCGTACAGCGCCACTTCGGCAAAATCGTTCTTCCCGGCACGCATCCAGAAGAAGTGCAGGATGCCCAAACCCGCCACCGCGTAGACCGTGCGGTGCAGCGCCTGCCAGCGCTTGCCCCCCAGCGCCTTGATGGCCCGGTTGAACGAGGTGCCTGCCAGCAGCGCCAGCAGCAGCAGCGCCAGCGATCCGACCAGGATGAACGGCCGCTTGGCGATGTCGCGCAGGATGTCTGCCAGGTCAAAGCCCATGTCGAACCAGCTGTAGCTCAGCAGGTGCAGCAGCCCATAGAAAAACACGAACAAGCCCAGCATGCGCCGAAACCGCGCCAGCTGCGGCGTGGCCGTGAGCACGCGCAGCGGCGTGACGGCCAGCACCAGGCACAGCGCCCGCAGCGTCCAGTCGCCCGTGGCGCGGATCAGGGCTTCTGCGGGGTTGGCGCCCAGCTGGTTGGTGGCAGTGGCCACCACCAGCCAGACCAGGGGCAGCATGCACAGCACAAACACCAGGGGTTTGGCGGCAGGATGGAGCAGGAGTTTGCGCATGGGGATCGGTGCCTGTCCTGAAAGCTGCGGCCCCCACGCATGGAAGGCCGGGCAAAAAGACAGGGCCCAGAGAACGTCAGGCGGTCGCCAGGGGTCAGTAGAACTTCTTGAGGTCCATGCCCGCATACAGCTGGCCGACCTGGGCTTCGTAGCCGTTGAACATCAGCGTCTTGCGCTTCTTGGCGAACAGGCCGTCTTCGCCAATGCGGCGCTCGGTGGCCTGGCTCCAGCGCGGGTGGTCCACCTCGGGGTTGACGTTCGAATAGAAGCCATATTCCTGCTTGGCCGCCTTGTTCCAGGCCGTGCCGGGCTCCTTCTCGACGAAGCGGATCTTGACGATGCTCTTGGCGCTCTTGAAGCCGTACTTCCAGGGCACCACCAGGCGCACCGGTGCGCCGTTCTGGTTGGGCAGCACCTCGCCATACATGCCGAAGGCCAGCAGGGTGAGCGGATGCATGGCCTCGTCCAGGCGCAGGCCTTCCACATAGGGCCAGTCGAGCACACGCGAACCAACAAAAGGCATGGTCGCCTTGTCGGCCAGGGTCACGAACTCCACATACTTGGCGCTGCCCTGCGGCTCCACACGCTTGATGAGTTCCGCCAGCGAGTAGCCCATCCAGGGGATCGCCATGGACCAGCCTTCCACGCAGCGCAGGCGGTAGATGCGCTCTTCCTGCGCGCTGAGCTTGATCAGGTCTTCGATGCCGTATTTGCCGGGCTTCTTGACCAGCCCTTCCACTTCCACCGTCCAGGGGGTGGTCTTGAGTGTGTGGGCGTTGCGCGCCGGGTCGGCCTTGTCGGTGCCGAATTCGTAGAAGTTGTTGTAGGTGCTCGCGTCCTTGTAGTCGGTGAGCTTTTCCATCGTGACCGCGCCCGCCACGGTGGACTTGGCGCCCGCCAGCGCTGCCAGCTTGTTCGGCCGCACCACCTGCGCCTGCTGCGCCAGCGCCTCGCGGCCTGCCCAGGCCGCCATCGCAGCACCTGCCGCGCCGCCCGCCATGAGCTTGAGCATCTGGCGCCGGTCTTCGTAGACCGCGCGGGGCGTGATTTCGGAGGGGTGAGGGTGGTGGAAACCCGAGTCGCGCGGGGGGATCAGCATGGGGAGGCTCCGGTCATGGTCTGGTGGAAACAGCTGCAGCGGTAGAGCAGCACAACTGTTAGTTCGTTCCCTGGACCGCGCAGGTTACACCGGCGACGCAATAGTTGCCGTCGCCTGAGCCGATGCCCGACCGGGCCCCTATCCCTTCAACCCATCACAGCGTGCCGTAGCTGTGCAGCCCGCTCAGGAACATGTTCACCCCCAGGAACGCGAACGTGGTGACCGCCAGCCCCACCAGCGCCCACCAGGCCGACACCGTGCCGCGCAGGCCCTTCATGAGCCGCATGTGCAGCCAGGCCGCGTAGTTGAGCCAGACGATCAGCGCCCAGGTTTCCTTCGGGTCCCAGCTCCAGTAGCAGCCCCAGGCCTCGGCCGCCCACAGCGCGCCCAGCACGGTGGCGATGGTGAAGAATGCAAAGCCCACGGCGATGGACTTGTACATCACGTCGTCCAGGATCTCGAACGACGGCAGGCGCGCCGCGATGCGCTTGCGTCCCAACAGAATGCCCGCGACGATGAGCGCAGAGATGCCGAAGTACACCATCCAGTAGCTGCCGCCGTTCTCGGTGGCGCCCTGGCGGAACACGATGGGCTCGAAGCACAGCACCACGCCCAGCAGCCACAGCGGCGCCAGCTTGTACCAGCGGGTTTCGGTGGCCTGTTGTTTGATCAGGTAGGCAAAGGCCACCATGGCGGCCAGCGCAAACGTGCCGTAGCCGATGAAGTTGGCGGGCACGTGCAGCTTCATCCACCAGCTCTTGAGCGCAGGCACCAGGGGCTGGATCTCGTGCGCCTCGCGCACCACGGTGTACCAGAGCAGAAAGCCCACGGCCGCGCTCACCACCAGCATCACAAAACTGCCCAGCGCGCGCGTGTCGTACTGCTCTTCGTAGTACAGGTAGAACGCCGCCGTCATCCAGCAGAACAACACAAACACTTCGTACAGGTTACTCACGGGGATGTGGCCGATGTCGGGGCCGATGAGGTAGCTCTCGTACCAGCGCACCAGCGTGCCGATGAGTGCCATGGCCACCGCCACCCAGGCGATGCGCGAGCCCAGCATGCCCATGGTGCGGCCCTCGCCGCGCGAGAACATGCCGATCCAGTAGAACGCCGTGCTGATGAAAAACAGCATGCTCATCCACAAGATGGCGGACTGGCTGGAGAGGAAATACTTGAGGCCGAACACCGTGTCGGCCCGCGCCAGGCTGCCCGCTCCGTCTTGCTGGTACAACCCGATCGCCATCAGAGCCACGGCGGCCACGATGAGCAGCAGCACCCGTAGCGGGCGCCAGAACCAGCACAGCCAGATCGTGCAGGGGATGGACCCGAGCAGGATGCCTTTTTCGTACCCGTCCATGAAGCTGCCATACCGCTGCAGCGCGTAAAGACCGCCCACGGTCACGATCGCGGCAAACAGCCAGTCCAGCCAGTTGCGGCGGGCAAAAAAGCCCTCGTTCAGGGTGATCGTCGTGGTGGTCGAGGAAGAGGTCGCGGTGTTCATGCGGTACCTTCGCGGGGCGAGGCCCCGATCAGTTTGTGTGCGAGCTGTGCAAACTCCTGGTCACTGTCCAGCGTCTTGCGGTTGGTGGACAGCGCCATGGTGGCGTGGGTGCGCCCTTCCTGGGGGGCTACCCACACCCATACGCGCCGCTCCCGCACGTACAGCATGGCAAAAATGCCCAGGATCAGCAAGGCGCAGCCCAGATAGACAATGTTCTTGCCAGGGGCGCGGGCCACCTGGAAAACGCTGGCCTGTACCTGGGTGAAGTCCTTGAGTTCGAACGCCAGCGGCGCGGGATAGATCTGTGCGTCCGACAGCGAGAGCACGGCCTGCGTCATGAAGCCCTGGGTGCGGTCATCGTGCTGCAGCGGCGCCTGGCCCGCCTGCTTGCGCGCGAGCTGGGCCACCTCGAACAGCGTGCCGTTGAGGATGCGCACCAGCACCTCGCCCGCCCGCGCGCGCTCGGCCTCGGGCACGTTGGCCTCCATGAAGTCCGACACCGCCTGCAGCCCGCCCGTGGGTTTGCCCGCCACCATGCCTTCGCCCGCAAACAGCGCCAGCGCGCGGGATGCGGAGAGGCGCAGCTGCTCGGCCAGCTCGGGCCGCGACGAATCCATGGCCTGCGACACATAGCGGCGCACGGCCTGCTCGCGCGCATCGGGGTCGGCCAGCAGGGCTTTCATGCGCAGAAAACCGTCCATGCTGCCGTTGTCGTCGGCAGGTACGCGCAGATAGCGGAAGGGATCGGCAGGCGACTCGCGCACACCCAGCAGGAACACCGGCACGCCGTCGCCCGTGTCCACCGGCAGCATGTAGTTGTGGAATTCGCGCGCCTGGCCCGCAGCGTCGCGCAGCTTGTAGCTCACGCTCGGGCCCACGTTGCGCAGCTCTTTTTTGGTCACGGTCTTGTTGGCGGCGCCCAGGCGGGATTCCACAGATTCGCGCAGGTCCACCTTGCGCACATCCGCGCCGCTGCCGCCGGGGCCTGCGCCGCCAAAGTTCTCGACGTTGATGGTGCGCAGCGCCGTGAACTCCAGCGTCAGCGTGTCGCTGCCCGGGCCACCGCCCTTGCTGGTGAGCTGGGTGGAGCCCCCCACCACACCTTCCACGTCAAACGGCTTGGCGCCCGCCACCATGGGTGCGGCGCGCAGTTTGAGGTGCGAGCCGCCGTCGTCAAAGCTCGACTGGTAGATCTCAATGCCTTTGTAGCTGGCCGGGTGGTTCACCTCGACACGCGCCGGGGTCTTCTCGCCCGTGGCCTTGTCGTGGATCACGATCTCGCTGGCGAACAGCTTGGGCATGCCGGTGGAGTAATGCTCCACGATGAACTTCTTGAGTTCGATGGCGAACGGCAGGTCCTGCAGCAGCACGCCGTCGGACTGGTTCAGGATGGCCGTGCTCGACTGCGTGCCCTCGGCCACCAGCAGGTTGCCCCGGAAGGTGGGGTTGCGCTCGGACAGCCGGTGCTCGGGCTTCACATCGGCAATCAGCCCGCCGCCCTGGTAGGGCGTCTTGCCGAGGAGCAGCATCTGGGCACGCACGATGAGGTCGCCGTCCAGCAGGCCGCCGACACACACCAGCACGATGGCGCTGTGCGCTGCGATGTAGCCGATCTTGTTGGCCGCGCCCGCCTTGGCCGCCACCATCCAGCCCGTGCCGGGGCCTGCAGCGGTGTCGCGCTGTTGCAGGTGCACCTTCCAGCCGCCACCGGCCAGCAGGGTGCCCATGCGGCGTGCCTCGGCCTCGGCCTCGGCCGATGCGGGCAGGTCAGCCTGTGCCTTGTGGTGGAAGGCCTTGAGGCTTTGCTCGCGGATGTTTTCCTTGTAGGCCTTGAGGTCCACCAGGATCTTGGGCGTGTTGCGGGCAATGCACAGCGAGGTGCTGATCACCAGGAACGCGAGGATCAGCAGGAACCACCAGGCGCTGTACACCGCGTTGAGCTGGATGGCGCCAAACAGCTCAGCCCAGAACGGCCCGAACTGGTTGACGTAGTTGACTGCAGGCTCATGCTGCTTGAGCACCGTGCCGATCACCGAGGCAATGCAGATCACCGTCAGCAGCGAGATGGCGAACCGCATGGAGGACAGCAGTTCGATCCCGGCGCGCCAGGCCTGGGAACCAGACTGGATGCGAAGGCCTTGGGTGTTGTCGGACATGGATAAAACGGGTCTGCGAAGCGCGAAAGAAAAAGGGCGGGACCATCTGTGGAGATGGACCCGCCCTTTTTGGGGTTGTTATTGGCGGTAGGTTCCGTGCGGCCCGGTTCAAAAAACCTCAAGGGGCCACGGTTTGACGAAGATCAATCAGCGCAGGCCGGCGATGTAGTCCGAGACGGCCTTGATTTCCTTGTCATTGAGCTTGGCGGCCACCTGAGTCATCTGCAGGCTGTTGCTGCGCGAACCGTCGCGGAACATGTTCAGCTGCGACACCGTGTAGTCGGCATGCTGGCCCGCCAGACGGGGGTACTGTGCCGGGATGCCCGCACCGTTGGGGCTGTGGCAGCCTGCGCAGGCGGCGATGTTGCGGTCGGCAATGCCACCACGGTAGATGCGCTCGCCCAGGGCGACCAGGTCCTTGTCCTTCGCAAAACCAGCCTTGGCGGGCTTGGAGGCCACCCAGTAGGAGATGTTGCGCATGTCGTCATCCGACAGGGCAGCTGCAAAACCCTTCATGACAGCGTTGTTGCGCTTGCCCGATTTGAATTCCTGCAGTTGCTTGACCAGGTATTCAGGGTGTTGCTGCGACAGCTTGGGGTTGGCCGCGATGGCCGAATTGCCGTCAGCGTTGTGGCAGGCCGCACACACGGCGGTGAAGCTGGCCTCGCCCTTGACGAGATCCGGCTTGGCCACCTTCGGGGCGTCGCCCGCCGCGTGGGCCGAGAAAACAGGTGCTGCCAGTGCGGCAGCCGTCAGCAAGGAGGCGAGCAACTTCATATCGAGGGTGTATGTTTATGTGCGCAAAACCGCGCGATTCTACAATGAGGCTTCCCTGCCTCCCAATTTCTCATGACGACTTCTCCTACCGCGCCAGTTGCTGGCTCCCTTCCGCCCGCACCCGACGCCAAGATCGCCATGGGCTGGATGCACACGGCCAGGTTCCTGACCACGGCCGCGCAGCTGCACCACCTGCCGCCCATCGACGTGCCCGAAATCGCCTTCGTGGGCCGCTCCAACGCAGGCAAATCCACCTGCATCAACACCCTCACGCAGCAAAAGCAGCTGGCGTTTGCCTCCAAAAAACCTGGCCGCACGCAGCACATCAACCTGTTCTCGCTGGGCAAACAGGGTGTGACAGACGCCGTGCTGGCCGACCTGCCCGGCTATGGCTATGCCGCCGTGTCGCGCTCGGACAAGGTGCGCTGGCAGCAGGTGATGGTGAACTACCTGGTCAGCCGCACCAGCCTCACCGGCATCGTGCTGCTGTGCGACCCGCGCCTGGGCCTGACCGAGCTGGACGAAGCCCTGCTCGAAGTGGTGCGCCCCCGCGTCGAAGAAGGCCTGAAGTTCCTCGTGGTGCTGACCAAGGCCGACAAGCTCACGCGCGCCGAGCAGGCCAAGGTGCTGTCGATTACGCGACTGCACGCGGGCGGCGGCGAGGTGAAGATGTTCTCGGCCCTCAAGAAACAAGGGGTGGACGACGTGGCCCAGCTGCTGTGGCAGTGGGCCCACCCGGTGCGCCCTGCGGCAGAGCCCGAAGCCGCCGACGACGGTGCACCACCTGCCGGGGCAGATGCTGCCCCTGAAAATTCAGACAAAAACAGCCTCTAGCGCGCGACCATCATGCGCTAGCAGCTATTTAATTGGTAGCAAAAGCGCATGATCCAGCAAAACGCCGTTTCCCTTCCCCATGGCATCACCCTGCACTGCCGCACCAGCGGCGTGGCGGGGCGCCCGGTGCTGCTGTTCCTGCACGGCTTTCCCGAGGGGGCCTTCATCTGGGACGAGTTGCTGCTGCATTTCTCCCGCCCCGAAAACGGTGGCTACCGCTGCGTGGCACCCTACCTGCGCGGGTTTGGCCCGTCCAGCAGCCCGCCCGAGGCAGAGGCCTACCGCGCCAAACACCTGGTGCAGGACCTGGTCGCGCTGATCGCCCACGAATGCCCCGGCGGCGCGCTGGAATGCCTGGTGGCGCACGACTGGGGCGGCGCCGTGGCCTGGAACCTGGCCAACCAGCAGCCGCAGCTGATGAAGCGGCTGGCGATCATCAACTCCCCCCATCCCGGCGCCTTTGTGCGCGAGTTGGCGCACAACGCCGCCCAGCAGGCGGGCAGCCAGTACATGCACTTCCTGTGCCGCCCGGACGCCGAGGCGCTGCTGGCGGACGACGACTTCCGCCGCCTGTTCGGCTTCTTCGACGCGCCGGATGGCAGCGCCCCCGCCTGGCTCACCGACAGCGTGCGCGCCCAGTACCGCGCGCTGTGGCAGCAGGGCCTGACCGGCGCCTGCAACTACTACCGCGCCAGCCCCATCCGCCCGCCACGGGATGGCGACCCGGGCGCACAGGCCATCACCCTGCCCGACAGCATGCTCACCGTGACCGTGCCCACGCTGGTGCTGTGGGGCCTGGACGACCCGGCCCTGCTGCCGGGGCTGCTCGATGGCCTGCCGGGCTGGGTGCCGCAGCTGCAGTTGCAGCGGGTGGAGGGTGCATCGCACTGGATCGTGCACGAGCACCCGGAGCGCGTGGCGCTGGAGTTGCAGCGCTTTTCTCATCAAAAAGCATAGCTACCAAGGCATGCTGGACGCGCGGTAACGGCCATTTTTGCCAACAAACTGAGATCCAACAACGGACCCAAGCCGCGCCGCCCGGGCGGAGCCCCAGCGCCAGAGGTCAGTACACCGAGTCCTCGCCCTCGGGCCGGGTCTTGAAGCGCTTGTGCACCCAGTAGTACTGCTCGGGCATGGTGTCGATCACGGCCTGCAACTCGCGGTTCATGCGCACGGTGTCGGCCTCGGCGTCGTCGGTGGGGTAGTCGGCCCAGGCGGGCGAGACCTCGGCCACATAGCCTGTGGGCGTCATGCGCGAATACACGCCCACCACCTTGGCCCGCCCCAGCCGCGCAAAACGCGACAGCGACGGGATGGTGGCCGCCGTCACGCCGTAGAACGGCACAAACAGCGAGTCATTGCGGCCATAGTCCATGTCCGGCAGCAGGTACAGCAGGCCGCCCTTGCGCAGGCTGGAAATGATGGGCTTGACCCCATCGGCACGGTTGAGCATGCGCACGTCGCCAAAACGCTGCCGCCCGGCCATGAACCAGGCGTCCACCGCCGGGTCGGGGTGGGTGGCAAAAATCGAGGTGAAGGCGCGCTGCGTGTTCAGCGGCAGTGCCAGGCCACCTGCGTCCATGCCGTAGAAATGCGGCGCGAACAGGATGGTGGGCGTGTCGCCCTCCAGCTCGTGCACCGCGCCCGTAAGGCGCACGCGCTGCTCGACCACCGCACGCGGTGCAGCCCAGAGCCAGCTGCGGTCCAGCCAGGCCTGGCAAAACGCCACAAAGTTGGCCCGTGCCACAGCCCGGCGGCGCGCCTCGGTCCAGTCGGGAAAACACAGCGCAAGGTTGCGCAGCGCCACCTTGCGCCGCCGCACCACCAGCACATAGGCCACCTGCCCCAGCAGCCAGCCCATGCCCCGCAGCACGGGCAGGGGCAGCAGCGCCAGCACGCCCATGAACCACACGCCCAGGCGGCCGGTCATGCGGCACCCCCTGCAGCAGGCGCGGCGGGTGCGGCGTCCCCACGTGGCTGCTTGTAGCGGCCATAGCCCCACAGGTACCGCTCGGGGCATTGGCGGATGAGGTGTTCCATGGCCTGGTTGATCTGCAGCAGAGCTTGGTCCATGTCTGCCGATAGCGGCGCGGGCAAAGGCTCGAAATGCGTGACATAGCCCCGCCCCCAGGACAGGCGCTCACAGCGCACCAGCACCACGGCGGCGCCCGTCTGCTGCGCCAGGCGCGCGGCCAGGGTCATGGTGTAGGCATCGCGGCCAAAAAACGGCGCCCACTGGCCCTGGCCCTCGGGCGGCACCTGGTCGGGCAGCAGGCCAACGGCCTCGCCCCGGCGCAGGGCCTTGATCATCTGGCGCACACCCGCCAGCGTGGTGGGCACGGCCAGCATGCCGGGGCGGTTGCGCGCGGTCTCCATCACCTTGGCCAGCCAGGCCTGGCGCGCGGGGCGGTACAGCACGGTGATGGGGCCGCGCTCGGCGCTCCAGCGCCGCGCCACCGCCTGGGCCGACAGCTCAAAACACCCCTGGTGCGGGGTCAGAAGAACGATGCCACGACCGGCGGCATAGGCCTGCTCCACACAGGCTTCGCCTTCGATGCGGCAGGGCAGCGGCGCCCCCAGCCACAGGCGCGGCAGCTCGGCCACCATGCGGCCAGCATGGGCCACGGCGGCCCGCACGGCACCGAACGGATAGCCCGCCAGCGCCGAATTGGCGAGAAAGCGGCGCCGGTAGGTGGGCGACGCACAAAACGCGACCCAACCCATCGCTGCACCCATGACATGCAGCAACCACAGTGGAAACGCGGAAAAGAATCGGAAGACGACTGGCATTAAAATAAAGGGGTCGCTGAGTTAAATGAGCAACTTGCAGGGCGACGTTAAAAAAATCTGCTAAAGCGTTCGCCAGATCTCCTTCGGGGTGAGGGCAACGCCCCAAATGCCGGAACACAGGAGTTTATTCAAATGGCGAACGACTTTCTCTACCTCGGAATCCGTCTCCGAAGGCCACCCCGACAAGGTGGCCGACCAGATCTCGGACGCGATTCTCG
>Ga0187844_10000675_pt1 | contig 26638 bp, 25 predicted proteins | sample SpaLakP09_SKY_50_FD_134517 | JGI IMG/M metagenome (GOLD analysis project Ga0187844, IMG submission 134517) | Oligotrophic lake water microbial communities from Sparkling Lake, Wisconsin, USA - SP09_SKY_50 | ecosystem: Environmental > Aquatic > Freshwater > Lake | place: USA: Sparkling Lake... | reverse complement strand
TTTTTTGTTATTTAATAATTCTCTAAATTTAAATACAATTTGGGCACGTTTAGTTAAAGAAGTATCTCTCCACATCGGAAAAGCTTTAGCAGCAGATTCAACTGCTTCATCAATGGTGGCAATATCAGCAAGATCAACTTCACCAGTTTTTAAGCCTGTAGCCGGATTAAAAACATCACTTTTTCGATCGGCTTTTCCAGTCCAACTTGAACCGTTTATCCAATGAGTGATGTTATTAGTCATTCTCTTTATCCCCTTTGATGTTGCTTAATTAAAACTTATCGTGGTGTTAAGAATAATCAGGAGTCAAAACCTAGGCCAAGCCAGTCAAGCAGTTTTAGCCATAAATTTCTTTTTCCACCATTGTGATCAGCCCTATCGATGGACCAACGAGTCAAATTAATTACCCAAGACTTAAAAGGTTCTGGAGGAAAAGGTAGCGGTTTGGTTCTGACCATGGAAAGTTTTGTTCTCTCACTTTTTCTGCCATAAACCAAATCCAACAAAGTTAAGGCTGCAAATCTAGAAGAACCAACTCCAAGGCCGGTGAAACCTGCAACGTAGGCAACTTTGCCACGCATTGAAGTTCCCCAGAAGGGAGTAAATCTAGAACAAGTATCAATTGCTCCACCCCATTTATGTGAAAAATCAATTCCTCTCAAACTTGGAAATGTTCTATATAAATGTTCTGCCAACATGACAAAAGATTCATCTGATTGTTCATATTCCTTTATTACTTCGTTGCCGTAATGATAAACCGCGTCATATCCGCCCCATAACATTCTTCCATCTTTTGTCATACGGAAATAATGAAATTGGTTGAAAGCATCACTGCAACCAAAAGGTTCATTCCAACCAATGGATTGTTTTTGTTCTTCAGTTAAGGGTTCAGTTACTAATACATAGTCATAAACCGGTGCGATCATTCGATTTACTTTAGGAACTAGAGATGGAAATGCTCCTGTGGCCAAAACACAGCGTCTTGCTTTAATGCTTCCCAAAGCTGTTTTTAGTTTTACCCCATTAACACTTTGATCAAGTTCTAGAACTGGTGAATTCTCATAGATTTCTACGCCAAGCTTTAATGCAACTTTTCTAAGTCCCCAAGCAAGCTTGGCAGGGTTTACCAACGCACAATCTGCATCAAGCATGGCACCTTTATAAAGAGGTGATTTAACATATTTAGAAAATTCGTTAGCATCAAAGAAAGTAAAATCTTCACCATACTTTTTAGCAGTTGCAGTCATTTCCTTTAACTCATCTGCGTGCTCTTGGGTTATAGCAACATCGAATTCACCAAACCATTCAAAGTCTGCATCAATTTTGTGTTCTATAAGGAAGTCTTCTATTTCATCTAGGTTTTCATGTCCAAGGGCAACAAGTTGAGTTAATTCATGTTCCCATCGACCAAAACCATTAGGAAAACCATGAGTTAAAGATGCAGAAACAAAACCACCGTTTCGACCTGCTGCACCATCACCAATTCTTAAAGAATCAATTAACACCACATCTAAATTTGGTTGATGAATTTTGGCATTAATGGCAGTCCACAATCCAGTAAAGCCACCACCGACAATTACTAAACCTGTTGATATATCTTTTGCTAAACCAGGTGCAGCTTTAGGTCTAGATTTTGAATCTAACCAAAATGATTTTGGTTTGGCTTTTGAAATTGCATCTTTTGCTTCTTGGGACGTGACTCGACCATAAGGAAAGTCATCACCCACGAACGCGACTGCAGTTGCAGTCATTTAAAAACACCTCGAAAAATTAGTTGGGGTAAGCCAAATACCGTGTTTGGTATTTAACTTTTCTTTTACGATTTATTTACGAAATAAATCGGTGATTACGGACCGCCAACGGCAACTAGGCCGTGCTATGCGTCCGGCTCTCACCCCTAACTAACTAGATAACCAAGTGCATCAAGCACTAATAAGACTATAAACCCGACCACTCAAGTTAAGTCAAGTTGAAACTACAAGTCCTCACAAAATTAAATAAACGAGTTGATCTATAAGCCGGGTTCTGTCCTCATTGCTGAGGGACAATCATCCATCTTGCATATGCATTACTACATATGTCATGCGATCTACCTGTGAACTCGAACGAGCAGTTCTCAAACATTCACTCCATTGCAATTGCTTGCAACTTCTTGATCTTGCTCAAAAGTGGGGTTTGCATAGCCACTGCAATCACTTGCAATGCTGGTGGTCTCTTACACCACCGTTTCACTCCTTACCAAAATTTCTTTTGGCGGTTTACTCTCTGTTGCACTATTCCCGCGGGTCGCCCCGGGTGGAAGTTATCCACCACTTTGCTCTGTAGAGCCCGGACTTTCCTCTGCATGAATTGCTTCATACAGCGATTGCCCGACCAACTCGTTTAATACATTAATTGTAGAACCAATGCATTATGTTTATTAATTATGACTATGCCTCCAACCTCACTGTGGTGGGATTCCTTAACAAAATCGGTTCAAATCAGACCTTCTTTAAAAAATGACATTGACGTTGATGTGGCAATTATCGGAGCTGGTTATACAGGTCTTTGGACTGCTTATTATTTATTGAAAAAATCACCAAATATAAAGATTGCAATTTTGGAATCAAATGTTGCCGGATTCGGAGCAAGTGGCAGAAATGGCGGTTGGTGTTCAGCACTATTTCCTGTTGGCTTAGAGAAAATGGCACAACAGTCAGGTCGAGAAAAAGCAATTCGAATGCAACAAATTATGTTTGAAACTGTTGATGAAGTTGGCAATGTAATTCGAGATGAAAATATTGATGCCGAATGGCAAAAAGGTGGAAGCTACTCCATTGCCCGAGATAAAATCCAATTGAATAGAGCAATTGATGAAGCAAATCATTTCAAAGAATGGGGATTTGAGGATTCAGATTTCACATTCTTAGATCAAAATTCAGCACGTTCTAGAATTAATGCTTCTAATATTTTGGGAACAACTTTTACACCACACTGTGCAGCTATGAATCCTGCAAAACTTGTTAGATCTTTGGCAGAAGTTGTCGAATCAAAAGGTGCTCAAATTTATGAAAACACAAAGGTATTGAATTTTTCAAAAAATATTGTCAAAACAAACTCAGCAAACGTGAAGGCAAAATATATTGTTAATGCCACCGAGGCCTACCGATCAAATCTACCTGGACTTAAGCGTTCCAGCATTCCCGTTTATTCGTTAATGATTGCTACAGAACCTTTAAGTGAGAAAATTTGGGATGAAATAGGACTTAAGAATAGAGAAACTTTTGCTGATTATCGAAATTTAATTATTTATGGCCAAAGAACCAAAGACAACAGATTTGCTTTCGGTGGAAGAGGTGCGCCATATCATTTGGGTTCAAGAATTAATAACAAATTTGATCAGCACAAACCTACTCATGTTGATTTACTTAAAACTTTAGTTGAACTTTTTCCAATAATTAAAGATGTAAAGGTAACTCACACTTGGGGTGGCCCACTATCAATCGCTAGAGATTGGGCAGCTCACGTTTCACTCGATTCAAATACTGGAATTACAAGTGCTGGTGGATACGTTGGAGATGGAGTTGGTACATCAAATTTAGCTGGCAGGACTTTGTCAGATTTAATACTTAAAAATAATTCAGAATTAATCAGTATGCCTTGGGTAAATCACAAATCAAGAAAATGGGAAATTGAACCATTTAGATGGCTTGGGATAAACAGCACGCTTCAATTAGCTAGATTTGCAGATTTTGTAGAGAAAAAAATTAAGAAGGAAACGCTTATTACTAAATTACTTAATATGCTTCAAGGTCATTGATTTAATTCAGCATCTAAAGCAATGTTAAGTAATGTGTCGGCAGTTAAATTATCTTCTCTGGGAACCCACACATATTTAACTTGTTCTTGAGGAAAAGCGTTTCTTGCCTTCTCAACAAGTCTTTTCATGTTTTCGTGTTTTATTTTCCAGTTACCACTCATTTGTTCCACAACCAATTTACTATCCATTCGAACTTCAATTTCAGCTTTTGGATCTAATTCATGAGCTGCGACTAGAGCAGCAACTAAACCGCTATATTCAGCAACATTATTTGTAGTTATTCCTAAAGTTTTTCCTTCTTTGAATAGCACTTCATTAGTTTGAGCATCCTTAACTAAACATCCATATGCGGCTGGTCCTGGATTTCCTCTTGACCCACCATCGGCTTCAATTATGAATTTCAATTTCTCACCAATATGCAGCGACAGTTTTCACATCGAATGACTTCTTCAGGATCTGTTGAGTTGATGTTATTAATTTCAGAGGGAGATATTTGAATCTGGCATGAATTACAGGTGCCGTGACTAAAAAGGCCTGCACCAATTCCGTGCTCAGATCTTATTTTTTCATATAAATCGAGTAAATCTTTTACAACTTTAGAAATCACAATCTGTCTTTCAGTAGAGAAGGTAGCAATTTCTTTATTAGCTTTCTCAAAATCTGCTTTTATCGCAATATTTAGTTCAGAAATTTCTGCTTTTACCTGTTCGAGTATTTCTTGCAAACCTCGTTTTTTATGTTCGAGATCTTCAACTTTTTCTAGAAATTCAATTTGTACTTCTTCGAGTTCTTTCTGTTTACTATCTAGAGTTCCTATTTCATGTTGAATTTGAGTCAAATCTTTGGCACTCGTTTCACTAGAAGCCAATCTTTCTTTATCTTTTTGAACTCGCTTGGAAATATTTTCAACGTCAATTTCAGCTTTTGAAACCTCTTTTTTGGTTTCTATGATTTGAGAATCGTTTTCGACCATCGAGGCTTCTATAGAAGGAACTCTTGCCGATAATTCTGTTATTTTCATCAACTGGGGGTGATTCTTCTTTTGATAATCTAATTTAGAAATACTTTGGTCAATTGAATTGAGATCTAATAACAATCTTTGAGATTCAACTTTAGCTTTCATTAATTTGATCCTAAACTAAAATTCCAAGGATCAGTTGAAATCTCTGAGATGTATATTCTTGAATCTAATTGCTTTTGGGCTAAATCTGTTTTCAGTTGCTCTTCAAGTTCGGGCAACCATACCCATTCACTTGCCCAATGTGACACCGATACTAAAGCAGGTCCATTCATATTTTCATTATCACTTACCGCATGATGCTTTAAGTCAGCAGTCACAAAAACGTCAACATCTTCTCTTCTCACTTCTTCCAGAAGCGCTGACCCAGAACCTCCACATAGGGCAATTTTAGAAATTTTTGAATCTAATTTGCCGCTTACTTGGATTGAACTTTTAACTTGCGGCAATTTATCTTTTAAGAGATTTATAAATTCTCTAAGTGATATTTGAGTTGCTAAGTTTCCTTTGCGTGCCATTTTTTCTGCACCAAATGATTCGATATTTTGCAAACCTAAGACTTTTGCCAAACTGTCATTTACTCCCCCTTGTGCAATATCTGCATTGGTGTGAGCGACATATAAAACAATATTGTTTTCTTCCATTTGTTTTCTCAATTGAATCCGTTTGTTTTGAATATCAGAGATTTCTTCAGGATCAAGAATTAGTGGATGATGACTTATAATTAGATTAATTGACTTTTCTATTGCCTCAGCAACAACGTCTTGAGTCACATCAATTGTTAACAAAATATTATTAACTTCAATCTTTGAATTATTTGTTGCTAGTCCAACAACATCCCATTCAACTGCTAATGATTTGGGATAACGTAATTCAATAATTTCTGCCAACTCATTTACGGTTGGTTTGTTCACGTGGGCCCAGAGGGACTCGAACCCCCGACATCCGCCTTGTAAGGGCGGCGCTCTAGCCAACTGAGCTATAGGCCCGGATTAATTAATTTAAATCCGAAATAATTTCTTGCTTACGTAATCTATCTAAAGAGCAGAAAGCGCTAAGCGATAGTCCGCAGTATTACGCACCTCACCTGGACTTGTCACAACTTTCCAGCGAATAATTCCTGTTTTATCGATTACGAAGGTTCCTCGATTGGCAAAACCTAAGTCTTCTAGAAAGACCCCATAAGCCTTACTTACGTGTCCATGCGGCCAAAAGTCACTTAACAGCGGAGTCGTTAAACCTTGCTCTTCGGCAAATATTTTTAAACTTGAGGCAGGATCACAAGAAATAGAAAGTATTTGAGTTTCATCATTTACGAAATCATTTCTTTCATCCCTAATCGTACAAAGTTCTGCTGTGCATTTACCAGTGAAAGCAAAAGGGTAAAACATTAAAACTACGTTTTTGCCTTTGAATTCACTTAATGTGACAACTTCTCCAAATTGATTCTTTAGAGAAAAATCTGGAGCTATCTCTCCTACTTCTAAACTCATGCGTGAAGTGCCTTTCTTCTTTTACTAATCACACTTGCTACCAGAACAAGTAGTAATGAACCTAAGAACATTAATGATGCGATCACATTAACTTGTGGCGGAATTCCTCTTTGCGCTGCACCCCAGATATAAATTGGGAAAGTAACAACTCTTCCGGAGTTAAATGTTGTGACAATAAAATCATCAAAGGAAAGAGAGAAGGAAAGAAGGGCTGCGGCCATAATTCCAGGAAGTGCAATCGGAAAAGTTACATATCTAAATGTTTGTAGTGGAGTTGCATAAAGATCCATCGCCGCTTGTTCTAATCGTGGATCCATTCCTGCCAAACGAGCATTTACTACCACAACCACAAAGCTGATTGTGAAGGTAATTTGTGCCAACAGAATTGTCCAAAAGCCCAGTGGGATAAAAATGTTTAGGAACAATGCAAGTAAAGATGCTCCCAGAATTACTTCAGGAGTAGCAAGGGGTAGAAATATCAATAAACTCGTTGCTCCCCTTCCTTTATATCTGTGTCTTACTAATGCAAAAGAAATCATGGTGCCAACAATTGTAGAAATTATTGTTACCAATAAACCAATTTTTATGCTTGTTGCAAAAGATGAGCAAATGGTTTGATCTCGACAAATGTTGGTCCAAGCATCAAGAGAAAATTCATTCCAAGAAGTATTTTGTCTACCCTTTGGTTTATTAAAAGAAAGCAAGATAATAACCGCTAGCGGCAACATTAGATAGGCAATAATTAATACAGAAAATACTTGAAGCGTTTTTTCTCGAATGAATTTAATTATTTTCATGATTAAACCAAATCATCCGTTCCGGCTTTTCTGATGTACAAATAAATCATGACCAAAATTATGGCCATAAAGGTGAAAGAAAGTGCTGATGCGGTTGGATAATCTCGAAGATCAATAAATTGCGATTGAATGACATTTCCAATCATTTTGTCTTTAATGCTGCCTAATAACTCAGCATTAATGTAATCACCTGATGCTGGAATAAAAGTTAAAAGTGTTCCACTAATTACTCCGGGCAAAGAAAGTGGCCAAACAACTTTCCAAAAACGCTGAGATGGAGGTGAATATAAATCTCCTGCTGCTTCAATCAAGCGGGGATCTATTTTTTCCAAAGAGGTGTAAAGGGGCAAAATCATGAAAGGTAAGAAGTTATAAGTAAGACCTGCCACAACAGCAAGGGATGTATTTAATATTCGATCTTGAGGAAGTAAATTAATTGAATTTAAAACTGAAACTACAAAGCCATCTCCTGAAAGAATTGTTTTCCACGCATTTGTTCTTAACAAAAATGAAGCAAAAAACGGAGCAACTATTAAGACCAACATTAAGTTACGATATTTTCTTGCTCTAAAAGCCATGTAATAAGCAATTGGATAAGCAAGAAGTAAACAAATTACTGTAGCTATACCTGCGTATAGAAATGCTCTAAAGAATTGTGGGAAATACTCAGCAAGTGCGCTGGAATAATTTGAAACTTTAAATGCAGGCAAATAACCATCATCTGGACTTATTCCTGCTGGTTTTTGTAACGACGTTGCTAAAAGGGTTGAAAGTGGGAAAACAAAAAATAAAAACAGCCAACCAATTCCTGGAAGAATTAATAAATAAGGAGTTCTTTTAAATCTTCTTTTTACAGGTTTAGTGATTATCGATTCTTGAGCAATCGACATCATTCATCCCAAGATGTATCAAGACCTGCTGTTAAATCTTGATCTGGATCAAGCACAAAAGTATGTCTTGGTTCCCAAGCAAGTGTGACGGCTTGACCCGGTCTTCCTAAATCTGATGGATCAATATTTTGTTCGAAAGCAGATATTTCTTGTCCCCAATTAGTTATTACTTCATATTGAGTGGATACGCCCACGAAAGCAGTTAATTTAATTGAGCCATTTATTTGATTCTTTGGCAAACCAGTTTTACCCTGATCCACAATTTTAACTTTTTCAGGTCTAACCCCAAATACAATTCGACCACTTCTAATTTCAGTTGACGTTAGAGGCACGTGAAAAACTACATCTTTAACTTTGACAGCTAATTCAACTCCCTCAATTCCTGCCACTGTTCCTTCAAAAAGATTTGTTTGGCCCAAGAAATTAGCCACGAACGCAGTTTTTGGATGTTCATAAATTTGAATAGGAGAACCCATTTGTTCAATTTTTCCTTCGTTCATCACAGCAATGGTGTCAGCCATAGTCATAGCTTCTTCTTGATCGTGAGTTACGTGGACGAAGGTAATTCCAACTTCTGTTTGAATTCTTTTTAGCTCTAATTGCATCTGTCGTCTAAGCTTTAAATCAAGAGCGCCTAATGGTTCATCAAGTAACAAAACATCAGGTTCGTTAATTAAGGCTCTTGCTACAGCAACTCTTTGTTGTTGGCCACCAGATAATTGTTGTGGTTTCTTTTGAGCCTGAGTGGTCAATTCCACAAGTTCAAGCATTGCTTTTACTTGATTATCAATATCTTTTGCTTTTTGTCTTCTTAAACCAAATGCTACGTTCTCATAAATTGTTAAATGTGGAAACAATGCATAACTTTGAAAAACTGTATTTACCCAACGCTTATATGGCGGCAAATTAGTTACGTCTTCTTGACCTAATTTGATTTGCCCTGAAGTTGGTTCTTCTAGCCCAGCAACCATTCTTAAAGTTGTGGTTTTACCACATCCGGAGGGTCCTAATAATGCAAAGAAGGAACCCGCCGGAATGGTAAGAGTTAAGTTATCGACCGCTTTAAAATCACCAAATGTTTTGGTCAGATTTACTAAATGTAAATCTTCAACTTTTGGTCGATTACTTGCCACTCTCCTAGTTGCCGATCAACTTCGCCCAAGCATCGTTATATTTCGCTGCTTGTTCTGGAGTGAAAGTCATTGCAGAGTAGGCACGTTTCAATAATTCATCTGAAGGAAAAATTAATGGATTCTCTGCCAAGGCAGGATCTGTTTTCAATAATTCCTCGCCAGCACCTTTAACAGGTGAAATGTATTGAACATATGCAGCAACGCGTGCAGCAACTACTGGATCATAGAAGTAGTTCATTAATTTTTCAGCGTTTGCTTTATGTTCAGCACCAGCTGGAATCAACATTTGATCAACAAATATAGATCCGCCAGTTTCTGGCAAATCAAATCCAAAATCTGGACCTAATTGGCCAAGATCTCCTGACCAGCCAATAACTGCAATTACGTCACCATTTTCTAATGCGGTTGCGTAATCGTTACCTGTGAAAGCTTGGATGTGTCCATCATCAACTTTGGTTTGCAAGTAATCAATTGCTTGTTGGAATTCAGCATCACCAAATTGTGTTGGATCATTTCCTTGCCAAGAAAGAATCAAAGGAATGGTGTCTCTTAATTCACTTAGCACCACAACTTGACCCTTTAGTTTTGGATCAAAGAATTGATCCATTGAAGTCAATTTGTCTGTGCCTAGTGCTGTTTGTAGCTTGGATTTATTCCAGCCCACACCAGCAAAACCTGCTTGCCATGGCAATGAGAATTTTCTACCTGAATCCCATGAAGGATTTTTGTAAGCGTCATTCAAATTAGCAATGTTTGGAATGTTTGCTTGATCAAGTTCTAATGCAAAACCATTTTGAATCCAAAGTGCGGCCATCCAGTCAGTTGGAGAAACAATGTCTCGACCTAGTGGTTCGCCTTTATCTAATAATGGTTTTTGTTTCGCATAAAACTCGTTGTTGTCGTTGTAATCTTCAAGATATTCAACTTCAATTCCGGTTTCTGCTGTAAATGATTTCAATTCTGTGTATTCCTTAGTGTTTTCATCAACTGGCATGTATAGCGGCCAGTTTGACCAAACAACTTTTTTATCTGTTTCTGATTTATCAACAGTTTCAGCAGCTGGTGCTGAACTATCTGAGCTTGATCCACCAGCGCCACATGCTGCGGCAATTGCTGCGGCACCACCAATGGCACCTGCTTGTAAAACTCTTCTACGAGTTAGAAACGGTCTGATTTCTGCTGGAATGTCTTGCAGTTTTTCTTCTTTACTCATTTACTTATCCCTTTCGTTGTAGTTAATCTTGGCAGATTTAGTTGTCTATTTTGAACATTACGTGCTTAATTCTTGTGTAATCTTCAAATCCATACATGGAAAGATCTTTTCCATAACCTGAATGCTTGAAGCCACCGTGAGGCATTTCAGAAACCATTGGAATATGAGTGTTCACCCATACGGCACCAAAATCAAGTCCTTTTGCCATTCGCATGGAACGGGCCACATCTTTAGTCCACACACTTGAGGCAAGACCATAAGGAACTCCATTTGCCATCTTTAAAGCTTCTGCTTCATCAGCAAATTTTTGAATAGTAATAACTGGTCCAAATATTTCATTTTGAATCATTTCGTCATCTTGTTTTAAATCTGACACAACAGTTGGTTCAAAGAAATAACCTTTGTTCCCTTGACGATGTCCGCCTGCTTGCACTTTGGCGTGATTTGGGACTCGACTTAAAAAGCCAGTGACTCTTTCTAATTGGTTTGCGTTATTTACTGGTGGAACAAATGAGTCAGGATGTTGTGGACCTTTAGCAAGGGATGTTTGAGTATTTTTTGCTTGTTCAGCAAGTGCTGCAACAAAATCATCATAAACTTTTCCGTGCACAATAACTCTCGTTGCTGCAGTGCAATCTTGTCCGGCGTTGAAGAATCCTGCAATTGCAATCCATTCAGTTGCAGCTTTTATATCTGCGTCATCAAAAACTACAACTGGAGCTTTGCCACCTAATTCAAGATGAACTCGTTTTACATCTAGTGCAGCAGATTGTGCAACTTGCATACCTGCTCTTACAGATCCAGTTATGGCAACCATTTGTGGAATCTTATGTTCTACTAAAGCTTTACCTGTATTTCTATCTCCTGTTACAACATTTAATACACCCGGTGGAAGAATTCCTGCATCAGTAACAATTTCTGCCATTCGTGCAGTAGTTGCTGGAGTTGTATCACTTGGTTTTAAAACAGTTGTGTTTCCGGCTGCAATTGCTGGAGCGAATTTCCAAACAGCCATCATCATTGGATAGTTCCAAGGAGTTACTTGACCAATCACCCCAATTGGTTCGCGGCGAATCATGGAAGTGTGACCCTTCATGTATTCACCAACTGATTTTCCTTCTAAGTTTCTTGCTGCTGTTGCAAAATATCTAATTTGATCCAACATTGGACCAACTTCTTCAGCCATGGTGACACCAATTGGTTTACCAGTGTTTTCTGATTCAAGTGAAACTATCTCTTCAATGTTTTGTTCTAAAACGTCAGCAATTTTCCAAAGCGCCATTGATCTTTCACTTGGGGTGGTATTTTTCCAAGATTCAAAAGCTTTAGCTGCTGCGTTATATGCAAGATCAATATCTTTTTCATCTGAAAGTGCGGCTTTGCCAAACACTTCACCAGTGGTGGGATTAATCAAGTCTGTAAATTGTCCGGATAGTGATTCTTGAGACTTACCGTTGATGTAATTCTTAACAACGCGCTGATTGGCCACTTTTGAATACTCCTTATATGTAGTTCAACTTCCAATATGTGATTGAAACACTAGCGAGAACTTACTTGGTTTGGAAACCCCCTATTGCCTATTTAATAGGGACCAAATCATCTGCTTATTGGTTTAACTTCTGCGGATTTCGTGGGGAAAAGACACTTTAGCAACGATTTCCTTTGACAAATCTAGAAAAGCCTGCCAACCTAGGGTTCATGCCTCGAAATTCTGCCGCCCTTATCGATGATGTTTCTAAATCCATCATTGAACAATTGCAATCAGATGGTCGAAAACCCTATGCCTCAATTGGCAAATCAATTGGTTTAAGTGAAGCTGCAGTTAGACAAAGAGTTCAAAAATTACTCGATTCAAACGTGATGCAAGTAGTAGCAGTAACCGATCCTTTACAAGTGGGCTTCAAAAGAGCAGCCATGATCGGTGTCAATGTCGAAGGCGACATCGAAAAAGTAGCAGATGCGCTAGCCAAACTCCAAGAAGTAAATTATGTGGTGGTTTGTGCTGGTGGTTTCGATATTTTGATCGAAGTTGTATGTGAAGACGACGAAAAATTACTTTCTATCCTTAACAAAAGAATTAGAGCAATTCCAGGTGTGGATAGTACTGAAGCATTTGTTTATTTAAAAATTAGAAAACAAACCTACTCGTGGGGAACAAAATGAGTACATCAGATTTATTAACCGGTGGACCTAACGCATTACAAGATGCTGCCAAAAACCATTTATGGATGTATTTCACACGTCACGGAAACTTTGCCACCCAAGATGTTCCAATGATTGTGCGCGGTGAAGGTTGCTATGTCTATGACGATAAAGGTAGAAAAATTCTTGATGGCCTTGCTGGTCTTTTCACCGTTCAAATTGGTCATGGTCGAACTGAATTAGGCGATGCTGCCAAAGAACAATCAGACAAATTAGCTTTCTTTCCACTTTGGTCTTATGCCCATCCAATGGCTGCAGCCCTAGCTGAACGCTTAGCAAAACTTGCTCCAGGAGATCTAAATAAAGTTTTCTTCACTTCAGGTGGTGGCGAAGCTGTTGAAACTGCATGGAAATTAATAAAAAACTATTACAAAATGATCGGTAAACCTACAAAGCACAAGATTATTAGCCGAGCACTTTCCTACCACGGAACATCACAAGGTGCGTTAAGTATTACTGGAATTCCATTTGCAAAAATTCCATTCGAACCTTTAGTTCCCGGAGGACACAAGGTTCCAAATACAAACTTTTATCGCGCCCCGCAACATGTGAATCATGACGAAAAAGAATTTGGAATTTGGGCAGCAGACCAAATCGAACAAGCAATATTGCTTGAAGGTGCAGATTCTGTTGCGGCAGTTTTCCTAGAACCAGTACAAAACTCTGGTGGTTGTTTCCCGCCTCCCCCAGGTTATTTGGATCGAGTTCGTGAAATTTGTAATAGACATGATGTTTTATTTGTGGCAGATGAAACTATTACTGCATTTGGTCGAATTGGTGAAACCTTTGCAATGAAACGCTACGGTGTTCAACCAGACATTATTATTTGCGCAAAAGGTTTAACTTCTGGATATGCCCCAATGGGTGCGATGATTGCCAGTGATCGTTTATTTGAACCTTTCTCAACAGGAACAAATATGTTTGCTCACGGTTCAACCTTTGGTGGGCACCCTGTGGCAGCAGCTGTTGCGATGAGAAATCTTGACATTATGCAAAATGAAAAAATAAATGAACATGTTAGAGAGAATGAAGGGCTGTTCAGAAAAACGTTGGAAAAACTCTACGATATTCCGATTGTTGGAAACATTCGCGGAGAGGGATTCTTCTATGGTATTGAATTGGTACGAGATCAAAAAACTAAAGAAAGCTTTACTGCTATTGAATCTGAAAAAATTCTTCGTGGATTCATTTCACAAGAATTATTTGAATCTGGCATATACTGCAGAACAGATGACCGAGGTGATCCAGTAATTCAATTGGCTCCTGCTTTGATAGCTAATCAAGTTCAATTCGATGAAATCGAATTCATATTAAGAAGTACTCTTGAAAAAGCGCAAAGATTAATTTAAACTTCATTAGAAGTAGGTGAAAATATGCAAACTAATTTCACAAGCTCCGTACCGGTATACATCTCCACATTTAATAATCCAACTTACTTAGAAAACTTCATCAACCAGCTAGAAAGCAATGGCGTAAAAAATATAAAAATTGTAGATAATAATTCAACATTTCCTCGCATGAAACAATTACTAGAATCAATTAAGCACAAATATGAGGTTATAAGACTTGACAAAAATTTTGGGCCTCATTATTTACTAAGAATAAAAAGCGTGTACGAATCATTGCCTGAATTTTTTTGTCTAAGCGATCCTGACTTAGAATTTTCAAAAAACTTGCCTAAAGATTTTATAAATGAGCTAAAGATTGTTTCTAAGAATCACAAAATTGGTAAAGTTGGAGTTGCGCTAGAAGTTCCGAAAATAGAAGATGTATTGCATAGGGATATGTTTTTAGATGGTAAAAAAATCGATATTATTGAATATGAATTGCAATTTTGGAATAACTGTATTGGTAAAAATCAAACAGGAGATGACCTCTACAGCACAACCCTAGATACACAATTTGCTTTGTACAACAAAAATTATTTCAATCCCGCAGATAGATATCGATCCATTCGGGTAGCTGGGAAATTCACTACAAAACATCTCGGACAATTACGGGATTCAATCGTTCCATCAGATGAAATTGATTTTTATAAATCCAGTTCGCGGTACTCCTACTTTGGTGGGAAATTAAATTCAGACAGCGAACCATCTTTTGATATCACTGTTTTAGAATACACAAAAATGACTGAACTCATCGAATCTCTTAAAGAAAACGTTAATAATCTAGATTCCAAAGTTCAGGAACAAAATAGAATAATACAAAGTATTTTTGCATCAAAAAGATGGAAGTTGATATCTCGAGTTCTAAAACTCTTTGGACGTTAACGTTCTAATATTTAATTTAACATCTTTTCTTATGATTAGCCAAAAAGCCAAGTAAATTATTACGGTGAAAGCAAAAAAGGTAAAGGCACTAGGGAAGGTAGCGAATTCCCACCACCAAGAATTAGCTGCCTTAAAGAATAAATTAAAGTTATCCAAACCTTCAACATATCTTCTGTAAAATGTGTGGAGTGCAAAAGTAAAGGTAATGGAACTCAGGAAGAATACAAGGTTTACAATTACTGGCAAATATTTCACACTAAAAGATTTAAATATCACGATTAAACTTAAACCTATTAGTACATAAAAGATAGGAAGAATGTAGCGAGGTTGGAGCCACTCTCCTACCCTCAAATTCGATCTTAGTAACACGGAAAATGGCACCACAAACGCGAATAAACCTATCAAAAAAATACTAAGTGCTTCTGATGATTTGATAAATCTAAAACTGTAAAACAACAATGCAATAACTGTTACAAAACTTCCAATATAGGTTATTGGTGGCATCGTAGTCTCAAGTGAACCTAATCCCCATCCACCAAAAACCCCGGTGATGATGGATGGCAATCCCGTAATAATTTCCCAACTACTAACCTTAGATTCTCTAAAGTTAACTAAATTAGATCTACTCCAAATCGATGAAATTAGATACATTGACATGGAAAATGTAAAAAAATAGAATAAGATTCGGAATCTAATTTTCTTAATTTCCGAGCTAAAAACTACAGGCAATAAAGCGACGCCAAAGATACCTGCAAAAAGTAAAGTGTCAGGCCTTGCCTCTATAGCTAACAAATAAGCTAAACCAAGAACTAAAAGTTTAGTTATAAATAAAAAAATTTGATTCCTGCCTGCAAAAATTTTATATATTAATGGAAGGAAGAGAAATGAAAAAATATAAAGCCAAGCAGAGGGATTTACAGAACTCAATATAAAAAATCCTAATGGAATGTTTACCACTAACCAAGACATTAGAATTGGAAGGTATATCATCCTTGAAGTCAATAAAACTACGATAAAAATTGAAATAGAAGATAGGAGCGAGTTTATAAGCCTCATTTGAATTGTAGATTTATCTATACTGTTTAGGGAAACAAAGTTAGATAAAAAATGATAATAATTTTTATCGTTATAAATCCTTTCGGGAGTGACTTCAACTTTAGAAATACTTTTTTCACAGGTTGCTATTGTTCCTGCATCTTTGAAATAGCATTTTCCTACTTCAACTAGTCGAAGGGGAACAGTTTCACAATTTGCACCTTGGTATTTCGAGTAACACCATGCACTAGTCAGGTGTAGATCTTCATCAGGCGAACTACCGGGGGGCGAACCGACTGCCCAGCCTAATAAAATCAAAAAACTTAGTATTGAGTAAATTATGGCAGGTTTAATTTTATGCTTTACATGGATTTGGTCAGACATTATCTTAGTATAGTGTCATGGAAATGATGGAAAAGCCAGATGAGGAGAATGAAGCCTCAATTTTAAAAGCGAGACTTTACGAAAAGCAAAGAATTGAAGAATTCTTAAGGGCTGAAATTAAAGAACTATGGATGGCAATCGAAACCAGTCAAGCTTCGCCTTTGTATAGAATTTATTTATTTGTTATAAGAATAAGAAAATTTTCTAAAGTTAAATTGAAACTTTTTAGGAAAATTCTTTTCAAGATAATTTTCCCTACTAAGAGGCAATTTATTGATGATCTCAGTGTAAATGATAGAGATTTTTACGAATGTATATTTGTGATTCCATCAAACAAAATTGAGTCTGGTGGACTTCAGTCAGCCCTTGAACTGGCTAATTTTATTTCAAGTAAAGGAAAATCTGTAAAAGTTGTTTATCTCAATCACGACCCCACTGGATTGAACTCAGACCTAGTCGTAAACAAATCCGTAGCAAAAAATTATGTCTGTAATATAGTAATCGTGTGTGGTTCTGAAGCAAATGATTTTATATCGACAAACAACAAGATTAAATATGAAAAAAGTATGTTATTTATGCAAGGTCCAGACCTCTATTTTGATTCAGACTGGAATCGTTGCCTAAGATTTATGCATTCATTGGAAAGTTCTGATTTAACCATAGCCATCTCGCCATACATGGCAAAAATTTCTAAATTTTATGGGGCAAAAAATATTGTTACCGTTCCAATTGGATTGGACCAAACAAATTTTTATTTTAGCAATGCCTCAAGGAAGAATACTATTGTGATTCCTTGTAGATCAAATAGCGAAAAAGGTACTAGGTTAATTATTCCCCTGATTCCCAAATTAAGAAATCTTGGTTGGAATGTAATTGGATTTGGAGATTTACCCGATTTTCGTATGGCAGGAAATTTTGATGATTTTTTAGGGAGAATTAGCAGGGAACAACTTGGAAAAATACTTCGAGAATCAAAAATTCTGCTCGACCCCTCAATGATTGAAGGATTAGGCCTAACTCCGCTGGAATCTGCCGCCTGCGGGTGTGTGCCAATAATTGGAACTCGTAATAGTTACAATGGACTTTTCCCAAAAGATGAGAAACCATACATTGAGATTCCAAATTTCTTGGATCCCGATGAAGTGGTCAGAACAATAGAAGAAGTAAAAAACTCAAATTACTCTGAACTTTTTAGTAATTACGTATTAAGTATAGATTGGAAATCAGGTTATCAAAATATTTTTGATGCAATTAGTTTACTTCAAGTAAGAGAGAACTAGGGTGGGCAGATTTCGAAATCTACATCAAGGAGCGTCAAATAGGTTTGATGCGTGCCTACAAAGAGGTCAAGAGGAACTTTGTGGTGGTTCTAAGGTTACTAATCAATCACCCTCTCTTCAAATAGGTTTACGTCGCACTATGCCCCGATTTGGGCTTACGTGAAACTTAAAAAATTCATAAGTAGATATAAGGAACTTTTGCTACTCATTTTACTTAACACAATAGTCTTTCATAAATATTGGTTAGGTATTTCAACTCCCCCATGGGACTTTCTTGGCGGAGGAATGGTCGAACAATTTAGATTCTACAAAGATGGTGGTTTTTTCAATCCACCTTCTTGGTTTCCATATGCGTGGTTTGGTATTCCCGAATATCAAATGGTCCAAGATGGCGGTTGGTTTATTCCGGTGTGGCTCACATCTGAATTGTTTGGGTGGCATCCTGCAAATGCGGCTCGCTTGCAGGCTTTCCTAATTTTGTTTGGCACAATTGGAATGTATCTACTAGCGAGAACTCTAATTAACCAAAAATTTTACGCTCTGGTTGCTGGAGTGCTTTATCTTTTCATCCCCGTTTTTTACTCAAACGCCCAGGCTTATTCGACCGTAAGATCAGCGACTTTACTTCCATGGCTCTTATTTTTTCTACATCCTAAAGTTATCAAAAAATCAAGAACAAGTTTACTTTTTGGTTCCATAATCATTTTTCAATCGATCACTGGTTCGTATCCTGGTAATTTAATAGCTATTTTTTATACTTCGATAATTTATATCTTATTGATTTGCTTACCACAAAGTCGAAATAAATTTAGATATTTGAAATTTTTAATCTTAATGGGCGCATCTGGAGTACTTATGGGTCTTATCCGATACTTACCAGTTATTTATCTGCAAGAATCTTTTCCAAGCAATGTGGGTAATCAAGCGGGAATCACATTTTACAACCTTATCTACTTAATTTTCCCATTCACAGGTGCAAATTTGCCCTGGGCAGATCCAACTCTAAGAAGTCTTTATATAGGAATTTTTGCCTTTGTAGTATTAAGTTTTTTCTCTTTTAGAGTTAAGAAGGCATTGCCTTGGTTTGCAATTGCATTATTTTCTGTTTTTATGATGTCTTCAAATTTCTTGAATGATTTAGTAAGGGAGACGATCCCTTTTCTAAATATAAGCAGATTTGCAATCACCGATTGGAGAAATACATTCAATATAGCCATAATCATACTGGTGGTATTTACTCTTAAATACGTAACAGAGAGTTCTACTAATACTAAAAGCTTTTTTCGCTTTGTAATTTTAATATCGTCGTTTGTTTTTTTGATGATTTATGGATATTCCGAGGGCCAATCAGTAGTAAATATATTGATTATCGGAGTATCTGCGATAATCTTTATTATCTACATTTATAGAATAGAAATTGAATCAAATATTAGCAAGATATTTCTTTTAGTGCTGATTTCGATCTCAGGAATAGTTTTTGTTTTTACTAACAGTTTCACTTGGATGACAACCGTAAAAGAGCAAAATTTTAATATTTATAACAATACGTTTACTAATATTCAAGAAAGTGTGAAATATCCGTTAAAACTAAGACCTGCTCGAGTTTCATTCTTACCTATGCCTCTCACATCCGAAAACTATAAGAATGACCAGAGGTATAACAGATTTTGGCTGACAGGTGGATTCGGAGCTTTTGGCTACCACAACATTAAAGATATAAACGCCTATTCATCACTCTTTCCTAGATTGGAAAAAGAACAGGATCCAGTAATTGATTTTCTAATGTCTAAGAGTAAACAGTTAGCAGTAACTAATTTAAATACAGTTGAAACTGAACTTGATGGTTGCACAAACTCTATAGGTTGTCCAAATAGTCTTGGAGTCAAAATTGTGCAATTAGAATTTGATAAACAAAGTGAGAAGTTCAAAATAGAAGCTGATAAAGACTTTATTATGATTCAAAACGAAATTTATAGTCCGGTTTGGAAAGGCAAGATTTGCAGCACATCAGATTGCGAAACAATTCAATCATCACCTGCACTTGACTCACTAAGAACTTGGACACTTCCTGCGGGAGAATATGAATTGGAGACTTATGCTGAAACACCTTTTAGCAACATTAGGTGGATTATCTTTTATTCAGGTCTCTTTCTTGCACTTTTAAGTTCATTAATGCCTACTTCAAAAACTAATAGAGGTTCCACCGTCTAAATTAATTCGAACTCCTGTTAAATAATTACTCAATTCTTGGTTCGAATATGCAAACACCAGTTCAGCCACTTCCTGAACCTGCCCAATTCTTCCAATCGGAATGTTTTTAGAGATGAATTCTTCAAATTCAATTTTATTTTGTTCCATTTTTTTCTCCCAAGTTCCTCCTTTTGTCAAAATGTGACCTGGGTTGATTAGATTTACTGAAATTTTTTCAGGAGCAAGCGCAAGTGCCTGAGCCATCACAAAATTATTTAAAGCTCTCTTGGCGTATGAATAGGAAATTGGCGCTTTGACATTAATCTCTTGGGCGATGCTCCCTATGAAAATTAGAGATGATCCCATGTCTTTCTTAACTAAAGGCAATAAATTCTTAAAAGTTCTTACAACATCTAGATAATTAGTATTTAGTAAAAGTTTATTTTCGCCTGAAGTTGACATTAGACCTTTAGTTCCACTACCTGATCCAACATTAAAAACGACGCAATCTACTTTTTGCCATTCTTGTTCGAGGCGATGCTTTAAAAGATTTACTTCGTCTTTTAACGAAAGATCTGCTTTTATCCCAATTGCTGAATTTTTTCGTTTTTGATTAAATTGGTCAGTTATCTCTCGAATGTTGGATTCTTCCCTTGCGGTGACACCAACGTCCCAACCTTTATCGTGAAACTTTTCTACTACTGCTCTTCCAATTCCTTTTGTTGAGCCAGTAACTAATACTCGTTTATTCATTTTATTTATTCAACAAATTGCGGACGTAATTAAGTTGTTCTTTGGCAGTTTCCACATCATTTACTCCCCGAGCTGCCTGAATTGTTAATCCACCGCTGTACCCAAACTCTTGTAATTTTTGAATAACTAAATTGATGTCTGCGTTTCCTGTTCCGAGTGGCACTGTTGTGCCGCCTAATTTTCTGTCTTTGACGTGAACATTCAAGATTCTTTGTCCGTATGCGTTCAATTCTTCTTTAGGATCAAACCCTAGGGAAGCACTATTGCCTATATCGTAATTTGCCTGAACAAAATCTAAACCAATCTGTTCTAATAACTCTTTAAAGGCAATAGGTGAAAGATCTGTTTCTAATGAAATCTTTATGTCTAAATATTTTGCTAATTTAAATGCATCTTGCATTGCATCAATAAACTCTTGTTTTTCTTTCTCGTTTTTAATTGACGAATTATCAACGAAGGGTATCTCGACTCCTAACGCGCCAACTTCTTTTGCGTTTTTTAAGATTTCAAGTAAATAGTCTTTATTTTGTGATTTAGTTTCTTCCGTCATTCTCACCAGCGGCTGCTGCATAAAAATGTCAGCGCAAACATAATCAATTCTTACCCCTGTTGAAGCAATTACTTTCTTAATTTCCGTTTTACCAGAATCAGTCATGAGTGCATTTGTTTCAACTGGTTTTTCAACTATCCATTCGATTGCTGCATAACCAATTTCTTTTGCAATTTCAAATTCTTTTTGCCAAGTACTGGCAGGATAAGCTTGAATTTTTGCATCTATTCGAGGAGATAGACGGCCTTGCATTATGCCAATTTCGTTGGTTAATCCCATAGCTAATTTTATGAAATTACCAGTAGCGAAGTTTTGCTGCTACAGCTTTCTCGGCATCTCCAAACTCTTTTTGTCCCTTGCCAAGTGCTTTTTCAACACTTCTAACTCCACTTACCAAAATCTCTAGTCCTCTTTTTTCAAGAGATGCAGATTGATCTGATCCATACATGGTTCGATCAAGAGTTATGTGTCTTTCAAGGGCCGTAATTCCCATAGAAGCTGCTGCAATGGAAGGAACTGGTGAAGTTTCATGACCGCTGTATCCAACTGGACATTTATATTTATCACTCAAAGTTTTGATCATATTTAAGTTCAAATCTTCTTCAGGGCAAGGATAAACAGAAACTGTGTGCATCAAAGTAAAAGGGCAATTAGCTTCTTTAAAAATTGCCACTGCAGCATCAATTTCAGCATAGGTTGCCATACCTGTTGAAACAAAAGTATGTAATTTTTCCGAGGCTACTTCTTTAAGTAGAGGAACATGTGTCAACATGGCTGATGCTATTTTGTTGTATTTGCAATTAAATTGTTTTAAGAATTTTTGGCTTTCTACATCCCAAGCAGATGCAAACCATTCAATTTTTTTCTCTTTGCAATATCTATCAATTTCTTTGTATTCTTCAACACCAAATTCTAAGCCCATTTTTTGTTCGCGGGTTGTTTTTCCCCAAGGACTTTCTCTAGGAGTGTCTAAAACTGCATCAGTGTATACAATGTCAATCGTTCTCTTTTGAAATTTAACCGCATCGCAACCTGCTTCTTTGGCCATATCGATTAATTGCTTAGTTATTTCCATACTGCCGTTGTGATTAATGCCAATTTCAGCAATTACAAATATTGACATCTAGTCCCCCAAGGATTTAACAGTTAAATCTTCTATTGAAAACTTACCAAACACTTCGTCCTCCATCGGCTGAAATCACCGCTCCAGTCAAATATGAAGAGGCCTCAGAGCACAAAAATGCCACCAATGCTTGGTATTCATGTGGTTTGGCCATTCTTCCCAAAGGTATGCGTTTAGTAATTTCAGTCAAGAATTCTTGTGACTGATTTGCTTCAACACCACCTGGACAAATCGCATTAGCTCTGACGCCTTTTTCTGGCCAATATGTTGCCAAATATTTAGTTAAACCAATTAACCCAGCTTTTGAAATTGAATACCCAACAGGCTTAACTGGTTGTTCTTCATCCTTCAAACCTTTTTGTTTATAAAGTCTTTGATCAGGACCAAGAATTGCCAACTCGGAAGAAATGTTAACAATGATTCCTCCCCCATTTTGTGCAAAGTGAGTTCCAAAAGTTTTACTACAAAGAACAGAACCAATTAAGTTAACATTCAATTCTCTTTGCAAATCATTGAATGTTACATCTTCAAACCTTGAACTGTCTAATCCTTTATCACTAACTGCAGGATTTATTGCAGCGTTATTAATTAATGAATCCACACGTCCATATTTTTTGACAAGATTAGACAGTAATGCATCAATTGATTCTTGTTTAGTAACATCAAGTTGCATTCCTACCGCATTATTTCCAATTTTTTTTGCAACATTTTCTGCATCGGTAACATTCAAATCTGCAATAACAGCAATGCCACCACAATGATTAATTGCTTCACCGTGTTGAAATCCGAGTAAACCTGCTCCGCCAGTTATGACAACAACCTTGCCTTCTAAATCAAACCAATAGTTTTTATCTTTTGTCATCATTTAACAATCTTTAGTTTGCCTTTTTCAATCAAGTGATCTTCAACTAATTCCATAACAATGTGTCCTGCGGTGATGTGTAATTCTTGAATTCTGCCAGTAACTGGAGTTGGGGCAATAAATGAATAGTCACAAAGACTTAATGCTGGACCACCGGTTCCGCCAAGAAAACCTACTGTTGTAATTCCCATTTCTCTTGCCTTAGTAAAAGCTTTTAAAACATTGGGAGATTTACCTGAAGTAGTAATACCAATTAGGACATCCCCTTCTCTACCTAATGCCTCAACCATTCTTTCAAAAATTACATCGAAGCCAAGATCGTTTCCACAAGCTGTGAGCGTTGAGCTGTCCATTGCTAATGCGATTGCTGGCAAAGTTTGACGAGTTACATCTGGTCTAAGTCGAATTAGTAATTCAGCTGCAAGATGCTGTGCATCTGCTGCGCTGCCACCATTTCCGCACAGAAGGATTTTGTTTCCATTTTCAATTGCTTGACCACAGATTTTTCCAATTTCAACTAAATTTTCTACATGCTGATCTAGCACTACTTGACGAGCGCGGATACCTTCGGAAAGCGCTGCTTTAACTACTTCGTTAGAAGTGGACATTTGAGGAATAGCCGCCGGTTTCTTGTGGGTAATTGGCACTGATTCCTAAACGCTATACCCTGAGGGCCTGCTTTCGGGTGATAATGTGGCGTCTACAGCAATATTCCCACCAATTAAGAGGTAAAAATGTCTAAATTGACCAAGGCTTTTATCGCCCTTGCGTTCATCGCTTCACAAGCAATTGTAATAACCCCGTCTAATGCATTACCAAACTTAACTACCAAACAAACCACCAATGTTAAAGCTTTGTTCACTGCATTTGCAACAAGTGATCCAGACAAAATCGCTGCAGCTTCAGTGAAATACACCAAAGCAGGATCTGCTGCCCGTGATTTTGCCGAAATGGTTAAAAATAACCACGCCACAATTCGTTATTTTAAATCAATCAATGCTTTTGGTATGCCATCAGGTTTAGCGGTTACTCCTGAAGCAAAAGGTAAATCAACCTTAAGCGGAAGTTCAGTAACTCTTAACAGCGTTAATGATGCTTTTGATGGAAAATTTAGTGATTTTTCTTTTGATTCTGCTGGAAAAATCTCTAACTTTAAAGTTGCTACTTCTGCTGGAAAATCTTCTCAAAAAGTTTCAGACAGAATCTTTGCTATCAAGCAATCAGTAACAACTGGTGCGATGTTTGTTACAGGTGGATTTGTTTACAAGCAACCTGATGCAAAAACATTTGTGCAACTTCAAGTAAAGAACAATTCTGTGTCATTGAAGTCATGGTCATATGCAAATGGAAGATATGCATCAGCTGAGAATAAGTATTACCCAGTTGTTATAGCGCCAACCGGCTGCTTGTATCCAGGTCAAACTGCATTTATGCAATCGACTGTTTCAGATACTCCTGTTGTCGTTGCGGGAACTGGTGCAGCTTTTGAAGCGCCAACCTTTGATGGTTGCGGTGACGGATCTTCCAGTGCATCAAGTGTTTTCCGCTTCATAACTGGTTGATTACAAACTAATAAATAGAGTAGTTAATTGTTAAGTATCGTGACCCCTGGACAGGGGTCACAAACTTCTGGCATGTATTCCACTTGGATTACAGATGAAGTCAATAAAGAAGTAGTTACAAAATATTCGGACTTGATTGATCTTGATTTAATTCATTATGGAACAGTTGCCTCTCAATCAGAAATAACTGCAACTAATGTTGCCCAACCCCTGTTGACTGCTTTAGCGTTCATGAGTTTCAATAAATTAAATTTAAAATCAAATGAAAGCATAATTTATTCTGGACATTCAGTTGGTGAATTTAGTGCGGCTTGTCTTGCAGGATTTTATTCTGATGAAACTGCAATGAAACTTGTAAGTGTTCGAGGAAAGGCAATGGCTGAAGCTGCTGCTTCCAATAGTGCTACTGGAATGTCAGCAGTATTAGGTGGCGACAAAGCTGAAGTTATTAAACATATTGAACATTTTGATTTAGTACCGGCAAATGTAAACAGTAATGGCCAAATTGTTGCATCTGGACTTTTATCTGATTTAGAAAAATTGTCAGCAAATCCACCTGCCTCAACAAAGGTTAGAAAACTAGAGGTTGCAGGAGCATTCCACTCGCAATTTATGAAATCTGCGGAATCAGAACTTGAAAAAGAATTTACTCAAGTAGAATTGACAAAACCAACTTGCAGTTTCATATCCAACAAAGATGGACAAATAATTACAGACTCAACTGAACTAAAAAATAGATTGGTATCACAAATTACTTCTCCAGTTCGCTGGGATTTGTGCCAAGCAAAAATGATTGAACTAGGGGTAACTGGAATGCTTGAACTTGCCCCAGGAGGCGTATTAACTGGAATTGCAAAGCGTGAATTGCCAGGTGTGGAACTTTTTGCCATCAAGTCTCCTGAAGATATTGATACTGCTCAGGCTTTTATCGACAAGCATGCAAAGATAAACAGATGACAAAACAATTAAGAAACATTCCTAGACCCAAGGGTTCTACAGTTTCTGGAATTGGTGTTTACCGTCCCAAAAGAATTGTTAGCAACTATGAAATTGCGCCTCTAATTGATTCATCTGATCAATGGATTAGAGAAAGATCGGGAATCATTGAACGAAGATATGCCGGGGCTGATGAAACAGTTGCAGCAATGGCGATTAATGCCTGCAATGAAGCAATAAAAGATTCTGGAATTAATCCATTAGAAATAGATTTAGTAATACTTGCTACTGCCACAAATCCGGCCCAATTACCAAATTTGGCAATGGAAGTTGCTTCCAAAATTGGTGCAACAAATGCTGGTGCTTATGACATTGGGGCTGCTTGTTCAGGATTTAGTTACGGCTTAGCCATTGCAAGTGAATCAGTTTTGTCGGGAGATTGTAAAAACGCAATTATTGTTGGTTCAGAAAGAATGACCGATTTTGTGAGCAACAAAGACCGAGGTACTGCCTTTTTATTTGCTGATGGTGCTGGGGCTTTCCTGGTTTCTGCGTCAGATGAAACAGGCATTAGTTCTCCAACTTGGGGTGCAGATGGATCCCTTAATGACTGGATTTGTATGACAAAAGATTGGCCAACTTATATGAACGAAAAAGATGGCGAATTTCCTGCACTAAAAATGGAAGGCCAAAAAGTATTTAGATGGGCCATTTCAGAAATGGTTGGAATAGCACACCGAACTTTAGAAAAAGCAGGAATTGGTGTTGAAGACTTATCAGCTTTTGTTCCCCATCAGGCCAATCAACGAATCACCGATCACATCGCAAAATCTCTCAAACTTCCCTCTCATGTTGCAGTGGCCCGAGATGGCATAAACATGGGAAACACGACTGCCGCCACCATTCCCTTGGCTCTAGATACATTGAGGCGCAAAGGTGAAGTAAAGTCAGGTGACTTAGCTTTATTGATGGGATTCGGTGCTGGGCTTGCCTATAGCGGCCAAGTTATCGTGGTTCCATGACGGTTTTCAGAAATACTGAAATCCGCCAATTTAAGAAGGGTAAGTAAATGACCGACGAACAGATCGTTAGTGACCTTGCAGTAATCCTGAATGAAGTTGCTGGCGTTGATCAATCAAAAGTCTCTG
>Ga0187844_10000674_pt1 | contig 26669 bp, 28 predicted proteins | sample SpaLakP09_SKY_50_FD_134517 | JGI IMG/M metagenome (GOLD analysis project Ga0187844, IMG submission 134517) | Oligotrophic lake water microbial communities from Sparkling Lake, Wisconsin, USA - SP09_SKY_50 | ecosystem: Environmental > Aquatic > Freshwater > Lake | place: USA: Sparkling Lake... | reverse complement strand
GAGTGGTCATTCGCGCGCTGCAATTTGCGCGCTGTGTGCCGAGGCCTGCGAGACCTGCGGGAACGAGTGTGCCAAACACTCGATGGATCACTGCCAGAAGTGCGCCGAGGCCTGCAAGCGCTGCGCCGAAGCCTGTAGTGGCATGGCGTCTTGATTTGGAACCGCAAACCATTTTCCACCCTTGAAGGATATCGCCATGAATCAATCTACCACCCGATCTTCTTGCGCGATGCGTCTTGTCCGTATCGCTTCGCTGTGCTTGGTCGCGACTGTGGCGCAGGCGCAGATGCCGGCTGCAATGCCTCACGCGGCAAGTATGCCCAAAGGACAGATGCAACAGGGCGCCATGGGTTCCACTGACATGAAGCAGGCGATGATGTCGGGCAAGGACAGCATGCAGAAGATGCCGATGTCGGGCGACACCGACAAGGATTTCGCGATGATGATGAAGATGCATCACCAGCAAGCCCTGGACATGGCCGAGATGGAACTCAATCAGGGCAGGTCGCCCGAGATGAAGGCGATGGCCAAGCGCATCATCGCGGCGCAGAAGAAGGAGATCGCCGAGTTCGATCGGTGGATGGCCAAACACAAATGACGGCGGGTGGCGGCCGTTGGGGTGAATCTGGCATCGGGGGAGGTTCGCCTCACCATTGAGCTGCTGCTCGTGGCAACCGACCGGGAGCGCGCGCATGCAGCTCGGACGCGCTGGTTGCTCTCGCTGCTCTACATCGGCGGAATGCGAGTCTCGGAAGTTTGCGATGGCACGATGACCGGGCTCTTCTGCCGGCGAGGTTCCGATGGCAAGGAACGCTGGTGGCTTGAGGCGACCGGCAAGGGTGAGAAAACCCGTTTGATTCCCGCCACTGCCGAATTGATGTCGGAGCTGATGGTGTACCGGCGCTCACGCGGTTTCGCGCCACTGCCGGCGCACGATGAGGCGACTCCCATGCTGCTTCCCGTGACCGGTCCGATCAAGCCGATGGCACGGACGGCGGAGCATGAAATCGTCAAGTCCATCATGCGAACTACCGCCGACCGCCTGCATCTCGCCGGTGATCCTGGCGCGGAAGTCGCAGCGGCGCATATCGAGCAGGCCTTAACGCACTGGATGCGCCGCACGGCTGGCACACACCAGAGCGATCATGTGGATCTCAAGGTCGTCCGCGACAACATGGGACATGCCAATACTGCCACCACCAGCACCTATGTCCATGCCGAAGACGATGTTCGTCACGACGCAACTTCCGAAGCGCACCGGGCAGGATGGGTGGTAAGCAAGCTGTCATGAATCTCGCCCGATGAGAACCACCACCACTTCAGACCTCGCAACTTGCTGAGCCGGGCGGTCAGTCTTGCCGCGCAGGAACTCCCTAGCTAAACTCGGCGCGCTAGGGAAGTCCGCAAAACCTCGGGCCATTCCGACTGGTAGGTAGCAGGCCCGGCAGCACCTGTGATCACCTATTTGATGTGCAGTCGCACTGCCGACGGTGACCACTCGCCTGCTGGATGCGCTGAACCGGCGATGGCTGGTCATGCCGACCGCACTCGGGAACTGCCGTGTCTCGACCTACTGGACAAAGAGGAGCCCGCCGAACTGGCGCGCATGATCAGCGCGGCACCGCCCTTTCGATGAGCGACCATGGACATGACAAATTTGTAATCTTGGCGCATGCAATCTGTCGGTGGCGATTGCATAGATTGTCCTCGGGACGACTTCGTGGCGATGATTCGCCTGCAGTTCCGACACCGAGGAGAATATTCATGGACACCAGGACTCTGTTCAAATTGGCACTGATCGCAGGTGCCTTCGGGAATTCGAGCGCATTGTTTGCCGCCGACTCCGCAAAGATGGTCAATGGCAAGTCAGTCTTTGGCGAACCGGCGGAGCGCTCCGCATATGCGCTGATCGTCGATGTGAAAGCGGCCAATTACGCCAATATCAAGTGCGGCGAAACGATCACGTTTGTGAATGGCGGCAAGACTTTCACCTGGAAGTTTGATGTTGTCAATCATCAGGCGGTGGACATCCGCAAGATCGCACCCGCCGACTTCACCGACAAGGCACTGATCGTTTACGTCGAACGAAACGAGTTCGAGCGCAACTGAGCGGCCAACGCTGGCCAGTTGGCAGCGTTGATGGGGAAACATGTGCAGTGCCCTACGGTCAGAGCGTCGCCGAAATCTCTAGCAAAGGTTTGAGGCCGGCGCCAAACCGCTCGATGGCCGAGCGGTGGGAACGCAGTTCACCATAGGGCAGGTATCGAATGCCGAGTTCTGACACGCGAGAAAAAGCTGGCCGCCGCAATTGCTGGCCGACTTCCTCGCGGCGCTCATCGGGTGCCACCAGGAACATGGTGCACTCGGTGCCCAACTGAGTGCCCAATGCCAGGTCCAGCATTCGGACAATGCCGGAATAGATGGATGTCGAGTGCTCGACCTCGAAGGCGGCGGCGGCCCGCTGTGCCTGCCGATCAATCCATACAACATCGATCAGGCGGGCCGACTCTGCGCCGGCCTGCAATGCCATCGGCAGCTGTGTCAGACATCCATCAGCCAGTTGACCGCCAGCGAAGTCGCGGCTGCGGTCGTTGGAGGCAATCCAGATGTCAAAACCAAGCGCTTTGCCGAGGTCGCGCAGCCAGCCTTGAATTTCGGTGTGCGTTGTATCGTTGGCACGCTCTGCAGCCCATTGCCTCTGCGCTGCTGCCGATTCTTCTCGAACTTTCTGCAGATCGGCCTCCCAGGCCTTCAGGGCGTCCATATCGTCCGCGCGCGGCGGCGCGGCATAGCGACCATTGCCGATGTCGAAAAGTAGCCCGGCGATGGCGCCGAAATCGTTGGAGAGCTGGCCCCGATGCGCCGCGTTCAGGCGAATGGCACCGTCGCGCAAGCTCAGGTAGTGATCCCACCTGCCCAGCTTGACGTTGCCACCGGTCACCGCGTTGTAGCCGCGTACGATGGCTGTGTTGAAGGGCATGACCAGGGTCGGGTGGATGAAGTAGAGCAGATTGGCGACGGCTGGCCCCAAGCCCTTGATCTGCAGCGTGTCGATGCGCTGGATGGCCTCGATGACGGCTTCGGCCGTGTCGCAACAGTCACAGGTATGCAGCAATCGGGCGAATGCCCGCTGATTCGTTGGATTCTCGTAGATATCCGGTATGCGCAGCTTGGGCTTCCAGAGAAAAGCGTGATCCGCCCCCTTGAAAATCTGCCGCTGTTCGGCCACCGAGGTCACGATGGTCTCCAGGCTTGAGCCTCGATAGAGATTGCCGAAGGTCCCGGCTTCGATGTCTCGAACGACTTGACCAATGCCGCGGCGGATCGAGCGGAAATTCTTCAGCCGCTCTTCCCACAAAAACCAGGTGTTGAAGGTGCTGTGCGGGTCAGCTTTCCAGTGGTCGATCAGAACGCGAAGGTTGTCGTGCATGAGCCAGGAAGTGGGGCCAGAAGGCCTACAGCTTACCCCGCGCGTTTGGCTGGAAGGCCTGCTGAGCTGACCGGCGAGGTCAAATTTGCATGTTCATGACTTCGCTGTAGGCCTGAACGAACCGGTTTCGCACTTGCAGCGTGGACTGAAAGGCGATGGACGACTTGACTCCGGCCACCATGGTTTGCTCAAGGCTGACGGTCGGATTGTCGAGAGAAAACTCTCGGCTCAAGCGGCCAGATTCCTTTTGCAGGTCGCTTGTCTGTTGCAGTGCTTTGAGCATCGCGTCCTGAAGCCCGCCTCCGGATACGGCCGCGCTTTTGTTGAGAGACTGGGCTGGAATCGCACCAACAACGGCGAGCGCGGTGTTCACTGGCCTGATTGAGAAGTCCATTTGTCCATCTCCTGCACCATCTTCTCAAGGCGCCCCATCAGAAAATACAACAGGAATCCAGAGAAGAAGCCTGGAGAGTACGCTTAGGGAAGGCGTTGAATCCCAACTGCAAGGCCGCTTTGGTAGCCCAGTCCGGCTGATCGATTGCAAGCCCTGTATCAAGCCGGCAGCCGGCAACGCTGCGATCAAAGCGGTGAACTTTTCACGCTGAACCCAACGCAGGTTTCTCCAGCATCCGATCGAGCGAATGGCTCTCCCTGATGCATGCGCGCGATGGCCGCCACTATGGACAGGCCGAGCCCATGGTTGGTGCTGGCCTGGCTGCGTGAGGCATCTGCCCGGTAGAACCGATCAAAAAGCCTGGGCAGATGGGTCAGGTCAATGGCAGCGCCCTGGTTGACAACCGCCAGGGTGACCGTGCCCTGGGCGCCGGTCGCTATCCGGATGCGCACCGTGGACAGCGGCGTGGCGTAGCGGGTGGCGTTGCCGAGCAAATTGGACAAGGATCGCTTCAACAAGGCCGCATCGAACTGACCGGCGGCATCGCCCACAACCACCAATTGGACATCGGCCTCGGCCATCGCCGCCTCGTGGTACTCCGCCACGCTGTGCGCGAGCGCAGCAAGGCTGCTCACCGGCTCGCGACGAGCTACCGCGCCGCTGTTGGCATACGAGAGAAACAGCATGTCGTTGACGATGCCCGCCATGCGTCGCAACTCTTCCAAATTTGAGCCCAGCAGTTCCCAGATTCCCTCTGCATCGTACGTTCGCCGCATGGCCAACTCGGTGCTTGTGATCATGGTCGCCAGTGGTGTGCGAAGTTCATGGGCCACGTCGGCGTTGAAACCTTCCAGTTGGTCGTAGGTTCGACTCAGTCGTTCCAGCAAGTCGTTGAACTGGGCAATCAGCGGCTGCAGTTCCTGAGGCTGTCCCGAACCGTCCAAATGCCGACGCAATTTGTCGGCTGTCAACAGCCGGGTCTGATCCACCAGAAAATGCACTGGCCCCAAGCCGATCCGTACCAGGAAGAAACTGCCCACCGACACGACCAGCGCGCCCACGAGCGCAGCCCCCAACAAGGTCGCCCCCAGACGATGCAGAAGCTGGTCATCGGTCGCCGTGTCCAGAATCATTCGGACCGACAGTTGCCCCCCCTTTTGCTCCCAGCTGGGGTAAATGAACTCGATCCGTCGCATGCTAGGGGGCAAGGCGGCGCTTCGTGCGTCGTCATAGAGCACGGAGCCATCCGGCCGACGCAGAGTCAGCGCCATCTCCCGATGCCCAACGAAGAAGTCGTCGAGCTTGTGCTTCAGATTGGTCAGATCCCGGTCCTGCCCGGCTTCCTCCAAGAGATGAACCACCAGGTCCTTCTTGTGCAACAGCGTCTCCGATTGACGCTCGCGCAGATCGACCACGGTGAACAGGTAGACCACCAGCGAGACAAGACCCAGGCCCACGAAGGTCTGCACAGCCAACCAGAGCGACAGGCGACCGCCCAAGGAATGGATTGGCCTTGCGCTCATGCGGGCCGGTCCTCCAGCACATAGCCCATGCCGCGCACCGTGTGCAACAACGGTCGATCGAAGGGCACATCCAGTTTGCTGCGCAATCGGCGGATCGCAACTTCGACGACATTGGTCTCGCTGTCGAAATTCATGTCCCAGACCTGGGAGGCCAACTCGGTGCGTGACAGCACCTCACCCTGCCGGCGAAGCAGCAGGGTCAGCAAGCTGAATTCCTTGGCCGTCAGTTCCAGCCGGTGGGTGGCCCGGGTGGCCTTGCGGCGCAGCAAATCGATTTCGAGGTCGGCGATGCGCAGCACGGTCGCCTCGATGTCGTGGCGAGGGCCGGCGCGTCGCAGCAAGACCTGGATGCGCGCGAGCAACTCCGAGAACGCGAAGGGCTTGAGCAGGTAATCATCGGCGCCCGTTTGCAGGCCGAGAACGCGGTCTTCGACGCCGACCCGTGCGGTCAGCATCAACACGGGGGTTTGCTTGGTACGGCGCAGGGTCGCCAGCAGGCTCAAACCATCGATGCCAGGCAGCATGCCATCCAGGAGCAGCAGATCGTGATCGCCCTCCAGCGCGAGATGCAGGCCGTCGATGCCGTCGCGCGCCACCTCGACCACATAGCCTGCCTCGCTCAAGCCGCGGCGAAGGTAGTCGGCAAGTTTGACTTCGTCTTCAATGACCAGGAGTTTCATGGCTGAATTGTGCGCACGAGATTGGATGGCCAAGATGACGAATTTGTCATTTTGGTGTACAGCGGCACCTGGCCAGAGTGGCGACAATCATTACTCCGCAAGCGCCTGCTTCAAATCATGCACCTTCCCGCCGAAATTGCCGAACTTGCCGAAACGCCTCGCATAGTGCGGGAGCTTTGGATGGGGATGCTGCTCGTTGGCGGCATTGCAGCGCTCGGCTTTGGCATCTACTTCCATCGCCAGGACAAGGCACGGCGCGCGCAACGTCGCGAAGAGCGCCGGCAAGCACGGCGGGCTGCGCGACTGAAGCGTCGGTGAGCAGGTCAAGCCAATGCCGCGAGAGCCGCTGACGCCGTTGTTAAATGACAAATACGTAATCCACTAGACCGATTGCTGTCGGGACGTGATTTCTAAAGTGCAAACCATGACGCATGCCTTGCGTCTTGGCGGCGGGCCCCAAGGACTCGCCGTCCCTGTTCAACGCACAAGGAGTTCTATCATGTCGCGCATTCACACTGTCGCCGCCCTTCTCGCCATCAGCGCGTTTGGCGTGCCCGCATTCGCCAGCAACGGGTTCACTGCCTCGAACACCGAAAGCGGCGGCTCCTATCACGCCATGCCCGGCGGCAAGACCCGCGACGAGGTCAAGGCCGAGGTCGCGGCGGCCGTCAAGGACGGAACGATAGCCAAGATGAACCGCAATCGTTCCTACTCGCCCGAACTTGAAACGCCGGTCCGCGCCGCGCTGAATCTGCCGGGAAGCGCCAAGGAGCAAATGGCAAAGGGCGAAGCCCCTATCACCTTCGAGGCCCCGGCCGCTGGCGGGCGGACGCGCGCTGAGGTTCTGCTTGAGCTGCAGCGCGCCCGCGACGATGGTTCGCTGCGCCGCATGAGCACCAACCGCGGCTTTTGACGATGCGTTGGGCTGCACAGCCCGGTGTGCAGCCGATCGACTGAACCTGACTGCTCGCTGCGGTGCTGTGCAATCCCCGGGGCGTGGGGCAGCGCCTGCTACTCAACGTGCGCGCGGCGCTGTGAAGGGGTCTGCGCCCCACCGCAGCTGCCGGAAGGTAAACGTGGTCGTCACCCGCAAACGGTGTGAAAATCACGATTGCGAACTCCAAACGCCGAGCCATCCGCAGCTCACCGTGCGGGGACGTGCGGTGATGCCATAGAAATGGGGTACTCAATTTCGCGTGCGCGATCGGCAAGCTTGACGAAAATCCTGAAGCGGTACGGACCCTCCTTCGCCACGCCGAACAACTGCCCGAAGCTCATTCGACCGTCAATCACCATAGGCGGAAGATATTTCGCCGGGGCGTCGACGACGCCAATCTCGCTGAGCTGAGCCCGCACCACCGCGCTTTCGATGCGGCTCCCGGTTGCCGAGTCGAACAACGCGACCACCAAGTGATGAACCTGCCCACCCCCCTTGGGCACGCCGCCGTGCAGTTGGTCCAGGGCGTGTTTGTCCGAAACGACTGCGGCAGGAACCAAGCCCCAGAAAATCGTCACTCCCTCACGGTCAAGTTGTGACTGACCGAAAGCGTCGCCGAATGCTGCTGCGAAAGCAACCGAGCCCAGCAACGCAAGTCGTTTGATCTGGTGGACCATCAATCGCATGGCGTTATTTGCTGTCACGGCATGTCCTTTCGCGTTCAATGTCGGGATTGCGCCGCTGCATCTTGCGCTCGATGTCGTCGGGCGACTGTGCGCTACCGAACGCCAGAGAACTTTCGACGCCCATCGACCCGGCTTGTATGCGTCGCCAACGACCGACGGGCGCTGCCGGTCATACCGACGGCAATGCTGCTACGCGGGCCAGAATCTGCGGGCTCAATCCTTCGGCCCAGGCCGCATAGCCTGCGGAACTCGGGTGGATGCCATCCTCAGCCATGCCCGACTTCGTTGTCGTTTCTGGATGCCAGTGCACGATGCGCCCTCCTCGCACAGGCAGCAGCCCGGCCAGTGTCTCATTCATCTGTTGTGCCCAACATCCCATGAACCAACGCAGCGGCTGGGGCAACGCCAAACAGGCATGCATGGGCGGCACGGCACTGTGTACCAGCAATGCAGGCTCGAAGCGGTGGTCGATCAGCGCGGCCAAGCGGTCCTGCCAGCGTGCCCACCGAAGCGGGCTGAGCAAACCGGTTGCATCGTTGGCGCCGATCGAGAGCACCACCACATCGAAGCGCGCAGATGGTGCTTCTTCCAGCAATTTGAGCAAACCTGGCGAGTCCAAGCCGTTGGCCGCCAGCACACACCAGTGCACGGTGTGATGCTGGCTCAAGCACCGCACCAGCTGGCCGCACAGCGCTTGGTCCTGCGTTGGGGCGCCCACGCCTGCCGCACCTGAATCGCCAGCCACCAGAAGGCGCACCAGCGGGCCACGACCCGCAGAGCCAGCACGGCGGCCGGGGGGCTCCGGCATGCGGGGTGTTATTCGCCGCACATACATCGACTGCAGCCATAGGATCGGCCACAGCACGGTCATCAACAAAAGAAGCCGCCAAGGCGCAGCCCACAGCGCGGGGCGGGGCCCGACCCGTGCCTTGGCACTGCCGGCCTCGTTGGGGCCTGGCATGGCGCCTGCCATCGGGTCTTCGGCCACAACATCGGTAACGGCAAGGACTTGCGACATCGGTGAACTTCCCCAAGCTGCGACTTCATCGGCGCAAATGCTGTATCGAAGCGCGTTTTTGCCCATCACGAAGGCGGCCTGCTCCTTCACCGCCAGGGCCTCAGCCAGATGCACGAGCTTGCCGACCTGGATGACGCCCACCCCGCCAAGTCGCTGGTGCGGTTCGCAGGCATAGAGGTACTGGGCTTTTCTGTCGATTGCTGCCGTAAGGGTTGATGCTTTGGCAGGCCATTGTTTCGCTTCCTTGAAAGCTGGCTTCGTTGCCGGTTGCCGCAAGCATGCGCATCGCGGACGCCCATGCTCGGGGTGAGGGAAGTCGGCTGAAATAGCTTGCGCTCGAAACGAGTTCTTCGCTGTGCGCTAACGAACACAGGGGCAACACGCTTGCACACATGGGGCCAGGAGCGTTGGCGGCACCTGCGACCCGGCCTACAGCAGGCTGGCGAGCACGCCAGCCGCCCGCTCGACCAGGCGCTGCGCGAGCGAGCGATTCCCAAAGCCGTCGAGCCGAAACTCGTCCGCTTGGCGGAGGTCGTCGAGGAACAGCGCCTCCATGCGGGCGCCCACGGCGCCGTCGAGCACCACCAGCGCGACCTCGTTGTTGTAGGCCAGCGTGCGGTTGTCGAAGTTCATGGTGCCGACGGCACTCAGCGCGCCGTCCACGACAAAGGTCTTGGCGTGCATCGTGGTGGGCCGGTACTCGTGGATGCGCACGCCGGCCGCGAGCAGGACGTCGTACCGGCTGCGCCCGGCAAGCCAGGTCGTCTTGACGTCGGTCTTCGCACCGTTGGTCAGCACGCGCACATCCACGCCGCGACGCGCCGCATCGACCAGCAACTGCACGAAATCCGCATCGGGTACGAAGTAGGCGTTGGCGATGTAAAGCCGCCGCCGCGCGCTGGCAATCGACAGCGCGATGAGGCGCTCGGCCTTCGTGCTGCCCGTCAAGGGCGGGCTGTACACAAGGGCAGCCTCGGACACCTGGGCTGCGGCAGCGGCCGGCGCCCGGGCGCCGCCATCGAGCGCAAGGAAGCGTTCGCCGGTGAGCAACTCGCCGGTCGTTTCGGCCCAACTGGCGATGAAGGCGGCTTGAAGTTGCCCGACCGCCGGGCCGCTGAAACGCACGTTCGTCTCGCGCCAGTCCTGCGGCCGCTTGCCGTCACCCAGCCACTTGTCGTCGAGGCCGAAGCCCCCTGTGTAGGCGACAGCGCCGTCGACGACGATGCCGCGTACGTGCAAGCGGTGGCTCGCGCGGTCCAGCGCATACCAGCGCACCGGCCGGAACTCTGCCACGCGAACGCCGCCCGAGCGCAACGTGTCCATGTAACGCGGCGGCAAGTCTTGCGCTCCGAAGGCGTCGTAGAGAAAGTACACGTCGACACCCGCGCTGGCCCGCTCGACAAGTATTCGCGTCACCCTGTCGACAACTCCACCTGCGGCGGCGTAGTACATCTGCACCGTGATCGAGCGCCGGGCCGAGCCGAGGTCTTGCCAAAGGCGGGGGAAGGTCGCGTCGCCGTTGACCAGCACCTCCGCGGTGTTGCCCGCGGTCAGCGGCGTCCCGGTCAACAGGGTGAAGGTGGGCGCGAAATGGGCCGAGGCGATGTCCGGCGGTTTGCCGCCCTTCTCGATCGCGATGACGTTGCGCACCTGGGCGTTTCGGTACAGATGGGGCAGCCCGACGAGGGCGACGGGCACGAGCGCAATGCCGACCACGATCAGCAGCACAACTGCCGTCCAGCTAAATACTCGGCGTGTGTGGTGCAAGGCGGGCCCAGGGCTGGCGACGATGTGATCGGGACCGGTAGGCCCGATTGCGGCCATCACCGCAGCCGCAGCATGCGCTCTAAATCACCGGGCGACTGTGCGCTGCCGAACGTGCGTGGACTGCAAGCGCACGCCCAGCGTGCCATGAGCTTCGACGAATGGATGCGCATCTGCGTGTGCTGGCGCACAGACGAGTGGAGTATTCATGGATACCGTTTGGTGGCGTCGACACGGGGAGATGGTCATGGAATGGATTTCGCAGAACTGGGTATGGGTGTTGTTCTTTGCCGCGTTCATCGGTATGCACTTGTTTGGACACGGCGGACACGGTGGTCACGGCGGCCATGGTCGGCATGGCGCTGGGTCTGATCGTACGGACGATGAGCGTGCGCCCGCAGACCCGGGCCAGTCGGCCGCCCGTGCCTAGTCAACGGGACATCAACACTGATCGGCGGAAGCTCGATCCGCTTGGAGCAAAAAAATGCTGAACATGAGAATCGTGACCTGGTCGCTTGCGCTTTGGACCACCTTCACATTCCTGTTTTGTGTGGCCTTCGCGATGTTGACGCCGCAGAGTCTGAACATGCACGCCCTGCTGCTGCAAGTTTTGCCTGGGTTCGAATGGTTCAGTTGGCGGGGATTCTTTGTCGGCTTGATCGAGAGCTTTCTCTACGGCGCCTACGCGGGCATCAGCTTTGTCTTCATCCACAACGCCGTGCATCGCGTGTCGGCTCGGCAGCGCACGGACCGGAGCCGCACGGATGGGCTCGGATCGATGAAGACGCGTTGATTCCACCGCGCCCACGCCCCGCCTAACGTGGCGCCTGTTGTGCCCACGTCGGTGGCCGTTGCCCCAACTCGACCCAGATCGTCAACGGCTCGCTGCCGCGCAATACCTTGAATTGCACCCGGGTGCCCGGGCTCAAGGCCGCCGTCTGTGTCACCAGTGCCGCGGTGTCCGCGACCGGCTTGTCGTTGATGGCGACGACGGTGTCGGCCGCGCGCAAGCCTGCCTTGTCTGCCGGCCCGCCGCGCAGCAGGCCGACCAGTGCGGCGCCTGCACCGCCTCCCGTGTTGTCGTTCACCACGTCGCGTGCACTGACGCCCAACCAGCCGCGGGCGACGCGGCCGGTGGAGATGATCTGCTCTATCACCTGTCGCGCCAAGCTCACGGGGATGGCAAAGCCGATGCCCATCGAGCCGCCGCTGCGCGAGTAGATGGCCGTGTTGATGCCTACCAGGTTGCCGGCGGTGTCCACCAGCGCACCGCCGGAATTGCCGGGGTTGATGGCGGCGTCGGTCTGGATGAAGTTCTCGAAGGTGTTGATGCCCAGGCGGTTACGTCCGGTGGCGCTGACGATGCCCTGCGTCACGGTCTGGCCGACGCCGAAGGGGTCACCGACCGCCAGCACGATGTCGCCCACCTGAACCATGTCGGGGTCGGCGAATGTGATCGGTTGCAAGTCCTGGCCGGCCACCTTCAGCACAGCGAGGTCGGTCTCCGGATCAGTGCCGACGACACGTGCCTCGGCCACCTTGCCGTCGGGCAACATCACCGCGATTTCGTCAGCACCCGCGACGACATGATTGTTGGTCAGGATGTAGCCCTGGGCGGCGACGATCACGCCCGACCCCAGCGCCGATGCGCCCTGGTTCGGGTCTTCTTCCCCGTCGCCATACGGCCGCAAGCCGCCGCCGGCCCGCCTGGGCGGTGTCTTGCGGGTGTACACGTTGACGACCGATGCCGAGGCCTTCTTCGCCGCAGCGCGAAAGCCTGCCTCCAGGCGCGCGGTGATGGCGCTTGGCGACGTCGACGTCGATGCGGACATCGCTGCCGGCGCTGCGGCCTCGCGCACGGCCACCACATCGGCATGGGGTGCCGCAACCGGTGCCGGCCCGAAGGCTCGCCACGCTATCAGCAGGCCGGCCGCAACGGCGATGACCTGCGCGATGAGCAGCCAGATGCGGCGCAGCGTGCTGGTGTTGTTCACGGCGTGACCTTTCTGTGCATGCGCTGGGCGCGCGTAGCAGTTGACGCAGCGTGCGCCTCCGCAACCAATGACCACCAGCCCGGCCGCAACAGCAGCAGCACCAGCATCAGCGCCAGCGGCCCACCGAGCCAGGCGAAGCTGAGTTGCGCCAGGGCACCGAACAGCCAGCCACCCGTCGCCGACCCGAGCGTCTGGCCCAGGCCGGCCGCCGCGGCCACCCCCCCCATCGTGGCACCCAGCTTGAGCGGCGAAGCGCTCGCAGCCAGGTAGGCTATTACCGGCAGCACGAGGCCGGTGCCAGCCGAGGTCATGCCCACACCCAGGAACATCCAGGCATCGTTGGTGTGCGCGGCCATCACCGCGAGCCCGGCCATCGCCAACACCAGCCCGACGCCGATGAGGATGCGCGACGACACCTTCTCCAGCAAGCCAGTCAGGAACAACACCGCGTTGACAGCCAGCATCACCAGGCTGCATTCGGCAAACATGATCGCGGCCTGGCGCGAGGACTGACCGGCTTGCTGCTGGCCTTGCAGCACGATGCCCAGTTCGAACGCGGCCAGCACGAACAGCAGCACCGCGTTGAGCCACAGCAGCGCGGCCGGCCGGGCCAGCGCGGGTGCGGTCGGATCACCCACGGCCTTGGCCCGGGGCTCGGCCGCGTGTGACGCAGGCAACGTGCGTGCCAGGCCCAGCATCATGACGCCGCCCAGCAGCGCAGACAGTCCCAGCACATAGCGCGCCGACACCACGGGAGACACCGCTGTGCTGCCGATCAGGGACGCCAGTCCGTCGGCCGCGCCCCTCAACGCCGGGCCGACCAGAAACCCCGCCAACGACACGCCGCTCATCCACGCAAAACGGCGCGCCCGCCGGTCAGCCGGGGTGTGCTCGGCAACTAGCGCCGCAACCACCGGCACCACCGCCGCGACGAAGAAGCCGGACGTTGCGCGCAGCAGGTAAATGCCCCACACGCCGGCCAGGACCGGGACCATCAGCAGCAACTGGCTGGCGACGTAGCCGATGAGTCCGATGATCAGAATTCGGCTGCGCCCGACGCGGTCGGAGACCAGCCCCCACAGCGGCGCGCCCACCAGCACACCGGCGGCATAGGCGCCGCTGAGAAAGCCGACGTGGCGGGCGATTTCCGACGCCGTTGCTCCTTGCATCAATGGGCCCAGCCAGCCCGGCAGCAAGGGCATCAGCGCGCCATAGCCGGCGGAGACCACGAACACGGCCCCGGCCAGCCAGAACAGTTGCAATGGCCGCAGCGCCGCTGGCTCGGCTGGCGAGGCGGTTGCCGGCTTGGGGGAGGACACGGGGGCGGTTGTCGTCACTGTCATCACGGCCTGCGTCAAGGCATCGCGCTCACGCCATTGGGGCCACGTCCAACCGACACCGTGCCAATGACTTTGCGCAGGGCGATGTCGACAACGGACACGGTATCAGCGTAAGTGTTGGTGACAAAAGCACGGCGCCCCTCGCGGTCGATCACCACCCCGTGGGCGCCGGGCCCGGTCTCGATCGTCGCCACCGACTTGAAATCGCCAAGGTCGATGATGCTCACCGTCTTGCCCGGCTTCTCGCGCGTGCCCTGGTTCGCGACCAGCAGGAGCCGGCTGTCGGGCGTGGCATAGAGTTGGATCGGCACCGTGCCGACCGTCACCTTGCGAATGAGCTTGCGGCTCGCCGGATCAATGACCGCGACCTGGTCCTCCTTCGACAGCGATACGAAACCGAGCCGCCCGTCGGGCGTGAAGCCCACCTGCGCCGGGCCCTGGCCCACGGCAATGCTCTCGACAAGCTTGCGGCTACCGGTATCGATCACCGAGACCGTGCCCCCCTTGAGGTTGGCGACCCAGGCCTGTTTGCCATCCGGACTGAGCCGCATGCCATGCGGGCTGGCGCCGACCGCAATCGTCGCGACGACCCGCAACGCCGAAATATCGACCACGCTGACCGAGTTGGCACCCCCATTGGCCACGTAGGCAAAGCGGCCGTCGGGCGTCACGACGACGTGGGCCGGATCCTTGCCGACCGCCACTTTCGCGACCACGGCATCCGTGACGGTGTCGATGACCCATACGGCTCCGGCGCCGGCCATTGACCCGTGCTCGCTTCCCGGCGCGCTCTTGGGCATGCTCGCGTTCGGATCCGGTGCGACCGCGCTGCCGGGCTCGCCATTGTTGGTCACCCATACCGTCTTGCCGTCAGGCGCCACCTGAACGTTGTGCGGGCCCAGGCCCACAGCGATGCTGCCGATCTTCTTGAAGGAAGCCGCGTCGATGACGCTGACGGTGCTGGACTCTTCGTCGGCGACATAGACCTTCCCCGTCGCGGCAAAGGCCGGCCCGACGGCTGCCAGCAGAGCCATCTGCACGACGACGACCAGGCACCTCGCGCCAGTCAATTTCGGATAGCTCATTTCATTACCTCCCAGTCACGGATTCGGATTTATCGGGATACAGGTGTCGCCGCGTCAACGGTGTTTGCGTCGCGCCCACGGCCCGCTTGCTGGCCAACACCTGATAGACGCCGATTTCGCCCGACTCGAATTCCAGCGCGCAGGCGGCCATGTACAGGCGCCAGACGCGCCAGGTCGATTCGCTGACGTGTTGGGGCGACGCTGGGATAGCGGCACACCAGCGTGAATCGCGGTTCGGCGGCTTCAGTACCTTGCTTGCCCAGCCGCAGGGTGGCGCCGTTCCACAAGCGCAACGCAAGGCTGCCGTCGAAGCCGCAAAAGAGCCGTTTCAACAGCTCGGATGCCTGGCCGGCTTCTCGCTCCAGCCCGGCCCACGGTGTGCCGACAAGCGCCGGGACAGGGGTCGCGTGGCCGGCATGAATGGCCGCGCTGGCAGCAGCCATTCGCGGATTGATTTCGAAGTTCGCTTTTTCCATACATTCCCTTGACAGCTTGAATCAACGCGCCAGCCGCTTGGCGGCGATGCAATCCGGCGTGAACTCGAACGCGATATTCGCGTCGGGCTGCACGAGCTTGTTCTTCTTGCCCGGGTAGGGCAGGCGCGACAGGATGTCGCGCATCAGGTTAAGGCGCGCAAGTCGCTTGTCGTCAGCGTGCACGATGTGCCATGGCGCAAAAGCCGTGTGGGTGCGCAGCAGCATGGCGTCTCGTGCATCGGAGTAGGCCTTCCAATGCTTCAGGGCCACGGCATCGACGGGGCTGCTCTTCCACTGCTTGAGCGGGTCGCGCTTGCGGTCGGCCAGGCGCCGCGTCTGCTCGCCCTTGCCAATGTCCAGGTAATACTTCAGCAGCCGAATGCCCGAATTGACCAGCATCTCCTCGAACTTGGGCACCGACTGCATGAAATCGCGCTGTAGCCGGCAATGCCCAGACCGCCGATGGCGAAGCAGAAGATAGGCCGTGGCCCAAATCAGCCATGTGTACTGGAATGCTGGGTCACGCACGGTGTTCTGCCGGGCTGGATGCCCTGAGCCTGGGAAAGAAGCGCGGCGTGCGCGCCGCATAGGCTTCAAGTTCAGCGCCGAATTGCTTGCGCATTTCCGCCTCCTCGGTGACCGCCAGTCGGGCGTACATGACCAGCAGAATCGGGAACACGACCAACGTCAGCAGCGTGGGCCACTGCAGCAGGAAGCCCAGCAGGATGAGAACGAAGGCCAGGTACTGCGGGTGCCGAATGCGCACGTAGGCCCTGGTCTGGGCCAGCTCTGGCGCCAAAGGTGCGCCAGTCCCGTGCGGTGTTCGGCTTGAAGAAGCTGAAGGCGAACATCAGAAACAGCGCCGAATTGAGGACCACAAGGGTCCACAGCCCCAGCCGGAAGCCTCGTGGTTCATGACCGCTCCCCGGGCTTGATTGACGTTGGGGCGGGCGCTTGCTTGCCGCCGTCGTGATCGCCATGCGCGCCGCCGTGTCCACCGTGCATGAAGACATGCATCAGCGGGCAGGCCAGCAGCAGTAAGAACGGGAGCGCCGAAAAGAAGTGAGTGCGGTGTTCGCTGAGCAACGCAGCCACAGCCCCCATGACGAGCAAGCCAACGGCGTAGCGCGACCGCCAGAAAACCACAGGCTTTGCGTCATTCAGAGAATGGTCGTGGATCATTTGCCTCTCCAGAGAACGAGTGGACACTCCGTCGTGCCGGACGAAATGGACGCCAACCGCGGAGCGCAATGCCCCGAGCCAGGCGTCTGCCCGGGCTACAGCGTCAACCGCGAATAGCGGACTCGGGGGGGAGGCTCGCACAGCGGAACATGCAGTTCCCCTGCCCTGTGCGGCATCAAAACAACGGGCACGGCCGCCGGCCAGAGCATGGTCACAAGCGGCGCTGGCCCGGGGTCGGTCTGGTCAACGCCGGCAGACGCTTTGATCAACGTGTGCGTGCCATCGTCACAGGCCTTCAGGCACGACTGCTTGGACCCCGGCGTGTGCTCGTCATGGCCCTCAGCGGCTTCGTGCTGAAGCAGTACCTCGGCATGTGGGTGGTGGGCGTTCGAGGGTGCAACTTGCGCACCGGCGGAGTGCATTGCAGGCGTTTCCAACAGGCACGCGTTTGCGACTCCCGAGACCAGCGCGAACAGCCACGCCATCAGCACCACGAATGCGGTGCGGCGCTTGCTGCGGGCGGTCGAGAAGAACGTCATAGCGTCTACCCTCGGGCATTTGGAGTCAAGCGTCTGTGCGTTGGCGAACTGAAGTGCGCCACCGTCGCCAACTGGCGACTGTGTCGTACAGCGAACAGACGGCGATACAACCAGCTGCTACCCTGCCCTTGGAATCGGTGCATCGACAGCGCCGTTAAAAACCCGAGAGCGCACAACCTACCGTGAATGCTGTCTTGCCATCGCCGCCGGTTGGCGGGCCCCGAAGTACCGCCCACACGCTCAACAGTAGCTGCGTCTGCGTCAGCCTGGACCTGAAAGCGCTGGCGCGCGCGCTCGATTCGGAACTGGGGCAGCTGGGTCTGTCAGAGCTGGTGCGAGAGCGCTGCCCCTACCTCTTCGCAGCACTCCCCGTATTCGTGGCGACGCCGCAGTTGCAGCGCATGGCGCAGGTGATGCAGGCCGTCGAATCGGTCGTGGCCCTGCCGGCGTTTCGGGAACAGGTGCTGGACGCTGCGCCCGCCATTGCCCGGGTTGGCTTCGGTGGGCCGTTGGGGGCATTCTTCGGCTACGACTTCCATCTCAATGATGGTCACCTGGGGTTGATCGAAATCAACACCAATGCAGGCGGCGCGATGCTCAACGCCGTACTGGCACGGGCCCAAAGAGCCAGTTGCTCGGCAGTGGCTGCGATGGTGCCCACGCCGGACAGCGTTTCGGCGTTCGAGCAGGGCATCGTCGACATGTTTCGGCATGAGTGGCAGCTCTCCGATCTGTCCGGTGGGGACAGGCGAGACGGTCGGGACGGACAGGTGCATCAGCTGGCCAGCATCGCCATCGTTGACGAGGCGCCGGAGGATCAGTACCTTTACCCCGAATTCCTGCTCTTCCAACACCTGTTCGAGAAGCACGGCATACGCGCTGTCATGGCCGGCCCGGGCGCGCTGGAATGGCGTGGCGGCCGGCTGTGGCACGGCGACTTGGCCATCGACCTGGTCTACAACCGGCTGACCGACTTCTATCTGGAACAAGCCAGCAGTGCAGCCCTGCGAGAAGCGTACTTGCAGCAAGCAATCGTGCTGACGCCGCATCCGCAGGCCCATGCGTTGTACGCCAACAAGCGCCACCTGGCGCTGTTCACCGATGCGGCAAAACTGCAGGCCTTGGGCGTGTCGACTGAGACGCAGCAAATCCTGCTGGAATACGTGCCCCACACCGAGGTGGTTGATGCAGCCGATGCACAGCGCCTGTGGGACGCTCGCCGCGGCCTGTTTTTCAAACCGGCCACGGGCTTCGGCAGCCGCGCGGCCTATCGCGGCGACAAGCTCACAAAGCGGGTCTGGCAGGACATCTTGGCCGGCGACTACGTCGCGCAAGCCATCGTCGCGCCGGGAGAACGCATGGTGCGCGACCCAGACCCGGCGGCGGTCGAGAACCTCGAACCGGCAGGGCAGGCCGCACAGGCCAGAAAGGCCCTGAAGTTCGACCTTCGCGCCTACACCTACAACGGCGCCGTGCAGTGGGTGGCCGCGCGCATGTACCAGGGGCAGACCACCAACTTCCGAACACCAGGTGGTGGCTTTGCGCCGGTGTACAGCACGGCCGATGCGTCGGGCCGCAGCCTGCGGGCATGCACCGGCGATGCCGCAGCGAACGTGGACCATGCCTCCTATGTGTTCTTGCTGGAAGACAGCAGTAGTGTCCACGCAGTGCCGCACGCGCTGTACGTGGCGCTCGCCAGCGGCCAGGCCACCGCCCCGGCGTTAGCTGGCCAGACCTTGCGTCTGGCCGACTGGTATGTGCGCCTGAAGGACGGAGAGCCGGACACGGTGGCGAACGAAACCTACGGCCTGATCCGCTTCGACGCAGAGGGGCGCGTGGACATCGCGCACTCCCCGGTGACACCGGCTGCGCGTTCCCACGATGACGTGGCTACCGTGTCCGAAGACGCCACCTGGCCCAGCGTTGCGGAGCGTGACGGCATGCGGGAGTTGCTGTTTGGAGCCTCGCATGTGCGGCATCTGCGGTGAACTGAGATTCGACGCCACGTCGCCCGATCTGGCGGTCATTGATCGCATGTCCGAGGCGCTGGCGCGCCGCGGGCCGGACCACGCAGGGACATACGCCGACGGCCCGGTTGCGTTCGGGCATCGGCGGCTCGCGATCATCGATCTGTCACCAAGCGCCAACCAGCCGATGTGGGACCCAGTGCTGAAACTCGCCCTGGTGTTCAACGGCACGATCTACAACTACCGGGAGCTGCGCTCCGAACTGTTCGCGATGGGCTACACCTTCTTCTCCGAGGGCGACAGCGAAGTCATCCTCAAGGCCTACGACGCCTGGGGAGAACAGTGCGTGCAGCGCTTCTACGGCATGTTCGCCTTCGCCGTATGGGACGTACGCCGTGCGAGCTTGTTCCTGGCGCGTGACCGCTTCGGCATCAAGCCCCTGTACCTGACCCGGGACGGAAAGCGCCTGCGCTTTGCGTCGAGCTTGCCGGCGCTGCTTGCGGGCGGCGGCGTGGACACGCGCCTGGACCCGGTCGCCTTGCACCACCACTTCACGCTGCACACCGTGGTGCCGGCGCCGCGCACGGTGCTCAGTGGCGTGCGCAAATTACCGCCCGCCAGCACGATGACGGTCAGCATGGATGGGGTGACCACGCAGAACGTTTACTGGACGCTCGACGCAACACGCCCTGCGCAGCCGATGTCCACAACCGAGTGGCTCGCAAAGACCCGCGAGGTGTTGGTGCGTGCGCTCGACCGCCATCGTCTCGCGGCCGATGTGCCGGTGGGCGTGCTGTTGTCAGGCGGCCTGGATTCGAGCCTGCTCGTCGGACTGCTGGCCGACCATGTGGACGACCTGCTCACGTTCTCGATCGGCTTCGAAGGCATCGAGGGCATCAGCGTGGGCGCGGAAAAAGCCGATGAGTTCGAGTTCTCGGACCAGATCGCCGCGCAGTTCAAGACCCGCCACCACAAGCACCTGATCCCCAACAGCGAGGTTCTGGCACGCCTGCCTGAAGCCGTGGCGGCGATGACCGAGCCGATGATGAGCCACGATGTCATCGCGTTCTACCTGCTCAGCGAACGGGTGTCGGAGCAAGTGAAGGTGGTGCTGGCGGGCCAAGGCGCCGACGAAGTGTTTGGCGGCTATTTCTGGTACCCGTTGATGGACGCCGAAGCCGGCCCGCCCGTCGAGCGCTTTCGCCGTCACTACTTTGACCGCGACCACGCCGAGTACCTGGAGATGATCGCGCCGGCCTGGCAAGTGCCGAATGTGCCGGATGTGCCGGATGCAACTGACGTGACCACCGCGCTGGTGGCGCACGAACTGGCCAAACCGCAGGCCGATACTTTTCTCGACGAGGTCTGGCGCTTCGACGCCACCACCTTGATCGTTTACGACCCGGTCAAGCGCGTCGACAACATGCCGATGGCCTGGGCCCTGGAGGTTCGGGTTCCATTCCTGGACCATGAACTGGTCGAGTTGGCCGCGCGAATGCCGCCTGAACTCAAGCTTCAGGAAGGCGGCAAGCACCCGCTCAAGGCCATCTCGCGGGGCCTGATCCCTGATGCGGTGATCGACCGGCCCAAGGGCTACTTTCCCGTTCCTGCGTTGAAGCATGTGCGCGGCCCGTTTCTGGAACTGATGCGCGGTATCCTGCAATCCGAGGCTTGCATCCGCCGCGGGCTATACCAGCGCGCCTACGTTGACAAGCTGCTGGCGGAGCCCGAGGCCCCAGCCCATTTCACGCGCATCCGCGGCAGCAAGCTCTGGCATCTGGCGCTGCTGGAATGGTGGTTGCAGGTGCATGTAGACGGCGCAGACCATGCGGCTTGATCGCCACTTCGGTTCTGCGGGGCGCTGCCAGGGGCAGGAATTTGCCCTTGCCCAGTGGGACGACGAAGGCGGCGCAGGGCCCGTCGGCAGGGACTCGGATCTGGCTTCTCGAGAATCGCAGTCCGATGTTCCACCGTTGACGAATACCGAACTCGTGCAGCTTCAAGTTCGCGTGATCGCACTGGAGAATTTGATCATTGCCCTGCTGGTACAGGCCCGCGAACCGCAGCTCGAACTGGTTCGCGAAATGGCAGCCCACATCTCTCCAATACCGGTCTTCACGCCCCATCGCCTGACGATCCATGCGGCTGCGGAGATGATCAGCCTTGTCGATCGCGCCAGCAAATTCAGGGGCTGGCCGCCTTCCTGAGCGGGCGGCGAGTTCAGGGTGCTGCTGTGATCTCTTCACGACGCTGAAGCCGCTCGGTAACGAAAGTGCGGATCGCAAGCGCCACGGCGGCGGGCTGGTCCTCCATCACGAACGGCCCCGAATCGTCGATGACCTCGACTCTGGCATCCGGAAAGATCGCTGCGAGGCGATGCGCATGCTCGAGCGGAAAGAAGCGCCGCCGCTCCAGAGCCCACAGCAGCAATACGGGCCGGAGGTAGCTGGCCAGGCGCGGTGCCACGTCGACCGTGTAGCGTGGGTGGATCTTCCGCACCAGCGCTGCGAAGTCGCGTCGGGTGCTCGCGTAATCGCGCAGCGGACCGGTGTAGGAACTCATGATGGCAGCCGGTATGGGCCGCTCGGTCAGCAGCCCGAACGCGATCGGCAGCCGCTGGACAAAGCGCCAGCGCAGGGTCTGGGCCAAGAGCCACAGGCCCCAGGGGGTACGTCCGAAGAGGCGCAGGTGCCTGATCGGCAGCGGAACGAAGTTGTCGAAAGCATCGCAGGGGGTCAACACGAGGGCGGCGATCCGTTGCGGGTGAGCGGCAGCGACGTATCGGGCAACAGCGCCGCCGGTGTCATTGGCCACCAGCACCACGTGATCGAGCCCCGCCGCTACGAGGAACCGCTCGACCATCCGTGCGATCCCGGGCAACGAGAAGTCCGTGCCGAGGCGCATCCCGAGTCGGTGCGCCCCGAGTGGCCAGTCCGGTGCCACGCAATGGTGGTCGGACGCGAGCGCCGCGACCACTCCACGCCAGACATCTGCGTTGGCAATGATGCCGTGGAGGAAGACCACGGTGGGGCCCTGGCCCTCACCGCGGACGCGGTACTCGATGCGACCGTCTTCGATCTCGAGGGTGCGCAACTCGCCGAGCGCGTCAGAGATGGCCATGTCGTCGGCTACCGATCCGTCGTTTCACTGCGGTGTGTCGGCGCCGCACCCGGCCGATGCCGACGCCAAGCCTGCAGGCCCGCCCACGCCAGCCTTAAGCGGGCGCGACCATGATCGGCGAGCCACCATGCAAACTGGCGTGCACGCGGCGGGCGGTGCTCGTCGACGTCGATCTCTACGCGGTGGTATCCACCGGCACCTCCGGGGTATGGCGCAGCGATGGCTTCGCTCTGCACACCATCGCGTCCCCAGGCCCGCGCCTCGAAGAAATGACGACCCGAGGCGGCCTCCCAGTGGAAGGACCAATGTCGCCAGGCGCAAGGCCCCAGGGCGTCCGCCAGCGTGCAGACCTGCCATGCGCCGCCATCGATTCGCAACTCGACCCGCGCAACCCCGTGCGGCGGGCTCCAGGCCACGCCGGCGACCACCTGCTCGCCCGGCAACAGGCTCGCCGAGGTGACAGGAACATCGATTCGGCATTGCGGCCCCATTCGCGACGGTTCGCGTGGCCAGCCCTTGCTCTCTGCATAGTCGATCGCGTGCTCGAAGCGCGTCACTTCGATGGATTGCAGCCACTTGATGTTGGCGTCGTAGCCGTGAATGCCCGGCACCAACAAGCGCAGCGGCGCACCGTGCGCTCGCCTGAGAGGCACCCCGTTCATCGCGTAGGCCAGCAGCGGCTCGTAGCCTTGCTCGATCAGGCTCAGGCTGAAGCCGGCACTGAAGCCGTCTACCGAATGCAGACGGATGTGATCGGCGTCGCTCGACACGCCAACACGGGCAAAGAGATCGGTAAGCCGCACGCCTTGCCAGCGGGCATTTCCGATGAACGGACCGCCGACCGGGTTGTGCACGCACATCAGCACGGCATCAACCTCCACCGAGGGCAAGGCGAGCAACTGGTCGTAGGTCAGCACAAGGGGATGGTCGACGAGGCCGCCGACACGCAGCTGCCAACGGTGCCGGTCGACCATGGGTGTCGGGAACGTCACGTCCGTCACGAAGAAGCGATCCGGCGGCGTGAACAGGGGCGAGATGCCGGGAATCGGCAGCGCGGTGCCCACAGAGACAGGCGGCAAGGGTTGCGGCGGTGCCGGCAATGCCGGTTGAAGGCGTCGGGAGCGGGATCGCGCCGCGGCGCGCAAGGCTGCCACCCCCACCGCCAGCGCGAAGACGATGGCCAGGGCCACGGCTGGCGACAACCACACGCCGCCGATGCCAGCGGCAAGCGCTGCCAGCCCGATGCCACACGCAGCGACACGACTCAGTTCGACGCGCCGCCACAGCGCCGCCAGCCCGACTATCCCGAGAATCATGAGCGTCGCGACGAGCGCTGCGCGGCCCGCGAACGCGGTCAGAGCCGGCACACTCAATGACACCAGCAATAAGGTGGCGGCGATGACAGGCTTGTCCGCGCGGCGCAACAGCGCAACACCGATGTCGATGAGCGGTGTCGGCAGCGTGTCGATCAGCCAGCGGCCGATGGCCCTCAACGGCGAGGTCTGCGTACCGTGCACGGCGGAGGCGAACTCGCCCACCGCCGCTTGCAGCAGGGCAGCAACCAAACCTACCAGCCAGAGATCCACAGACATCACAGACATCACAGACATCACAGACATCACAGACAATTGCACCTCACGTCAAGACGTTGACTCGGGGCTGCAGGCAAATCGCGGCCTTCCAATGGCATTAGTCTCCCACCCACGGCTCCGTAAGGCTTGAACAAACTGGCACCCAAGTGACCCACACCTGGCCAACGATCCGCCTGTATCTCTGGCCGCACCGCCTGCTCTTTCTCGGGCCCGGCATGGAAGCAGGGTTGCATCGCCATCATGCGGCGCAACTCTGCATGGGGCTCGACGGGCCGCTGCGCCTGCGCGCTAGCAAGGATTTGGGGTGGAGCGAGCATCGCGGGTTCTACGTTGCGCCCGACGACCCGCATGAGTTCACCGCGACTGGCACGTCCACCGCCATCCTCTACGTGGAAGCCGAGAGCTCCGAGTTCGCAGCGCTGCGGGTGCGGATGCAAGGCGAAGCGCTTGCCCGGGCCGCCGACCCCCTGCCCTGCGCCATCGAGGCGCTGCGGAAACTGGCAGCCGTCGGCGGGTCTGTCGAACAGGCTGATGCGACATGCCTCGCATGGCTGGGGCTGTCCAGGGCTGGGCAGCACCGCCAGATGCTCGATCCGCGCATCGTGGACAGCCTGGCGTTGATCCGCACCCGACTCGATCAACCGGTGCGCCTGGCTGCGCTCGCCCGAGCGCTGAACATGTCGCCGAGCTGGCTGAGCCACCAGTTCACCGAACAGGTCGGAATGCCCCTGCGTCGCTACGTGCTGTGGCAGCGGCTGTGGCGGGCCGTGGAGTCAGCGCTGAAGGGCCATACGTTGACCGAAGCGGCGCACGCGGCCGGCTTCAGCGACTCGGCCCATCTCTCGCGCACCTTCCGGGGAACCTTCGGCGTTGCCCCGTCCTTCCTCTTCGGGCGCCGCGATCAGGTCTTGGTCTGCTTCGCGGACGTATGAAATCTCAAGGGGTCAAGGCCTGGAGTCTCTTCATGGCCGCTATGGCCGTTGCAGTCATCGTCGTCTGGTGCCCGCGCACGCTGGCGCGGCGCAACAGCGCCAGATCGAACGCGCGATGAGAACTTGGGAGAGCCTGTTGTTGCTGGCCGACCTGATGGCCCTCCTGACCTTGTCGATGGGTCAGACGCGCGGCAGGCACTGGACCCTCTATGCGCCGATCATGATTTGGCTGGCACCTGCGGTGGCTGCCACGCAATGGCTGGCAGAAGGCCCGCGCTGGCAATTGCTGCCAGCCTATGCGTTGGCCCTGCTGTTCGTACCGATCGGATGGGTCCGGACCGCCGCATCCGTGGCTGGGCTGCATCAACGGGAGAGGCGGCATCCGCCAGGCGCTGCAATCCTGATTGCACTGGGCGTGTTGGGGCTTGTGATCGCCGCCGCATTGCCCATGGTGGCCCCCGTATTCCGCTTTGCGCAGCCGAGCGGGCCGTATGCGATCGGCACCTTGACCTACCACTGGGTCGACGATTCGCGTGCAGAGGCGTTCGGCGCCGACCCCAACGAGCGACGACAACTGATGGTGCAGGTCTGGTATCCGGCGCAGGCCGTTCCTTCGGTTCAGCGAGCCGCATACATAGCGAGTGCCGACACCGTGACGGCCGCCTTTGCGCGCCTGCAGGACAAGCCCACGTTCCTATTTGGGCACTTCAAGTACGTCACCACCCACGCACTGTCGTCGGTCGCTGCGGCAGCAGATCAACCTCGCTACCCGGTGCTGCTGTTCCTCGAAGGCGCCACCGGCTTTCGACAGATGAACACGTTCCAGGTCGAACATCTGGTGTCGCACGGCTACATCGTCGTCGCCATCGACCAGCCAGGCGCCGCCGCGGCAGTCGTGTTTCCCGACGGCCGCCATGCCGTCGGGCTGACAGTGCCGCAACTCCATGCGATGGTGCGCCCGAGTTACATGGCGGTCCAGACGAATTCCCCGCCGACGGGCTTGCTGCTGCCGAACGGCAGCACGTTGCCTGACAACAGCATCATCCCGTACCTAGCGCAGGACGTGAGCTTCACGCTGGATCAGCTTGCCGCGCTGAACCTGGCGGACCCGCATGGCGTCCTTGCGGGCAAGCTGGACTTGCAGCGGGTCGGCGTCTTCGGGGCCTCGCTCGGCGGCATCGTGGCCGGGCAGGCGTGCCACGTTGATGAACGCCTGCGCGCCTGTCTGATGATGGACGCTCCGATGTCCACCGACGTGGTCAAGGCGGGCTTGCAGCAGCCCGGCATGTGGATCACGCGCGACGCCGCCAGCATGCGGCTGGAGCGGCAACGCTCGGGCGGCTGGCCCGAGGCAGAGATCGAGGCCCACCAGGCCAGCATGCGCGCCGCCTACGAAGGCCTGTCCGGCGCCGGGCACTTCGTGCGGGTACCCGGCATGTTCCACAGCAATTTCACCGATGCGGCGATCTGGACTCCACTGGCGCCGTGGTTAGGATTTGCCGGGCCTATCGGTGCACAGCGGGCGCACGACATCGTCAACGCGTATTCGCTGGCGTTCTTTGACCGACACCTTCTGGGTCGCTCGGCAACGCTGCTCGATGGGACCTCAAACATCTACCCTGAAGTGCTGTTCGAATCGCGCCGGTATTGACCGGCGAAGTGTCATGGCACGCCCTCGTTCCCGGCTCGCCGATGACGCAGGTCATTGGCCACGCTCATCAGCAGGGGAAGGAAGGTACCGATGCACATGGCCGCGAGCACGTCCGACGGCCAGTGGACGCCGAGCACGAGACGAGAAACAGCGACCAGGCCTGTCCACGTCACAGCAAGCAACATTGCCAAGCTCCCGGCTCGGGGCCAGAGCCGCGCCACGCACAACGCGGCAGCGGTGGAAAACGCTGCCGTCGTGAGGGTGTGCCCACTGGGAAAGCTGGGACCCCAATACCACTGCGCATCCCACAATGCCGGGCGGGCCCGGCCGACGGTGGCTTTCATGCCCCAGACGACGAG
>Ga0187844_10000672_pt1 | contig 26703 bp, 25 predicted proteins | sample SpaLakP09_SKY_50_FD_134517 | JGI IMG/M metagenome (GOLD analysis project Ga0187844, IMG submission 134517) | Oligotrophic lake water microbial communities from Sparkling Lake, Wisconsin, USA - SP09_SKY_50 | ecosystem: Environmental > Aquatic > Freshwater > Lake | place: USA: Sparkling Lake... | reverse complement strand
GCCGCGGCGAACTGCTCGAGGTTCACCATGCGGCTGCTGCCCTTGAGCGTGTGGAAGCCGCGGCGCAGGCGGGTGAGCGTGTCCTGGTCGGCCGGATCGGCCCCGGCTGCCGGCAGCGCGTTGCCGACGACGTCCAGCACTTCGCGCGCCTCGCCGATGAAGATCTCCAGCAGTTCGGCGTCGACGGCGTCCGGTGCCGCCAGCGGCGCGGCTTGCGGTTCCATCGGCGCCGGCGCTTCGAGCGGCAGCTCGTGGAACAGGCCCGCGGCGGCATCGAAGCGGTAGCGCTGGCGCGCACCGTCCACGTTCTGCGCCAGCGCGTCCGTGAAGAAGCCGAGCGCGCCGATGTTGCGGGCCAGGTTGTCCAGCACGGCGCCGCGCACTGCAGCATCCGGCGGCGTCCCGATCAGCATGCGCACTTCGGCACGCACATGATCGACGGCCTGCGTGGCCTGCTCCTGGTCGAGGATCGCCAGCGCGCCCTGCAACTGGTGCAGCAGCGGGTCGACCTGTTCCAGGGACGCGATGCGCGCCGGGTCCTGGTAGTAGTCGTCGATGAGTTTCTCGACCTGGCGCAGGCCCGTGCGGATCTCGCCCGCCAGCACGGCCACGGTCTGGCCCTGCTGCAGCTCGCGCGCCATCTCGCCATGCCACACCGGCGCATCGGGCGGGGTCTCGCCGTGCGCCAGCGCGAGCAGGCGCTGGCCGACGGCTTCCGCATGCTGGCCGAAGTCCTCGGGGAGCTGGCGCACCTGGTCCAGGCCGTGCTCGACGAACAGCATGGCCTCGGCCATCTCGAGGCTGAACTGGTCGCTGCGGCCGCCCGCCATCGATTCGCTGGCGGCATGTCCCAGTTCGCGCAGCAGGTGCGCCAGCTGCGGCGCGCCCAGCTTCTCGCTGGCGCCGGCCAGCTTCGCCAGCGCGTCGTTGAAGCCGCCATCGAGGACGTCGCTGCCTTCCGTGGCAACGCGGTCCCAGCCCTGCTTGGTCTCGATCAGCGCTTCCTTGGCATGTTTCAGCACCTCCGGGTCGACCTTGCCGTAGCGCCGTTCCAGGTAGTCCGCCGGCACCTGGCCGCCGACGTGGTAGGCGTCGCGCAGCTGGCGCGCCTCCTGGGTCGGCTCGGGCGCGGCCGAGATGAAGAACAGCGCGTCGCGCAGCAGCGCTTCCGGCAGCTCGGTATGCCCTTGCGTCGCGCGGCGCAACGCAAGGTTGATCTGGCCGAACAGCTGTTTCACGTACAGGTCGGGCGCGACCTGGCCATTCGCGACGAGGCCGGCGGCGGCCTGCAGCGCCAGCCAGAACGCGTGCGCTTCCGCCCGCGGCTGGCCGTGGACGACGCTTGCCAATGCATCGCGCATGGCGGCCGCCTGGGCGCGCTGGGCGTCCGCGTCGGCATTGCGCAGGAACGGCAGCAGCGCCTTTTCGAACGCGGCGCGGGTCGCGGCATAGTCCGGCTGCGGGCCGGCGCCGCCAGGCGGCAACAAGGCCGGCGCGAGGTCCAGCACGAGCATCTGGCCCGGGTGCACGCGCTCCACGCCCAGCAATTCCTGCAGCGCGCGGTAGTACGGGAACAGCCGCACGGGTTGCGGCGCCGCGCCGTCCAGCAGCTCTTCCAGGTATTCGACGAGCGCCCGGTACGCCTCGCCCACGGCGCCGGCGCGGTCAAGGTCGAGCGCCAGGGTGCCGTCCTTGAAGCGGTCGATGACCTGTTCGGCCGCCTCGCTCAGGCGTTCGACGCCGGCGACGTCGACCATCTGCAGGGCGCCGTGGGCCTGGTGCAGGTGCGACTTGGCATGCAGCAGCAGCGTAGGCTGCGCGTCAGGGCCGCGGCCGGCCGCATCCTGCAGCGCCTTGGCGGAACGCCCGAGGGCGTCGCGGATTTCACCGATGACCCAGGACAGGGGGCCGGTGTCGAAAGGCGGTGCGGCGGAGGCGGACGAAAACTGGGTCATGTGGGGCTAACGTGTTTGGCTCAGGCGGCGACGCGGAAGCGCGACACCGAATTCTTCAGTTCCTGCGCGAGCTCCGCCAGCTGCCGGATCGACTGCGCGGTCTGCTGCGTGCCGCCCTGTGCCTGTTCGGTGATCGCGAGGATGTGCTGCATATTATGCGCCACGCCGTTCGCAGACGTCGCCTGCAACCCTGCCGCGACGGCCATCCCCTGGATCAGCTCCGCGAGGCGGTTCGACACGCGCGAGATGTCGGCCAGCGCCGCGCCGGCCGCGTCGGTCGTGCGCGCGCCCTCGACGACGCCCTGCGTCGACTTTTCCATCGCGGCCACGGCGTCGTGCGTGTCGGTCTGGATGGTGCGCACGAGCGCGCCGATCTGCTTGGCCGCTTCGGCCGACCGTTCCGCCAGCCGCTGCACTTCTTCCGCCACGACCGAGAAGCCGCGCCCCGCCTCGCTGGCCGATGCGGCCTGGATCGCGGCGTTCAGCGCCAGCACATTGGTCTGTTCCGTGATGTCGGAAATGAGCTCGGTGATCTCGCCGATCTCCTGCGACGATTCGCCCAGGCGCTTGATGCGCTTGGAGGTTTCCTGGATCTGCTCGCGGATCTCCCCCATGCCGCGGATGGCATTCTGCACGGCCGTCGCGCCCTGCTCCGCCGCCGCCACCGACTGGCGCGCCACCTCGGCCGATTCCTTCGCGGAGCTCGACACGTCCGTGATCTCGCCGGCCATGCGGAACATGGTGGCCGACGTATCCTGGATCTCGCGCGCCTGCTGGCCCGCCGCGACGAGCAGCCGGCTCGACACCTGCTGCGCGTCGTTCGACGCCTGCGTCACCTTTTCCGCCGTGTCGATCACGCGCACGACGAGGCCGCGCAGCTCTTCCACCGTGTAGTTGACGGAGTCGGCGATGGCGCCCGTGATGTCTTCCGAGACGGTGGCGTACACGGTCAGGTCGCCGTCCGCCACTTCCTGCAATTCGTTCATCAGGCGCAGGATCGCGGCCTGGTTCTGGTCGTTGGTGGCCTTGGCTTCCTCTTCCTTGGCCTGGGCCAGCAGGCGCATCGCCTCCGCTTCCTGGCGCCTGGCATCGGCGCCGCGGGTGCGGTTGCGCGAATCCTGCAGCATCACACGCGAGATGCTGCCCGCCGTGACGAGCGTGAAGATCGATGCCGCCACGAGCACCCACAACCACATGCCCGTGCTGCCTTCGCCGGCACGGTAGGACGTCTGCAGGCCGGTCAGCTGGCGGCGCAGCGTCTCGTTGTCGCGGAAGATCGTCTGCTCGGCGGCCTTGGCGGCCGTCATGTCGGACAGTTTGTCCAGGAAGGTCGAGATCAGCGTCTGGCAGATGTCGAATTTCGACTGCACTTCCTCGAGCTTGCCGCGCAGGTCGGCGTCGCGCAGCGGGGCCAGGCCCAGCGCGGCGCTGCCGTTCAGCAGGCCGTCGACGATGGCGCGGAACGTGGTCGTGTCGCGCCCCATCTGGAACGCGGTCTCGGGACGGATGCCGCCCGAGGTCAGGAATTCGCCGGCGCTGCGCGACAGGCGCTGCGTCAGCATCATCATGCGGCCCAGCGCCGCCAGTTCGCGCGCATTGCCGCCGCGCGCCGTGCGTTCGGTGAGGATCGTTTCCGTCAGCGCCAGCATGTCCGGCGCCAGTACGTCGAGCTGCTTGAGGTTCTTGTCGAAGGCGACCAGCTCCGGCTTCATCTTGAGGATGCTGGCGGCGGCCGCGTCGGACACGTTCCACTTCTTGCGCACGGCGGCCAGCTGCGCGGCCAGGTCGCCCGTCGACGCGGGAATCGCATTGCCGTTGAATTCGCCGCCCTGCGCCAGCAGGTCGAGGTCGCGCGACAGGGCGATGCGGCTGTCCTGCAGCTGCGCAAACGCGTCCGGCACGCCCTGCATCGCGTTCGGCGCGGCCTTGCCCACGCGCTGCGAGTGCATCAGCGCTTCGCTGGCGATCTGGATCTGGCTGCTGGCGATGGCGCCGCTGCCGGCATTACGCCACAACGACAGCAGGGTGACGAGGATGCCGATGGCGAAGGCGGCGAGCAGGATGCGCAGCTGGCGCGGCAGGGACAAATGGCCGATCAGCGGCAGGCGCAGGTCGTCGTCCCCGCTGGCCATCCCGGTCGCCGCTTCCTCCGCATGGCGGCGCTTGCGCCGGGCGAGCTGGCCGAGGCGCAGCGCCGCGTCATCCGCGGAACCCGTCGGCGCGGTGCCGCTGACCGGGCCGGCCGGAATCGTGCCGGCGCCGAACTGCGTATCGGGCGACGCCAGCACCGTGCCGGGCGCCTGCGCCTCGCCGCCCCCGTCCTTGGGGAAGAAATTCATCGACAGTTTGGATACGAATCCCATGCCAGCTCCAGTACAAAAAATACTTACAACCCATCCGGTAGTGTGGGCACCCCGTGCCCACGCTTAACGCCAACAAAACGCATCCATCACGCGTGGGCGGAGGGCCGCCCACCTCACCGTGCGACGTGCAGGAAGCGGTCTTCGCGCACGAGGGCGGCCAGCGACAGCGGCGTCCATTCCTGGCCGTCGGCATCGTGCAGGCGGCCATCGGAAAGCGTCATGTCGGCCGCGTGGCGCAGGCCGACGACCTTCGCCACCAGCAGCGCGCACGGAAAGCCGAGGCCCTGTGCGAACGTCACGAGCCGCGTACCGGGTGCCGGTGCGGTGCCGGCAACCTCGGGGTCGAGATAGCGCGCCAGGTCGACGACGCCCAGCAGGTTGCCGCGCACGTTCGCGAGGCCGAGGTACCACGGTTGCGTGAGCGGCACCGGGGCCAGCGGCGGCAGCGGCACGATCTCGCCCGCTTCGACGAGGTCGAGCAGGTAGCGCACGCCGCCGATCGCCACGCCCAGCTGGTGCGCGCGCGCGCCGCTGCTCGTGCGCGCGGCCTGCATGCGTTCGAGCAGCTGTTCCTGGTACTGGCGCAGGCGCGCGCGCCTGGCCGCGCCCTTCTGTCCGGCGTCGCCCGTGTCCATTTCAGGCGCCGAGCGAGGCGATCGTGGCCAGCAGCTTTGCCGGGTCGACCGGCTTGACGAAATAATCCTTCGCGCCCTGGCGCATGCCCCAGATGCGGTCGGTTTCCTGGTTCTTGCTGCTGCAAATGATGACGGGGACGGATGCCAGGTCCGGATCGCGCGCGATCGAGCGCGTCACCTGGAAGCCGTTCGCGCCGGGCATCACGACGTCCATCAGGATCAGTTCCGGGCGCTCGGCGCGGATCTTGGCCAGCGCCTCCTCGCCGTTGTCGGCGGTGGTGACGGTGAAGCCGTTGCGCACGAGGATGTCGGTCAGGTAGTAACGTTCGGTCGGGGAATCGTCGACGATCAGGATTTTTTGTATGGCCACGGCGGGCTCCACATCGTTGGAATCAGGCAGCCGCGTCGGTCCGGCCCTGCGCATGGTCGCGCACGGCCGCCAGCAGGCTGTCCTTGGAAAAAGGTTTGGTCAGGTAGGCGCTCGAGCCGACCATCGTGCCGCGCGCGCGGTCGAACAAGCCGTCCTTTGAGGACAGCATGACGACCGGCGTGGCATGGAATTTCGCGCTCTTCTTGATGAGCGCGCAGGTCTGGTAGCCGTCCAGGCGCGGCATCAGGATGTCGCAGAACACCAGGGAAGGATGATGATCGTTGATCTTGGCCAGCGCGTCGAAGCCGTCTTCGGCCAGCACCACGTGGTAGCCGGCCTGGGTCAGGAAAATTTCGGCGGACCGACGGATCGTGCTGCTGTCGTCGATCACCATGATCGTCAGGCCTGTCGGTTGCGTCGTCATATTCGTTTCACTTCAGCATGAACACGCAAGATAGCATAGGGTCTGCCGCTTGTGCATGAAGTGTTGCGATACGTCAACTTGCCCGAATACGGTTCATTGACGGGATGACACGAAACATTGGCGGGACGTTATCGCGCCTTGATCGACATACAACAAAACCGCTCAGATCGCGGTCATTTCGAAGTCGTCCTTGCGCGCGCCGCATTCGGGGCACGTCCAGTTCATCGGGACATCGGCCCAGCGGGTGCCCGGCGCGATGCCGTCGTCCGGGGCGCCGGCGGCCTCGTCGTAGACCCAGCCGCAGATCAGACACATCCAGGTCTGGTACACCTGTGTTTCATTACTCACTTCGATTTCCTCTAGTCGGTTCAGATAAAATGATACGGAAAGGTATAGTATTCTACCCGCTGTGCAAAACCAAACGTCTCCACTCATCCTCACGTTCGGGCCTGCCGACCCGGTCGGCGCGCTGGGCATCCAGTCCGACGTGACCGTCTTCGCCATGCATGGCTGCCACGCCCTCTCGGTCGTGACGGGCCTGCTCGTGGCCGATTCCGCGCGCGTCGACGACATCCACCCGACCGACCACACGCTCGTCGTGGAACAGGCGCGCATGCTGCTCGAGGATATGCCGGTGGCTGCGATCAAGGTCGGCACGCTCGCGAGCCTGGAGCAGATCGCCGCGGTGGCGGAGATCGTGTCCGACTATGCCGACGTGCCGCTCGTGCTCGACCCGTTCACGTCGTCGCTGCCCGACTGCGGCCCGCGCGACGATGACATGCTGACCCTCATCCACCAGTTGCTGGCGCCGCAGGCCAGCGTGTTCATGCTGTCGCAGCCGGAACTGGCGCGCCTGGCGGATTGCTGGCGCGACCCGGGCAGCATCGCCACCGTCGCCGAGGACGCGGCGGAGCTTACGGGCATCGGCTGCGGCCACGTGCTCGTGACGGGCGTCGGCGGGGGCGACGGCAGCCGTTGCAACGAATTGTACGAACCGGATGGCCTGGCCACCGCCCTGCCCTGGGCCCAGCACCTGCCGGGCCCGTTCGTCGGTGCGGGCAACACGCTGTCGGCGGCGCTGGCGGCGCGGATGGCGCGCGGCGCCGGCGCGGCGGACGCCCTGCCCGGCGCCCAGGACTACGTCAGCGGCACGCTCGCCAACGCCTGCCGTTTCGGCATGGGCCGGCTTATTCCGAACAAGATCTTCCGCGCTCCCGGCGCGGCCTGCTAACCCCGCCGGCGCCTGCGCCCGGGACTCATCCAGACAACCATGACCGCTACGTCCGACACCTCCTCGAAAAACGATATCCTGTTCGCCCGCGCCCAGCAGACCACGCCGGGCGGCGTGAATTCGCCCGTGCGCGCCTTCCGCTCCGTCGGCGGCACGCCGCGCTTCATCACCCGGGCCGAAGGACCGTATTTCTGGGACGCGGACGGCAAGCGCTACATCGACTACATCGGTTCCTGGGGCCCGGCCATCGTCGGCCACACCCATCCCGACGTCGTGAAAGCCGTGCAGGACGCGGCCGCGCGCGGCCTGTCGTTCGGCGCGCCGACCGAGGGCGAGATCGAGATGGCCGAGGAAATCTGCCGCCTCGTGCCGTCGGTCGAGCAGGTGCGCCTCGTCTCGTCCGGCACGGAAGCGACGATGAGCGCGCTGCGCCTGGCGCGCGGCGCCACGGGCCGCGACAAGATCGTCAAGTTCGAAGGCTGCTACCACGGCCACGCCGATTCGCTGCTCGTGAAGGCCGGTTCGGGCCTGCTCACGTTCGGCAACCCGACGTCGGCCGGCGTGCCGGAAGATTTCGTCAAGCACACGCTTGTCCTCGACTACAACAACATCCCGCAACTGGAAGACGCGTTCCAGTCGATGGGCGACACCATCGCCTGCGTGATCGTGGAAGCCGTGGCCGGCAACATGAACCTGATCCGCGCGACGCCGGAATTCCTGCACCGCATGCGCGAACTGTGCACGGAATACGGCGCCGTCCTGATCTTCGACGAAGTGATGTCGGGCTTCCGCGTCGGCATCGGCGGCGCGCAGGCGCTGTACGGCATCACCCCGGACCTGACCGCACTCGGTAAAGTCATCGGCGGCGGCATGCCGGTCGCCGCGTTCGGCGGCCGCGCCGACCTGATGCAGAAGATGGCGCCGATCGGCCCCGTCTACCAGGCCGGCACGCTGTCCGGCAACCCGGTCGCCGTCGCCGCCGGCATGACGACCTTGAAGCTGATCCAGCAGCCGGGCTTCTACGAGCACCTGGCGGCGCAGACGAAGAAACTGGTCGACGGCCTGACGGCCGCCGCGCAGGAAGCGGGTATCGCGTTCTGCGCGGATGCCGTCGGCGGCATGTTCGGCCTGTATTTCGCCGACACGGTCCCGACCAGCTACAGCCAGATGATGGCCGGCGACAAGGAGCGTTTCAACCGCTTCTTCCACGGCATGCTGGACGAAGGCGTGTATTTTGCCCCGGCCATGTTCGAAGCGGGCTTCGTGTCGGCCACCCACGACGATGCCGTGATCGCGGAGACGGTCGCAGCGGCCCGCCGCGTGTTTGCCCGCCTGGCGTAGGGTGGGCTCCCCGAGCCCACGCGTGACGCCGACGGCCCGCATACGTTCCATGCCGCTCAAGCTGTTCCGCCGCCTCACCGACAACGCGACGCTGAAATCGCTCGGCCCCGGCCTGATCACGGGCGCGGCCGACGACGACCCGTCCGGCATCGCGACCTATTCGCAGGCCGGCGCGCAATTCGGTTTCAATACGTTGTGGACGCTGGTGCTGACCTATCCGTTCATGGTCGGCATCCAGCTCGTGTCGGCACGCATCGGCCGCGTGACGGGGCGCGGGCTCGCGGCGAATATCCGCCGTGCGTACTCGCCGTGGCTGCTGTACGCGATCGTCATCCTTCTGCTGAGTGCGAACGTGATCAACATCGCGGCCGACATCGCCGCCATGGGCGAGGCGCTGCGCCTCGTGACCGGTGTCGGCTCGGCCCACCTGTATGCGCTGGGCTTCGGCCTGCTGTGCCTCGCGCTGCAGGTCTTCCTGCCGTACGCCACCTACGTGCGCTACCTGAAATGGCTGACCCTGGGCCTGCTGGCCTACGTCGCGACGGCGTTCGCCGTGCACATGCCATGGACGGAAGTCTTCGCGCGCACCGTGTGGCCCCATTTCGCGTTCACGAAGGATTCCGTCGCGCTGATCGTCGCCGTGTTCGGCACGACGATCAGCCCCTACCTGTTCTTCTGGCAGGCGTCGCAGGAAGTCGAGGAGATCCGCAACGACCACCACACGCGCGCGCTGCGCACGCGCCCGCGCGACGCCGCCACGCAACTCAAGCGCATCAAGTCCGATACCCTGATCGGCATGGGCTTTTCCAACCTCGTCGCATTCTTCATCATGCTGACGACGGCCGTCACGCTCGGCGCGCACGGCATCACGGACATCCAGTCGTCCGCCCAGGCGGCCGAGGCGCTGCGCCCGGTGGCCGGCGAGTTCGCGTTCCTCGCGTTCGCGCTCGGGATCATCGGCACGGGCATGCTGGCCGTGCCCGTGCTGGCCGGGTCGGCCGCGTACGCCGTCACCGAAAGCTTCCGCTGGCGCAACGGCATGGACCTGAAGGTCGTCGAGGCGCGCGAGTTCTACGGCATCATCGCGCTGGCCACGCTGGGCGGCGTCGTGCTCGACTTCGCCCCGGTCGACCCGATCGCGGCGCTGGTGCTGTCCGCCCAGATCAATGGCGTCATCGCCGTGCCGATCATGGCCGTCATGATGCTGCTCGCACACAACCGCAAGATCATGGGCGAATACACGCTGTCGACGCGCCATACCGTGATCGGCTGGATCGGCGTGGCGGTGATGCTGGTGGCCGTCGTGGCCATGTTTGCAACGATGTGACCGTTTGATCGTCTCCCCCACGCGTGGGGCTGCACCTGAGCGACGGGGCGCTTTACGATGCGCTCCTCATCGTACATACCGTCAGGAGCCGCACCATGCAAACCACGACCGTCAATCCGCTGCCGCAACCGCAGTTTTCGCGCGCCGGCATCATCTGGATCAAGCTGGCCGTCCTCTACCTCATCCTCGGCATCTCGCTGGGCATCGCCATGGGCGCCAGCCAGAACTTCACCCTGCGCCCCGTGCACGCCCACATCAACCTGCTGGGCTGGACGACGATGGCCCTCGCCGGCCTGATCTACAGCGTGTTCCCGCAGGCCGGCGAGAGCCGTCTCGCGCGCCTGCATTTCTGGCTGCTGAACCTGGCACTGCCCGTGATGATGACCGCGCTGACCATGCTGCTGCTGGGTCGCATGGCCTTCGCGCCTGCGTTGGTGGTCGCGGAAATCATCGCCGCGCTGGCCATCCTTACGTTCGCCGCGAATCTGTTCCTGAACTTGAAGCAATAACGAGCCGCTCTCCGGTTATACTTTCCGGATAATAAAACCGGAGAGAGGCAACGACATGGCTGTGCGTTTCAATCGCCGCATTATTCCCTGCTCCTGCGCCGTACTGATCGCGGCAGGCGCGCTGTTCGCCGCCCCGGCCGGCGCCGCAACGACCAACCCAGGAACCAGCATGGAAAAGAAAACCGTCTCGCTCGACACGATCCGCCGCCAGGAGCAGGCGCTGCAGTTCACGTCCTTCGACAATGACGCGGCGCTCGCGATCGGCAACCGGATCGTCGAGCAGGCGAAAGCGGACAAGGTCGCCGTCACGATCGACATCACGATCAACCGCAATCCGCTGTTCTTCTACGCGATGGCCGGCACGAGCCCGAACAACGTCGACTGGATCCGCCGCAAGAGCAACCTCGTGAACCGCACGGGCCATGCATCGTTCTTCGTGCACACGGAAGCCGTCAACGCGGGCCGCGATTTCGACAACCTGCCCACGTTCGATCCGAAGGACTATGCCGCGCACGGCGGCTCGTTCCCCATCGTCGTCAAGGGGACCGGCCAGGTCGGCACGATCACCGTGTCGGGCCTTGCGGGCGTGGACGACCATGCGATGGTCGTGCGCGCACTGAAGTGGTATCTGAAAGCGGACGACGTCCAGCTCTGATTATTTCAGCCAGCCCCGGTGCCGGAAATACAGGAACGGGGCGATGGCGCTGACAACCATCAGCCCCAGCGACCAGCCGTAGCCGAACTTCCAGTGCAGCTCCGGCAGGAATTCGAAGTTCATGCCGTAGATGCTGGCGATCAGGGTCGGCGGCAGGAACGCGACCGAGGCCACCGAGAAGATCTTGATGATCTTGTTCTGGTTGATGTTGATGAAGCCGACGGTGGCGTCCATCAAGAAGTTGATCTTGTCGAACAGGAACGACGTGTGGCCGTCCAGCGATTCGATGTCGCGCAGGATCTGGCGCGCCTCCTCGAACTGTTCCGCATTCAGCAGCCGCCCGCGCATCAGGAAGCTGACGGCGCGGCGCGTGTCCATCATGTTACGGCGGATGCGGCCGTTCAAGTCTTCCTCGTGGGCGATCGCATTCAGCGCGGAGGCCGCGTCCTGGTCGGTGAATTCCTTCTGCAGCACGCGCTGGCTGACGTCTTCCAGGCTTTCGTAGATACCTTCCAGCGCATCGGCCGAGTACTCGGCGTCGGTCGCGTACAGGTCCAGCAGCACGTCCATGTAGTCCTCGATCGACCCGGGCCGCGAGCGCGCGCGCAGGCGCACGAGGCGGAACACGGGCAGGTCGTCCGTGTGGACCGAGAACAGGATCTTCTTGGCCAGGATGAACGCGACCGTCACGATGCGCGACGGGCCGTCCTCTTCCTCGCGCAGGAAGTCGGTGCGCAGGTGCAGGTCGCCGTTTTCCGCCTCGTAGTAGCGCGCGGACGCCTCGATGTCCTGGACTTCGTCCTCGCCGGGCAGGATCACGTCATACGTCGTCTTGACCCAGGCGCGCTCCTCGTCGGTCGGGTCGAGCAGGTCGACCCAGACGGCAGGCGCGTTCTCCAGATCGGCACGCGACGCGATGGGTATCTGGTTCAGTCGGCCATTTTGTAGGACAAATACGTTGATCATGCGCTGCTTTCTCGGCCGGATTCGGAAACAGCGCAAGTGTACCTGTAAGCCCTGAGGCCGGCCAGTCCGAACGCGCGTTTTCCTAGGCAAATTCGGGGTCAAATTCGGGGTCAGAGCACTTTTTATGGCAATGGCCACGCGGCATGTTTGAGGCATCAGTGCGACGAAAACCCCGTGAAGCTACCGGCGTAAATGGCAAAAGCGGGGCCGAGAGCTGCGAACCGAAATGTGCTCTGACCCCGAATTTTGACAAAAATGTGCTCTGACCCCGAATTCGTCCCGTGGTCCGGTCCGTTCGTCCCTCGACCGCCCCGCGGCCGCGGCGGTTGCCGAATAATCCATCCATGCACATTATCCGATCCGGCGCCGCCGCCGCGCTGCTGCTGGCCGTCCAGGCCGGCCTTCATGCCCAGACCGCGCCCATGCAACAGGTCGTCGTCAGCGCGGGCGCCGATGCGCAGCGCGCGCAATCGACCACCTCCTCCATCGTCGTCGGCCGCGACGAGATCCTGCGCCAGGGCGACGGCACGCTGTCCGACGTGCTGAAACGGCAACCCGGCATCACGGTCGATGCCAGCCCCGGCAAGGCCGCCGCGATCCGCATGCGCGGCATGGGCGGCGGCTACGTCGCGCTGCTGCTCAACGGCTTGCCGGCACCGGCGGGCTTTTCGCTGGAGTCGCTGGGCCCCGATGTCATCGAGCGCATCGAGATCCAGCGCACCGCCACCGCCGAGACTTCCAGCCAGGCCGTGGCCGGCACCATCAACGTGATCCTGCGCCGCGCCGGCCCGGCCAAGGGTGTCCCCGCGACCGAGGTCAAGGCGGGCAGCGCCGTCGTGGACGGCTATCTCGCGCCGCAGCTCGTCGCCCAGCACAGCGGACGCGCGGGCGCGCTGGCCTATACCCTGGTCGGCACGCTCAGGCACAACGAGAATCCCGTCACGGCCGTCACCACGGAAGCGGGCAGCCGTCCCGACCTGCTGCGCCGCATCGCGTGGACCGACCACCAGACCGAGGAGATGGCGGAACTGGCGCCGCGCCTGACCTGGCAGCCGGACGCCCGCGACACCGTCACCGCCCAGGGCTATGTGCGCAAGCGCCGCTTCGACAACACCAAGCGCGAGACGGAAACCACCGAAACCGGCAGTCCGACGGCGTTCCCGCATGCGGTCCAGCGCTTCGCGGCCGACCCGCTGCATGCCTATGCCGACGTGGCGTGGATCCGCCGGCTCGACGGCGGCGCGCGCGTGACGGCCAAGCTGTCCGGCTATTACACCACGCGCGATGCCGGCTTCGTCTACCGCGGCATGGATGTGCGCGACGACCTGCTCGAGACCCATCATGTCGCCTCCGGCCCGACCGAACGCGAATGGACGTTCAACGGCAGCTGGCGCCGTCCCATGTGGCGCGGCCACCTGCTCGCGGCCGGCTGGGAACTGGGCCGCAAGCGGCGCAGCGAATACCGGCGCGAACGCCAGACCGATGCGGCCGATGCCGTGCTGCTGGCCAGCGACGAGGACTACCGCGCCGGCGTCGCCCGCAGCGCCTTGTTCGTGCAGGACGAGTGGGATATCGACGACGCCTGGTCGGCCTACGTCGGCCTGCGTCGCGAAGACCTGCGTACGACGGGAGAAGGCAATGCGCACCCCGCGGTCGACGTCCACGCCGGCGCGTGGAGCCCGATCCTGCAGGCGCTGTTCAAGCCGGCGGGCGCGCGCGACCAGTTCCGCCTTGCCGCCAGCCGGACGTACAAGGCGCCGAACATCATCCAGTTGATGCCGCGCCGGTACACGGTCGATAACAATAACAGTGCCACGAATCCCGACCAGCAGGGCAACCCGAACCTGCGGCCCGAACTGGCGCTCGCCGTCGACCTGGCGTGGGAACGCCATATCGGCAAAGACGGCAAGGACGGCATGGTGGGCGTGAGCGCCTTCCACAAGCGCATCCGCGACGTCACGCTGTACCGCACGTCCCTGGCCGACGGCGTGTGGACCGCGATGCCGGACAACCTGGGCGGCGCGACCGTCCGCGGGATCGAATTCGAAGGCAAGGCGACGCGGGGCCCGCTGGCGGCGCGCGTGAACCTGGCCCGCAACTGGTCTCACGTGGACGCGGTGTCGGGACCGGACAACCGCATCGAAGGGCAGCCGGCGTACAGCGGCAACGTCGGCCTCGACTACGGCGCGGCCCACGTCGACGTGGGCGGCACCTACAATTACCGCGGCCGGGTGGCCGGCCGCACGAGCGCCGTGCTGTCCAGCGACGACGGCATCAAACGCCAGCTCGACCTGTACGCGGTGTGGAAGCGCGACGCGACGTCGCGGCTGCGACTGTCCGTGGCGGACCTGCTGCACCGGGACTATCGCGAACGGGTGGCCTACGACGGCGCCAGCCCGCTCGTGCGCACGACGGTCTACCGCGTGCGCATGACCTGGCGCCTGGTATGGGAGAAGGGACTGTGAAACGGGCGCTGTGAATCAGGGCAGTTCGGCCGCGTTCATGCGGCGCTGGATGATGGCCGTGCGGCGCGCCAGGTAGTTCGTGTCGCGGTGGCGGTCGTAGAAGCGCGGGTTCGGCAGCATCACCGCGAGGCGGGCGCCCTGGGCCGGGCTCAGGTTCGCGGCCGACGTGCGGAAATAATGACGCGCGGCGGCCTCGGCGCCGAACACGCCGCGCCCGAATTCGACCACGTTCAGGTAGATCTCGAGGATGCGTTCCTTGTCCATCACCGCTTCCAGCATGTAGGCGATGACCAGTTCCTGGCCCTTGCGCAGGTAGTTGCGCGAGCCGGACAGGAACAGGTTCTTGGCCAGCTGCTGCGTGATGGTCGACCCGCCGCCAACGACCTTGTGCTTCTTGTTGTTGCGCTCGTACGCCTTTTCCAGCGCATCCCAGTCGACGCCGTCATGGTCGACGAAATTGGAATCCTCGGAGGCGATCACGGCGCGCTTGAGATGGTTCGAGATGCGGGCATACGGCACCCACACCTGTTCCAGCTTCGCGTTCGGATTCTGCTCGCGCAGCGCCGCCAGCTGCTGGCGCATCATGCTCGTGGACGACGGGTTGAACTGCGTCCACCAGCACACCATCGCAAAGAAATACAGCTGCACCAGGACGACGAGCAGCAGCGGCCCGAGGATGAGCCACTTCAGCCAGCGCCGGCCGCCGGTTTTCGCGCGCGCGGGCGCGCCCGCCTTGAGCGTGCCGATGCCGCTCATGATGCGCGCATGCGGGCCAGCAGGGCCGACGTCTCCGGCCGCACGCCGCGCCACGTCAAGAACGCTTCCGCCGCCTGTTCGACCAGCATGCCGAGACCGTCGCGCACGGTCGCGCCGTGGGATGCCGCGAACACCATGAACGGCGTCGGCTCCTTCCCGTACATCATGTCCAGCGCCAGCGTCCCCGCGCGGAAGGCCGACGCGGGCACGGGCGGCAGGTCCGCCGACAGGCTCGCCGACATCGCCGGCCCGTTCGACGTGGTCGTCAACGCGACGTCGGCAAACCCGCAGGCACGGATCTGTCCCGGATACGCCACGTGGTCGGCAAAGTGAGCGACGAGCGCATCGGCCGTCGCGCGCGTGCGGTTGGCGATCACGATCGCTTCCGGCTGTTCACGCAAGAACGGCAGGATGACGCCGCGCGCCGCGCCGCCCGCGCCCAGCAGCAGGACGCGCTTGCCGGTGAGCGGCACGCCGGCATTGTTGACGATGTCGGCGACGAGGCCCGGGCCGTCCGTGTTGTCGCCGACGATCTCGCTGCCCTCGAAGCGCAGGGTGTTGACGGCACCCGCCAGGCGCGCCCGCTCTTCCAGCCGGGTGGCCAGCGCGGCCGCTTCCAGCTTGAACGGCACCGACACGTTGGCGCCGCGGTAGCCTTGTGCGACGAGGCCGCGGACGGTATCCGCAAAGCCGTCCAGCGGCGCCAGGCAGCGCTCGTACGCGATGTCCTGGCCGGTCGCGGCCGCGAACGCGGCGTGGATGTCCGGCGATTTGCTGTGGGCGATCGGGTTGCCGATCACGCAATATTTATCGGTCATTGAGTCTCCTGTTATCCTTCGCCGCGCAATTCCGCCTGCAGTTTTTCCTCGCGGGTGAATTTGAAGCGGGTGACGACGATCCAGAGGTCGTCCTTGTCGGTCGAGCGCATATTGGCCGGGAATCTGCCGAACGGCGCCGCGCGGCGCACGATGGACAGCGCGGCCTTGTCGAGCGCCGGATTGCCGGAACTGCGCTCGATGCGCGGTCCGCCTTCTTTTTCGTAGAGCGTCCCGTCCTGGAAGACCGGGATGTAGACGACCAGTTCGCCATACAGCTTGTTCCCGTTCTGCTGCGGGAAGTTCAAGGTACCGACCTCCTCCACCCGCTTCTGCATCGCCTTGTAGTACATGGCGTAGCCGACCTCGCGCGTGCTGGGGCTGATGAACGTCTTCTTGGGACGCTTGTTTTCGTCGGCGATCCGCTGGGTGATCTCGGCCGTCATGCGCGCGATGGCCTTGGTGGAGTCGAGGTTGTCCTCGCCTGTGCGGCTCGGGTCGGGTTTGGTCTGGTCAGCCACGGGCGCACTGTTGAACTGCGACTGGCGCATCTTCGTCAGCACGCTTTTCTGCTGCTGTTCCAGTTCGGCGATGCGGCGCTGCAGGGCGCGGATGGAGTCGCCGTTTTCGACCTTGCGCAGGTCCGGCAGCGGCGACTGGGCGCGGCCGGCATCGGCATTGCCGCCGCCGTCCAGGTTGGCCTGGGCCAGCGCGTCCGCCTTGACGGGCGCGCGCGCATGCTTGGCGTTGACCAGGATGACCTCCAGGCCCGGATCGGCCGGCTGCAGCCGGAACGCATCCGGCGCGGCGAAGCGGACCGCCAGCAGGGAGGCGTGCGCCAGCACCGAACAGGCGATGGCGATCATCAGGGGACGATTGTGTCGGAGGGTGTTCACGCGCTGCGGGGTGGGACGGTTGGGGTCATGGAACTCCCCATTCTACCGTGCGGGCCGCCCGATTTGCGAGCCTTGCGGAAAGACCCGACCGCCAACGCAACAGGATATTGTCGACGTTTCAACGGTCGGTGTCAGTCTCACATCACGCGGCCTGCTCGCCGGTGACGTCGGTCTGCGTCTCCGGGTCGGTCACGGCGACTGCACCCTCGGCCTCGGCCGCTTCCGCCGCCGCAGCCTCGCCCGTGTCCTCTTCCTCGTCCAGGCCCAGTTCCTCGGCCGCTTCCGGTGCCACGGCCGCCACTTCGAGCAGGCGCGCCTCCAGCGACAGGTCGACCTCGTCCCAGCGCACGATGTCCAGGCGGACCTGGGCGCCACGCGCGGCCTGCGGCATGCCCGGCAGGCGGATCACGAGCGGGATCTCGACGAGGCGCAGCACCTCGTCCTTCAGCACGACCGCATCGACCTGTTTCGCATGTTCCTGCGCCAGCCAGCGCAGGCACCAGTAACGCTCCATGTTCTGCTGGAAGTCGTTATAGGCCGAGTAGGCGGCGTCGAACGCGGAGACGATCGAGAACAGGGTCGCGTCGCGGTGCTTGAACGGGGCGACGAGCGGCGCCGTCACGCCGTTCGTCGCACACGCGAGGATCTGCCACTGGTTCACGAGGTCCGTATAGCGGCGCAGCGGCGACGTCGACCAGGCGTACTGGTCGACGCCGAGGCCCTGGTGCGGCGCCGCGTGCGTCACCATGCGCACCTGCATCTTGGCGGCCCAGCCGCCGGCGCCCGGGCCCTGCGAGCGGTAGATGCCCGGCACACCGCAGTCGTGCAGCAGCTTGCCCCACGTGCTGTTCGCGAAGATCATCAGCTCCGCGACGATCTTGTCGAGCGGCGCGCCGCGCTTGCGGCGCATGATCGTGACGACGTCGTCCTCGACATAGAAATTGAAGTCGACGCGGTTGGCCTGTTCCGGCTTCAGGCCGAAGGCTTCGCGCTTTTTCATGCGCCCCGCTTCCAGCTGCAGCGCCCATTGCCACAGCAGGCCCAGTTCCATCTTGTGCGGATAGTCGCCTTCGCCGCTGTTCAGCGTCTCCTCGTTGACGACGTCGTCGAGGTCGTTGTGGCGCAGGTTGTTCTTGACGGGCACGCGCTCGGCGCGGGTCGTCGTCGAGATCACGGTCCACGTGGCCGGGTCCAGCACGGCGTACAGCGACAGCGCCGGGCAATCGTTGCCCTCGGCCAGCGTGTAGGCGTTGACGACCTCGTCCGGCAGCATCGTGATCTTGTCGCCCGGCATATACACGGTCGACATGCGCGCGCGGGCGATCTTGTCGATGGCGTCGTCCGGACGGATGCCCAGGCCCGGCGCCGCGATGTGGATGCCCACCTGGATCGTGCCGTCATCCAGCTTTTCGACGGAGAACGCGTCGTCGATCTCGGTCGTCGTCACGTCGTCGATCGAGAACGCGGCCACGCTCGCCAGCGGCAGGTCGGACGGCGGGGTCGGCACGGCGACGGGCGGGAAGCCGGCGCCGCGCGGGAAGTGTTCGAACAGGAAGCGGCCCATGTGCAGCTCCTTGGCCGACGCGATGCCGCCCGTGGACAGCATCAGGCGCGGTGCGGTCGTCTGCAACTCGTCGGCCGCCGTTTCGAGGGCTTTATATTCGATGCTGTTCTTGTCCGGCTTGAACAGCAATTGCTGGACGAGCGGCTGCATCGCCTGCGGCAGCGTGCCGGCCTTCAGTTCGTCGACATATGCGGCCTGGACGATGGCCTGCTGTTTCTTCTTTTCGATGCCGGCCAGCGCCGCGCGCAGCGATTGTTCCGGCGCCGCCTTGTAGCGGCCGCGGCCCTTCTTGTAGAAATAGATGGGCGCGCCGTGCAGCGCCAGCACGAGGCCGGCCGCTTCGAATGGCAGCGGCGCATGGCCGAAGTATTCGGCGCCCAGTTCGACGAACCCGAATTCTTCCTGGCCCGCGACTTCCCACAGGAATTCCAGATCGACATCCGCCGCCACGGCCTTCGCCTGCTCCAGCAACGTGGCCGGGTCCGGCTTGTCGAACTGCAGCATCACGTCGCGCGCCTTGACCTTGGTACGTTTCCCGCTCGGCATTTCGACCTGGTAGGCCTCGCCCGCCTGCGTCAGCACGGTGCCGACCTTGAAATCGCCGGACTCTTCGAAAAATAAGTTCATTTTGTATTCGTATTCATAGTGGTTGCGGTCGCTACAAGATCCAGCACGTCGGGCAGGAAGACCTCGGTGACCAGCAGCAGTCCCTGGCGGCGGCGGTACACGCAGCGCCGCGCAAAATAAGTATCGCGTGCCGGCGCATCCCGGCCGAGCGCGGCGTTCACACGGGCCAGCAGCGGATGGCCGGGACGCAGCCGCGCGAATTCCAGCGCACCGCGCGTGACCCGCGGATCGTAAAACAGCGTGGAGCCGAGCGACCGTTCGCCCAGCGCCGAAAACAACGGCCAGTCGCTCGCGTTCGCACTCATCGGCACGATCGTGTGACCGTACACGACCGGCAAGCCGTCGCAGCGCAGCAGCACTTCGCGTTCCCACACGCGCCGGGGCCGCGCCAGGCCGATCGCGCCGGCCTCGTCCGCCAGGCAGACATTGCCCGCCTGGCGCAGTTTCTGTACCCGGAAATGCCGGCTGTGCGCGATCAGGCGCGCCGTCAGCGAACCCGGCGTCGTCAGCCAGTCGCACAGGGCGGCGGGGGCGCCGGTGCCGGCCGGATGCGCCAGCCAGCGGGCCCGGCGCAGCGAAGCGGGCCTCACTGCCAGTCGTCCGATCCGGCGGCGCCTTCGCTTGGATGATCCGTCAGGCAGAAGGCCAGCACCTCATCGACATACTGCTCGAATTCCGACACCGCGTGGTCGCTGCCCTGGATGACGTGCTGGTGCGCGCCCGCATAATGCGCAACCATGTCGCGGTAGTCCAACACCTCGTCGCCGGTGGCGGCCAGCAGGAAATAACGCGCCGGCCGCGTGATGGTGCCGACCTTCAATGCGGCCAGCTCGTCGATGTACTCGCGCTTGAATTCGAACGGCTCCCCGGTATGCCACTCGGTCGTGATGCCGACGTGCTTGTCCAGGTCTTTCAACGGGTCGACGGCCGGATTGATCAGCGCGGCGCGGCAACCGAAGCGTTCCGCCAGCCAGGTCGTGTAGAAGCCGCCCAGCGAGGAACCGACGATCGAGAGATTGCCGGAGTAACGTTGAACCAGCGTGAGCACGAGGTCCATCGCGGCCTTCGGCGACGCGGGCAATTGCGGGCAGATCAGGTCGCCGGCGCGGCCGGCCGCTTCCATCCGCTGCTGCACCACGCGCGCCTTGAACGAGCGCGGCGACGAGCGGAAGCCGTGCAAATAAAGAAGGTGCGGTGTCCCGCTCATGCCGCCATCGCCTCCAGCAGCTTCTGGTGGACGCCGCCGAAGCCGCCATTGCTCATCACGAGGATATGGTCGCCCGGCTGCGCGGCCTGGACGATCGCCTGCACCATGTAGTCGAGCTGGTCGAAGCTGTGCGCATTGGCGCCAAGCGGTTTCAACGCGTCGGCCAGCGACCAGCCCAGCGCCTGCTGGCTGCCGAAGCCGAACACGAGGTCCGCATCCTTCAGGCTGCCCGGCAGCGCATCTTTCATGGCGCCCAGCTTCATCGTGTTCGAGCGGGGCTCCAGCACGGCAAGGATCCGGCCGCTCGTCCCGATTTTCTGGCGCAGGCCGCCGACGGTCGTCGCGATCGCGGTCGGATGGTGCGCGAAGTCGTCATACACGGTCACGCCATTCACGACGCCGCGCACTTCCATGCGCCGCTTGACGTTCTGGAAGCGGGCCAGCGAATCGATCGCCTGCGCGGGCGGCACGCCGACGTGGCGCGCGGCGGCGATGGCGGCCATGGCATTGCTGCGGTTGTGGTGGCCGGTCAGGTCCCAGTGGACGGTGCCCTGCTGCTCGCCCTTGAAGAACACGTCGAAGCTGGAACCGCCCGGATGCTCGACGAGGCTCCAGTCCACGCCGTCGGACGAGCCAAAACTTTCCTTCTCGCTCCAGCAGCCGCGCTTCAGGACGCGCGCCAGCGACGCTTCGTCGCCGTTCACGACGATCCGGCCGACGCCGGGCACGGTGCGCACGAGGTGGTGGAACTGGGTCTCGATGGCACCGATATCGGGGAAGATGTCGGCGTGATCGTATTCGAGGTTGTTCAGCACGGCGGTCTTGGCGTGGTAGTGCACGAACTTCGAGCGCTTGTCGAAGAAGGCCGTGTCGTATTCGTCCGCCTCGATCACGAAGAAGTCCGAATCCGTTTCGCCGGACAGGCGCGCCGACACGCCGAAGTTCAGCGGCACGCCGCCGATCAGGAACCCCGGCGAATAGCCGGCATCTTCCAGGATCCACGCCAGCATCGACGTCGTCGTCGTCTTGCCGTGCGTGCCCGCGACGGCGAGCACCCATTTATTACGGAGAATGTGGTCGCCGATCCATTGCGGGCCGGAGACGTACGGCAGGCCGCGGTTCAGGATTTCCTCGACGAGCGGATTCCCGCGCGTCATCACGTTGCCGACGACGTACAGGTCCGGGTTCAGGTTCACCTGTTCGGGCCCGTAACCCTGGATCAGCTCGATGCCCTGGGCTTCGAGCTGGGTACTCATCGGAGGGTAGACGTTGGCGTCGCACCCGGTGACGCGATGGCCGGCCTCTTTGGCCAGCACCGCGAGGCCGCCCATGAAGGTGCCGCAGATGCCGAGGATATGGATGTGCATGACGTACCGAAGGGATCTCTGTAATAGCGAATACGCGATTCTACCCGACGCGATGCCATTTTCCTTTCAAGAGTATGATCTCGGACATGATGCCCAATTCAAATGACGACCTCCAACAGGTGCGCGCACGCATCGCCGCGACGGCCGCCCGCATGATTGCCCAGGATGGGGCCGATTACTCGACGGCGAAGACCAAGGCGGCACGACAGGTGCTCGGCGTCGACCGCCCTTCCCCGAATTATCTGCCCGATAATCTGCAAGTGGAAGACGAGGTGCGCCGCTACCAGGCGCTGTTCCACGGCCCGGCCCATGCCGCGCGCCTGCAGCATATGCGCAGCACGGCGCTGGAAGTCATGGAACAATTGGCCGAGTTCCGTCCCTATATCACCGGCGCCGTATTAAATGGCACTGCCGGCGAACATGACGACATCCACCTGCAATTATTTGCCGACAGCGCGAAGGAAGTCGAAATCTGGCTTTTGAATCGCAACGTCAATATCGAGATTTCGGAAACTCCCCACTTCAAAGGGGGACGCCACGATCCGGTGGAAACGGTAAGCTTTATGTGGCAAAAAGAAATGGTGCACGCCGAGCTGTATGACATGAACGATTTGCGCGGTGCGTTGAAACCGCGCGCCGACGGCAGCCTGCAGCGCGCCGATACGGCCACCTTGCGCACTTTGATGAATAATGACTCTCTCGAACAAGATGAATAAGAAAAACCTGGCCGGTTATGTGATCCTGGCCGCCGCCTTTACCGTCCTCGGGGCCATCGCCGGCGTCAAGCAGGATGCCAAGGGACCGCTGACGACGACGTATTCGCCCACGGACGGCCGCCCGCACACGGCGGTCACGAATCTGTATGCCACCTCGCTGAACGACCTGGCCGGCAAGCCGCAGCCGCTCGCCCAGTGGAAGGGCAAGCCGCTGCTCGTGAATTTCTGGGCGTCGTGGTGCGCGCCATGCGTGTCGGAGATGCCGGAACTGTCCGAACTGGCGGCCAAGGATGGCGGCAAGCATTTCAACGTGATCGGCATCGGCATCGATTCCCCCACGAACCTCGCCGAGTTTGCCCGCAAAATCAAGATTTCCTACCCATTGTACGTAGGCGGCATGGGTGGCACCGACCTCGCGCGCGGCCTCGGCAACGCCAACGGCGGGCTGCCATTTACGGTGCTGATCGGCGCGGATGGGCAGGTCCGCAAGACTTACCTGGGCCGTCTGAAGTTCGATCAGGTGCGCGCCGACCTGGCCAAGTTGTAGTTTCGGTGAACGGTCGTTCACTTATTTTCCGAGTTCTTTTTATCGCTTGCCAACACGTAACGTTGGCGGCAAAATGCCTGTCTTTCGGGCAAACAGACGGTTTTATATGGCGAAAAAGCTACTGCTGCTCAATGGCCCCAATTTGAATTTACTGGGGACACGTGAGCCTGCGGTGTACGGCGCGACGACGCTGGCCGACATCGAGCAGGCCGCCACCGCCCAGGCACGGGAAGCCGGGGCGGAGATCGTCTGTTTCCAAAGCAACCATGAAGGCGCGCTGATCGACCGTATCCACGCTGCCCGCCAGGAAGGCGTGGACGCGATCGTCATCAACCCGGGCGGATTGACCCATACCAGCGTGGCGCTGCGCGATGCGCTGGCAGGTGTGGATATCCCGTTCGTGGAAGTGCACATCTCTAATATTTACAAGCGCGAGGCGTTTCGGCACCACTCTTTCCTTTCCGCAATCGCGCTGGGCACGATTTGCGGGCTGGGCGCAGATGGATATCGCTTTGCCATCGACTTCGTGCTGAAACAACGTTAATCTACGTCAACTTCACGCATTCGCGCGTAAGTACCTACCGCCGACGCGCCGTATGCTCTTAAACAAATAATTCCAAGGGGTTTCACATGGATCTAAGAAAACTCAAGACACTGATCGACCTCGTCGCCGAGTCGGATATCGCCGAACTCGAAGTGACCGAAGGCGAAAGCAAGGTCCGCATCGTCAAGTCCTCGGCAATCCCGCAGAATCAGGTAGTCATGGTCCCGCAGCAAGGCGTCCAGCAATTCTCGGCACCGGCCGTCCAGGCACCGGCAGCCCCCGCGGCAGCCCCGGCCGCGCCGGCCGAACCGACCGGCCACGTCGTCAAGTCGCCGATGGTCGGCACGTTCTACCGTTCCTCGGCGCCGGGCGCGGCAGCATTCGTCGACGTGGGTTCGACCGTGAAGGAAGGCGATACCCTGTGCATCATCGAAGCGATGAAGCTCCTGAATGAAATCGATGCCGATCTCTCCGGCACCGTCACCAAGATCCTGGTGGAAAACGGCCAGCCTGTCGAATTCGGCCAGCCGCTGTTCGTGATCGGCTAAACGTCTCCGGCGCGGTCGTCCGACCGCGCCCTCCCGGCACGCTGCCGGCACTCAAAGAAACACCGAACTTACCATGTTTGAAAAAATACTTATCGCCAACCGTGGTGAAATCGCGTTGCGTATCCAGCGCGCCTGCCGCGAGATGGGCATCAAGACGGTCGTCGTGCACTCCGAGGCGGACAAGGACGCCAAATACGTGAAGCTGGCCGACGAGTCGGTCTGCATCGGCCCGGCGCCGTCCGCGCAAAGCTACCTGAGCATGCCGGCAATTATTAGCGCGGCGGAAGTCACGGACGCCGAAGCGATCCACCCCGGCTACGGCTTCCTGTCGGAAAACGCCGACTTCGCCGAACGCGTCGAAAAATCGGGCTTCGTGTTCATCGGTCCGCGTCCGGAATCGATCCGCATCATGGGCGACAAGGTCGCGGCCAAGCAGGCCATGATCCGCGCCGGCGTGCCGTGCGTGCCCGGTTCGGAAGGCGCCTTGCCCGACGATCCGAAAGAGATCATCCAGACCGCGCGCCGCGTCGGCTACCCGGTGATCATCAAGGCCGCCGGCGGCGGTGGCGGCCGCGGCATGCGCGTCGTGCACACGGAAGCCGCGCTGCTGTCCGCCGTCGCGATGACCAAGGCGGAAGCCGGCACCGCATTCGGCAATCCGGAAGTCTATATGGAGAAGTACCTGGAAAATCCGCGCCACGTGGAAATCCAGATCCTCGCCGACGAGCACAAGCAAGCCGTCTGGCTGGGCGAGCGCGACTGCTCCATGCAGCGCCGCCACCAGAAGGTCATCGAGGAAGCGCCGGCACCGGGCATTCCGCGCAAGCTGATCGAGAAGATCGGCGACCGCTGCGCCGAAGCCTGCCGCAAGATCGGCTACCGCGGTGCCGGCACGTTCGAATTCCTGTACGAGAACGGCGAGTTCTACTTCATCGAGATGAACACCCGCGTGCAGGTCGAACACCCGGTCACCGAAATGATCACCGGCATCGACATCGTGCAGGAACAGATCCGTATCGCCTGCGGCGAAAAACTGCGCTTCCGCCAGCGCGACATCATGCTGTCGGGCCACGCGATCGAGTGCCGTATCAACGCGGAAGACCCGTTCAAGTTCACCCCGTCGCCGGGCCGCATCACGGGCTGGCATCCGCCGGGCGGCCCCGGCATCCGCGTCGATTCGCACGCATACGCCGGCTACTATGTTCCGCCGAACTACGATTCGATGGTCGGTAAAGTCATCGCTTACGGCGCCACGCGCGACCAGGCGATCCGCCGCATGCAGATCGCGTTGTCGGAAATGGTCGTCGAGGGTATCCTGACCAACATCCCGCTGCATCGCGAATTGCTGGTCGACGCCCGCTTCATCGAAGGCGGCACCAACATCCACTACCTCGAGCAGAAGCTGGCCCACAAGCCGGACCTGCCGAAGGATGGCGCGATCGGCGCCAAATCCGAGGCTGCAGATTCCAAGGTTGATCAATGAGCTGGACTGAAGTCGTAATCGAGATCGCACGCGAGCACGCCGAGGGGCTGTCGGACGCCCTGATGGAAGTGGGCGCGCTGTCGGTCTCGGTGGAAGATGCGGACGAAGGCACTGAAGACGAGAAGCCCCTGTTCGGCGAACCGGGCATGGTGCCCAAGGAAGCCGCGTGGGACCACAGCCGCGTCGTCGCGCTGACGGACGAGGATGCCGACCAGGCCGCGATCGTGGCCGAGGCTGCGGCCGCCATCGGTCTCGCGCAGGCACCGGCATTCACGACGCGTCCCGTCGCGGACGCCGACTGGGTGCGCCTGACGCAATCGCAGTTCGAGCCGATCCACATCGGCAAGAACATCTGGGTCGTGCCGAGCTGGCATGAAGCCCCCGACCCCGACGCGCTGATCCTGGAAGTCGACCCGGGCCTCGCGTTCGGCACGGGCAGCCACCCGACGACGCGCCTGTGCATGGAATGGCTGGAAGCCCACCCGGCACCGGGTAAATCGGTGCTGGACTACGGCTGCGGCTCGGGCATCCTCGCGATGGTCGCCAAGAAGCTCGGCGCGGCGGACGTCACCGGCGTCGACATCGACGAGCAGGCGATCGAATCGGCGAAGCTGAACGCGGAACGCAACCGCTGCGAAATCGACTTCTTCGTGCCGGACGACTTCGTCGCCTCGAAGCACGGTGAAGAACGCTTCGACATCGTCGTCGCGAACATCCTGTCGAGCCCACTGAAGCTGATGGCGCCGATGCTCTCAAGCCGCGTGGCCGACGGCGGTGCGCTGATCCTGTCGGGCGTGCTGGCGCGCCAGGCCGAGGAAGTAGCGGCCGCGTACGCACCCTTCATCAAGCTGGGCGTCTGGGCCGAGTTGGACGGCTGGGTCGCCCTCCACGGGCAGCTCGGCGCGGCGTCTGCACCGGGAGCACGTGCTGCGGCCGACGGCAGCAACTAAGGCATGGCGCTCGCCACCCAGTGCCCGCATTGCCACACCACGTTCCGCGTCGCCGCGGACCAGCTCAAGCTCCGCGGCGGCATCGTCCGCTGCGGGTCTTGCCAGCGCATCTTTGACGGCAACGCCCACCTGATCGACCTGGACAAGCCGGCCGCGCCGGCGCCGTCCGTTCCAGCTTTTGAGCCCGCTTTCGAGCCCGCTTTCGAGCCCGCTTTCGAGCCCGCCGAGGAAACCGACGCGCTGCCCGTCTACACCCTCGACTTCGACCACACCTTCGATCCGCTCGGCATCCTGCCCAAGCCTGTCGAGGAAACCCCCGAGCCCGCGCGCACGCACGTGTGGCGCCGCGCGCCCGAGGTCGAGGAAGCGCCGGTTCCGGCGGACTATGGACCCGCGGACCGCGTCGAACCGGGTTTCGACCTGCCGGTGACCGAGGAAATCG